>Ga0137409_10001517_pt1 | contig 25087 bp, 30 predicted proteins | sample CZODoug1_16funga_FD_122059 | JGI IMG/M metagenome (GOLD analysis project Ga0137409, IMG submission 122059) | Vadose zone soil fungal communities from Angelo Coast Range Reserve, California, USA - CZODoug1_16fungal (Hybrid Assembly) | ecosystem: Environmental > Terrestrial > Soil > Vadose zone...
TGACTGGCGGACTCGATTGGTTCGAGACCGTCCCGTGATGTCTTGCTGGCAACCACAGCGCTACTACCTCAATCGACCGCGCGGATTCACCGCGGGGAGAGGTGCCAGTTGACGCGCACGCCATACGTTCGCGGATCGCCGTATACACCGAAGACCTCATTGGCGGTGGTGTAGACGTGCGCGATCCACGCTTTGTCGGCAAGATTCCTTCCCCAAAGAGATACTTCATACGAGCTTCCCGGGCTGACCCATGTCACGCTCGCGTCAAATAGGCCAGTACCGGGCTGCAGCGCGTAGGGTTCCAGCGCGCCGCGCTGCCGGTTGACGGCCGCCTGGTTCAGCGCGTTCTGGCAGGAGCTGTCGGCGCTGAGGACTTGTCCCAAGAACATGGCCAAAGTTACCGTGGGCGGATACAGGCGCTCTCGAAATTCCGGCAGCAACTCTTCCAGCGGCTCCAACAGCTGTGGGCTCGTGAGCAGGTTGAAAAAAACCATCGAATCGACCTTCTTCACAACTTTCTGAACCTGTTTCTTCAGACGGCGTTGCTGCCGCGCGGATCGAGCCTTAGACTTGTTCGCCATGAAGGTTGGTTTCCGTTGTGACTGAGCTTTGTGTGGTAACAACACTCTATCACTCGGAACAGAAGCGCCCAACACCCCGACGATCAGTGTTGGAGGAGCAGACCGGGCGGAATAGGTTGGTCATTGAGCGAACGAATGGGTGCGCCACTCTGATTCTCTCGATGCCTGGCATCCGAGCCGGAGGGTCGACGCCGCACCGACACATCAGCTACTTGAGCTCTCCAGCGATGCAACCAGCGGGCACCGCAGTTTGCCTCGGTTGCCGTGGCACTTCGCGACGAGCACGGCCAGCACGGTCTCGATTTTGCCCAGTTGCACAATCCGCTCACGCACCGTTGCCAATTTGTGGCCGGCGATCTCCTCCACCTCGCGGCAATGCAGGCCATCTTCCAATGACAGCAGCTCGCCGACTTCATCCAAGCTGAAGCCCAGCTTCTGCGCCTCCTTGATGAAGCGCAGCCGCCGCGCATGTTCCTCGGTGTAGTGTCGGATGCCGCGCGGTGGTTTGGCCGGTTCCTGCGCGATGCCGCGCCTCTGGTAGTAACGGATCGTTTCGACGTTGACGCCGACCTGCCTCGCCAGGCTGCCAATGGTGTATGACTTAGGCACATTGACTCCGTACTTGACTACGGAGTTAAGGTTACTCCGTTCTCGTAATCCGCAAAAGGAGCGTAACCGCTGTCGCAAACACAGACCGCGACGGTGCCGATGTCGCTGACCGGTTCGTGGCCGGCCATCGGTCGGTCAGTGCAGGGGAGAGCGGTCTGCCCTAGAGGGAAGTTCATTGAAATGGCCGTCACGCTCTTTAAAGCAGCCCCATATATGGAACGAGGGCAGTCTGTTTACTTCCGGCGGACGCTCTTCGCACCGTCTGCACCCTCGTGCACCGGTTTCGCGTAGCAGACCGGATTCCGATGGATGACGCGACACGAAACCTGTTGAACCGCAATATGGCTGCCTTGGCAGACGGAGAACGAGTTGCATTTGATCCGGTTTATCGAATTCTTTGGCCCGTGCTCGTCCGGTTCGTCACTCTCCTGTCCACGGACCGCATGATCGCTGAAGACATCGCGCAGCAAGCCCTGATGAGGATACTGAGCAGAGCATCGACGTTCGATCGGACCAAGGATGCTTTGGCGTGGAGCATGACCATCGCCGTCAACGAATACCGCTCTAACCGGCGCAAGTTCGGCAACCGTGCGGCCGGTCCGCGCGAGTGGGCGTTGCCGGAGTCCATCGACGACGATACTCCCGAAGCGATCGCACTTCGCGACAATCTGCGCGACGCCGTCAGAGCGGTGATCGGACAGTTGCGGCCGCAGGATCTTGAGGTCGTTGTCGCCGCTCTGTACGACGTCCAACGCCCGCCTCTGTTAGCGGCCGCGTTTCGCAAACGCTTACAGCGCGCTGTTGCCAACACCCGCACCCTCTGGAAAAGACGCCATGGCGATGATCGCACCGGATAAGTTCCGCCAGCGTGCGCTGCGCGCCTACGAATGGGGGCGCCTCCGACGAGCGGCGGTCAAAGCTTGGCCGGCGCTGCTGCTGACGGCCATTTCCTGGTGGCTGTGCCACGAACCGGGTCTAACCTTCGCCATTGGCGGGAGCTTGTTCGCGCTGGCGATAGGTCTCTTTTGGTATGGACGTGTCGCGACGCTCGCAGCGAATGCGGGACTGAAAGCAGGCGTGGTGGCGTTCGCGGTGCCGGTGTTGGCGTTCCATTTCTACTTTGCCCCGAATTGCTGCACGCAAGCCACGATGCTGCTCATCAACGGCGGCTGCGGGCTCGGGGTCGGCGTGCTGCTCAGCATCGAGTCCGCCCCGCTGCAGATCCAGCGCAATGTATTTCTATTGTTTGCCAGCGTCGTGGCCTCTATCAGCGGGATGCTCGGCTGCATTTTGTTCGGACCGATTGGGCTTGCCGGCATGGCGGCGGGTGTGTTGCTAGCGACAGCGCCCGTGGCCATCTGCCGCCACGCAAACGCTTGAACGGCCTCCCGCGTCCCCGTCGAATTGTCTGTCACGCACAGTCGCTTCAGCGCGTATTACTAGTACCCGCACCTTACTCAGTGCATTTCTTGAGGATCAGCACATGCAGGAAAGAAGGAAAATCCTGGCCTCCGGCGGCAGCGCGGTCGGTTTGAGCCTGTTTGCGTCATTTGTGGGCCTTTGCTGCATCGGTCCGTGGACGGTCGCGTTGCTCGGTGTTTCCGGCGCAGTGTCGATGGCCCGATGGCAACCCTTCCGGCCCTACATACTGAGCGTGGCGGGAAGCATGCTTGCATGGGCGTTCTGGCGTACTTACAGGTTGAAACGAGAATGTCTCGCGGAGGGGTGCACTAATAGAACGCCCGGGGCGGCGATGTACGTCTCGCTGTGGCTTTCTGCGCTGTTGCTGGTTCTGGCCGTCTTCGCCGAGAAGTTGCAATGGCTGCTGATCGATCCGACGCCAGCGGGTCTGCTCTGACCACGCGGCTGGAACATCTGTGCTGTGTTCTTCGCGCTGCGCCTGGTCGCCGGTTCGCCAAATCTCGAAAATCCAGACAGGAGTTGCAAATGTCGAAATTATTCGTGTCCCTGATCGTCGGCACTGCCCTGCTGACGGTCATGCCGTTCGCTGCGTCGCCCGCTGATGTGCCGCAGAAACCTTACGTCGTGCTCGACAAGAACCTCAGCCAACTGCGCGCCGACTTCAACGCCAACCTCGGCAAGGTGCGCATGCTGTACATCGTCGGCCCGACTTGCGGAATCTGCCTGCGCGGCATGTCCGACCTGCAGGAAGCGGTGTACAGCAAGAAGGGCGACGATCCGCGTCTAGTGACCTTCGTCATTCACGTTCCCACCTTGGGCGCGCATGAGACCAACATCGTGCCCGCTTCCCGGCTCATCAGCAACCGCCACACGACACAGTATTGGGAGGAGACCGGCATCACTGGCAAGCTCATGCAGCAGGTGATGGGGGTTGATAAATATGTTTGGGACTTTTGGACGATCTACGGACCCAAGGCCGTGTGGTCGGACGAACGCCTGCCGCCGGTCCCGGATTTCTGGCAGCACCAGCTGGACGGTTTGCCCGCCGAGAAGAAGCTGGACGCGAACGTCTTCGCCGCGAAGATTGACGGGTTCCTTGCCCAGATCCCGGCCGCGCCGATAGCAAGCACGATGGGCGTCGCTCCAACGAGGTCCGAATAGGAGTCACCCATGTCCGAAACGCCACGTATCTCCAAATCCTGGAGTTGTGTGCTTGCAGGCATTGTGCTGATGCTCATGCTCATGCTCATGCAGGTAAGCTCCTCGTCCGCGGATACCCCGCCAGCAGACAAAGGTCCTGGTGCCTTGAACCACGATCCCGCAGTCGGTCGCCCGCCAGTCGACGACGGCTACGCCTCGGAAGTGCCCCGTGAGGAGATTATCAACCAGAATCAGTCAACCCTTGCGGCGGACACGGGCGAGCAATCCATTCCCGTCGCGGAGGAAATCGAGTTCGTTACGGATAATTCCTTCCGCAAGGCTTTCGAGGAAAACCTGAAAACCGTTGCCAAAGTCGACTACTACGGCACGCGCTACGTCGACTGCGAGCAGTATCCGCTGGAAGTTCATACGGCTCGGCCAAACCAGGTCAGTCTGCTGATGAAGAGAGGAAATTCCTCCAAGTTCGAAGGCAGTAAATCAAACGGGGGCATCAAAGTACGCGGTACCCCGCAGGGACTTAGCGTTGAGCAGCAGCGGGCGCCGCTCGCGACATTCCATTTCGATACGCCGATCATCGAATTGGAAAGGAACCCCCATGCCTACAAGCCCCTCGGCATGGAGAAACTGCCCGGAATGCTGACGTGGAAACTCCAGGTCGACCGCGCAGGCGGCTACAGCCAGGTTGTGTACGTCGATAGCCGCTATGGCGATGTCGTCAAACTCAGCATCATCAGCGCGCAGGGTGCGCACATTCTTGACGTGGCACCGCACGATTACCGTGCCGTCGATGGGATTCGCGTTCCATTTGCAATCGATTACCGAAGCCCGGAGGGTACGGTGCTCGCCAATGACCGTTTTGACCGTATTGAGGTGAAGCGGACGCGATCCTGATGCGACACTCGTTATTTTCGCATCATGCCGAAGCACGCCGTGCCCCGTCGCGGGCTAAACGGGCCTCGTTCGATCCATCGTTTGAGGGAGATGTCTACGGTTCCCATGCATGAACACCCGGCGCACAATGATGGCGAATCTTGCCCAAGTGAGAGTGACGCCATGAGCGAGCGACCATATAGTGAAACCCCGAACGACTGGGTTCACCGGCCTGGTCCAGGGTTCGTTTGGTGGTGTCTTCCGTTAGTGGTCGGACTCGCAGCGAACTTCTTCACTTTGTCGCCGCGTACAACCACTACTATCTGGATGGTCTCGTTCGTATGGATGGGAACGGGGTGTATTTTGAATGCGCGTCGCTGCCACCGACTGCACTGCTATATATCCGGGCCCGCATTCCTTCTTGGCGCCGCTGCGCTTGGACTGTTCGCGGCGGGCATCACGGTGTTGGGTCCCCCCCACTCCCCCAACAACATCGTCGGGGTTACGCTGAGCGTCGCCTTGTTGTCATTCGTACCAGAAATGATCTGGCGAAAATACGCCTGAACTAATGACAGCAGTCCCGTTGCTCTTGAATGGGTGGGCAAACCACTGAGCCGTAAGAGCAAAACACACAGCAGTCGCCGGCCTTCGGCTTAAGCAACGTTTTGCATTGGACGCACTCGTAGAAATACTGGCATGCATCCGTGGGCATGATCTCTTGGCACGCGTGGCCGCAGCTCAGGCAGGTCAGCACAGACTCAAGGATAACGGTGCTCACGGCTTCGCGATGAGTTGCGAGGGGAAGCCTGCTTCTGTCGTCGCCTGAGTGAGTCGCGCAGAGGTGGTCTTGTCCGGATCGAACGTCACGGCAGCCGTCTTCTTATCGAAATCAATTGCTGTGGAACTGACGCCGGGTACACGCTCAAGTGCTTTACGCACCACGATCGGACACGTGCCGCAGGTCATATTTTCAACTGCCAGCGTAACCGTCTGCGGGGGAGCGGCGAACGCAACGCTACTGTTCACCTAAAGGAAATCACCATGCGTCGCTTGACTAACATGTCCCTACTGCTGTTTGGCATGCTCTTCGCCGCAATATCCTATGATCGCGCGCAGACGATATCGTATAAAGGCTGCATGTCTCTTTCTCCGTCCAGCGAAGGCGGCCTACGGCACGCCGGGAACGCTTTCTCTTGAAACACCGGACCGGCGACACAGGGCATTTATTTCAAAGGAGGATTTTTTGTACCCGCCGGCGGCCTAACCAGGTTCGCGAAATCGCTTGATCCGAAACAGCGCGCCTCGTGCGCCTTGCGGCTCCGTGTTTATCATTCACGGATCCTGAATAGTGATCCATGAAGAGCCGAACATTGGCGCCGCTTTCAGTGCGCCTTAGGAGGTGCGGGCACGACCCGGCCGCCGGCCACAGGCAGCGGCGTCTCTTGTTGTCCGTCCGGGGTTCGATCTGCTTTTCCGGCCGGGTGGTCCTGCCTGCCGAAGAACTTCTTTCGATAAAAAGTGCGCCCGAAGGGGTTCGAACCCCTGACCCCCTCGACGCTTTGAAGCAAAATATTGATCTACCCTACCCACAGTCCGCCTTCCGTTCGCATACACACTATCGGACAGGATCTGGCGGTGCGGTCGGTAGCGGGTTCTCCCACGGCTGCTCCCTTTCCAACAGGACATTGAGCAAATTGTCCTGAAAGCTAATGTTACCTGGAAGGTGCTCGTGATCCACGCATAGGAAGAAAGCATAGGCTAATGGGAAGAAGACATCAGTGGACCAAATCTCGTGACCACTGCTGCGCTCGCGCAGTCGAGACCCAAGGATACCGGGAATGATAATCACCGGCGGCACTCGAACAGGCTCCATGCCACTCGCGTACAGCCGACGCAGATCGGGAGCCCTGGATCGCCACAACTGCTCGCCGCTGAGCGTAACAACGGCTACAATTCCGACGATCGCCACAGTCCAGAATGCACGCCGGGTGAATCGCACTGCCAACCTATGAGGGGTGCACGCGGGAATACGGATGTCGCAAGACTACGTTAGTCAAAACAACTCCTAATAAAAAAGGCACCTCTCTCCTCGATCCACTCGACCCCCGGCAAACCGAGCATCTCGACGTATCGGGCCTGTCGACGAGAGGCCTCCGGCATGGCAAATCCGTCGCGCCACCCGATGCTGTCCCAGTAGTCGGCATGAAAAGACAATGCAATAACGTTGGAGAGAGCAGCCAGTTCCCCGAGCAGAGCATCCGCGGGCGGACAGGAACTACATCCCTGCGACGTGTAAAGCTCCACCACCACCGGTGTTGACGTCGAGAGCGGTTGGGCCGCCCATGCGGGAGGCGCGCTTATTGCGAGCGCTGTGCCCATCAAGAAGCCGGCCATGTAATGCTTGTCGCGATCTTCATAAACTCAACACCTCTCATCAGGGACAAGTAGGTCGTCTATGCAATCGAGCGACGCCAGATGAGCATGGACGTGGCTGTGGCGCACATGGCAAACAGGGCGAGAGGCCACAGCTCATCGACGACAAACGTCGCGTCGACACCGCGCAATATCAGCCCGCGCACGATGCGCAGGTAGTGGGTCAGAGGCAGGGTCTCCGCGAGCCTTTGTGCCCACCGCGGCATTGCATCGAACGGGAACATGAATCCCGACAAGAGCGATGACGGTAGGAAGAAGAAGAACGTCATCTGCATCGACTGCATCTGCTGTCGCGCGAGACAGGAGAACATAAAGCCTAAGGCAAGGTTCGCAATCGCAAATGCGAATGTCGCTACGGCCAATAGCAGTAAGGAGCCGACCGGAAGGATATCAAACGCGAACCGGGCAATGAGCAAAACGAACACGGCTTGGACTAGACCCAACACCACATAGGGCGACAATTTGCCCGCCCACAATTCGACGGCACGTACGGGAGTCGTCAACAGCCCTTCCAACGTGCCACTTTCCCGTTCGCGAGCGAGGGTGAGTGCGCTCATCATGACCAGGCTCATCGTAAGAATCACGCCGACGAGCCCCGATACGAGAAAGGGTTGCGTCCGCGCTCCCGGGTTGTACAGACGCTGGATGACGAAGGGCGGTGTTGCATCGTCGTCCACAGGTCCCGATACCGAATGCGCAAGGCGTTCAAAGATCAGTTCCGCCTGAGTCGATAGCACGGGATCGGTGGCATCAAGATACACGACGGGCGGATTCGCATCCGCATCGACTACGATGAGTGTTTTGCCGCGGCTGAGTGCTTTCATGGCACTTGAGCGCGATGCCGACTGCTGAAGGTGCGCTGCCAGCCCATCCGACTGAATCAGCCGTTGCAACCGCAGGAACCGGTCCAAATCCGCCACAACGACCGTAACCGCGAGCGATCGGGGAGACAGCTCGATGGCGCACCCGAATAGCGCAATCTGCAGGATGGGTATCCCGAGCAGCATGCCGAACGTGGCCCGGTCGCGCAGCAGCTGGCGGGATTCTTTGAGCATGAGGGCCCCGATTCGAGTCAGTGCACGGGGCTTCAGCGTCATTGAATCAACGGGCGTCATTGCAATGCCGCGGCGTATCGTTCGGGACCACGCGACCACCCCGCAGGTGCGACGCGATATCGCAGTGGGCGGCATCCGCATCGAGATGCGTGGTCATGACCACGGTGGTGGCTGAAGTCCGGCGCCGGTCGAGAATTTGCCAAAACAACGCCCGGGTCTCGCTGTCCAGCGCCGCCGTCGGCTCGTCCAAAAGCAGTATTTGAGGTTCGCCCAACAATACGGCGGCCAACATTAAACGCTGCCGGATACCGCCGGACAGCGCCCCGGCGCGCTGCGCCTGCTCGGCCCGAAGGTCGAATTCTGCCAATGCACGCTCGACCGCTTGCGCTCGGTTGATGACGCCCCTGATTGAGGCCGCAAACTCGAGATTTTCGCGGACCGTCAAATCGCCGTAGCTAGAAAAGTGTTGCGTTAGATAGCGGATGTCAGGTCGGGAACGCGGCGTGGAGGTCTTGAAATTGACCCCTTGGCAGGCTGTCACTCCCGAATCCACGACAACCCGGCCTGCCAGAACGCGCAAGAGGGTCGTCTTACCACTGCCATTCGGCCCCAATAGCGCGTGTCTCTGGCCCGCCGCAAATTGCAATGACACCTGATCGAGCACAGTGACAGCGCCGAACCGCTTGCAGACTTGGTGAAGTTCGAAGGTGGGTATCACGGCGTTCGCTCTCATGCGACGGTATTGCCGTGCACGTAGAGAAATCCGCCATACATATACTTACTCGCTTCGGCGCCGAGCACCATGACCCGATCGCCCAGCGCGAGGCGGCCCGAGCGCCGCAGACGGTCGAGGGTAACCCAGATGGCGGCGCTGCCGAGATTGCCAAGCACGGCGGCTTCGCAGACGACTTTATCGGCTGGTAGTCCCAGGGTTGTGGCGGTGTATTGGGCCATTTGACCATTGGCCGGGTGCGGGATCCACCAATCGACACTGTCCGGGGCAATGCCTGCCTGAATAGCAGTACGCAGCCCAGAGCGGAGCAACTCGACACCGTGAGTGCGGACCGACTCGACGTCATGGGTAAAATGAGGCACACCGGTGGCATTGACGACCGGCGCACCGGAGCCGCCCTCAATGAGCGAAATCCCCGGCACACGGTGATCCCCACAACTTCCGTAAAACGCGGACTCGATGCGCGCACCGGTGAGGCTTCCGAGCGGTCCCAACACGATCGCCCCGGCACCATCACCCATCTGCAGCAGATTCACCAACTGAGTTCTATCGACCGCCACGTGCCGAGGATCAAGGAAGACCGAACCGGTTTCACTGCCCACGATGGCAATCGGCTGCGTGCCACTCGACACCAGCCCAGTGCATAGCACCGTCGCCGCGGCAAACCCGGTGCAGGCTTGACGCAATTCCAAGTGAGCACCGGCGTAGCCTAAACCATCGGCAACCCATGCCGAATTGCCGGGCAACAAAGTGTGCGGGGTGGCGGTGTGACCGATCAACAGCCGCAGCACATCAACGCGGCACTGAGCGTCCGCAAGCGCTGCAAAAACCGCTCGAGCCGCGAGCTTTGGCGCCGTATCGAGAGTGCGCGGCGCTTCCTGCGGTGCATCGAATGATCGAACCATGTGCCGTCGGGTGATTCCTAAACGCCGAGCGATCCGTAGCGCGAGTGCGGGGGTTCCCGGAGGGAGGTACTCGGACGTTCGTCTGATCAAATCCACGGTCGTCAGCGGCGCGCCTGGCAAGGCAGCGCCGGTCCCCCACACGCCGAGCGGCGTGCGCGTGACTATCGGGTCAATATTCACGGCGAATCGTTGCAATTAGATGGGGATGATCCACCCCCAGCGCTTCGAACGCCGATGCGTGGCTTTCCAGTAAAGGAGCGAACCGATGGCGAACTTCGGCGTTGACCAATCGCAGCAACGTGGTGTCGGCGCCCAAGAGACGCGCGAGGTCACGGCTCACTCGCACATGTCGGGCCTCGTCGGCGCGGATGCGCGCCAGCAGACTTCGTAGCGGCTCCCCGAGTGGTTGCGGGTCTGCGCGTGCTAAGAGACGGCTCAACACTTGACACACGCAGGCATCGAGGGCGGCGATGCGTGCCAGATGCACGGTCGCTTCGCGACTTTCGAGTCCACGAAAGAAGCGCCGGGTCGCCGAATTGGTGATGATAACGCTGGGCAGCGTCGCGCAATGCACGACGAGCGCGGCATCGTGACGCTCCTCGTCATCGATGAGGCCGATCAGTCGTGGGGCCGCCAGTGCCAGTTCACCCGCCGACAACCGATGGGCAATTCGATTAAATGCTAGTGCGGCGGACTGTTCGCCCGCTCGCAGCAGCGCGAGCAGCGTCGCCACGTGAAAGGCCACCGACGCACCCTGCGAACCGGCCGCGGGGGTCGCGAGTGCCTGACTCACGGCGTGCCGCGGGGAAACGTTACGGATGGGTCGGGCAAGCCGCCAACAATCCGCTCACAGGTTCCGGTGGGTACATACACAAACGCCTGCGGATCTGCGTTGCGGTAGGCCCACCCTGCGCAAACGTGGGCGTCTGTTTTGCAGTCGTTTTTACCGCCGCGCGCGACGCCAAAACATCGCTCTGGCGCGCCCCTTTCGATGGCGGCCGCGTGCTTCGATGCGGCCACCTGCGTCGCGCAGCCGCTCAAGAGAGAGCTGGACAAAAGGCCCGCTATCGCGCGAGCAATACGGTGTTTCGTCAACATGTGAGCGGCTCCTTCCACAGAGGACCGGGTGCTCAATGAGTTTATTACTGCTCGCAGCAATCTTTCCGCGGACACAATCCATCAGGTGTTGACAGTCAATACTTTGCGTCCGCACGAACGACTCCTCACTAACAAGATGCTGAAGAGGGAGCGCACCCACTTCGACGCCTACGCCTTGTGTTTGAGGTGCCCGAAAAACAAAAGCACGGGGTGTATATCGCGCGGCGCAACCTCGGCTGCTTGATGTCGCTCACCACACTTGGTCGGTGTGTCAATGAAATAAAGTGAAGGACGAGGCGGTCTAGTTATGGTGAGTGTTTAAATGCCTTTTACACCAAAAGAACCGACGGGGTATATGTGGGAATAGTACTAGCCAGTGTTTGCCTCATGTACGGGGTGGTCGGGAGTGCGGCCGCCACACTTGCGCCCGACGTTGTGGCGCCGTTGACAGCCTCGGAGGTACTCCGCGAGATCATTGACCACACGATACGGTACCAAAACTATGCGGCGGACGAAGTCGAAGAGTACTTTTCGCCGGACGGAAGCGTCCATGGTCGGTCACGGACCCATGGCGCGTATCGTTCCGACTGGCAACTCCGATTTGGACACTATCTGTGCATTGTGGCGACGAAACCGGCGGACAGTGGTTGCGTTCGCGTCGCCGTCCGACCCGACGGTCGGGTGGAGTTCCGCCTCGATATTGGAGAAATGGAGGGCCCGTTTGAACTTCGCCGCGGCAATCCAGACAAGCTTTGACGACTCGACGAAACTGGTGGATGGCGGAGTGCGAGGCTTCATTCGTATACGGAAATGTATGGGCGATAACACTGCTCAACCGCATATTGCCGCGAAGATAGTCAATTAGCGCCCTGGCGCCTTCGGTCGCAAAGCCGCGCCCCTCCTCATACGGAGCCAGAATCGAATACCCAATCTCGCACTCTGTCAGACGGCCAGCCTTTGTGAACGCGCCAAGCGTGCTGATCAAAGTGCGCCCATCTGGAGGAACAAAGCTTATGTAGCGCGGCCACCCGAGCTGCTCCGGATGCTCTGCAAACTGCGTCAGCAAAAAATCGAAGACATGAGGCTCCAAGTCGGTTAGGGGCCAATTCGCGGGAATGACGCATTGAATGAGTTCGGAGAGTCGGCCGTCGCCGTTCTTCTCCGACAACAGCATCTCAGGCGTAATGGCAATCAGCGACAGAGGAGGCGTGACGATATCGTCGCGCAATAAAAGTGACATTTGGAATCTCCTGAACCGGTGAATGACACAGGTAGGCACAGTCCGGTCCGACGACTCCGGAGTACCACCGCAACACGCATTTCCGATTCAGGCAGTCATAGGCAGGCCAAAAGTCTAGCACGGTGGACCCGTGTCGGGGATTGGATCGAGGGGCGAGAGAGAGCCGGAGGCCAGGATGGCCTCCGACTCTCGGCTTCTTCCGTTTTGGGAGCGGCGTGCGGCACGGGCACTCCCGCGGACCTCCTTCAGTTCAGCCGCGCAGCAACCCCGCACACGATGACAGGGCCGGCACTACCAAACGGCGCACCATTGGGACCTGTGATATAGCCATCTCTCGCTAGCTTCAAAATACGGAACTCCTCGGTCAGAAGACCGCGATAGCCCTTCTCGATTGCCTCATCGGTCCACTCATATAGGTTGGCGTCCCAGACCGGGCTGTAGTCGGTTGCGATCGTGGGAATGCCGCCAAACGTATTATTCGGCCGATGGCCATCTAACAGGGCAGCGGACAGGCCCTGACGCTGGGGATTGGCGCAGCCGCCCTTGAATGCACCGTTGGTCGCGATGAAGATTCGCTCGACAGCGCTGCGGGCGATGTCATCGATCCCGACCTCGAGTCTGCGCATCCGGGGGGCGAACGTGTTCCCCTCAATCGCCGACACGGTGGGATCGCTTGATTCGGTCGAGATGTAAAGGACCGGCTTGCCAAAGCTGTAGCCGTTGATCAGGGACAGCGTGACGGTCCGATGCACTGGATCAATGGCAGCCACCTGATCATGCACCAGCTTGTAGTCCGGGTGGCCATTGGGGAAGTTGATATCATCCTCATCCACCGCAGCGGCAACAATCGGCGCGTCGTACACGATGCCGTCAACCCTGACCAGCGGGCTGTAGTCAGCGTCGCCGACCGAACCCGGCTGAGCCTGCGCGGGCGGGAACGCTCGCTCTTCGGGACCTGCCACTACCACCCGGTTGGGACTGAAGTCCACGAGGCCGGACTCAAAGAGAAACGTGCCGTCTGCGCGACGCGTGGCGGGGCGTGCGGCGCTGCCGGCGTTAGGCAGTTTCTTGGAGAAGTTCACCCCAAGGCGCTCCGCCTCAGCTTGGTTGCCTGCATCGAGGATGATGTACCAGGCAGGCTTTAGGCCAGACGGTGTGTTCACCGCGCCCTTGAAAAGCGGGAGTGTGATCGTTCCTCTGGGGTTACCATTGGGGATATTCACCCCTGTGAGCTGTTCGATCGGCAGGTCGAACTTGCCTGAGCGCAGCAACTGCACCGGCCCCGCAAGCTCCGGGTCCGTGAGCGAATCGGGCGGCGGAAACTGTGAAATGTCGACTTTCGTACCAATCGAGGCTTCGGGGGGAATAATGTTGCAGCCGGGACCGGGGCCATTCGCTGCCGGTCCGGGACCGTTACCAGCCCGCGAGGACTCCTCGGCGGCGAACGCCGTCGCCGAAAAAATCGCTGCGCTGAGCGCTGCCACTGCGATACCGCTGCGCCATCGACGCGGACGATTCGCTTCGAGCGAGGCAATCAAGGCCCCGCCACCTTCTGAGAGTCGATTCATGATTCACTCCTGTTAGACGTGTTTGCTGAGAGATGGACGATTGGCATCGATCCCGATCGTCCCTAAACGGCCGATTTGCGTCGGCCCTCAGTTAATTCGTTGGCACGAAGCTAAAAGTTACAATGGGATTGTTTTCCGGTGATCGGGCTACCAACGCAGCAGCCGCGGGCCGAGCCACGCGCCGATAGCGGTGGGGATCAGCATACCGAGTAGATACCAAATCGCGAGAAACGGCGCCGCCAGCTCGGGGCAATGCAGGGTATATATGAGCGCACCGATGGATCCCGCCGCGAACCCGCTCGCGGCGCCCGACCAACGCAGCCGCGTCGGGGCAAGGCTCCGCATGACCCAAAGGAGCGCTATTAATAGCGGGGCCGCGACGAGCGCGATCAGGAAAGGGCAAACGCCGGCGGTATGCCCAAGAATCAATCGTGCTCGATTCTGCGGCGAGGCCGCCACTAAGGTCACTACTGCAAGAACCCACATCGCGATCACTGCGACGGGAATGCCCATAGGGACCAGGCCGAGCCGCAACCCCGGGCGAGCCAATCTAACGACGGTAATAACCCCAAGTACACCTAGTACCGCGCAGTAGCTCTCCCGAACCCAAAACATCGGCTTGGAGGTTTGATGCCAAAGCGCTGGATTCAGTTTGAGTAGCCCGGCGGTGAGGAGGAAGGCGATCAATGCGCCACCGGCCAGCGCCAGCAGCCAGCGCCGCGACGGGAGTCTGAGATCAACCGCCTCGGCGCCGGTTGATAGTAAGGCAACAAGATCTTCTGTCTTCATCCGATGCTCCGAATCCTCTCCGCAAGGGCCTTCAGGCCGCGATGAATCCCTACTTTTACAGCGGACTCCGACATACCCGTGCGCACAGCCGTGTCGGTCACCGATGCGCCCTCGATCTTGACATACAGAATCGGCAGCCGTTGACGATCCGGCAGTCCGCGCAACAGCTTCGCGACGTCATATTGCGCCTCGGCGGCGTCGTTGGCAGTCGTGGCGAATACCCGATCGTCTTCGTCAAGGGGATCAGTGAGCACATTGCTGCGCGAACGACGGCGCAGCAAATCCACGAGCTTGTAACGCGCGATGGCCTGCACCCAGGCCGTCAGCGGTTGTTTCGGGTCGTAGGTATGGCGTTTGTTGTGAACCGCCAACAGCAATTCCTGCAGCAGATCCTCGACCTCGTCCGGCAAGCCTCCGAGCTGCCTTCGCAAATAGGATCGCAAACGCGCCGTCAGCTCGTCCAAGAACATGCGGTAGGCCGCCGCGTCCCCGGCGAGACTCTGTAACATCAGACTTCGGAGGCGCTCCTCAATCAATTGCATCTGAACCTTCTATTAACTGCGCAGGAGAGGGGCGAGTCCGTTTCAACGCCCCAAAGGAGCCCCGTGGAGTTGACCGACCAGCCAGCCCATTTATTGCAGGCATTCTGCGCCGCCGCTCTGAAACGGGCAGCGGACTGAAAACAATCGGCCCGGTGCGACCGGTCAATCCTGCGACGATCACAGCACTCGTGGCTGTAACCAATCCTTCATCTCCAACGAAATAACTAGGAGAAGCGATTGCGCGCGAGGATACAAACGCCCGTATGAGAACAGAGAATCTAACTGCGCTACTAGCACTAGCGACGAACCTCGAGCCAGTGGACTCGAGGCGAACGATGCGGCGCTACGTGATTGGAATCACCGCAGGCGCGCTTGCGGCGCTCATCTTAGTGGGCGGCGTCCTCCACATGAATCAGGGGCTGCCTCGCGAGGTATCCGAGTCCGCGTTTTGGGTTCGTGAACTGTATTGCGCGAGCTTGGGTGTGCTCGCGGTCCTCTGCGTCGCACGCTTGGGGCGTCCCGGTACTCGGCTCGGTCTCTTACCCACAGGGATTGCGGTTGTCGTGCTCATCATGTGGATTCTGGCCGCGATTAGCCTGTTTTCAGCCGCTTCGCAGAGCCGCGTCCACTTGCTCCTGGGTACCACATTCGCCGTGTGTCCGTTCCTGATCGCATTCATCTCTGCGCCGCTTTTCTTCTCGTTTCTGTGGATCCTGAAGGATCTTGCCCCGACGCGGCTGCGCTGGGCGGGCGCCGCGAGCGGGTTCGCGTCAGGATCCATCGGCGCGCTCGTATATACCCTGCATTGCCCGGAGCTAGCCACACCGTTCATCGCAACATGGTATCTGCTCGGAATGTTGATCCCCACTGCTATCGGCGCGTGGCTCGGTCCACGGCTGTTGCGTTGGTGAATTCGGAAAAACTAATCCAAAACCGCTATCACCGGAGGTATCGAACCATGACATTGTCTGCTAAACGCGCGGCCCTCCTTGCCTTGATATGTCTGGGCGTGGAGTTCGGCTCTGCGCGGAACCTGCCGGCGCAATCGAACTCGCTGCGCGGACCTGCGGTTGTGGAGCTATATACGTCGCAGGGCTGTAGCTCCTGCCCGCCGGCAGACGCATTGTTAGGCGAGCTCTCGCAGATGCCAAATGTACTCGCCCTCGCTTTTCACGTCGATTACTGGGATAGCATCGGATGGCGCGACCATTTCGCCTTACCGACGGCGGTCCGGCGTCAGCAGCAGTACGTTGAGACACTGGGCCTGTCGTCGGCATTTACGCCTCAAGTGGTCGTCGACGGGCGTAGCAGCTTTGTGGGATCGGATAAGCGCCGCATCCTGGCGGCAATTGCCGAGCCCCTCAACACGATTCCGATCGGCGTCGAAGCGGCTCGCGGAGTGCTCACCGTCAGCGTGCCTGAACGGCAAGATCGGGAGCGACACGACGTCAACCTCATCGCCTACCTGCCGCAGGCGGATACCAGCGTTGGGCGAGGAGAGAACTCTGGGAGGACGCTCAGAGAGTTTAATATCGTCAGACAATTCCGCTCGCTCGGTGTCTGGAACGGACAAGAGAGTGTGTTTCGCGCGCCGGTGGATTCGTTCCCGGGTGACGCCATTCGTGTCGCCGTCTTGCTGCAGCGAGCTCAACAAGGACCGATTGTTGGAAGCGCGACGGCCCTCTTGCGGTAACCGTTCAGCTTCATTGGTGCACGCGCCGCTGCTTTGGCAGAACTGCCGCAAGTCATGAGCTGCGGCGGAAGTCGGCGGCGATGACATTCGCAACGATTCGTCGCGATACATCGAATCGGGTGACCACTCTGTCGGACGACACTTGCGCACCTGCCACTGCCTTCGAGTCGACGAAGCGGCGGAAGAAGGATTATGGGCCTGTAACCGATCTCGCTGACGCGTCGAACTACTAGATGTACTGATACTGTCACTCACCATTTTAGGAGTATGTTTCGATGTCCATTCAAAAGTCACGCTTGACTCTCGCGTCCGCCGCTGTCCTGTTTGCATTCGCGAACGGCGCCACGATGGCTTCTGCCTACGCAGCCGACCAAGGCACCCAAGAAGTGGCGCCTCGTCGGCTCGCCGCTCGTACTCGCCGGGCGCGCAGTCACTCACACCCCGAACCGTGAGAATGGACGCACTCTATCGGTTCTGAGCGCCAACCCAGACACAGCTCCTGTGAGCGCAATTGATCCTTGGCGTCACATAGGGGCATGAATAGTGGTCACAAAGTCCTTATGAGACTGACTTCCTGTGCAGAAAATGAGAATTTCTATACATGTCACACCGCATGTGTATAAAAATCAGCGATTGTGTCTTCGGCCGCAACCACCCCACACTGCCGCACAAGAATTCAGGACTGGGTCGAAACTGACGTGACGCCGGGAACCTTGCGTCAGTGGGGCATTGCTCAGGACTTTCGGCAGTACCAAATCATCAAAGCGGCTCCGACATCCGGGCGGTTCGGTCGTTAGGCAGTTGCCGTATTGCTATATCAGGCCGTCAGCCAAGCTGGCGGTCAAGCCGACTAATTGGTGGCTTCGACCAAATTTGAATGGTGCGCCCGGACGGATGGCTCGCGGCTGCTCCCCTCGTCCTCCGCTTCGCTGCGGACCGCCGCCACAGAAGCGGCGACGTCCTACCCGACGCGGCGCCGGGTAGTCGAACCGTCTGTTGTCCGTCAGCGGTTCGATCTGCTCGTTCCGATCTCGTGGCCAGGGCAGCCGAGGAGTTCTTTGATAAAAAGTGCGCCCGAAGGGATTCGAACCCCCGACCCCCTGGTTCGAAGAAGCGTATTCCAAGCAACGTAAGTATCTAGAAAACAAGGCATTTTGGCAATTCGGTTGTGCTACAGAATCGCCAGTTACCCGCTGATAAGGCTTTGACATTGTAGATACGGTACCTTTTCTATAGCACAGCAAGGCGGACCCGCATCGCCGGTTCCCGGCCTCGAGACTGAATACCTTTACCCACCGAACAGCCCGGCGCAATCTATTTCGACGGCATCGGAAATAACCCACCGTGACCGGCGTGTCATCGATTGACGCAGCGTGTGCTAGTACAGGACATGACTCGCGACGGTGAAGAGATACGCCTCGGGGCGGTTGGCCGCGAGAAGTGGATACCGCGAATCGTGGGCCCGCGATTTGAAATAATCCCCGACCCCGCCGATAGCCGTGAGACAACATCTTCTCCGCGGTTCCCGCAGGCGCGCCCGCCACCGCGGAACAACATAGTCACCCTCCCTACCTCCCGCTCCACAAGCACAGAAAATTACCGTGACTGCGCAGATTGGACATAAGCGAGTGGCGAACCCCCGCCTCCGGCCTGATCCTTCCTAGTTGAAGAAGGAGTCCAATATAATTGACTCTAGCTCGACTAAAGTACAATATAACGTACATGCAATTCACCAAACCCCACTCAGACGATGCCCCGGGACAATCGCTTCAGCGGTTGGGCTCCCGCATCCGCATGGCCCGCACCCGTCGCAAGCTGCGTCAGGAAGACCTAGCCCGTCAAATCGGGCGCGCGCGCGCGACGGTGGTGGCAATCGAGAAAGGCTCTCCTCATACCGAAATCGGCGCCTATGTTGCCGCACTCTGGGCACTCGGCCTCCTGCAGGAGCTCGATCTCGTTGCAGATCCCGGCCTTGATCGCGATGGCCAAGCGCTCACGTTCTCCGCAGCCGACAAGCGCGTGCGGCCGCGCCAACAGCTCGACAATAAATTTTGACAACGGCGGCCACGACGACCAATGGCTCAATCGACATACGTCTTCATCTATCTCCCGAGCCACGTCCATCCCACCGTCGCCGGCCGGTTCGACTGGGAGTCCGGTGTTTCTCCCCATGTCGGAGAATTCGTCTACGCAGAGTCCTATCTCGCCAACGACGCCGCTGTTCCGTTGGATCCCATCGCGTTGCCCTTAAGGGCGCAAGTTTTCACGACCACGTTGTCGTCGGGATTCTTTGGCGTATTCCGGGATGCCGTTCCGGATGACTGGGGACGCCACGTCGCGCTCAAGCTCTTTGGCAACGCGTATCAGACAGATTTCGATTACCTCTGGCTGCACACCGCAGACAGAATCGGCGCCCTCGCTTTCGGCAAAACGACGCGCGGCCCTGTGGAGGAAAAGCCCCTGCTCGAATGGCAACAGCTCGAGCAGTCCGCGCTCCTCGATGCCATCCAGCACATCGATCGCGATATTCCACTGACAGCGGCGGAAGAAGAAGCGGTTCTTGCCTTCGGTGCCGGAACATCCGCCGGCGGCGCAAGGCCGAAGCTCAGCGTTGCCAGGAACGGGAGTGTCTGGCTCGCAAAGCTCAATCGGCAGAGCGATCGGTACAATGTCGTCCGTGTCGAATGCGCCATGCTGGACCTCGCGGCCGCGTGCGGTATCGATGTGCCCGAGCACGCAGTCGAGCACGTTCATAGGCAGGACGTCCTTCTGGTCAAGCGTTTCGACCGAGCGGTTTCGCCCCAGGGCATTCTCAGGCATCGGATGGTAAGTGCAGCCACCGTGTTCCAGGCCGACGAGGCCGCCGCCAAATACTCCTATATGGGATCGTACCCGCGCCTCGCGCGCGAGCTATCGCGCTGGACCCTCACGGGCGATCAAGATCGCCGCCAACTATTTCGTCGCATTGCCTTTAACTCACTGGCATCCGTAACGGACGATCACGACCGTAATCACGCGTTGATCGCCGCGAACGCCCATTTCCGACTTTCTCCCGCATTCGATCTCGTGCCGCAGCCCGGAAATACGCAACAACGCTATCTAGCACTCCCCATCGGCAATTTCGGCGCACTTGCCGCGCGGCAGAACATGATCTCGAGCATCGACGCGTTCGGGTTCTCACCAAGAGAGGCCAACGGCATCATTGATGAGATCCAGGAAGTAGTGCGATCCAACTGGCGCAAGAGCTGCGCGAGCTGCGGTGTCCCTGACACGGATGTCGCCAGAATCGGAGGATGTTTCGATCCGCCCTTCTTTGAAAGCGAGCTTCCCCCGAATGCCGTGATGTGATGGCACCTATGCTCGAAAACTCACCCGTGATAAGCCGCCCTCTCGGCGGTATACAGGTCCTCGATTGTCATTCGGAGTTTCCATCGTGACTGGGCGGGAGAATGTTCCTCAGCTCAACGTTTGCAGCTAGGTCACACGTCTCCGGAGCCGTTGTGCTCCGCAAATATTCAAGTCAGCGACTACTGAGTCGATCTCGAATCTCGATGCGCTGTGTGGCATGATTGAACGATGCTGAGGCTCCTCCTTATCTTGGTTCAGTTGGCCGCCGAGGCGGTGCGTTGGTGTGGCTTGGTGCTGCGGTCACAACGATCGATCGAAGCGGAGAATCTGTTTCTGCGCCGACAGCTCGCGCTGTACGTCGAGCGCGGTGTTGAGCCGCGGCGGATGGATTCGGCAACACGAGTCGCGCTGGCGTTCCTTTCACGATTCTTTCACTGGCGGGACGCTCTGGTGGTGGTGCGCCCGGAAACAATGATCCGTTGGCACCGCGCGGGATGGAAACTGTGGTGGCGCTTGAAGTCGCGACCCGGCCGTCCATCGATTCCAGTTGAAGTTCAGGCCTTGATCCGCCGGATGGCGAATGAGAATCCATCGTGGGGCGAGGAACGCATTGCCAATGAGCTGTTGCTGAAGCTGGGAATTCAAGTCTCTCCGCGAACGGTGAACAAGTATCTGCCGACCCAACCAACACGTCGACCGCGAGCGGATATGCGGTGGTCAACCTTTCTTCGCCTGCATGCCCAGGGGATCATTGCCTGTGACTTTTTCCTCGCCATCACCGCAACGTTTCGACAGTTGTATGTATTCGTGGTCATCGAGCATCGCAGTCGGCGCTTGATTCATTGCAATGTCACCGCGCACCCGACTGCGGCTTGGACGCTGCAACAGTTGCGAGAGTCGATTGGACTGCAGCAGCGATACGAGTACCTGCTGCATGATCGCGATAGCATTTTTGCCGCACACCTCGACGCGTCGATCGCGAAACTCGGGGTCAAAGTATTGAAATCTCCGCCGCGAAGTCCGGCGGCCAACTCGATTTGCGAAAGGCTCATCGGGACCATTCGCCGAGAGTGCCTCGATTGGCTGATTCCCCTGACTGAAACCCATCTCCGAACCCTCCTGCAATCTTGGGTTCGCCATTACAACACCGAACGCCCACATATGGCGTTGGGTCCTGGTGTACCTGATCCGCCACCGGGAATGCCGCATGATGCCGCGTCGGTATCATGCCATCGCTTGCGCGAAGACAGGATTGTGCGCGCTAAGTCCATTCTCGGTGGCCTACACCACGAGTATTTCTGGGCGCCAATGGACGCTCACTGAGTTATTGCGGATGACAAGGGTTTGTCGGCAGACTTGGCCGATGGGCACAGGCCAAACAACGTCGTCGGCGGAATCCCAACGATTGCACTCGATTACAGCCCTGCGTGGGACGCTCAGCTGTTCGCGTGGACTGAGGATGCGATCAATAAGGGCTTTCGCGGGCAACTTCGTGAGGAATTTCAAATCCTCACGTTCGCACAAGACGGCCTGATCACCGGTCCGGGCGGAGCGCCATTCGGCAGCTCGGGATTCTCCATCAATTGCCCAATTGTTCAACGTCTCGATTGACGAGCTCTTTCGAGCTGCAATCACCTGCCGATTCTGATAGCAGAATCGGCAGGCCTTTCAGGACACCCAGCACGAGTCGCGGCTTCGCTTGTTGAATAATAACGCACGGCGTCCGGTCTTGATCCATGACCCATCGGACTTCTCAAACACCACGCGGTTTTGGTCAGAGGTCGCTATAGGCACTGATGAATATACAGCTCTCAAGATGGCAATCATGGATGCGATCGCTTGGATATCTCAAATTCCTTTGAAATGTCAAAGGTCAACGGCTCTATCGTGCCATGGCAGATTCAATCACAAGACCTTGCCCAGTGTCGACGGGAACCGTATCTACTGGTGGGGTAGCCAATCCCACGGCAGCATGATTCGACGCTCCCCGACGGTTGGAAACCAGCGACGAAAGCCGGCGAGTAAATCGCCGTTGAGGACTGCACACCGCACTTGAAGAAGAAGATGAGCACCCCGCTTACTCCAGCACATGTGTTGGGACTTGCACATTCGACGACCGATCAATCGATTGACAGTACATTCGACGGCGCTGGTCGAGATTCGTTTGCCGGCATTTCGCCACTCTCGGTAGCTGATGATCCCGGACGCATTATTCTGTAGATATACTTCGAGGTCGCACAGCTGGGCGAACCACCTGGCGACCCCACGGCAGTGCCGCTCAAGGAGCCAACGGTAGTGTGTTCTTGCGCAATAAGGCCACGAATTGGCCATCGCGGGTCTCCAACTCACCAATCCTCTCGAAACCGATTTCTCGGTGAAACCCCATGGAAACCGGATTCGCTGGTTGGAGATTCACCCCACAGCCGAGAGTAAAAATGCCGAGTTCATAACACCTACGCTCCAGACATGCATACATTTGCGTAGCAATACCTGAGCCTCTTGCCGCTGCGCAAACTCCGACTTGATCGATATACAAGAAGGGCTCATTGAATCTCGCCAGAAAGGATTGAAATTCTTCGCCTGCATAGACAACGGAACTTGACATGGCCAACAAGTAGGCTAAGACGCGGGCGGAATCCGTCGCAACCCACGCGATGCTGGCCAAGGCCACCACTCGGCACAGATCCTCGTCATTCAGTTTTGCAACGTGTGGCGAGGATTCAGCATTAATCCTCAGGATTTCGTCGAAATCCTCTGCGCGCGCACGGCGTATTTGCACGGAGATTTTGCCGTGACTTGTTTTGGTATTCACAATGATAGTCGGCGTCTCATGACGACTCGGCGCGCGGGATCAAGGCCGCGGCGCGTTTCCGCCGCCACTATATGCACCAGCTCCGCGCTCAGCTCGCTCGTTGGAACCACCTCGAATCCGAGGCCCGCGTAGAAAGGCATGTTCCAGGGAACGTCGCGAAAGGTCGTCAAGGTGACTTCTGGGTACCCGGAGCGCGCGGCCCATTCGCAAACGGTCACAACCAACCGGGTACCCAGCCCGCGGCGCCCGTGGTCAGGATGAACGTCAATCTCCTTCAGATGCACCCCATGAGGTCCAAGCACCTCTACATGCGCGAAACCGATGGGAATTTCGCGTGTAAGCGCAACCCAAAGCCGGCCCGCGGCTTGCACTTCTCGGAAGTCCTGTTCGTTGGTGGTCTCGCTCAGGACCGACTCCGGCGCGTGGCCTTTGAGAAGAGCAGCGGCAGCTAACTCGATCGCCGGCAACAGATGTAAATCCTGTGGTCGCGCGCAGGCGATGTCGTATAGAGGCTGCATGTGCCCTGCTCCGTACACCGACGTCGGCCTACGAAGGCACGCCGGAAACACTCGGTTCTGACACACCAGACCGCCGATGCGAGACGTTTATTTCAAACGATGAGGAGCTTAGCGACCAACGGCATTGCTCGCCCGCCCGCCGGCCACCGTCGCCGAGATCGAACGCAGCCTTTCCGACAGGCGCGGTGACGCAAAGTCTATGAATGCGCGAAGTTTCAACGGTACCAGCCGATTGCCGGCGTACACGAGACTCACGGGCGTTGGTGCACATTCGAATTTCGGCAACACGACGACGAGCCTACCATCCCGCACTCCCTGCTCCGCCTGATAGCTGGTCGTCTGGACCAACCCCAATCCGGTAAGGGCCGCAGCAACCGCCGAATCGGCGCTTGTCGTTGACAGCCGGGTGCGAATCGGGAACGTTTTCTCGGCACCTCCGTCTTTGAACCAGAACGTGTCGAGCGGACCGGGCGTGGACCAAGCTATGCAGTCGTGTGACAGCAGTTCTGAAGGGTGCTTGGGGGTCCCGCGCCGTTCGAGATACTCAGGACTTGCGCTGACGACCACGCGCTGGAAATGCGGCGCCCGGCATTTGCATCGATTCGTGATCACCTGGGTCTGGTGGCCGTTGTCGCACAGGCGCGTGACCTGCCGCAAGCGCAGCTTCCCCTTGAGGAAGCGCACCGGCTGATCATGCAGGTCATAGCTCACCCAGCGCCCGTCGAGCTTGGCGCGGCGGTGCACGAAGCGCCGCTGGTGGACGAGACGGCCCTTGCCCTTGCGATAGGTGAGGATGTCAAAGCCGTCCTGGATCATCGTGTGGAACAACTTTGGGCTCCACCCACCGCGGTCGAAGACGATGGTCGCGCGCCGCTCGCCGATCACGGCGCGCACTTCTCGAAGCAGATCGGGGAAGGCTTTGGTCAACGCGGCGTTGATATCCCCCGTGATGAGCAGCAGCGGGTCGCCGGCGCGATCGTTGACCCAGTAGTCGGTGGTGGCGGGCATGGCCAGATGGCGCCGTGCCACGATCGCCCGAGAAATCGTGCGTTCACCGTGATAGGCGCGCACGTGCCCATCGACGTACAAGAACCCCATCAGATGCCCCCGCTGATCGACGCGCAGGCGCGCCAGTTCTGCCCCCAACTGCTCGGCGTGCTGGTGTGCCGCAAGGCGGGTGAGCCCACGTCTCAAGGTCTTGACCTCGGGCGCCCGATCGAGCCCCAGGAGTCGGCCGAAGGCCGCCGGGTCGCGCTCCTTGAGGTGTTCGGGACGCTGGATGCGCAGCAACGCCATCAGCAACAGTGTCAGCAACGTGGTGGGTCCGCAACCCTTCCCGCAAAGGCTCACCTATTTCAGCGCGTTACGTCCCGCTGCGTCAAAAAACCGGACAGGTATTGGTCCGCACCCTTAAGCGCGCCAAGGCCAGAATTTCAGCCAGATAATCGGGCTATGTCAGGAGGTCTGAAGTTAACGCGGATTCTGCAAACACCCAAATATCACCGTGACTCGAGCCAATTCTGATGAATTCTCGGGGGACCGATCCCTACACTCCGATTATGTCCATTCCAAATTATCGTTCTGTGTTGGTTGTCGTGCTCGTGCCGAGTCTCAGCCTGTTCTGAGAACCGAGGGACGCTTGAGATTGAGGATTTCGGCAGAGTCCACCGAAGTCCGCTAGGGATGGGCGGTCATGAAAGTGCTGCATAC
>Ga0137409_10001518_pt1 | contig 25077 bp, 20 predicted proteins | sample CZODoug1_16funga_FD_122059 | JGI IMG/M metagenome (GOLD analysis project Ga0137409, IMG submission 122059) | Vadose zone soil fungal communities from Angelo Coast Range Reserve, California, USA - CZODoug1_16fungal (Hybrid Assembly) | ecosystem: Environmental > Terrestrial > Soil > Vadose zone...
GTTGTGTTTGCTCTGCCGTAAGACCGCTTAACTGTAGCGGCGGTCTATGACCGCCGACGATTCCGCAATTGTTGTACCGTCGGCGGTCATAGACCGCCGCTACAGCAGAAATCCGCCAACTTGACATCACTAAATGGAGTACGTAACTTTGCGTTAATGGAGGGAAATGTGATGAAAGTCACGATAGCCGCCCTGCTTTTGGTGGGCCTTGTCGCGGCCGCAGTGCCGGCGATTGCGCACCACGCCTTTGCGGCTGAATTTGACAGCAGCAAGCCAATTCTGCTGAAGGGAAAATTCACCAAGATGGATTGGATCAATCCGCATTCGTGGATGTGGTTTGACATTATTTATCCGGATGGCAAAGTCGTCAACTGGGGCGCCGAGTGCCTTCCTCCGAACGGCCTGTACAGGAACGGCTGGAGAAAAGACACGTTGAAGCTCGGCGACGAAGTCGAAGTCCAGGGATTCGCCGCCAAAGACGGCTCCACCCGGATGTGGGCGTCGAGAGTTTCCTGGGTTAATCAGGGCGGCCAGCAGATTTTCGGTTTGAATCAGCGGCGGCCCGAATAACGGGAACCTCGATGAGAGATCGGCTTCTTCTTTTGATTTTTGCTGCAGCTGCGATTGCGGCGGCCGCTGTTTTGCCAACTCCAACAGCCGGCCAGGCCCGCAGCACAGCGCAGATGCCGGACCTGCAGGGCATCTGGCAGGTCAGCGATACGTCGCTGGCCTACAACGTCGAGCCGCATACAGCAACTTATGGTGTGCCGGCCGGGCAAGGGGCAATTGCAGATACACCCAACAAAATGATCCCGTATCTGCCCGCTGCCGCCGCCAGGCGGCAGGACAACTTCAAGAACCGGGCCGCGCTTGACCCTATCAACCAGTGCTTCAAACCTGGAGTGCCGCGGATCACCTATCTTCACTTCCCCTTCCAGATTATTCAGACACCGACCCAGGTGACCTTCGTGTACGAGTACATTCACAACACTCGTAACATTTATCTGAACAGGAAAGAACATCTCGACGGCCTGGATTTCTGGAATGGCGACTCGATTGGCCGGTACGAAGGAAACACTCTGGTTGTTGACGCGGCCGACTTCAACGATCAGACATGGCTTGACGCGTCCGGCAATCACCATAGCGAAGCGCTGAAGGTGCAGGAGCGTTACACGCGGACCGACCCCAACACCATCACCTACGAGGTCACGCTCACGGATCCGAAAGTCTACTCGAGACCATGGAAGATGAGCATGCTGCTCTATCGCCACAGGGAACCGAACTTCAGGATTCTTGAGTATGAGTGCCACGCCTACGCTGAAGACGCTGAAAGGGCAAAGTAGCGGTGAACAGAAGGAGATTCAGATGAAAAATGGGTTGCTAGGTTCAATCATCGCGATGGCCGCCGGCGTGGCGATCGTGTCGCTGGTCTCGGTGCCCATTGCCGGTCAGGGCGGTCAGCCGGCGCCGGCTCAAGAGGGCCGCGGAGGACGCGGTGCTGCCGGGGGCCGTGGCGGAGCTCCGGCTGGTCCACCAGCCGGTCCGGTGAAGCGTCTGCCGGACGGCAAGCCCGACTTAAATGGCTATTGGGCGGGCGGCCCGGGCGGCCTGGCGAATATCCGGACGGCGATAACCGAAGTCGGTGGACAGCCGGCGCCTCAGAATCCGGCCGAGCGCATTCCATACCAACCCGCTGCCGCAGCGAAAGCCGAGGCAAACCAGAAGAATATGTTCGAGGAGCCGGAGCTCCACTGCTTCCTCTCCGGAGTTCCCAGCCAGACCTACAGGCAGTTCGGTTTTCAGATTATTCAGACACCTGGATACATGCTGACGGTCAACGAGTTCATGGGCGCCGTCCGCCACATTCCTACCGACGGACGGCCGCACATACCGGAGAACATCAAACTGTTCAATGGGGATTCTGTCGGCCACTGGGAAGGCGACACGCTCGTCGTCGAAACCACGAACAACAACGATAGAACATGGCTCGACAATTACGGGAACGCGCACTCCGATGCCCTGATCGTGCTCGAAAAGTGGACACCTGTTGATGCGAATAACATTCAATACGAAGCGACGCTGACGGATCCAAAGACCTACACGGCACCATTCAAAATCGCGGGCACGTACAGGCGGGCGCAGCTCAACGATCCGACATACGAGCAGATGGAATTCGCCTGCATCGAAGGGAACCAGGACATTCACCACTATACGGAAGCAGCGGGCGGCAAAGCCAAGGAGGCGCCATTGGCGCATCCTCCAGGGACGGAAGTCGCTCCCGGTGCCGGACGTGGGGGTCGTGGACGGGGGGGTGCCGGCGGTCCTCCGCAGGGTCCACCGCGGCAGTAAAATCACTGATTACTGATGGCCACTGCCACCAGTGATCAGTGATTTTACCTACTTCCCCGTCAGCCCCTCCGTCAGCTCGATGCGCGTTCCAATCGGATCAACAATGAACGCGATCTTCAACCCGATCTGAGAAATATCCGTATAAGGTCTCTCGAGCATGACGCCCGCGGCTGCCAACTTATCGCAAAAGGTCTTCAGGTCCTTCACCTCGAAACCAATGTGATCGATCGCGCGGCCCTTGGTTGGCGCCGTCGGCATCTGGGCAGGCAGGAAGTCCACCTCATTGCCGTTGAACATAGCGGAGGGCAGATTGCGACGGGATCCCACAGCGGCACCGAACGTCTTCACATACCACTGGCGTAACGGTTCCCCCATCGGGGTGGACATGTGAATGTGATGCATCACAACCGGTGATGTCTGTGCCTTGTCTTCAAGCAACTCAATCCTCACTCCGTCCGGAAACACCGCAAAGAGGCCCTGGAACTGGACATTGACAGCGGTGAGTTTCGCTTTGATCGCCGCCTGATCCTTAACCTGAAAACCGATGTGATTTACAGTTGAGCCATCGGAACCGGCAGTCGGTTCGCCCTTCGTGAAAATGATGAACACACCGGGCAACCGGAGCATCTCGAGCGTTCCCGTTTTGGTCACCTGGGCTCCCAGGCCCTCGATCCAGACTTTTTTCTGTGCCTCGATGTCCCGAACCAGCAGGTGGATATGGCCAATCGAAATTCCGCTGTCATTTGGCGCCGCCAGTTGGGCGAATACGGGCAATTGAAGCAATATTAGAACGGCAAGCGTAGCGAAAATGACTTGTTTGCGCATGGCGCGTACCGTATCACGGATTTTTTGCGTGGTAAAGAAGGGGGGATTTTCAGCCGCGGATTGCGCGAATTACGCGGAGTTTAGCCGTGAGCGGGCTCCTACGATCGATCCTCCGATAATCTCACAGCACCCAGACCGGCTGCGGCCCAAAGCATGCCACGTAAAACCTCATGGAGGACAAACCATGCAAATTCGAAACCCTCTTGTCGGGTTGATTTTATCTGTATTGATGATGACCCTGGTTGCGTTCGCGCGGGATGTGTCGACGGACTACGATCACAAAGTCGACTTCTCCCGGTACAGGACGTTTGCCTGGATGCATCCGCCCATGATCGCCGATCCGCTCATGCGGCAGCGCGTTGAAGACGCCGTCAACGCGCAACTCAGGGAGAAAGGACTGGTGTTGGTCAACGACATCCATGAGGCGGATCTGGGAGTAATGGCAAACGGAGCCACGACCGAAAGGCACACGCTCCACACTTTTTACGATGGCTTTCCAGGCGAATGGCGCTGGGGCGGGTGGGGCAACGCCACGACAGTCGTGGATACATATCAGGTCGGCACCCTGGTCGTCGATCTCTTCGACATGAGTGACAAGCGCGTGGTCTGGCGAGGCGTCGCCACCGATACCGTTTCCGATAAGCCGGAGAAAAATTCGAAGAAGCTCCAGGATGCCGTTGAAAAGATGTTCAAGCACTTCCCGCCGAAACTGACGTAGAAGCGAGAGAAAAATGGGGTCGTAGCCCCATTTTTCACAGCCCCGCAGGTTCTCAGGATGCAGCCACGATTTCTCTCAAAAGGTGAGCAGTTTCCTCGGGGGCTGCAACATTAATGAAGATGCCGCTGCCCAGCTCGAATCCAGCGGGAGTCGTCAGGCGCGGATAGATCTCGATGTGCCAGACGAAATAAGGCGTGTTTTCATCCTCTACCGGCGCCGTGTGAATGATCATGTTGAAGTCGGGGTCGTTCAATAGGGTGTGCATACCGCGGAGAATGCGCCGAAGTACGGAAGCCAGCTCCGGCAGTTCCGCGTTCGTCATAGACGCAAAGCACGAGGCATGACGCTTCGGCACGATCCATGTCTCAAACGGCGCTTGTGACGCAAACGGATGGAAGACGAGCCAATGTCCTGTCTCGAGAACAACTCGCTTTCCATACTCTCGTTCGGCATTTCTCAGATCACAATAGAGGCACCTGCCCGTGTCATCGTAGTGCCGGGTAGCTTCCTCATACTTCTGGCGAGTGTGGAAAGGGATTACGGGAACCGCAACCAATTGAGAGTGAGGATGAAGCAGTGACGTGCCCGCTCTTTCGCCGTAATTTCGGAAAATCACGATCAACTTGACTCGCTCGTCCTCCCGCAAAAGCTTGTAACGGTGTCGATAGGTTTCGAGGATGTTCAGGATTTCGTCCTCGCTCATCAGCGGTAGATCGCGGTCGTGATGAGGAGTTTCGATGATGACTTCGTGATAACCGAAACCTTCCACGCCGCGGAAAAGCAATCCATCGTCGCTCCGGCGTGGGATCACCTGGGGGCTGAGTGCGGCGAATTTATTCGGCACCACTCGAATGCGCCAGCCGGGTTTGTTCGGCGAACCGGAATCTCGAATGGCAAAAGTCTCTGGAGGTGTGAAATGTTCATTACCGAGACAGAATGGACACGTGACGCTGTACGATTTTCGCTCGCGCTTCGACTGTTGCCGGAATTCGTCGGGGCGCCGCGACCGCTCCGCAGCGATGATCACCCATTCCTTCGTCGTTGGATCCTGCCTCATTTCAGACATTGATACGTTCCTGCTTAGTTGATCCGATACTGCTGTATATGTCTTAAGAATTCGCTTCGGCAAGTGTCAGAACAGAAGCGGAATGTTTGCCTGTCCACTGTTGCCGTGAAATCGTCAGGCCGAACGGGCAGTCCGCAGACGGGATCACGAGTCGATCGCCAGGCCGCATCCCGAATTCCACGTCCGGCCGCAAGCTCCTTCATCAGCCGCAATTCATTTAACAGCAGCCGTGGCAGTAGGAAGTGCCGGCGCACACGTTCCCGGCCGCGATGTGCCAGCTCATGACCGCGACTGGGATCCATTAGAAGGCTTCGAACGGCTGATGCGCATTCTTCAGTATTCTCGACGAGCAATCCCCCAACTCCATCGGCCATCTGCAGGGGAATTCCGCCGGCATTGCCTGCGACGACCGGCGTAGTCTTCCACATGGCCTCGGAGACAACCAGCCCAAAACCTTCGCGAATCGATTTCTGAATGACGACCCGCGACAGCCGCTGAAAAGCGTTCACTTCCACGTTTCCGACACCTATCAGATTCGTGAACACGTGGATGTCGGGATCGCGACGGACCTCATCAATGATCTTGTGATAGATGTCCCAACCTTCCGGGTCATCGAGGGCCATGGAACCAACCATCGCCAATTGCAGCAAGGGAAACTCACGCCGCAACATCCGGTAAACCTCGATCACGCCACTGGGATCTTTCCACGAGTCGAAGCGCGAAACCTGTGCGATCAGCGGCCGGTCCAAATCAATTCCGATCCACTGAAGAACCGGGCGAGCTGTATCGTCGGCCAGAGACATGTTCTTGGGACTAAGTGGATCGATTGCCGGTGGAAAGATGTCCACATTCGAGATCGGAAAATCCGACGGAACGAACTTCTTCATCGTGAACACGGCAGCGTCGAACTCAGTCATGTACCCGCGAAGAAACGACCACACATTTGGATTCGGGGTAGATGTATCGATATGGCATCTCCAGATCCAGCGGGCCCCACGCTTGCCATGCATGCTGAGGATGGCAGCTGGTTGGGGATCATGCAAAAAGACAAAATCGTAATCTTCTTCAAAGAGCTTCGCGTTACGGCGCGACGTACTAAGATAGGCCTCACGGTCCGCTGCGGTGAGATCATGAGGTGCCCCCTGCAAACCGTTATGGATCTTCTTCGTGACTTGGAAAAATCGCTGATCGCCGGCGATTGTCTTCCAATGTGCCACCAATCCGAGGTTATTTAGTATTGGAATGGCCGATCGTAACAATTCGGATACACCTCCGCCATACGCGGTCGCATTCAGATGAGCGACCCGGGCACCCTTGAAATCCTTCGAGGCGCTTAGAAGGTCATCGATGAGATCGTTTGGTGCAATTCCACGGTAAGCATCCAGCGACCGTGGTCCGACATGAACTTGTTCGAGCATCGCTTATTGGCAACATTCTAGGCGGCCCTGTTGTCTCGCACAGTATGCTCAACGCCTTGAATCTTTTGCGCCAACTGCGCGAGTTCTTCGGGTTCCAACCTTGCGCGGGCAATGTCCAGAGTTCCGTCGGCGCTCTCGTCTGCATCGATGTGGTCGCGGATCATAAGCTTCACTTCGAGAAAGCGTTCTGCAAACTTGTCGTCAGTGAAATCGAGTTCCTTCAGAATTTTGTTAATCTCGCCATAGTCTTTTACCGATCTTTTGATTTCATCGGCAGCCGCACTCTTGATCGCGGGATAAAAGATCCTGAGTTCCGCCTCCTCATGCGCCAGGACCTTCGCTCGGATCCGCTCAAGCAACTTGACGCGATCTTTGTCGGACGTGGCCTGATCGAACTCGGCAAGAAGTCTTTCCAGATCTCGATGATCTCGCCTCAATAGATCGATTGCGTCCATAAAGAGTTCCTCCATGATGGAGGGAGCACAGGAACTTCCATTCGCGATCTGTCGGCTCGCGTCTTACAGGCTCGCATGGTATGTCGCGTACCCCCATAAATATTGGGACGTTGTGGCAACCTCACTGGAGGGCAGTTTTCCCTGCTGCATGGAGTAAACCGTACCGAGCTGGTTCTTCCGAACAGCCTGTGGCTGCGGACTGGAAACCTTTATGCTGCTTTCAATTCAGCGCGGGTTTGCAGGAACTGCAAAACGTGGCTGCGGCTGATCACACCTGCTATTTCGCCATTCGCGATCACCGGCAATTGGTTCACGTCCTCTTTGACCATCAGTTCCAATACCTGAGTGAGCGGTGTATCCGGTGAGACGGTACGCACTTGTTCGAGGGGACGGGCGATCTGAGCAACGGTGGTAAATGGCCACCGGCCGCGTTCGACCCGTTTCAATTCATTCATGGTGACAAGCCCCGCTTGTCGCCCATTCTGGTAAACCACGAAACAACGGCGGCCTGTGCGCAGCAGGTAGTCTTCGGCGAAAATACGGAGATTCACGTTTCCATCGACGGTCAGGCATTCCGGAGACATAACATCACTGACTCGAACATGAGCGAGCGCAGTCGAGGCCTCAACCCCGGCGTAGCTGGCAACAGCGGCGTCCGCCAGAAACCAGCCGATAACGACGAGCCATAATCCGCCGAAATCAGCCCCCGAGAAGAAACGAAAAAAGCCAAACACGATGAATACCGCAGCGACCAGCTGTCCGACACGGGCAGCGATTTTCGTGGCGCGGACAGGATCCCGGTTAATTGCCCAGATGATCGATCGAAGAACTCGACCGCCATCGAGCGGATATCCCGGAATCATATTAAACACCGCAAGGGCGATATTGATATAACCGAGCCAAACCAGACCCGCCCACAGCGGGGCGGGTGGCGTTCCCAGCGCCGGCCGCCAACCGGCTGTCCAGGCGACTGCGAGGAAGAATAATCCGACAACTACGCTGGTGAGGGGTCCGACGATAGCCATCCAGAATTCTGACTTCGCGTCCACCGATTCCCTCTCGACATTGGCGACACCGCCAAGCGCAAACAACGTTATGGATCTCACCGGCATCCCTCGAGCATTCGCAACGGCAGCATGGGACAACTCATGCGCCACGATGCTGGCGAAGAATAGCAGGGCTGTGATTGCGGCCAAAGTCCACGTCAATGCCGGACTCCATTGCGGATTGACTATTTGAAAGTGCCCTGCCAATGAAAAGAACAGCAGGAGTGCGATGATGAACCAACTATAATGTAATCCGATGTCGACTCCGAAAAGACGGCCAAGTCTGATGCTCGGGCGCATGGTACCTCCTTATCCTCTACCCTTTTTGACGTTTGCAGGAATCCACTGTCTCCTCGGCTGTCGAAAACGTGATCGACCATGGTTTCCATGAGGTCTGACTAACAGGGTGCGGAAAAACTCGGATCGAGCAACTGTAGCGGCGGTCTATGACCGCCGGTTTTTCCTGGAATCAACGAAATACCGGCGGTCATAGACCGCCGCTACAGGTCGGATTGCTTGAAACATTTTTCCGCACCCTGCTAGTCCACATTCCCAGGGGGGTTTGCGCGGATGTGCCCGGTTTTGCTAGGCTGGAAAAGTATCGAACAGGATTTTTCGATCGATGTTACAACACGGCAGGCACAAAGCAACACCCCACCTCGTGCTTGCGATCTCACTGTTGTTCACAGTAATCGCGGCTGCTTATGCGTCGAGGTACCGGTCAGAACAGGATCGGCTGAACTTCAACCAGGTCGTGGATGCTCAGCAGGTGAAGATCTCAGAGGCATTGGGTGACCGAATCGCCTTACTGAGGGGAATCGCGGGTCTATTCGCGGCCAGAAGCGGTGTCACGGATGAAGAATTTCAGATGTACGCTGCCGACGTGGGGGTCCGAGATTACGCCGATATTCGCGCCATCGGCTATAGCGCACGGGTAAAAGATGGAGATACGGAGCATTACCCGATCACCCGTCTGGAAAGCTCAGATAACCAAAACGATCGCGACCTTGGATTCGACCTGCTTACCGATCCGGTAATGCGCCCCGCTCTCGAACAAGCGCGCGATTCGACTTTACCGGCCATCTCCAATCGATGGACTCGCGCCGCGGACGAGCCAATCTTCTTGATCTGTTTACCCAGATATTCGCTCACCGCTTCACTGGAAACGGTGGAAGCACGCCGCGAAACTCTGGAAGGCTTTGTCTTTGCGTTCATTCGCCCGGATACGTTTACTCAGGGCACGCTGGGAGCACGAACAACGCCGGCAATCTCACTGAGTATTTTCAACGGAAATGAAGTTGGCCAGGATCGTTTGCTGTACGCCACATCGTTGATGCCTGTAACTGAAACGCCTCTTGCAGCGGAAAGAGCGGTAAGTCTGTCTGGAGCGACATGGACCCTTAAGTTCAACCAACAGTCTTTCTTTCCTAATGCAGCTCAGCTGTGGTTTGTATTCCTTGCATCCATCGGCGGATTGGTGAGCTTCGTCCTGTTCTTCGTCACACGCTCGGAAGCGGTGGCACATGTCGAGGCTGATGAACGCGCCGAACAACTGGAACAACACCGCACAAAGCTGAAGGAGCTCATTTCACATCGAAATCGCGCGGAAGAGACACTGCGCGATAAGGAGGCGCGGCTGCAGATTGCGCTGTCTGCTGCGAGAATGGCAAGCTGGCACTGGGACCTCGTTACCGGCAATCTGATGTGGGACGATGCGCCGTATACCTGGACCGATTTCGTCAAACGAGTCCATCTCGACGATCAGCCTGTCGTCCGCAATGCCGTGGATCAGGCGCTGCAGGAACGGCAGGGTCTGGACCTTGAATTTCGCGTGGTACAGCCCGACGCGACGATTCGCTGGCTCACGCTCAAGGCAAAAGTTTTCCAGGGAGAGGATGGACGCCCGGCATACATCACCGGAGTTTCGATCGACATCACTGATCGCCGCAAGGCCGCCGAGGCCTTGCGTGCAAGTGAGGAGCGGTACCGGCTCGCCGCTCGAGCCACGAATGACGCTATTTGGGACTGGGATCTGGCAACGGGACTGGTGCAATGGAATGAAGGTATCCGCACCCTGTTTGGATATACCGCGGAGCAGGTAGGGACCGATGTCAGATGGCGGTTCGATCAGATTCATCCAGACGATAGAGAACGAGTCGTGTCCGGGATTAATGCCGTGGTGGAGGGTGGCGGCAGATTCTGGTCGGACGAATATCAGTTCCGATGCGCCAACGGCTCGTATGCCACTGTCACTGACCGCGCGTACATAGAGCACAACGAGTCCGGCAGGGCCGTACGCCTTATTGCGGCCATGACGGACGTCACCCGCCTTAAACAGGCCGAGCGAGAGCGAGAGCAGTTGCTGCGCCTGGAACAGACAGCCCGAAAGCAGGCGGAATCCGCCAATCGCGTGAAGGATGAGTTCATTGCCACTCTGTCGCACGAATTGCGAACACCGATCACTCCCATACTCGGTTGGACCCAATTGCTCCGCAACCGCGGATCCGATCCGGCGACTCTCCAGCGGGGCATCGACGTCATTGACCGGAATGCTCGCTCGCAAGCGAAATTGATCGAGGATCTCCTCGACGTGTCACGGATTGTCACCGGCAAGATGCAGCTCAAGATCCAGCCAGTCGACGTCCAGGTCATCATTCAGGCCGCGATAGAAGCTGTACAGCCTGCCGCAGATGCCAGGGGCGTCCGAATCGAAACGACGACGAATCGCTCTATGGCCCAGATCGCGGCGGATCCAGACCGATTGCAGCAAGTCGTCTGGAATCTCGTTTCCAATGCGATCAAGTTCACTCCAAAAGGCGGCATCATCAGCATTTCCGCAGAACAGGCAGCAAGCGAAATGCGAATTGTGGTCCGTGATAATGGAGAAGGGATTGATCCCGAATTCCTGCCGCATGTGTTCGACAGATTTAGTCAGGCGGACAGCACGAACGTCCGGACGCACGGTGGTTTAGGAGTTGGATTGTCGATCGTTCGTTACATCGTTGAATTGCATGGCGGCAACGTCATGGCCGAGAGCCTCGGAAAAGGACACGGCGCAACCTTTACGGTGCTCCTGCCTGTGAAGACAGAGGCTAAGAGTCAAACAAGAAGGTCGAAACGCATTGCAAAAGCGGTTTCGAGCCTCAAGGGAATGCGATTGCTGATAGTCGAGGACGAACCCGATGCGAGAGAACTCCTCGCCCTGGTTCTGGAACACGAAGGCGCCATCGTGACAAAAGCAGGCTCCGTGCAAGAAGCTCTGGCAGTACTACAGACGAACACGCCGGATATCCTGATTTCCGACATTGCCATGCCTGGTGAAAACGGCTACGTCCTCCTGGAGAAATTGCGCAGGATCGAAAAAGAACAGGAACGACATCGCGTGCCAGCCATCGCGTTGACTGCGTATGCCCGTGAAGAAGACCGCAAACAAGCCATGGAGGCTGGTTTCGAAATGCATCTATCAAAACCTGTCGATCCCGAAAAGCTGATCGCCGCCATTCTTGCCGTTGCGACCAAACATCTCGGAAAAGCCGTGTAGACAACAGCCGCGGACACTCAGGCGCGTCTCCATTCTTACAGGAGATGTAATCCCAGGCCTATATACCCTCCCTGGTCATACCTCTAGAGTGAAGAATGGAGCTTACTTCTTAAGCTTGAAATGAACGAAAACTACTCAAGGAATTTAAAGGCATCGGTGACGTCGGCGTGGATATCTTTTTTCGCGAAGTGCAGATCGCCTGGCAGGAATTGTTCCCGTTTCTGGACGAAAGAGCGCTGACCAGTGCCCGGTCGCTCGGATTGCCGTCGAACCCCGATGCACTCGCCAGGCTGGTTCGAAACCGGAGAGAATTTGTCCGGCTTGCCGCTGCGTTGGTGCGCGTCGGATTCGAGCTAAAGCGTGGTGATTTTCGCTTAGGAACTCTCGCTGCATGAGCGCTCGTCGACCGAGTAATGGCATATCACTTAAAGCGTAGCGAATCGGTTGCGGAAGGTATCAGGCGGATTGCACGGGAGGAGATCGAGTCGGCAGCCGACCAATTAAGCAAGGGGCACCGGGACCGAGATGAGGCGATCCATGAAGCTCGCAAGAGCATCAAGAAAGTGCGCGCAGTGCTTCGGTTAGTGCACCCGGAACTGGGCGACACGTATTATCAGGAGACCAGTTACCTGCGTGATGTGGGCCGCAAGCTATCGCTCTACCGGGATGCCGCTGCCGTTATCGAGATTCTGGACAGTCTCAAACAGAAGTATCGTAATAGGCTGAAAGCGTCCACCATCGAGTCGATTCGGCGCGGCCTGCTAGCCAGGAAACAGCAGTCGGAAAAAGAGGCCGACATCCAAAAGGCCCTGACTGAAATAGCCACGTCCCTTCGTGTAGCGGCCAGGCGAGTGAAAGCGTGGCCTCTTCAGACGGATGGTTTCCCGGCAATCGAGTCAGGATTCGAAAAGATGTTCCGCCAGGGGCAAAAAGCGTTGATCCGGGCACAGAAGTGTCCGCATCCCGAGAACTACCACGAGTGGCGGAAGCGAGTGAAAGATCATTGGTATCATGCGCGTCTGCTCGAAGACCTCTGGAATGACATCGTGCAGGCGTACGAAAAGAGCCTCGATGATATTCAGGCTTGGCTGGGTGACGATCACAACCTGGTCCTCCTTCGCGCAAAGATAGTTGCTGAGGCCGATACGTATGGCAACGATCAAGAACTCTCTCCCTTACTCACACTCGTCGACAAATACCAGAAAGACTTGCGAGCTGCGGCAGTATCTCTTGGTAGACGGATCTATGAAGCGAAGCCCCGGCACGTCGTACGGCGCATGAGACAACTGTGGGATGAATGGCAAGTGCAGCCACAGAGCCTTGAAGAACTGAGAAACGGAGCCGCGATTCCTGGAAAATCTCGATGAACCATCCCGAGCTCGCGATTTTCGCTTTGAACGCCAGCCGCCCTTTCGGCGAGGCTGTCTCAGGACACTTGCGTATACCTTTGGCGCCGCATGAAGAAAGGGATTACGAGGACGGTGAGCACAAGGTCCGTCCGCTCGTCAGCGTTCGCGGTAAGGATGTGTTCGTTATTCAATCCATGTACCAGGACTCGCAGCAGAGCGTGCATGACAAGCTCTGCCGGTGTCTTTTCTTTATTGGAGCACTGAAGGACGCTTCGGCCGGGCGCGTGACGGCTGTTATGCCATATCTCTGCTATGGACGGAAGGACAGAAAAGTTAAACCACGGGACCCCGTTACGACGCGTTATGTCGCAAGTCTGTTTGAGGCCGTTGGTCTGAATCACGCCATTACACTGGATGTGCACAATCCCGCGGCTTTTCAAAATGCCTGGCGGATTGGAACAGACCAACTTGCAGCGAAGAGGTTATTTGTGGACTACTTCGCTCCTCTCACAAGGCAGAAACAGGTTGTAGTCGTTTCACCGGACGCTGGAGGAATGAAGCAGGCGGAAGAATTTCGACGGACCCTTAGACGAATTGTGCACACTCCAGTCCACAGTGCCCTGATGGAGAAATACCGCAACGACCATGTCGTGGCCGGAGAAACCCTGGCCGGAGACGTGGCCGGCAAAATTGCGATTGTCATCGACGACCTCATCAGCACCGGGACGACTATTGTGCGCGCTGCTGAAGCCTGCCGTAAAAATGGCGCCGCGGCCGTTTATGCGGCAGCGTCTCACGGTCTTTTCAGCAGTCAGGCCAACGAAACTCTCTCGAATCCAGCATTGGAGAAAATCGTAGTCACAAATACTGTTCCTCCCTTTCAACTCAGTTCCAATCTGGTTCGAGAAAAACTGGTTGTCCTTGATGCCGCGTCGCTTTTCGCTGAAGCGATCAAGCGAATGCATTCCGACAAATCGATTGTCGAGCTGCTGGCGGCGTGATGCCTGGCCGGAAATAGAAACATCTGAATGGAGGGCAAAAGAATGAAGCACACATGTCAGGACATTATGACCAGGGATCCATTCTGCTGCGAGCCGACGGATAGCGTGCAGCGTGCCGCACTGTTGATGAAAGAGCGGAACGTGGGCGCCATTCCCGTATGTGAGAGTCACGAAACCAGGCGGCTCGTTGGTATTGTCACCGACCGGGATTTGGCTCTGAGAGTTGTCGCCGAAGGGCGCGATCCTAAGAGTACACGCACTGGTGAGGTAATGACCCAGAAGGTCTTCTCTTGCTCGCCCGAGGATCGTCTGGAGAAGGCGCTGGAATTAATGGAACGTCACCAGGTGAGGAGAATTCCGGTCGTGGACCAACAAGGTCGCATTGTGGGCATCATTACCGAGGCCGACATTGCAATTCGATTAAAGGATCCGAAAAAGATTGCCGAGGTTGTGGCTGAGGTTTCCAAACCAAGGATGGCTGCGTAGAAGCGGCCGGCCTGAGGTGCATTTTGGATCTCCCGGATCCTATCGGAAGACTGCCGCCAGAGGTAAGAGAACGTGTGCGCAAGCGTGCACAACCGAATTGGTTCAGTCCGATGCTTGCGACATTGGTGGACAAGCCCTTTTCCCGCGAGGGTTGGATTTTCGAACCCAAGCTGGACGGTGAAAGATGTCTGACATTCAACAATGCCGAGAATCCCCGTCTACTTTCCCGTAATAGGAAACTGCTGAACCAGTCATATCCCGAATTGGTCGAACCCCTCGCCCGGCAACCGGCCCAGAGCTTCATCGTCGACGGGGAAATTGTGGCGTTCAAAGGCGATGTCACCAGCTTTGCTCAACTGCAGCGCCGCATGCACTTGCGCGATGCCGACGCGGCGCGGCGGCTGGGTGTGGAGGTCTTCTATTATCTGTTCGACGTGCTGTACCTCGATGGCTACGACCTGAGGGAAGTGCCTCTCATCCATCGCAAGGCATTGCTAAAAGAAGCGTTCGAATTTCGCGATCCGCTGCGTTTTACCGATCATCGCGAACGTGATGGTGAAGCGTATTTCCGACAGGCCTGCCGCAAGGGTCTGGAGGGCGTAATAGCCAAACGCGCCGACAGCATCTATATATCCAGACGCTCACGCGATTGGTTGAAGTTTAAATGCTGGAACGAGCAGGAGTTCGTAATCGCCGGCTTTACCGATCCCAGCGGCAGCCGCGTTGGCTTCGGCGCACTGCTGCTCGGTTATTACGAAGGGCACAGGTTGGTTTATGCAGGCAAAGTGGGGACGGGATTCGACACGAACGTTCTGATCGATCTGGGCAAGAAATTGTCTTCCCTGGAAACCAGGAAATCTCCCTTCGCAGAGGAAGTGCGGGCCGGGAAGGGCATCCATTGGGTCCGGCCGAAGCTGGTCGCGCAAGTGAGCTTTACTCAATGGACGCGAGACGGAAAGTTGCGGCACCCACGTTTTCTCGGAATACGCCGGGACAAGGATCCTCGCGAAGTCGTTCGGGAAAGACCGCAATGAGAACTCAATCGGAGCATGAAACGGTCCGCATCGCGCGCCGGATCGTGGAGATCACAAATCCGGAGAAACTGCTTTTTCCCAATGATGGGATTACGAAATGGCAACTCGTTGATTATTACCGGCGAATCGCACCGACAATGCTGCCATACCTGCGAGGCCGGCCTCTTGTAATGGAACGATATCCCGACGGAATTTACAATCCGGGCTTCTTCGAAAAGAATGCGCCGTCTTATTATCCCGACTGGATCGAAATCGTTCCGCTCCGGAAAGAGGGGGGCATCGTCCGTCACGTCATTTGCAGGGATGCGGCGACCCTGGTGTATCTCGCAAATCTGGCCGTCATTACGCCCCATGCATGGTTGAGCCGTTTCGACAAACCGGAAATCCCCGACCAGATGATTTTTGATCTGGATCCGTCGGATGGAGACTTCAAAGCCGTGTGCGCCGCTGCCAAAGGGCTCCACGAACGACTGAAGAAGCAGGGACTCACGGCTTTTGTGAAAAGCACTGGCTCGCGCGGCCTGCACGTTCTGGTTCCACTCAGCCGTCGCGCCAACTTCGATCAAGTGCGCGCGTTCGCCCGGGAGGTCGCGACTCGATTTGCCGAGAGCGATCCCGAACACTTGACCACCGAAGTGCGGAAGAATAAAAGACGGGGCCGCATCTTTGTGGATACGGCACGCAACGCCTATGCCCAGACGGCCGCGCCTCCTTACGCGGTCCGTCCTCGGGATGGCGCCCCCGTAGCGACTCCCCTGAATTGGGATGAACTGGAGAGTCGTTCGCTTGGGCCCGATCGCTTCAACATCCGTACCGTTTTCGATCGGATCGAGAAGATTGGCGATCCGTGGAAGGACCTGAGCCGGTATTCACAGAAATTGCCCCGATGAAGGCGTCCAAATGGCTCTAGAGGAATATCGGAAAAAACGAAACTTCAAGAGGACGCCGGAGCCGGCCGGCCGCGAGAAGTCTCGCAAGTCCGGCAAACCTGTCTTCGTTGTCCAGAAGCACCAGGCAACGCGCCTGCATTACGATTTCCGGCTGGAGATTGGTGGGGTGCTCGCTTCCTGGGCGGTGCCGAAAGGTCCGTCGCTCAATCCGGCAGACAAGCGCCTCGCTATACGGACGGAGGACCACCCGATTGAATACGCGGACTTTGAAGGGAACATCCCTGAAGGCGAATATGGCGCCGGAACCGTCATGGTCTGGGACCGGGGGACTTATGAGCTCGAGACTGATAGTTCCGCAGGCAAACAATTGGCCGAAGGTGAGCTCAAGTTCGTCTTGCATGGGCAAAGACTTAAAGGTGGTTTCGTGCTGATCCGAAGCAACCCGAAGTCGTCCGGATCCCGCAGGCGCGAAAATTGGCTGCTGATCAAACGCAAAGACGAGTACGCCGATCGGTCATGGAACATCGATAACTATGACCGCTCGGTTCTGACCGGCCGCACCCTCGAGGAAATTGCGTCAGGAGTTTTCAATTGACACCATAGAAACCGAATGATTGGATGAGGGTTTTTCGAACGAAGTTTTCGGGATCTGTGGAGGGAACATGCGAAGAATCCTGGCCGTCATTCTGGCTCTGTGTCTGACCCCTTTTACCCACGCGTTCAGTCAATCGAGCAACGCTGCGCTCAGCGGAACGGTTTCGGACGCGGCGAATGCGTTAATTCCCGGCGTAAACATCACGGCAACGAGTACTGAAACTGGCGTCGTCTCAACGGCAATCACGAACGAAACCGGCACATATAACCTTCCGAGCCTTCTGCCCGGTCTCTACAACGTCACCGCGGAACTCCCGGGTTTTCAGACGCAGACTTTCACAGGTGTCCGCCTTGGCAATGCCGCACAGTTGCGATTGAATTTCACGCTGCAGGTCGCGAGTGTGAACACGGCAGTTGAGGTGACTATCGCGGCGGACCGGCTTCTGCTGGAATCCACGTCTTCCGTCGGCGCAGTACTTCCGGAAAAAGCAGTGCGCGATTTGCCGGTGGTGGGCGTCATGGGCAATGATGCGCTGAATCTCGTTCGAACGCTGCCCGGTCTCAATCTCTCGAACGATCTGATTTTCGCTGCGAACGACAGCAAACTCGCCGGTGTCAGCGCCGCCAACATTCAGATCCAACGAGACGGCGTCGACGCCAGCGCTGCGGGCCGCTGGCCTTCAGGCATTCAAGGCGCAACGATCATGAACCCTGATCTGATCGGCGAAGTCCGCATGATTCTCGCTCCGGTCGATGCCGAAGTCGGCCGAGGTAACTCGCAGATCCAGGTTCAAACTCGATCCGGGACGAACAGATTCCACGGAGCCGCAGTATGGAACGTCCGCAATAGCGCTCTCGATCCGAACACGTGGGCCAACAATCGAGTGCAGCCCGTTCCCGCCACCCGAGACTGGACAAACCTCAACGAGTACACGGGGAGCGTTGGCGGGCCGATTGTGAAAAACAAGACATTCTTCTTTGCGTTGTGGGACGGACTGCTTCCTGCCGGCCGGACGAATGTGAACGCTCAGGTGCTGACTCCCTGTGCGCGTAATGGGGTGTTTCGCTATTTCGACGGCTGGGCCAATGGCAATCTGCTTCAAGTCACTCAGCCCAACGGTGCGAATCCAATAAGAGCCGCCGTGGACTATCAAGGCAATCCGGTAGCGCCGGCTACCAACCCCAATGGCACGCCATTCAATGGCGCCCTCCGTTATGCCAGCGTGTTCGGTCCTTTGGCAAATACTCCAACGCAGCCTGATTGCTCCGACGCCGTGGTTCAAGGATCACCCTGGGATTCCAATCGCAGCCAGATGGATCCGACCGGATACGTCAAAAAGATGCTGGGCGCAATGCCGCGGCCGAACAACTACGAAGTAGGCGACGGCCTGAACTCGGCGAACTTCCGCTGGGTGAAGAAGACACGGGGCGGTACGAATCGGTTCGGCTTCGGCCAGGCCGATGTCCGCAAGCAGCTCAACCTCAAAATCGATCACAACTTCGGCGCCAGAAATAAAATCAACGCAGGCTGGAGTTACGAAACCACGCACTCCGACTATGCAACCCGCGTCTGGCCGACTGGATTCGACGGAGTCGCGCACCGCTCGCCGCAAGTGCTGACCGTCAATTTCACCTCGACACTGACCCCGGCTCTTCTCAACGAAGCTCGATTCGGAATGCGCCGTACCGGAACGAACACGATCCACGGCCTGGCCAATCCTGCCACCCAAAAGGATGCACTGGCATTCATTCCGAACATTGGTGGAATTCCGATCCTGCCACAGCTGGGTATGAAAACGACGCCCTGGTCCGACACGGTTACCTTCGTCCCCGTGATATGCGTCTGCGGCGGCCAGCCGAATCTCAGTTCGCAAGTGGGAAATAACTTCAACGGCAACATCAGCGAAAGTACGCCGCTCTATACATATGCCGACTCGATCACATGGACCACAGGGACTCATACATTCAAGGGCGGCGCTGAGGTGCGATTCTCTCATTCGCGCTATTCCGATGACGTCGACGGGAACAACTGGAGCAGTTATGCGCGCGCGTTCGGAGGCGATTCGCCTCTGGCTCCGACACAGAATATCGACGGCGCTCATATGTCCGGCCTCCAGGGAACGGCCACTTCAGGGAATAATCTCGCGATGCGCAGCCTGCTCTCATTACTTTCCGGCTCACTGAGCCAGGTCACACAGCTCTATTGGCTCGGCTCTTCCGCGCAATTGGATAAGTTCCAGGATTACCGGACGGCTGTTCAGCGAGTACGTGAGTTGAATCAAAACGAAATGTCCGTCTTCTTCAAAGACGATTGGAAAATCAAACGCGACCTCACGCTGAATCTCGGCTTGCGATGGGATTACTACGGCGTGCCCTGGGTCTCCGACGGCTTAACCACAGCACCGGCGGGTGGCGGAAACGCGCTGTTCGGATATTCCGGCCGGGGATTCCAGGATTGGATGCGGCCGGGGCAGCGCGGCGATCTAACACAATTGATATTTGTCGGACCCGGTTCGCCCAATCCGAATGTCGCACCATGGTCGAAGGACTTCCACAACTTAGGGCCCGCCGTCGGATTTGCCTGGCAGGTTCCCTGGTTTGGAGTCGGTCAAACCACAGTCCGCGGGGGTTATCAGATTAGTTTCCTGCCTGGCGGTGGTGGACGGTTCAGCACGCTGAATGGTCCGCTGGCGAATCCGCCAGGAAGCTCGTACGACGCTATCATCACCGGCGGTCCGGGCCTCGAATATCTCGACATGACGAAGCTGAATCGCATTGTGCCGGTACCCGTGTCGGTAAAACCGATGGAACCGATTCCTGTGACGGATCGAACAGTGAGCTTTTCGGCTATCGATCCGCACCTGACGACGCCATACGTTCAGAACCTGACACTGTCCGTAACGCGAAACGTCGGGAGCAGTCTCACAGTGGATGCTCGCTACATAGGAACGCTGAGCCACAAACTTTACGGTACGATCGATCTGAACGCGCCGAACTTTCTGTACAACGGATTGAAAGAAGCCTTCGATGCGGCCCGCGGCGGTGGTGAATCGACATTGCTCGACCAGATGTTCAAGGGCGTTAACATCGCGGGTACCGGATTGACGGGCGCTCAACAATTAAGGGCGGCCACTGCAAGCAATATCCGGAACAATCTGGCGAATGGCAATTACTTAGCGCTGGCCAACTCACTGGCTATTCTGAACTACAGCCAGGCCGGCGGAATTAACTCGAATCTTCCGGTCATTCCGACCGGCGTCAATGGCGCAGTCCTCCGGCTAAACGGATTTCCGGAGAACTTCATCAAGACGAATCCACAATTCAGCGCCGCGAACTGGCTGACGAATTCGGGCAGCACCAACTATCATTCGCTGCAGGCGCAGGCGACATTGAGACCGGTTGCGGGCGTGAGCTTCCAGACGTCGTATACATGGAGCAAGCTTCTTGGGTACGGGGCCTTCCCGACAGTGCTTCCTACGGCGTCTGCCGGCACTACTTACACAAATCCCACGGACCGAAAGGCGGACTACACGCTGCAGCCTGGCGACCGACGGCACGACTTCCGAACGAACGGCTCGTTCGCATTGCCGTTCGGGCCGGGCCAGATGTTGTTCCGCAATAGTTCCGGTGTTCTGGCGCGAGCCATCGAGAACTGGCAAATGAGCTGGATCGTTGATCTCACCAGCGGTGCGCCGGCTAACATCATTGCGCAGAATATGCTGTATGCGAACGGCGTGCCCGATGTTGTCGGGAAATTCGATTCAAAGGGTCACGCCGACTGGAAGAGCGGCGCCTTGAGCGGCAACTATTTCGCCGATAAATATAGCAAGGTGCCGGATCCACAATGCAGAAGTATTGCGGCAAGTCTGCAGTCTCTCTGCACGCTCACCGCAATTGCCGATCAGTCCGGAAGTATCGTTCTGCAGAATCCGCTGCCCGGGACCCGCGGCAATCTCGGTCAAAATGTAATCGAATGGCCTGGCGTGTGGGCACTGGACACAGCGATGAGCAAGTCTTTCCAGATCAGGGAAGGCAAACGCCTGGAAGTCCGTCTGGATGCCACGAACATATTGAACCATCCGCAGCCGGTGAATCCGACGAATTCGCCAGTGACTCCCGATCTCAACATCAATAGCACTGCGAAGTTCGGCGAAATTCCCACGAAGACAGGAAATCGGCAATTCCAGGCGCGTTTGCGGTTCGAGTTTTGAAAATTCTCTTTCGTTAACTTCGAATCATTTTGCCTGGGCGGACGAGTTCTGGGACGGTGTGGCGGTCAGCTCGTTTTTGACGATCTGTCCGCCCTTCATCACGAACTTAACCCGCTGCATCTCGGTGATATCCTTCAGGGGATCGCCGCTCACCGCGATCAGGTCCGCGAACTTGCCCTTTTCGATCGTACCCAGACTATCCTGCTTGTGAATGATGTCGGCATTGACAGTTGTCGCCATGCGCAGCGCATAGACAGGCGTTGCTCCCCACTCGACGAAAACGGGGAACATTTCCGACTGCACGCCGTGTGAGCATTGGCAGGTCGTGTTGAAGATCCGGCCCTGGCCGTTCGTCACCGGCGTCGCGCCACTCCCATAACCCAGCCGAATACCGGCGGCCATCATTTTCTTCCAGGTCTGGGGCGCGAGCCGCCACTTGCTGTACGGGGCGAACTTCTTCAGATCTCCCGGTTCATCCTGACGCAAATCCAGAATCGTCGCGGTGACGGGAAGGTTTTTCTGTTTTAGCGCTTTGATGTCCGCATCGTCGGCGGCCAGAGCGTGTTGAATATCGTCAACGCCCGCCTCTATTGCCCACTTGAGACCAGGACCCCCGTACGAATGGGTCGCCACAAACATGCCATGTTTGTGCGCCTCATCCACGGCGGCCTTCAGTTCGTCCAACGTCACGACCGGCTCATTGACCATCTCCCCATTCGGCTTGAAGGAGAACATGCCGGTCGTCGTGATCTTGGCGTGGTCGGCACCGTGCTGGGACAGGTCGCGCATCCCGGCTCGGAAAGCATCAGGACCCTTCGCTGGAAGTTCGGCTCCAAGTATGGGCCCGGCGGGCATCAGGCGCGGGCCCTGGACGCGTCCGCTGTCGATTTCTTTTTTTAATTCGACGTCGGCGTAGTTACCACCGTGGGAACCCTGCGGGACGAGCGTGGTGTAGCCGGCTTTCAAACTCTCAGTGACGCTATGGATCGCCTCCTGCCGCTGATCGCCTTTGCCATCGGTGAGGTGAACGTGCCCATCGATCAGCCCCGGCAGCACGGTTGCCTTGCTCAGGTCGATCACCCTGGCACCCGCCGGAATCTGGACACGGGCCGCCGGTCCGACATCGGTAATCCGGTCGCCCCGGATAAGCACCACTTGATCGGGCACATTCGTCCCCGACTTCGGATCGAACATCCGGCCGGCTCGAACGGCAACAACCTGCTGACCTTGTGGAGTCTGGGACCACAGACGAGGCGACGGCGCCGACACCAACAGAATGGTGAGACCAAGGATCGTTATTAACAAAACCTTCAAACGCATATTCCCCTCCTTATTGTTTTCGTGGAAGCATACACGAACGGTTCATGACCGGGGCGCTTTCTTCGCATTCGAAGTTTTTACTCCGCTGCCGTTTTCCCTGGTCCAGATGGCCCGCTGGAAAACAACGCTCTCTCTGTGTTCCGCACGTCCTTTGGATCGTAGTCGCGGGCCCACCACTTGGGCTGAGCGCCGCAAGGACTGAGCATCAACGGCTTCACCGTTGTAGCCGACTGCATTGCGGCGCGAAACTGATAATGATCCACAAGCCGGATAGCCTCAACCGCGAATACTTCCGCTACCTTGCGATCGTAAATAGCGAGCAGGTTGTCTCCATTACTTTCCTCGCCGCCCTCAGCGAGATTGGATGAGCCGGTGAAGACGACAGGGTTCGGACCGTTGAAATCCACAACGATGAATTTGTCGTGAATAACCTGGCCCAGTCCTCCGCTGAACTCCTGGTCGAATGGCGGTGGAACGTGCTGCTTGAGGAATGCAAACGGGACCAGCACACCTGGCTCGCCTGGCTTGTAAACCTGAAATCCTTTTTCGGCCTGCGTCATGCCATAGGAAAACAGTTTGCCGCTGAGATGCAGACTCTCGATTGTCTGGAGCACTGTCCCGCTGCCTCCCAGCTCCATGATTGCGAACATTATTGAAGATGTCGCATTGCTCAGTGCCTGCTGTACGACACCGAGAGACACCGTCGCAACCTTGTGGGGTGCGAAGCTGACGGAGAAGTTCGGGATACCGCCGCCTTGCCTGGGGAATTCGAACCATTTCGCAGCGAGAGGCGAACTGGAGAACACGCTCATATTGTTGAAGACCGACTCGAAAACCTGTTCGTATAGGCTCGCGATATCCGGATCGTCGAAGAGAAGGATGTTGTTCGCCTGGACGTAAAGACCTCGCACGGAAAAGTTCGCCGAGCCCGTGAGAACCTTGACCGGCTTCCCGTTCCTTTTCTGGATAATGACTTTGTCGTGGGCAAAACGTTTGAAGTGACCTTGCTTGACATTCGCGGCCCCGGCTGATTTCACGAAACGCGCATGGGTCTGCACTTCCAGCGCTGTTCCAGTGTGAAGTGGAGCGTCATCCAGGAAAGCGCGCAACCGCGGCCCCAGAGCCTCAAATTGCCTGACAATGTCCGGCTCGTCGATGTCGTAGGCAAACAGATCGACCGTAATCGATTTATCGTCAATACACTCCTTGAGCAGATCGAAAACTATTTGTCGCGCGTGATAACCCAGCCATTGATATTGCGCTTGATAGCTCTGGGTGTCGTAATCCAGAGACTTCGGCTGGGGACGAATGTCTTTGTTGGCGAACTTACTGGCGTACGCCTGTGAGCTGATGTACCCACGAGTAAGTCCAAGCTCAAACTTACTATCTTTCTGCGGTGCGAGCTGGACGGAAACGGATGCCTTCGGTCCATCTACCAATGATGAGCTCTCGCAGTAGCGAGCCGTCACTTCGTACCGATACGTTCCAGGATCGATTTCCGAAGGAAAATGGACCCAGTGAAATTTCTGGATTGGAGCATCTTTCGAGGAAGTCCAGGGACGCTGTTGCGGCGTCGTACCGGCATGTACCGGCACAGTGTAGTTCAGCCGATTCTCGATGTAATAAGGTTGTCCGTTGGGCGGGATGCATTGAATAGCAAAGCCCGCCAGGTCATGCGTTTTAAGCTCGCTCGGATCGAGACTGAAGGCAAGAAGAACGGCTCCATCGCCGGTATACGCCGCAAATGTAACAGGGTTTTGTTTTGCTTGCATATTCACCTCGCTTTGGAAATACGGAAACCACCGTGTTTGTATTCTGCATTACAACGGAACGCATGCAGATCAAAAGATCATAAGGAAAACGTAAAATCTGCAAAGGAATTCAGTCTCTGGCACTCTTGCATCGCCACCTGGAAGCTGTTACGGAATCTCAATGGACCGACCCCAGGACGCACGACATTTTCTCGATAGGTACCGAAAAAACGATCCTGTGCCACCACGGCGGACAATTCGAATCCGAGGCCCAGGCCCGTGCCTGGCACGTTCACCCTGGTTGAAATCGGAAAATAGCGACTTATACTTATTGGACCTGGAGGAGCCTCGATGAGAATTGCAATAAGGATAGTCGCGTTTGCTCTGGTCGCCGCGATCGCGCCCTCGGCTTTGGCGCAAAGCCAGATCACCTGCCATTGGGGTAAGCCGTCGGCTCCGGTCCGCATGGACATTTTTTCAGACTACCAGTGTCCCGCGTGCCGTGCGTTCTATATGGAGACTATGAAATTGATGTTCAAGGATTATGCAGACACCGGCAAGGTCTGCGTCGTTTACCGGCATTTCCCGCTGAGCATTCACGCTCATTCAATGGACGCATCCCGCTATGGCGAAGCGGCTATGCGCACTGGCCTTCAGCAGTGGCTTAAGGTCACCGATGCCCTGTTTGTAAATCAGCCTCAATGGTCCGTGACCGGTGACATCGAATCGGTTATCAGCAAAGTGCTTTCACCCCAGGAGATGGCGACGCTGCACAGCCATTTGAAGGATCCTGCCATCGATACACTCATCCAGGCAGACATCAGCGAAGGCGCGTTCCTGAAAGTCGATTCCACGCCGACTTTCATCCTGACAGCTCGCGGAAAAACGGAGAAAACTGCGGCCGCGCTCCGATACCCCGCCCTGCAGTCCCGGCTGGACGCCCTGTTGCCGAAATAGCCAGCAGCCCGTGGTAATTCGGGGACAGACGCATAAATCACCTAAATTCGCATTGAAGACATCGGA
>Ga0137409_10001519_pt1 | contig 25072 bp, 28 predicted proteins | sample CZODoug1_16funga_FD_122059 | JGI IMG/M metagenome (GOLD analysis project Ga0137409, IMG submission 122059) | Vadose zone soil fungal communities from Angelo Coast Range Reserve, California, USA - CZODoug1_16fungal (Hybrid Assembly) | ecosystem: Environmental > Terrestrial > Soil > Vadose zone...
AAGCGCCGGATTTTCTGCGCCTTGAGATAGTAGGCGTCGTAGTAGCCGTGCGAAAGCACGTAGGTGCCGATGAGGATGCGCCGCCTCACTTCCGCGCCGAACCCTTCCGCGCGCGTCTTGCGGTACATATCGGCGAGGTCGGCGTAGTCCTTGGCGCGGTGGCCGTAACGCACGCCGTCGAAGCGCGACAGGTTGGACGAAGCCTCGGCAGGCGCGATCACGTAGTACGCCGGAACCGATAGGCTGCTGTTGGGCAGCTCGATCGGGACTCGCTTTGCGCCGAGCTTCTCCAGCTGCGCGAGCGCAGCCTCCACGGCCTTGCCGACATCGGGGGCGAGGCCTTCGCCGAAGTGCTCCTTGGGCACGCCGACGCGAAGCCCGGAAAGCGGCGTATCGAGAGCGTGCGTGTAGTCCTCCTTGTCGCGCTCGATCGAAGTCGAATCCCGCGGATCGAACCCGGCGATCACGTTGAGCAGCAACGCAAGGTCTTCGGCGCTCTTCGCGAGAGGACCGCCCTGGTCGAGGCTCGAGGCGAAAGCAACCATGCCGTAGCGCGAAACCAGGCCGTAGGTCGGCTTCAGTCCCGATATGCCGGAGAGCGCCGCGGGCTGGCGGATCGATCCCCCGGTGTCGGTACCCGTCGCCGCGGGGGCCATGCGGGCCGCTACCGCCGCGGCCGAGCCGCCCGAAGAGCCGCCCGGGACGCACTCCGGATTCCAGGGATTCTTCACCGGACCGTAGAACGAGGACTCGCTCGAAGACCCCATCGCGAACTCGTCCATGTTGGTCTTGCCGAGCAGCACCGCGCCGGCGCCGTTGAAGCGCTCGATCAGGTGGGCATCGTAAGGCCCGACGAAATTCGAGAGGATCTTCGAGCCGCAGGTGGTAAGCCAGTCGCGCGCGACGAAGATGTCCTTGTGCGCGACCGGAATGCCCGTGAGGGGCTGCGCCGCGCCTTCTGCGATGAGCCTGTCGGCCGCGCGCGCCTGGTCGACGCTCTTTTCCTCGTCAACGGTAATGAAGGCGTTCAGCTTGCCATTCAGCGCCTTGATTCGTTCCAGGAAGAGCTTCGTCAGCTCGACGCTCGATATTTTTTTCTGCGCGAGACCTGAGGCGATCTCTTGAAGAGATGCGTTCAGCATGAGATCCAGGACTCGGGCCTGAGTCCCGCTATTCGATCACCTTGGGAACAAGGTACAGCCCCGTCTGCGTGTCGGGGTCCGGCGCGAGCTTCAGAAACACGCTGCGCTGGTCGGTCTCCTTCACTTCGTCGGGACGCAAACGGAGTGCCGCCCCCTGGGTGTGAGACATCGGCTCGACACCCTCGGTGTTGATTCTCTGCATCTGGCCGATCAACTCGAATATGTCGTTGAGCTTGGCCTGAACTGTCTTGATCTCCGCGTCGCTGATGCCGATCCGCGCCAGTTCGGCGATGCGGCGGACCTCTTCCGGGGTCAAAGGCATGAAAAATCGCTTAAAACGTGAATTTATTTAATGTATTATAGCGCAATCGCGAACCCCCTTTCCTAAGGAAATCAGCAGGATGTTCGGCTTTTTGCGTGGATATTTTTCAGATGACATGGCGATTGACCTGGGTACGGCCAATACGCTGATTTACGTTCGGGGCAAAGGCATCGTGCTCGACGAACCTTCGGTGGTCGCAATCCGGCAAGAGGGCGGCCCCAACTCCAAGAAAACCATTCAAGCGGTCGGCAGGGAAGCGAAAATGATGCTCGGCAAGACGCCGGGCAACATCACCGCGATCCGTCCGATGAAGGACGGCGTGATCGCCGACTTCACCGTCACCGAGCAGATGCTCAAGCAGTTCATCAAGAAGGTGCACCAGTCGCGCCTGTTCTCGCCCAGCCCGCGCATCATCATCTGCGTTCCCTGCGGCTCGACGCAGGTCGAGCGACGCGCCATCCGCGAAGCGGCGATCGAGGCCGGCGCGAGCCAGGTCTACCTGATCGAGGAGCCGATGGCCGCGGCGATCGGCGCCGATCTCCCGGTCGCCGAGGCGACCGGCTCGATGGTGGTGGACGTCGGCGGCGGCACCACCGAAGTCGGCGTGATCTCGCTCGGCGGCATGGTGTATTCGGGCTCGGTGCGCGTCGGCGGAGACAAATTCGACGAAGCGATCATCAACTACATCCGGCGCAACTACGGAATGCTGATCGGCGAAACCACGGCGGAAACGGTGAAGAAGGAGATCGGCTCGGCCTTCCCCGGGTCGGAAGTGCGCGAGATGGAAGTGAAGGGCCGCAACCTGGCCGAGGGAATCCCCAGGAGCTTCACCATTTCCTCGAACGAGATCCTGGAGGCGCTCACCGAGCCGCTCAACCAGATCGTGGGCGCGGTGAAGTCGGCCCTGGAACAGACGCCGCCCGAGCTCGGCGCCGACATCGCGGAAAAAGGCATGGTGCTGACCGGCGGAGGCGCGCTGCTGCGCGACCTCGACCGGCTGCTGATGGAGGAAACCGGGCTCCCGGTCATCGTCGCCGACGATCCCCTCACCTGCGTGGTGCGCGGCTCGGGCAAGGCGCTGGAGAGAATGGAAAAGCTGGGGAGCATTTTCGCAAGCGAATAAACAGGAGCTGGGACCGGGGGAGAGTGATTGCCGAGCGCGTGTTCGTGATGGGTCCGAGCTTCACCCTGCCCCGCCGTTAAAAACCCGTGGACTACCAGCCGCCGCCGTTTTTCAGCCGCGGTCCCGCGCCGCTGGTCCGTCTTGGATTTTTCGTGTCGCTCGCCGTGCTGCTGATGGTGCTCGACGCGCGCTTCCGCTACGCGGAGTCCATTCGCGAAGTCGTCGCCCTGCTCGCCTATCCGCTGCAGCGCGTGGCGCTCGCGCCGGGCGAGCTGCTCGGCGCCACCGCGGATTTTTTCACCACGCAGGTCGCGCTCAAGCAGCAGAACGAGCAGCTCAAGGCCAAGGACCTGCTGGCGGCTAGCGATCTGCTCACGCTCGAGTCGCTGCGCGCCGAGAACGCGCAGCTGCGGCACCTGCTCGATGCGCGCGAGCGCGTCCCCCGCCCGTCAACGCTCGCCGAGATCCTCTATCAGGGGCGCGACCCGTTCTCGCGCAAGGTCATCATCGACAAGGGCAGCCAGCAAGGCGTCGAGCCCGGGCAGGCGGTCATCGACGACGTCGGGGTCGTCGGCCAGGTGACCCGGGTATACCCTTTCCTCGCCGAGGTGACCCTGATCACGGACAAGGAGCAGAGAACCCCGGTCGAGGTCGTGAGGAACGGCTTGCGCGCGGTGATCTATGGCGGCGGGGACAAAGGCACGCTCGACTTGAGCTACACCGCAACGAATGCCGATGTGCAGGCCGATGATTTGCTCGTGACTTCGGGGATCGACGCCACCTACCCGCCGGGCCTCCCGGTCTGCAAGGTAACAAAGATAGAACGCGACCCGGCCTACTCGTTCGCGAAGATCACCTGCATCCCCGCGGCCGGCACCGACCAGAACCGGCAGGTCCTGGTCCTGGCGCGCGAGGCGGACCTGCCGCCGCCGCCGGTCGAAGCGGAGCCGCGCGCGGGCGGCGCGTCGAAGCAGAAGCAGCGCCCGAGGAAGCGGGAATAGAAGCGCATGGCCTACTTCGAACAGCCCGAGCGCATCCTCCTGCGGGTGAACGTGAGCTACATGACGCTCACGGTGGTGCTCGCGCTCCTGTTCAATCTCTTGCCCTGGCACGATCTCGTCGGGGTTCCGGACATGGCGGCCCTGGTGCTCGCCTTCTGGTGCGTGCACCAGCCGCGCAGGATGGGCATAGGCATCGCCTGGTTCGTGGGGCTCATCATGGACGCCGGGAACGGCGCGCTTCTCGGCCAGCACGCTTTCGCCTATGCTTTTCTCGCCTTCGGCGCGATCACCCTGCACCGGCGCATCCTGTGGTTTTCCCTGTGGCAGCAGGCCGCCCATCTGCTGCCCCTGCTGCTCGCGAGCCAGGCCCTGATGCTCGGCGTGCGGATGATCGCGGGCGGCGCGTTCCCGGGACCGATGTATTTCGCCGGAAGCCTTACGGGGGCCGCGCTGTGGCCCACGGTCACGTTCATCCTGCTCCTGCCGCAGCGAAGACCCGAAAGCGTGGACGAGAACCGGCCGCTGTAGATAGACGCGCATGACGGAAATCAAGAACATCCGCCGGGAGCTGCACAACTTCCAGGTGCGGCTGGGCGTCGCGGGCGCGCTGGTGCTCGCCGCGTTCGCGGTCCTGTTCGGGCGCTTTTTCTATCTGCAGGTCATCCAGCATCAGTACTACGACACCAAGGCCGTGGACAACAGCATCGCGATCATGCCCATCCAGCCCAATCGCGGCCTCATTCTCGACCGCAACGGCGTGGTGCTCGCCCGCAACTACTCGGGCTACACGCTGGAGCTCACCCTTAGCAAGATCCCCAACCTCGAGGCGACCATCAACGATCTCGCGAAGCTCGTCGACATCCAGCCCAGGGACCGCCGCCGCTTCCAGAAACTGCGCGAGGAAAGCAAAGGGCAGGACAACCTGCCGCTGCGCACCCGTCTCACCGACGAGGAGGTCGCGGTGCTCGCGGTCAATCGTTTTCACTTTCCCGGCGTCGACATCAGGGGCAGGCTTTTCCGGCAATACCCCCTTGGGGAGGTCGCCGCGCACGTGGTCGGCTACATCGGGCGGATCGACGACCGCGACGTCGAGCGGATCGAAGCGTCCGACAACGCGGGCAACTACAAGGGCGCCGATCACATCGGCAAGACGGGCCTGGAGCAGAAATACGAGGGCCCCCTGCACGGCACCACCGGGTTCGAGCAGGTCGAGACCGACGCGAGCGGGCGCATCGTGCCGCGCGGAACAAACGTGCGCACGCTCGCGCCGCGCACGCCGCCCATGCCGGGAAACAACCTGACCCTGACCCTCGACATCCGCTTGCAGGAGGCGGCCGAGCGCGCCTTCGGCGACAACCGCGGCGCGCTGGTGGCGATCGAGCCCGCGACGGGCGGGATCCTCGCCTTCGTTTCCAAGCCGGGCTACGACCCGAACCTGTTCATCGACGGCATCGACCCGGCGAACTGGGACGCGCTCAACAACTCGCCCGACCACCCGCTCAACAACCGCGCGCTCACGGGGCTGTACGCGCCGGGCTCGACCTTCAAGCCCTACATGGCGCTCGCCGCGCTCGAGCTCGGCAAGCGCACGCCGAACCAGACCATCTTCGACCCCGGCTACTTCATGTTCGGCAATAACCGTTTCCGTGACGACAAGGCCGGCGGCCACGGCCACGTCGATATGTACAAGTCGATCGTGGTGTCCTGCGACACCTACTACTACACGCTCGCCAGCGAAATCGACATCGACATCATTGCGCGCTTCATTGGCCAGTTCGGCTTCGGTGCGAAGACCGGAATCGACGTCGAAGGCGAATTCGTCGGCGTGCTGCCTTCTCGGGAATGGAAACTGAAGCGCTTCAAGACTACTCCGTTGCAGCAGCGGTGGTTCCCTGGGGAGACCATCAGCGTGGGCATCGGCCAGGGCTACAACTCGTACACGCCGTTGCAGCTCGCGCAGGCGGTCGCCACGCTGGCGAACGACGGCGTGATGTATCGCCCGCATTTCGTCGACTACATCCAGAACCCGATCACGGGCGAGCGCACCAGCGTCGAGCCGCAGGTGGTGAAGACCATCCCCCTGAAGGCGAAGAATCTGGAGGTGATCAAGCACGCCATGGTGGGGGTCAACAAGGAGGGCACCAGCGCGCGCGCTTTCGCCGGGGCCGCCTACGTGAGCGCCGGCAAGACCGGCACCTCGCAAGTCGTGGCGCTCAGCAAGAACGAGAAATACTCCGAGGCGACCGTCGCCGAGCACCTGCGCGACCATGCGCTGTTCATCGCCTTCGCGCCCGCCGACAACCCCAGGATCGCACTCGCGGTGCTGGTGGAAAACGCGGGATTTGGCGCGCGCGCCGCCGCACCCGTCGCCCGGAAAGTGCTCGACTTCTACCTGCTCGGCAAGGACGGGACCAAGCCCGACAAGCCCGCACCGCCCGCCCCGCGTCCCGTCGACGAACCTCCGGCCGAGGATGACGACCGCAGCGATTAGACAGCTGCTCGAGCGCTTCGCGGCCAAGATCGACGGGCCGCTGATCGCCATCGTCCTGTGCCTGTTCGCGCTCGGCCTCGCCACGCTCTACAGCGCCGCGTACCAGGCACCCGCGAGGTTCGGCGCGCAGGCGCTGAACGCGCTGCTGGCGCTGGTGCTGATGTGGGTCGCCGCCCAGGTGCACCCGCAGGTCTTCATGCGCATCGCGGTGCCGGTGTTTCTTGCCGTCCTGCTGATGCTCCTCGGCGTGGCGCTCTTCGGCGACGTCAGGAACGGCGCGCGCCGGTGGTTGCCTCTGGGATTCGCGAGCATCCAGCCCTCCGAGCTGATGAAGCTCGCGATGCCGCTGCTGCTCGCGCGTTACTTCCATCGCCACGAGACGGCGCTGCGCTTCCGCGAGTTCGCGGTGGCGTTCCTGCTGCTCGCGGTGCCGACCGCGATGATCGCGCGCCAGCCCGACCTGGGGACTGCCCTGCTCGTCGCCGCGGCCGGGCTCTACGTGATCTTCCTCGCAGGCCTGTCGTGGAAGGTCATCGCCGCGGGGACCACGGCGGTCCTCGCGAGCCTGCCGGTCCTCTGGGGCGTGCTGCACGATTATCAGCGCAGGCGCTTTCTCACGCTGCTCGACCCCTCGTCGGACCCGCTCGGCGCGGGCTATCACATCATCCAGTCGACCATCGCGGTCGGCTCGGGCGGCATTACCGGCAAAGGGTGGCTCGAAGGGACACAGACCCACCTGGAGTTCATTCCCGAGCGCGCGACCGACTTCATCTTCGCGGTGTACTCCGAGGAATTCGGGCTGATCGGCGCGAGCATCCTGCTGGTGCTCTACCTCGCGCTCATCATGCGCGGCCTGATGATCTCCGCCAACGCGCCGACTTTCTTCACCCGCCTGCTCGCGGGCTCGATCACCCTCACCTTCTTTACCTACGCGGTGGTCAACATGGGCATGGTGAGCGGCCTTCTCCCGGTCGTCGGCGTGCCCCTGCCGTTCATCAGCTACGGCGGTACCTCGCTCATCACCTTGTCCCTGAGCATCGGCATGCTGATGAGCATCCAGCACCACCGCACCCTGGTGCAGACGTGAGGGCCTCGTTTTCGTCATCCGCCGCGGCGCTGGCGCTCGCCGCGCTCCTCGCCGGCTGCGGCGGAAGTACGGGCGGCTACTACAAGGGCGACGGCCCCGGCGGACCGCCGCCGGTCAATCTCGACAAGATCGGCGACGCGACGCCCCGGGCCGAGCCGCTCAGCGCCGGCGCCAACACGCCCTACACCGCTCTGGGCCGGAAGTACGTTCCCTACACCTCGCTCAAGCCCTACCGGGCGCGCGGCGTCGCCAGCTGGTACGGGCGCAAGTTCCACGGGAAGAAGACCGCGAGCGGCGAGCGCTACGACATGTACGCGATGAGCGCCGCGCACACCATCCTGCCCATTCCCAGCTACGCGCGCGTCACCAACCTCGCCAACGGGAAGAGCGTCGTGGTGCGCATCAACGACCGCGGCCCCTTCCACGCCGACCGCATCATCGATCTGTCCTACGCTGCCGCGTACAAGCTCGGCTACGTCAACGCGGGCAACGCCAAAGTCGAGGTCGAGGCGATCCTGCCCGGAAAGCGCGCCGCGGCAGGCGAGCACCCGCCGGTATAATCGGAAGGCCCGATGCCGCGCATACTCGCCGCCCTCCTGGTCCTCCTGCTCTCGCGCGCCGCGCTCGCGGAGCCGGTCCCGCCCGCCCTGGGCGCGCGCGCCTGGCTGCTATTGGACGCGACCAGCGGCCAGCTCCTCGCCAGCCGCAATCCGGACGAGCGCGTCGAGCCCGCGTCGCTCACCAAGCTCATGACCGCCTACATCGCCTTCTCGGCGCTCAAGCAAAGGTCGCTCGCGCCCGGGCAGACGATCAGGGTCTCGGAGCGCGCCTGGCGCGCCTCGGGCTCGCGCATGTTCATCGAACCGAAGAAGCCGGTCACGGTGCAGGAGCTGCTGCACGGCATGATCATCCAGTCGGGAAACGACGCCTGCATCGCGCTCGCGGAGACCATCGCGGGCTCCGAGCAGGCGTTCGTCGAGCGCATGAACCGCGAAGCCGTGCGCATCGGCATGAAAGACACGCACTTCACCAACGCGAGCGGTCTGCCCGACCCCGGCCATTACTCGACGACGAGCGACCTCGCGCTGCTCGCCTCGGTGCTGATCCGCGACTATCCCGAGTACTACAAGCTCTATTCGGAGCGCGAATACCGCTACAACGACATCACCCAGCTGAACCGCAATCGGCTGCTGTGGCTCGATCCCAACGTGGACGGCATGAAGACCGGGCACACCGAAAGCGCCGGCTATTGCCTCATCGCTTCGGCGCGGCGCGGCGAACGGCGGCTGGTGTCGGTGCTCATCGGCGCAGCCTCGGAGCGGCTGCGTACCGAGGAGAGCCAGAAGCTGCTCAATTTCGGTTTCCAGGCCTACGAGGCCTTTCGCCTTTACCCGAAGGACCAGGAGATCAGCAAACTCGTGGTGTGGAAAGGCAGCGAACGCGCTCTGCGCGCGGGGCTTGCCGCGGACCTCTTCGTGACGGTACCCACGGGCACGGCGGACAAGCTGCAGGCGGAGATCGTCAGCGAGCAGCCCCTGGTCGCGCCGCTCGCCGCGGGCCAGCGCGTCGCGACGCTGCGCGTCGCGCACGAGGGCAGGGCGCTCGGGGAGTATCCGGTGGTCGCGCTCGAGAGCGTCGCGGCCGCGGGTTTCCTCCGGAGAACCTGGGACGGCATCGCCTTGTGGTTCAAGTGACGGCCCGCGGGCCGTCATCCTGAGGCGCATTACGCCGAAGGATCTGCTTTTGGAGGCAGTGATGATTTATCTTAGATTACGAACAAGGGGGCACACCCCCTTGCATATCCCCCAATACAGATGATCTATCTCAACGGCGAATTCATGCCGATCGAAGACGCGAAGATCTCCGTCCTCGACCGCGGCTTCATTTTCGGCGACGGCGTCTACGAGGTGATCCCGGTGTACTCGCGGCGTCCGTTCCGCCTCGCGGAGCACCTCGCGCGCCTTCAGGCCAGCCTGGACGCGATACGCCTCGCCAATCCGCACGACGGCGCGAAGTGGTCCGAGCTCGCAGGGAAGATCATCGCCGGCAACCCCTGGGAAGACCAGAACGTCTATCTCCAGGTCACGCGCGGCGTCGCCAAACGCGACCACGCCTTTCCCAAGGGCCTGAAGCCCACGGTGTTCCTCATGGCGAGCGAGCTGGTCACGCCTTCGGCGGAGCTGATGAAGAGCGGCGCCAAGGCGATCGTGCTGCCCGATTTCCGCTGGCTGCGCTGCGACATCAAGTCGACTTCGCTGCTCGGCAATTGCCTGCTGCGCACGCTCGCGGCCGACGAGGACTGCGCCGAGGCGATCCTGGTGCGCGACGGCGAGCTGACCGAGGCGTCGGCGAGCAACGTCTTCGTCGTGAAGAACGGAACCGTTCTCGCGCCGCCCAAGTCTCACCTGATATTGCCCGGAATCACCTACGACGTGGTGCTCGAGATCTTGCGCGGCAACGCCGTACCCCACGAGGTCCGCCCCGTGAAGGAGGGCGAGCTGCGCTCCGCCGACGAGATCTGGGTGACCTCGTCCTCGCGGGAAGTGCTGCCGATCACCACGCTCGACGGCAAGCCGGTCGGCCCGGGCAAGCCGGGGCCCGTTTGCGCCGAGGTCTATGCGCTGTACCAGCAATACAAGGCGCAAGTGATGCGCGCTCCCGCCCATGCCTGAAACCGACGCACCCGTCCTCGCGTTTCCCTGCGAATTTCCCATCAAGATCATGGGAAAGACGCAGGCCGGGTACGCCCAGGCGGTGACCGAGGTGGTGACCCGCCATGCTCCGGACTTCGATCCGGCGACACTGGAGATGCGTTCCAGCCGCGAGGGGAAATACCTCTCGCTCACCTGCACCATCCGCGCCGTGTCGCGCGAGCAGCTCGACGAGCTGTACCGCGAACTGTGCGATCATCCGATGGTGACGATGGTGCTGTGAAATGAAGACCGAGGAGATCGTTTCCCCCGGGACGAAGCGCGGCCGCGCTCCGGCTTTGGCGCGTCCCGCTCCGCTCATCCGCGAGCTGGGATTCGCCGACTACGCAAGCACCTGCGATGCGATGCGCCGCTTCACCGCCGGGCGCGGGCCGGCGACTCCCGACGAGCTGTGGGTGCTCGAGCACCCGCCGGTGTACACGTCCGGGATCGCCGGACGCCCTCAGCATTTCCCGAAAAGCTCGAACATCCCGCTCGTGCGCGCCGACCGCGGCGGGCAGATTACCTATCACGGACCGGGGCAGGCGGTCGTGTACACGCTGATCGACCTCGAGCGACGGCGCCTCACGGTGCGGGGCATGGTGGCTCTGATCGAGCAGGCGGTGATCGATACGCTGGCGCAATGCGGAGTGAGCGCGGATAGAAAGACCGGCGCGCCGGGCGTGTACGTCGGAGGCGCGAAGATTGCGGCGCTCGGCCTTCGCGTGCGGCGAGGCGGCTGCTACCACGGAGTCGCCCTCAACGTGGACATGGAGCTCGCGCCTTTCTCCGATATCGATCCCTGCGGCTACCCGGGCCTCAAGGTCACCCAGACCTCGGCGCACGGCGTCGACGCGAACGCGCGGGAGCTCGGCGAAGCGCTCGCTCGCCGCATCGCGCAGCTTCTCGAAGCCCGATGAGCGCCGTCGCGGAGAAAAAGAAGGGCCTCGCGAAGACGCGCATCCCGATCGCGGTGGCGCCCTCCTCGAAGCTCGCCAAGCCGGAGTGGATCCGCGTGCGCGCCCCCTCCGAGGGCTCGCGCTTCACCGAGATCAAAAAGATCCTGCGCGAGAAGCAGCTGCACACCGTCTGCGAGGAAGCGTCCTGCCCCAACATCGGCGAATGCTTCGGCAAAGGCACCGCAACCTTCATGATCCTGGGCGACCTGTGCACGCGGCGCTGCCCGTTCTGCGACGTCGCACACGGACGGCCGCTGCCGCCGGATCCGGAGGAGCCCGAGCACCTCGCGCAGACCATCGCGGCGCTGAAGCTCTCCTACGTCGTCGTCACCAGCGTCGACCGCGACGACCTGAAGGACGGCGGCGCGAAGCACTTCGTCGACTGCATCCGCGCGGTGCGCGAACGATCGCCCGCGACGCGCATCGAAGTCCTGGTTCCCGATTTCCGCGGGCGCCTGGAGCGCGCCCTCGAAGTGCTCGATGCCGCGCTTCCCGACGTCATGAACCACAACCTCGAGACCGTGCCGCGGCTCTACCGCAGAGCGCGCCCGGGCGGCAACTACCCGCACTCGCTCGGCCTCCTCAAGGATTTCAAGGCGCGCCATCCGCAGATCCCGACCAAATCGGGTCTGATGGTGGGGCTGGGCGAAACGGACCGGGAGATCCTCGAGGTGATGCGCGACCTGCGCGCGCACGAAGTGGACATGCTCACGATCGGACAATACCTGCAGCCCTCGCCGCACCACCTGCCGGTCGAGCGCTACGTACATCCGGACACCTTCGCCCTGTTCGAGCGTGAAGCCACAACGCTCGGCTTCAGCCACGCCGCGGTCGGCCCGATGGTGCGCTCCTCCTACCACGCCGACCGGCAGGCACACGCCGCCGGCGTAACCTAGGAGGCAGCCTTGATTCGCGTCTCCGGAGTCCTCACCGCGCTCCTCGTATCCTCCGCTTCGGCCGCAGGCCTCGACGACATCACCAACCGCGACGCCGTCAACGGACTGAAACAAGCCCTCACCAACGGCGCGCAAGCCGCGGTGGCGAAACTCGGCAAGGAAGACGGATTCTTCGGCGACCCGCGCATCCGGATTCCGCTCCCCCCGTCGATGAAAAGCGCCGAAGCCGTGATGCACTCCATCGGCATGGGCAAGCAGGCCGACGACCTCGTCCTGCGCATGAACCGCGCCGCGGAAGCCGCGGTGCCTAAGGCAAAGCCCCTGCTCATCGACGCGGTGAAGAAAATGAGCGTGCAGGACGCGAAAGGCATCCTCACCGGCGGCCAGGACAGCGCCACCCAGTACTTCAAGCGGACCACCTCCGAGCCGCTCGCAAAACAATTCAAGCCGATCGTCAAGAAAGCAATGGCGAAAGTGAAGCTCGCCGAGAAATACAACGAAATCGCGGCGAGCGGCGCCAAGTTCGGTTTGGTGAAGGAAGAGGACGCGCACCTGGAAGACTACGTCACCCGCCGGGCGCTCGACGGCCTGTTCGTCGGCATCGCCGATGAAGAGAAGAAAATCCGCGACAACCCCACCGCTGCCGCGTCGTCGATCGTGAAGAAAGTGTTCGGAGCGCTAGTGAAGTAGGCTGCGAGAAGCAGGTCGGCGTTGCCTCGCCAACGCCACAAAAATCCAATCAGCCCCGCTGCGGGGTTTCGGGTCCATAGAAAACAGACACTTGACCCTTCCCGTGCAACCTATCACGCCTCCCGTCCCGGCGACGCGCCGCTAGCTCTGTGAATTTGAAGGCGAACTTGGCCGAGCGTAGACTGACACGCCAGATTAGGCCGGTTTTCGGAAGATGATTTCACGTTAGAACGCACGTGTCCCCTCACTACAACTTCCGCCAACTGAGTGCACGGCGCAAAGCGGCGTTGTGGTTCGCTGCGTTGTCCTTCGTTCTATTTGTCGCGGGGGTCCTGCCGCTGGCGACAGCAGGTTGGACCGACGAAAAGCATTTCCGTATGGTGTTGCTTCTTTTTGGCATACTCCTCGTTGTTCAGCTCACCGGGGTGCTAATTGCGCTCTCGAGCTTCAAATAACGTGCGTTCTAACCGCGCGCCCCACCCGGAGCCTCTGAAGCATCGCTCGTTGTGGCGCCCGTCATCTCGTCGGCCCGGTGGGCGCGGACGTTAGACGTCACTATGGAAACTTGCCCAAAGTGCGGCGCCCATTTCCCAGCGAACGAGGCGTGGGCATACCGCAGCGCTCTTGTGGGAGTCGTTGCGCCAGGATGGCAGGCTCTAGATACACGGGTGCGTTGCCCTAGCTGCACCCATGTTTTTCCGGCCGAGGCAATTCGCTACTTGGGCTTCCTCTCGCCAAACGGAATGAAAGCCGTAGTGGGCGTCATCATTGTGGCGGTCGTTCTTGGGGTTGCGTATGGGTTCTTCTCTTAGCGAATCCTTCGTTGACCGAGTGACGCCTAACCGCGCGGCCCACCCTGAGCCTCTGAAGCGGCGCCCCTTGCGGCGCGCGTCATCTCGTCGGCCCGGTGGCCGCGAACGTTAGTTCTCAAGGGGGAACTCGCAGATGGTCGATGACAGCGGTTGGTATAACGGCTACAACCCCAAAAAGCGGAAGGATAATTTCAAAGAGCTGAAGAGACTCGTTGCCATTGGAGAACTGGCCGCAGCTTCAGGCCCCTGTGCGCTCTGCGGCGATCCTGACGTTCCTGTTGAATATCACAACGAAGATTATGGTATAGCCCCATTCATCGGCGTTGAGCCTGCGTTGTTCGCCCTGTGCCGAAATTGCCATCGAGATAAACTTCACAAGCGGTTTTGGCGCCATTCCGCCTGGCGAGCGTACATCGCGCACGTTCGCCGTGGTGGCTACGCGCGAGACTTGAAAGAAAAAAGTATCAAGAAAGAAATTGAAGCGTTCCGTATTGCTATCGAACGAGGCGAATCACCAGCTCTTCCCGAGTTGCGTCCCTACACGCGCAAAATCGGATCGGAGTGGTTTGCCAATTTGCGCATGGACCCAGAAAGCCGGTCAGATCCGACGGCTCGTCCCCGCCCATGAGCCGCTCTAACTTTAGGTGCTGCGGACGGGCCATCAGCATCGCGCGCGTGCTGCAGTCTAAGTTGGCCCGCCGCAGCCCAAAACGTTAGGTCTCACTGATATGGCGAGCTCTTCACAAGTCGTGCCACCCCAGCCGAAGGTACGGCTTGTGATGCGGCGAGTGAAAGCTCATCGCTGCGGTCAAGCGGCGGGGCTTTCTGCGTTTGTGTTGGTCGTGACCGCTTTGTTCGATACTGATGCCGTGCTCGCGCATCACTCCGGACCGATGTTCTGGCTCGCGGTCGCTATCCTATGCGTGACGCTCGCATGCTCGCTTGCGGCTGCCTTCTTCCACCTAACAGAGCAACCGCGACAGGTCGAGGTTCAAGACAGACCATCCTCGAGTCCACACGTTATCCATATGACGGACAAGCAGTGAGACCTAACCGCGCGGCCCACCCGGAGCCTCTGAAGCGGCGTACCGTATCGTTTCCTTCATCTCGTCGGCCCGGTGGCCGCGAACGTTAGATTGCAGTAATCATGAACAACGTTGAGGCCCGAGGAATCGTTGTCGCAGAGTCTGCCAAGTACCGTGCGAAGGGTTACAAGGACTTGCTTGTGCTGTTGGGGCATCAAGACACTTACGAGGTTAGCGGTGCATCTGGAACGCTCTACCAAATGGAGATTCTCGCATTCTGGGACGACAAGTCTAGTGGTGTTCTTCGCGTCAGGGCTGCTATCGACGACGGCAGTATCCGGGCCTATGTGCCGATGATTGAAGACTTCCTCATTGCTCCGGACGGGGCGCTTCGTTGGTGAATAGCCGATCCCTGCAATCTAACCGCGCGGCCAACGCGGACGCGCGAGAAGCGGCTCGCCTTGTGGCTTCATCACCTGCGCGCGCCGGTGGCCGCGAACGTTAGAGTGCACGATGACTTCTGCTTCCTCACGCTACGTCGTCCTGTTGGCATCCGCCCTGGCCGCGTGCCAGCCTCCGGCAAAGTCCACGATCCTGCCCGTTCCGAATGGCGCTCTCGACGTCAGGCAAATCGACTTGCTGGAAGGTCGAGCGCACCAGACCGATTTCACCCTTAGGGTGAAATTTCCTGCCAGTCTGGCGCTAGAGCATTACTCGAGGGTTGTCCCTGAACCTTGGATACGGTGCGATTGGTCGGGGCCTGAATGGCAGAGCTTTCTTGACGGCACAGCTAACCCAATACACACCGTGCATCAACAGCTACACATGTGGGTCAACCGCCCCGCGCACCGCACGCTCCTGTTGTCGACGAAATACTATTCGCAGGGTACTCGCGCACCGACTCCGACCAACGACGATCAAAGGGTCGTCGTGGTGGAGTATTTCAATGACGATATCGACGAAACGATTTCCAGGCTAAAGCTGACATGCCCTGCAAAGCAGGTGCGCTCTAACAGCGCGGCCCACCCGGACGCGCGTGAGCCGTCGCACCTTGTGGCACCGTCGGAGTCGCGCGCCGGTGGCCGCGAACGTTAGACAGCACGCCTATGCCGCTGATCTGGACGCTCCCGCTTGCCGCAGCCCTCATAGCTGTTGGAACACTCTTAGTCCTGCGCGGACGGGATAAGCAACGGTACCTAATGCATGCAGCGAAGGCAGGCATCGACGTGCCCCGGGTTGAAGAGCTGTACGACACTTATCGGACCAACAGGTCCCTTGCCGGCAACTTGGCAATTTGGCTCGGTGTTGGCCTTCTCGTGGCCAGCGCGCTTGCATGACTTCCGTGCTGCCTAACAGCGCGGCCCACCCGGAGCCTCTGAAGCGGCGCACTCTGTCGCAACCTTCATCTCGTCGGCCCGGTGGCCGCGAACGTTAGATCGCAGGCTGATGATGTTTCGGCGACTCACAAATTGGTTACGGCGGCGACGCTTGAGCAGTGCAGCGCACGCTTCAGCGTGGCGTGGCGCTGCAGAGTCGGGCCCGGACGGTCTTACGAACTTTCAGCTCCTCGCCGTGAAGGCGCTCGAGCCAGTGACAGGTCCTCTGGCACTCAAGCGTTCTGGGAAAAGGGAATCGTATTTGGCCGGCGCGATCTCTGGCACGGATCTAGTGCTGTACCTCTACCTCGACGAGGCCCAGGTTCATGGTTCGAAACATCGCTTCATCGCGGAAAAGTGGGATTACGATTCACCTGACACTCTGATTGATGGTCTGGTTTCATTCGTCCGTGCACGCCTGCAATCTAACCACGCGTTCGAGAGCGGACCGCCTTCGGCGGCCGCTCAACGCGAACGTTAGGTCGCATGAAGTACGACCGTCAGTTGCTCTTAGCCGGTGTGAAGCGCAATGCAGTCTTGGATCTCTCTGAGATTCAGGCCTACGGCAGTGAAAGTTATGGTGACGCGGACTATGTCTGCATCTTCGGGATGAGACCCGCGGACTGGTATGCCAAGGGGATCCGGCTACTTGGGCGAACCGCAGTCGAGTGTACGCGCGATGACCTCGCGGATCGAATCGGCAAGGATGTTGCGGCCGTAGTCGGTACGGTAACCCTCCCCGGTCAGCCATTGGTCATTGACCCATTCGCCGGCTCGGGTAACACGCTCTTCTGGCTTCTGCGCCACCTACCGGCCGCGCGGGGCTTGGGATTTGAACTGGACCCTGGCGTCTTCGCTCTTACTCGGATGAACCTCGCGGCTCTCGCGCTGCCGATCGAAGTCTTGAATGTCGATTATCGAGCCGGCACGACCAATATCACGGTGGCCAGGAATCAACTACTCGTTACGTTCATAGCGCCTCCGTGGGGCGACGCACTCGATCCACTTTCAGGCCTTGATCTGCGCCGCACGTACCCGCCGATATCGGAGATCGCTAATCACCTCTTGCAGCAATTTACCGATGGTCGCATCCTCTTCGTCATTCAGGTCCACGAGTCAGTCGCGCCAGTATCCCTCGCCGAGGTCACGGCGCGCTTCGATTGGTCGGACCTCAAGATCTACGACTTGAACGCCCCGGGCCAAAATCATGGTGTACTGCTGGCAACTGCAGGCTGGTCTCCTTCCTCGGATCATCTGCTCAGGCTGCACTGAGCGGATGCGACCTAACCCCGCGCCCCAAACCGACGCGCGTGAGGCGGCACACTACGGTCGAACATCGCAGTCGCGCGCGGTTGGGCGCGAACGTTAGGCATCGCAATGGCCAGGACGCGCGACCACCCGCTGCAGACGTTTGTCCAGGAAGTTACCGGAACACTTCTGATCGGCAGGCCACACAGGACGCCTGGCCTTGGAACGTTTTCCATTTGCACTCGCCGAGCCACACCGGACCGGTGCGCTAGCACAATGGCGATGTTTCGAGCCAGCGCTGAGTTGCGGGCCTATGCTTCCGGCGGGCCGCTGCCAACCCTTTCGGGCCGTCACGCGCCAGCGGTACGAACAATTGTTCGGGGTATGTCGCGCAAAGAGGGCATCACCATTCCGCAACTAGGCCGCATGGCCCTAGTGCCGGTTTCAGGTTCTAAGCCAAAGCTCATCTTTCATGGTGCCAGGGAACTCAATGCGGCTTTGGCTAGGCTCACCTCTTCTGCGGTCTGAGCGACGATGCCTAACCCCACAATCGAGAGGGACGGGCCGCAAGCGGCCCGCCCTCATTGTGAACGTTAGATTTTTTCTTCACCCCTCACGGATCTCATATGAATCCACTCGACATCAAGGAACTTCCGTTTTCCTCCAAAGCGCGTATCTGCTGGGGCTTTTTCTGGCGGGGCATCGTCATCACCTTAGGGTCCACACTTTGTGGCGCACTCCTCGGCGGGGTCGCCGGATTCATTCTCGGCTTCGCTGGCGCCCCCCAAGCCGCCGCACCTGTTGGCGGCCTGTTGGGTGTGGTCACTGGAGCTTTCTTCATTTACCTGTTCTTGCGCTGGCTCCTGTCTTCCCGTCTCGGAAACTTCAGACTCCTTCTGGTTCATGCCCAGGAAAAAATCTAACCCCGCGGCCCACTCGGACGCGCGGGAAGCGTGGTTCTTTTTTTACCGAACGCCTTTGGCGCGCGCCGGTGGCCGCGAACGTTAGGCATCATGCAAATACCGTCTCTGTTGCTTGCTATATTTTTTACGTTCTGCTGCCGGAACGGCCTCGCAGCCGATCTCATCGGCTCTGTAATTCCTCCGTATCCAGAGGACTGGAAAGAAATCGGTGGCGCATGCATTTCGGGGTCACTTGGGCTTTGAGAGGATTTGTGACTACTCAGTCGGGGTACTTCAAAGTCCCCCTGGTCTGCGTCTTTACGTAGGGAAGTCAGCGCCGAAAATTGAGGCCAAAAAGGCGCGCTGGCTGGTTACCGATGAGATGATTCACCCACCAATGCCTCCAAATCATCAACTGGTATACGGCGTTTGTCGACTCAACGGAAAAAAAGACGACACCATTCTCGCCGTTGTTAGAAACCAAAAAGTTGAGTGGTATAAGGACATCTATATCGCCTATCGAGTTGATTTGAGTTCAGGTCGCTTCGAGAAGATTCAAACCAAGGGAATTGAGTGCCTCAACGACTATTGGGGTGCTGAATGATGCCTAACTTTAGCTGGTGCGGACGGGCGGCGAGCGGCGTGCCATCTTCAACTGTCGCGCGTGCCCGGCGCACAGCAAGACGTTGGGCGACTTAACTGGGAGAGCCAGTGCGGTTCGAACTTGAGATAAATGGCGAGAAAATTTGTATAGCCGGGATGGATGGCTATGCAGTGCTAAGCGCTATCGTCACTTGGGCAAAAAGGGACCCCTCACGCTTCGATCCGAAAAAACTTCCGCATTCCACGTTTGAGCAATTTAGTCAGGAAGATCTTCATATTCAGCTTGGCGGTTTAGATTCAAATGACCCGGCGAGAGCGATTGATAGATCTTGGCATTACCGTGACCTAAAGGTGGGTGACGAAATCACAATTCGTATTCTTCCTCCAGGGCCTGCCGATGCGCCCATCGAGCCCGCGGCGTCGCCCAACAACTAGTTGGTGCGGACGGGCCATGAGCACTACGTCTTGGTTTGGCGATCGTGCGGCCCGCCGCACAACAAAACGTTAGGCATCACCCATGCGCACTGCTCTCTTCATCGTCTCAGGGCTCTTACTGCTAGGTGCGGCTCTGTTATTGGGAAAGCTCTTCTCCACCCACTATCCTGGCGCCACGTTCGTGGCAACTGTCGCTTATGTCGCCCTCTGGCTAATCATCGTTGGCATCAACATGTGGGTCGGCGTTGCGAAAGCCGGCTACTCTGTTACCGAGGAGCTTCCGATTTTTCTGCTCATCTTCAGCGTGCCCGCTGCTTTGGCCATCCTTCTCAAATGGAAGGTTTTCTAAGTCGGCGGACCGAGGTGACGCCTAACCGCCCGGCCAACCCGGACGCGCCGGGAGCATCGCGCCTTGGCCGGCCACCGCAGCCGCGCGCCGGTTGCCGGGAACGTTAGGCTGCAGGACTAGATTGCATGGCGAACCATAAGGGGGAACCGGAGTGCGTAACGTGCTCGGAGTACGAGGCCCGAGGTGACAGGCCATTCTGCAAACGGTACCACAGTGATTTGCCCACTGGACTTGGTCCTTACCTCATTTGCCGACATTGGCAGGGTCACGATAGAAAAGGTCTAGAGGCTGCTTGGATAGAGCGATATCTTCCCAATAACAATATGCTGTACCAATTCGATATCTATATGGGTTCAGAGCCAAAACCCATAATGCAGTTTGCTCCGGGCGGAGGCAAAAAGTGATGCTGCAGCCTAACCACGCGTTCGAGAGCGGACCGCCTTCGGCGGCCGCTCAACGGGAACGTTAGGCCACAGATGGGAGCACCGTGACGAAATCAGCGCTAGCTCATATCGCGTTCGCGACGGTTAGCTGGATTTCCTTTGCACCCCCTGTGCTCGCTAACGATTTACAGATGTCTCGCCATGGCGTCACTATTTGCACAACTGAGGTTGACGGCCAACGGGTCCTAAGGGCACACGGCACGTTAACTCGGACAATGTCAAGAGACGGGGAAGTCTATAGCCTTGACCTTAGAGGCCAGACATTCACTTGGCGCGTCGGTAAGGGATCAACCTATCCTGGGTTCTTAATTGATGCTTTCCCGCCATTGAGATTTCCTCGTGGGCCGATCAGTATGCTTGACGACCGTGGTCCTCCGCGAGGACAAAGTCTTTACGTTAATGGGGAGGTCCTTGAATACGCAGGCTCAAGGGTTCTTTCCTTGCGGATTGGTGCCACTTGTCCAAGCGAGAAGCCGAACCTGTGGCCTAACCCCACCGTTGAGAGGGACGCGCGCAAGAGCGGCGCGCGCCCCTCACCGTGAACGTTAGCTGCCGCCATGGCGATCCATCTATTCAACGCAAGAAAATTGGCCAGAGAGCTCAGCCTCAATCAAGTGGGGCCAAGAGATCGCGGGTATTACTTGTTGGCGAGTTTTCTGATGTTCACCTTGTTTTACTACTCGGGCTTGATGTACGCCAATCCTCTTTGGTCAGCACTTTCCATATATGAAGGCGTTGTCATTACTCTGATCACCGTCTTTGGCCTCGCCAAAGCGTACGAAGCGGCCGGGGGTGACGAGAACCGCGACTTCGTCGTTCAATTCACATGCTTGTATGTACCCGTTTCAATAACCACAATCCTCGTCGTTTGGCCGCTGTTTTGGGGTACCACCATTATCTTTCGCGAATCGATCAAGGCACTCTCGGGGAGCCATCTTCAATTCGCCATAAATCTCTCGCGAATAGGTGGCGATTTCTTTGGCGTGCTCACGTTTCTCGCTGCCGTTGCAGTTCAGGGCGTTACGTTTTACCGGATTACGAGGCTATTCAGTGTCGTTCGGCCACAGGCCAGCTAACCGCGCGTTCGAGGGCGGACGCGCAGAAGAACTGCGCGCCGCTCAACGCGAACGTTAGGCCTCGGCCATGTCCGGCAATCGCATAACCATCCTTCATGACTCGTTCGGAAAGCGCCCCGAGCTGAAGAAGGATTGGGGTTTTGCGGCGCTGGTCGAGTTCGGTGGGAAGCGTATCTTGTTCGATACCGGGAACAGCGCGCGAACGTTTGCCCAAAACACCGAAGCACTCAAGGTCGACTTGCGCACACTCGACTTCGTTGCGATCTCGCATCGACACGGCGATCATACGAGCGGCCTCAACCATCTTTTTGGGCTCAATCCCGGGGTGACGGTGTACACGCCCGACGAGATCTACGGAGTCTTCGGCTCCAGTCTCCCGGGCATGTTCTATCCACGCTGCCACTCGCTGCCCCCGTACATGCAGTACTACGACGGCAAACCACCGGAGGCGATTCGTCACGGATCGCCGTGGCCCGACGCGAAATTTGTCTGGATCAAGGAAACCACCGAAATCTCGCCCGATGTCTGGCTGGTGGCGGTGGTCTCGGATGTTCCGGGTACGCGGGAGATGCGCGAGCTATCGCTTGCGATGCGAACGCCCAAGGGACTGGTTCTAGTCGTCGGATGTTCCCATCCTGGCATCGAGAACATTCTTGCAGCGTCGTGTGCGATCGAGGATCGCGTGCACTGTATTTTTGGCGGGCTGCATCTCGTGCTGACGAAGGAGCCTGAAATTCAGCGCATCACCAAAGCGTTGAGCGAGAAATGGAAGGTGGCGCACATCGCGCCGGGACACTGCACTGGGGAGCCAGCATTTCTGGGCTTGAGCGAGGCATTCGCGGAAAAATACGTGTTTGCCGGATTGGGAGACTCGATTGAGCTTCCATAGGACAGGCCTAACCGAGCATTGCAGCCGACGCAAAAAACGCGCGGCTGAATGCAGAACGTTAGACGGCATCAAATGTGTGTCACGGCGCGTAGCTTTGTAACTGGTCATGGACTCGAACCTAACTGCGGACGATTTTGACTGGCTGCGGAAGTTGAAGGGCGCCACAGACGGGAAGCGCGATCCGCTGCCAATTCCGACTAATATCGCAGCCAAGCTCGGCGCATTCGGTTTCGCAAAGCCGAATAGTTCCGGCGCCTTCACAATTACATCCAAAGGCCGTGACGCATTGTTGGAACAAGACATGCGCGACGCCGAAGACCGCTAGCTCACCTCTGCACCGCGGTCCAAGGTAAGTGTGTGCCGGAGTTATGACGCGAGATTACGAAATTCTGGCTGACCTGGCGCGCTCGACGTGCGAAACTAAATGCCGTCTAACCCATCAATCCAGAGCCGAAACCGGACACCGAAAGGGATCGTCTTCAATCTCGGTGAGTTTGCCTTGACAGCTTGCCAGCCCCGCAGCCGATGATTTTCGCCAGGAGGAGCCTCACGATGACCATCACCATTACCGCCTTTGAACGGTCACCTGACGACGGCAAAGGACTGGCGCGTGATACGCGCGTCCGCTGGGCGCTTGAAGAAGTGGGCCAACCCTATGAAGTTCGCCTTGTTTCGTTCCGTGCGATGAAGGAACCCACGCATCAGGCGCTTCATCCTTTCGGTCAGATTCCGACCTATGAGGAAGGCGATCTTGTCCTGTTCGAAACAGGGGCGATCGTGTTCCATATCGCCGAGCGCCATGCAGGCCTGCTGCCGGACGATGCCAATGCCCGGGCACGCGCGATCACATGGATGTTTGCCGCGCTCAACACAGTGGAGCCGACGATCCTTGAACTCGGAAACGCCAGGCTTCTGGAGGGCGACAAGCCTTGGTGTAAGGAGCGCCTGCCTCTGGTCGAGGATCGCGTCCGCGCCCGGCTGGACCAACTTTCCCGTCGTCTGGGTGATGCCGACTCGCTCGATGGTGCGTTCAGCGCGGGCGACCTGATGATGGTGTCGGTGCTGCTCAGGTTGGAATCATCGGGCATTCTGGACGAATATCCGAAGCTGGCCGCTTATGTCGCGCGTGGCGAAGCGCGGCCCGCCTATAAGCGGGCTTTCGCCGCTCAATTGGCGATCAACACCGGCAAGTCACCAGCCGGCTGATTGAGTTCCGTCCTGGGCTCGATGTCGTCATCCGAGTTTTCATTCAATTTTATGGGTCCTGGCCCTAGCGTTCAGCCCGGCGAGAGTGCGGCCCCGATCACACGGCCGGCACAGTGCCGCCGTCGATCACGTACTCACTGCCATTGATCGAAGCCGCTCGTTCGGAAACCAAGAAAGCAACCAGTTCCGCGACTTCGTCGGGTCGGCCAGGTCGGCCGATCGGTATTCCGCCGAGCGAAGTCATGAGATTCTGACGGGCCGTGTCCTCATCCGTGCCGGCTTTCTCGGCAAGCCGCACGATTAGGCGGTGTGCTGCAGAGGTCTCGATAAAGCCAGGCGCGACCGTGTTGACGCGAACGCCTTGGGGTCCGAGTTCCTTTGACAGCCCCTTGCTGTAGGTTGTCAGCGCAGCCTTGGCGGCGGCATAGGCAAGTGTGGCCTCGAACAGGGGCAGGCGTCGCTGGATGGACGAGATATGAAGGATGACGCCCGAGCGCTGCTTAATCATCCCGGGAATAAACGCGCGATCCAGGCGAACCGCAGGAAACAGGTTGAGGTTGATCTCGTTCTGCCAGTGCTCGTCGGTCAGTGCAAGCACGCCCCCGCCCGGCGCACTGGAGCCACCCACGACGTTCACGAGAATATCGAGTCCGCCGAAGCGTTGCTGTACCTGATCGACCACCTTGTCCGTTCCCTGGCGCGTGCTGATGTCCGCCTGGACGAACAATCCCACCGACCCGCCCTCTGGTAGCAGCGACCGTGCGGTCGTGGCAACCGCCGCGCCGCCGCCTGCAAGGCGCCGCACGATCGCCTCTCCCATGCCCTCGGTGCCACCAGTGACGAGGACGCGCTTGCCCGCGAACTCCACCGGGTCGAACGAGAACCGCCAAGCCGCACCCATTACGTGATGTCCAGGCGCTCAATCTTCCCGCCGGTCAGGGTGAAGGCGTAGCGCAATTCGATAGGGCTGTTCGGGAAATCGCCTGAGACCCGACCAGCGAGAACAGTCGTGCTGCCCGTCCGCGTGACGCCGAGTACCTCAACAGTCGGGCGGTACTTCGCGCTGACCTCTTCGGCCCATTTGCGGATGGCCGCGATGCCCTGCCGGTCCTGCTTCTCGTCATGCACCACGGCGCCATCGGTGAAGCATGCCGTCACCGCTTCGATGTCTTGGGTGTTCGCGGCTGCAATGTAGTTTGCAATCGGCCCGGCAAGTGTCGCGATCTTCATGTCGCTTCCTTTCCTCTACGTTGCGTCGATTTGATAATGGGTCTACGCTAACTAAATGACAAGAACGCACGAAAAAGTAAGTCGCTCACCTGAAAGTGAGCGCCCTGAGTACACGGCGGTTTCCGCCGCGCAAGGTATCGAGCAAGCTCTCGGGTTTCTCGAAGGCCGCTGGAAGCTCCTGATCCTGTTCCATCTCTTCGGCGGCAAGGTCCTGCGATTCTCAGATTTGGAACGCGCGATTCCAGCGATCTCGCAAAAAATGCTCGCGCAGCAGCTTCGGCAGCTGGAAGCCGACGCAATCGTCCAGCGGATGGTCCATAGCCAAGTGCCGCCGAAGGTGGAGTACCGCCTTACGACCTGGGGCCAATCCCTCTGCCCAGCGCTCGATGCTTTGCTGAAATGGGCGGAGAGCCGCAGCCGCCCGTCTCCGGATGATGGCGCCTAACTCAAGGTAGAACGGACGGGCAAGAGCGGCCCGCCGTTCACCACGACGTTAGATCTCACCACTATGGACGCCACAACCATCATTGCTATATTTGTTGGCGTGCCAATACTGGCGTATCACCTCTACGTCGCCTACTTGGTCCACCGCGCCAATCTTTCCTGGGGTGGACAGTCGTTATCGGTCGTAGTGCTGACGTCCATCCCTCTGTTGGGAGCGCTTCTTGTACATGCCTATATTTTCGGTAGCAAAGTACAGGAGGGACAGAATCTCGGGGGTCCCGCTTCCGACGAAAAGGCCGACGCAGAGTGAGATCTAACAGCGCGCCCCACCGCAACGGGCGAGAAGCGTCGCACTTCGGTCAATCATCTTCCGCGCCCGCGCGGGGGCGCGAACGTTAGACCTCATGTTCTAAATGAACCGAGCTGAGCTAGAGAGAAGCTGGGCTGCTACGGCCAAACATTTGAATGCGGCCCGAAACCAATTGCCGAAAGTGCCAGCTCCAGGCGCTGAAGGGGCAACGGTCAGCGGCTTCGAAGAGTGCCTTCGCCACAACGAGATGGAGCTTGCCCTCGATGAACTTGAAGATCTGGGGCTCACGAATGCGCCAGCTCCAGAATTCTGGCGTCAACTCA
>Ga0137409_10001520_pt1 | contig 25072 bp, 19 predicted proteins | sample CZODoug1_16funga_FD_122059 | JGI IMG/M metagenome (GOLD analysis project Ga0137409, IMG submission 122059) | Vadose zone soil fungal communities from Angelo Coast Range Reserve, California, USA - CZODoug1_16fungal (Hybrid Assembly) | ecosystem: Environmental > Terrestrial > Soil > Vadose zone...
ACAACGCGGCGCCGCAGGGCCAGATTCAGGGCCGCTCTCAACGGCGTGGCATTGCGGTTGTAGCTGCCCCTGGTTCCGCCTTTTGCCAGCACCCGCTTCTTCCATGCAGCAACGCTGCTTGCCGTCAGCTTGGCCAGCGCCACCTTGGCGATCGGATCGCCGTAGACGAGCCGTCTGAACCGGCCGGCGGCATCGAGAGACGCAGATTCCGAGTTCTCGGTCTTGAGTTCGTCTACGTAGTCCTCGCAAGCGCTTTTGACGGTGCCGGATTCGGTAGCCCCTCCATGGTCGAGGTGCTTAAACCACTCTTCTGCAGCGGCCCGGGCGGCGTCGAAGCGTTCTTTTTGCGGTAGGACGGCGAAGTCACCGAGGGGTTTACGGCGATAGGGGTTAACCGTAACGCGCTCACCATCGTAGGCACGGGCCAGCCAAGTACCTGCTGCACCCTTGGCCATTAGCCTAAAGCCGATATAGCGGCCTTGCGAAAGCTGCTGCCAGTAGGGATCACGGCGGGCGACCAGTCGTGCACGTGCGTCTACTCGGTTCAGATTGACTGCCATCACGGACTCAGTATGAAAGCCAGTATGAAACTATACTAGCATAGAGTCCCGTGGATGCAAGTGGAGGGATTAAGGGTTTCCGCTCTGTAGAGAGTAGACTTCGGTAGATTCCGGTAGACCTCAAAACCCTAATTGCCTGCCTTCACACGGCAGGGGCCACTGGTTCGATCCCAGTACCACCCACCATCACATTCCCGAATAAAATCAGAAGCGTGTCTCTCGCGACTGTGTCATTGGAATGGCGCGAACGAATCGCTAAGCCATTGAACTATCGAGATGGCAGTTCGACCTATGACACAGCAGCACAGTGTTCTCCGCCTGTAGAAATCCGGCGAAATTATCTCGACCTACACTGCAATCCATACTGAAAAAGTCGGCGTTAAGCGCTGAACTGGACGCTCCACTGATCGGACTTCACGGCAGTTCCTTCGCAAAGTACGCTGCGAGGTCGACACCTTCAAAATCCGGGGCGGCAGCGAATCGGGATAGAGGGCGATCGGAGCCAGCATCTGATCCTGTTCCTGCTGCGCGAACACGCACTGGGCTTGTCCTTGTGCGGACTCGACCGGCCTCAGCTCCGTCGTCTGCGCGCTCGCAAGGCACACGAAGAGCAGAAACGAGGGTGCATGCGTGCGGAGGAATCCGGCGCGTTATTTCATGAGTCACCCCTGGTTTGCGGCAATCCAACTTCGTAGCAAGTATCGCCCCCCGGTCTGCGGCGCTCTGTGAGCTGGCGTACAGACGCTGGCTGGGTCGCTGGCGATAATCCGGTTACACTGACGCAGCGTTGCTTGATGAATCTGACAGCCGCTGCGCATGCCAGGATTCGGGGCGGCAGTCGATGCAACGGTTCGTGACGATCAAAGCGGCGTCGGCCGCGGCATGATTGCGCCGTTGTCGAACAACAGTCTCCACAATTCAGTCAGTCTTCTCGGCAGTCGTCTCTGGACTGTTGGTACTGGGTTCCGACTGACAAAAGGTGCTCGCGATGAGTCCAGTTCGCATTCTTCTTGTAGCAATTTTAATTGGCAGCGCTGCGTATTGGTTTCTCGATAAACTCAAAGACGAAAGGGCACGCGAAAGACAGTCAAGGGAAACACAGGTTGCCATCGAGCGGTCCAAGCAAAACGGCGAATTTGTCGATCTGCTTGCTCCTCGTTCGGCGATGGGATCCTTCGTATTGGACAGGGCAATGAGCCAACTGTCGCAAGCATATCGGCCCTCTGCCTCACCTTGGGAATCCGCTGAGAAGGCGCGCTATTTATCGCTGATTCCCGCCAACTCTTTCGACGTTCTGGTTGTCCCTTTTCAAGTAGAGGACTATGCATTCGATCGTTCCACGCGATCGCTGATGTCTGCCCAGCTCGTGTCGGAGCTCAGGGCTTCCGGAGCGCGAATACCCGATTCCTATCCGGTCTTGCGGGCTCTCGGCGAAAGCCGGCGACAGTTCAACACGAACGAGATCTATCAACTCGCGTATCGCCTTGGCGTAAAGCGTGTGATCTGGACTTACTCTGGGCACGATCGCCAGAAACACATGTCCTTTGCGTTCCGCAATGACGACATCGGTTCTGCTGGTCGTTTCGGCGCAAACGCGACGAAAGAACTCGCCAGAATCCGGGACATTGGCATCTCTCGCGATGAGCCGCCAATCATCGCGTTTCAGGCTGTTCTGCCGCAGATCATTACCAAACTGGGCTATGCGCCTCGTGCCGCGTCGACGAAGCAATCCAGCCCGTATGACGGCGATGCGCTACCCTCATCCCCAATCGGGATGGTCGCCGATCAGCCCGATCCGGCAAGGGACGCGTTCTACTTCCTCTTGTTCGCGGCACTAACGCCAGACTCCGTCGAACGCACCCGCGAGCGATTCGTCGAGAAGGCTTTCCAGGCAACCTTGCCACTTGCCGAAAGCCATCCAGACTATCGGCTGCTGCGCGCACGCATATTGATGCTCATGGGTCTGCGCCCGGCCGCCTTGAGCGCGCTTGGACAGGCTTCGACCAATGAGGAAAAGGCATTGCTCGGGATGCTCAACGGAAATATCCGGCAAGTTGCCGCGGCAGCTCTGCGCATCAAACCCGGCCTGAAGAAGATATTGTCCGAACTTGACCTCGCCGCGATCAGCAACGAGTACGCCGTATACGATAACGGGAAAGCATTGGCCGCCTTGAAAAGGCTGGCTCCGCAAGGGTCTGCATGGCCGCTTTTCTTAGCTCGGTCGCTGAACGACGGCGACCAGTGGGCGCAGTTTGACAATCTCGCGCTCAAGGAACTGCTGGATGCGGAACTTCCTGTGCAAGGCTCCACTGCGGAAGGCATCGTGAGCGGGGCGGCGGCGTTGGCGGATCCCGCCAAGTTGCAAGAATTGGTCGATTTCGCCGCACACAACCACGTCAGCAAGGTGATCGAGAAGGATGCTGCCAAGTGGTGCTGCGTCACTAATGCTGCGCATCCTTCGCAGCAGGACTATCTCGAACTGATCGATTCCATTAGCTTCGACAATCTCGCGCGGCACGTGCATTTTCTTCACAGCGTTCAGGGCCGGCCGCAGGATGCGCTCGTTGAATTGGGACGCATCGAGGCCATTTACAAGGGACATCCGCATCTATCGATATTGAGAGCGCAGATCGAATCTTCGCTATCTCATGTTGCTGACAGCGCGGCGGGGGAAGGACTTGTCAGGTCTGCATACGCAAACGCCCTCGATACCCTTTACTACGATCAGGGGCAGACCTTTGACGTCACGGAAGCCTTTAACCTGATCGAAGGAATGCGGCGCCCTGAGTTCGGCCTGCCGAATCTCTTTGTCGGCGACATTCCGGCCCGACCTTCGTACCCCGTTCGCGAAGGCGATCTCGGCCTGGGACTGAAAAATGCCACCGCGGCGCTCGAAAATGCAACGATCAACCCACGCCCTCTTCACGAAATCGAATTCCTGCTTTCGGGAATACAGCACAAGGACGCCGAATTTGGCGAAGTTCTGAAATCGGTGGAAGGTCGATTCGAAGGAAACGCCGACCTTTCCATCCTGCGGGCCAAGAATAGCCTCAAACTAGGCAACAGCAAAGCCGCGGAAATGTACTATCGTGAAGCGATCAAATCGCAATCAACATCCTGGGAACCATACATGCAGTTGTCGGAGCTTCTGCTCCACGAAGGTCGGGTGGAAGCGTCGGCAAAGGCCATCAACAGTTACCCCGGTTTTTCTGCCGCGTCTTCCGAGAACAAAGTCGCCATAGCTAACCACGCTTATGAGGCAGGATCGAACTACTTCTGGAGTGGACATTTCGATCTCGCCAAATGGTTCTATACGATTTCCGCCAACCTCAGGACCGGGGCGGGTTCTGGGATGTCGAGCGAATCGCGCCTCAAGCTGCTCGCCGGTGACTATGCGGGCGCGTTGCAGGGAATCTACCAGCGGGCGACCCGGTATGAAGTGCCTGCTTCGTATCGCGACTATCTGGCATTTTTGCATGCGACTGGTCATTCAAAGGAAGCATGGGACGCGTTCAATCTGCTGGCAAACCGTCTGCCGCAGCCCTATATCTGGGAGAGCGCGCTGGTTGGTCACAGGATGGCCGGGTCCGCCGAACAAGAAATTCTTGTATGGGCGAACCAGGATACGCTGCACAATGCGGGCGCTCATTCGAGCTACGCGGCGATGTACGTTCTGCGGGCGGCTACGACCGATCGCATTCCGGGCGAATCGATAGCCGACTCGATCGGCAAGCTCGACCGACCAGCCTGGCAAGTCGCGGACGGCTACAATCATACAGTCAAAGCCTCTGCAGACGGCCGCACTCACTACATACTGGGGCCTGCGGCAAATGATGGTGGCTACCTTCCCGGCGGGTTCGACCAGGTCAAGAAAGTCCGCATCAAGTCCGACATGCAGTATTTCTCCGAAGCATACCGGTTGCTCCTAACCGGCAACCACGACGGCGCCCGCGCTCTTCTCGATGAAGCATCCGCGCTATATGATCTGAGCCAGGCTTCTCAGGGTTACATGCTGCCTTACTTCGCTTTCGCGGCGGCGAAATCGAAAAACACTGTCGGAGTGGAAAAAAAACTCGCGGAGTTCCGCATCGATCAGCGGCAGTTCGACTACTTTCTCGCTCAAGCGGTGATCCTGGGCATTGCAGGAAAGACCGAGGATTCGATGCTGTTTCTGAAGAAAGCCCGGTACACGCGCCCGTTCACCGAATCGCGTCCGATGTTTTCCGAGTATGAATACGGGGAGATCGTCGAATGGCTGTACAAATCGACGAAGCAAGCCCGCTATAGGGACCTGGCGCTCGACTGGGCGCGGAAAAACCAGAAGACTCAACCGTGGCATGCATGGCCCTATGCCATGGAAGCGAAACTTTCGCGCGGCGGCCCCGACCGCGATCGGGCCATCGCAATGGCGTATTACCTGGACCGCAATTCCGAAAGACTCAAAACCGTTCCCAAGCGCGAGATCGAGCGTGCCGTGAAAGAATTCGGTCCGCGAAATCCTTTTCTGAATATGCGGGCACCGATGGAAGAGAAACCCGTATAGATTTGATGGATCCTCTCTCCGAGGCACTGCCCGGCGGGTTCGGGAGAACACCACGTTATTTCTCGTCAGACGAAGGAATCCACATGCAAAAGCGCAAGCTCGGCCGTTCAGGCCTGGAAGTCTCTCCCACCGGTCTTGTAAATGCGCGGTCGGTATGCGCTCAATTTTGCAAGGGCTTTTCAAAGAAAAAGCACTCAGGCAGGAACGCCTGGGACATGTAATCGACGTCCTTTTCGGACACGTCGCAGGCGCGAAAATGATCCCGCCAGGTGCGAACAGTCGTGACGATGTTCTCGATTTCCTTCCTTGCCTCTTCGGTAGCTAACCCAAATCGCTCGCATTGGGAAAGCAGGTTGTAGATGCTTGCCGAGCGGCCGTAGGTCCCAACGGTCATTGCAAGATCCCGGCGTTCAAGGCTGACAAGCGGCACGGGCACCAGGTCATACGCGGGCGTGAGGCGCCATCCTTGCACAGTGCGAAGCAATGCGTGGTTGCGAGGATGATCGTCGTTGTTGGTAACGGCAGCGTTGAAAACGATACGTCGGAATAGCTCGATGCGATCTTCGTCGGGCCGCTCCGACCAGCGGCGCAGCTGATCCGCAAGCAACAAATAGGACCAGCGTTCCCTGTCCAGATGACTGTCCTCGCAGTCCAGCAGGGTGAGCGCGCTGACGAGCCCAAACCGGAGATAACCTCCGTCTGCGTATTCCCGGTCGAAGCGTTCCACCATGAGCACATCCTGTTTCGCGACGGACTGCAGGCGGGCATTGCAAACGTTGACGCCGCAGCGGCGTGCAAGCTCCAACGTCGCGTATTCCACTCGCTGGAGGTTGTAGCGGTCACCTTTTTCCGGGAACTTGCCGAGCCACAGGCGATTGCCGTCCTCGATCGTGGCCTTGGGCCTCGCACCGCCCATGGAAGTGCCCGGTTCGAGCTGTTCGAGAATTTGCACAGGTACACGTTTGCCCTCCTCTATCGCCTCTGCAGCGGCAATCAGGTCCGCCAGTTGATGCGTGCGGTTGTATCGGCGTTTCGGCGCTGGGGGCTCCAGCTTGGAGCCGAAGCTCAAGTAGCCGGCGCCATCCTGCGGCCCGTTCAGCAGGTAGTCGATTTCCTCCAGATCGCCGGAACTGCGTTCCAGCTTGTGCTCGATTACGCGCCGCCCCCAGGCGTCGGGCCCGGCGTCGCGGACGGCGCCGGGAATGCCCTTCAGCTTGGTGAATTCGTGGACGGTGTTGCCGAGCGGGAGCCGGAAAGGGTCGAACGCGATCGCGTCCTTGCGCTCCAGATAGCGGTCGCCGTAGCGAAAGCGGCCGACGAACGTTCCGTCGGGCAACTTGTCGACCTTCAGCAGCGCGGCCGGCACGGTGTTGAGCGTGCCCGGCAGCTGAATATAGATGTAAGCCTGGCGCTCAGAAGTCATATTCGTTCTTCGACTTCTGCGATTTGCGAACGCGCGCCGGCCGGCGAGACGCCTCCAGCGTTTTGCCGTGAGTATCGGCATCGCGGTGAGCAACACCATCCAACGTTCTGTCGAGACCGAGCGCCCACAAAACGGTGACGTAGGCCCCTATCGCGACACCGTGCTTCCCGAGTTCAAGCGCGTTGAGCGTGTTGCGATCGATGCCGGCCTTGGCCGCAACCTCGGCGATCGACATGCCGCGCCGAGTCCTGGCCAGACGCACACGGTAGCCAAGCTCCTTGATGCGCTCGACGGTCTCAGTGGGGAGAGGTTTCCTGATGCCCATAATATTAGGCGCTAAGTTAGATAGTGCCTAATATAATGGGCTAATAATATACATTAGGTCAACTGATATCCATGAGTGTGCCTAATAAAATAGGTCATATGTTGCATAAAGCCTAAAATATTAGGCAAACCTTGAACCAAGGATGCCGGATCGGCTACTTAGCGATATTGCGACATTTCACCTGTCAAGGAAGCAAATAAACGACAAACCGGAATACAGTCTCACGTAAAACAGGAAGCATGCCAGGCTTGGGAGATGTACCTCAAAGGGTTTGCTCGCGAATTTTATTATCCAGCGGATCAGCGATGGCAGGTTCCGCTTTGCGAGATGGGAGAATTGGCGTGACCTTTAAAGGTAAACTCCTGCCTCCCACTTCGTTCAAATGCTTATTTTTGCATTGCTGTCTAGGTTTGGCTTTCACGCAAGCGCCGCTTGCGAATAGCCAGCAGGTATTTTCAATGAAGGTGGTTACTTCCTCCGACGATCAGTTTTGGACTAACTCCATTATCATTGAGGGCACCCATGAAGTGATGTTGGTTGATGCGCAGTTAACAAAGACCAATGCCGAAAGGGTATTGCAAGAAATCAAAGCGACTAAAAAACCGCTATCGATTATCTACATCACTCATGAGCATGCCGACCATTTTCTTGGTCTGGAGGTTTTTAAAGAAGCGTATCCGACGGCGAGAATTCTTGCGAATTCCAACGTAGTGGATCGAATCAACAAAGTCTATCAAGAGAAAATAGATAAATGGAAAGGCATCTTAGGCTCCCGTGCAACTTCCCATACCGTTGCTATCAGCAAGTACGACGATGACTTTATCAGATTTGAAAATTCAAAAATTGAGATCCTTAGGAACATCCAAGGCGATACCGATGAGAACACCATGCTTTGGCTTCCTGGGCAGAACACTCTTATCACTGGTGACGTTCTCTTTAATGACATGCACCTTTACACCGCAGAGACGGACATAAGGGCGAGAAGAAGGTGGTTAAACTCGCTAGAGAAAATCAGAGAGTTGAAACCTGCTGTTGTTATTCCTGGACATAGCAAGGTTGGAGCCCCGATTGACGCCACTTCGGCCGTAACCTTTACCGAGAAGTATTTGTCAGTCTTTGAGGAAGAGCTCAGGAAAGCCAAAGAGCCTGATGACCTCATCAAGGCGATGAAAGAAAACTTCCCATCCTCTGATTTACTGTTAGCAATCGAAAGGGGTGCGAAGGCCAATGTTAAGCACTAGCATTGTTCTGGTGGTGCTATGCGAACGTCTTTTAGCGTCTCAGGCCGCACGATGTTGAGCGCGTCACGCCAGTCAAACAGCGTCGAGAGGAAGGCCAGACTCATTCGAGTGGCAGCATCGATGCGTGATGCAAAAACTGAATCAAGTTTCGACGACGATCGGTTCGACATCGACGAACTGGCAGTCGCCTGCCGTGCCGTCCTCGTGGACCAGCATGGCAAAAGTTCCGCATTCGCCGATCGTCGTCATGCCGTGATGCCAAGTCCCTCGATTGTAGTTGACCCCCGTGCGACCGCTCACTCGGAAGGCGCGAAGTGTCTCGAGGTCGGGCCGTCCGTTGCCATTGTCGATGCAGACGACCACCAGATACTCTGGGACGTTGAGAGGAAGAAAAGCTTGGTTCGAGTGGGCGTGGCGCTCCAGACATTTTATTTCGAGCGGGAAGCGCGCGGGCGAAGCTGCGATCAGTGCGAGATTGGCACGCGCATTGGAAGGTCTGTCGTTCTCCACCTTGGCGGCGAAGTCTTCGCGCGTGTGGTTATTCGGCGCGAACAGCACCTGCCCGAAGGGGGCGAAGGATTCCGGCGTCAGCTGCTCTAGAGACACATGCATGGTTGCGTCCTCCTAGCTACGGCTCATGTAAAGCGCTCCTCGCGTCCGCGAACCAGCTGCGAGAGCGTGACGGCAATCACCAACGCCCCGCCGTAGAACAGGTCTTGAACGAAGGTGCTCACGCCGAGTATCGAGAGTCCGGTGATGCCCGTTACCAGAAAATACACTGCGATCGTCGCGCCCCACGGGTTGAAGCGGCCCGGCGATATGCTGGTCGCGCCGAGAAAGCACGCCGCGAACGCCGGAAGCAGGAACGTCATTCCCGATGACGGATCTGCTGCACCCGTGGTACCCGCATACAGGACCCCAGCGAACGATCCGAGCAGACTCGATGCGATCAGGCACCCCCAGCGGACGCGATCGACGCGAATGCCGCTAAGTCGCGATACTTCGCGGCTACGGCCGACGAACAGCAGGCGACGTCCAACCGCGGTGTAGGTGAACAGGTACCAGATGACGATGCACAACAACAGCGCGTAATAAAACTCCAACGGAATCCCGAGCAGCCGCTTCACGATGACCCAGTTCACCAGCGTGGAAGATATGCCGCTGATGGTCATCGAGTCGCCGATCCACAGGGTGATCCCATGCAGGAACGTTCCGATGCCCAGCGTCACGATGAGAGAGTGGATACGGAAGAAAATGACGAAGAAGCCGTTCACGATGCCGGTCAGAAAGCCGACGCCGAGCGCTGTGAGAATGGCCAACTCGATGGACAGGCCGTAGTTGACGTTGAGCACTGCGATCGTCATGGAGCTCAACGTCAACACACTCGCGACAGACAAGTCGTAATCGCCCGCCGTCAAGGGGATGAGCAATCCGAGTGTAGCGACCACCAACACCGCCTGAGATCCCAGGATCGTCGCAAAGTTGGGCCAGCTCAGAAAAGTCTCCGGCCGTAAGGCACCGAAAATGGCGATGGTGATCGCCCAGGCGATGATCAGGCCGAAGCGCTCGATCTGATCCACGACGCGCTGGCGATTTGGTACGGTCGCGGAGGCTGCTCGAGCGGCCGATGAAGCTGGTGTGTTGTTCACTGAACGGTCTTCGCAGCGTCCATTTCGGCTGCCCTGTAACAAGCCTGAGCGATGCTCGACTTGCTGATGTCCTCGCCGGAAAGCTCGGTCACGACTCTCCCCCGGTTGAATACGAGTACACGATCGCAGACGGCCGCGAGTTGTTCGTAGTCCGAGCTCGCGCAAAGCACGCACGCGTCCATCTGAGTCGCGGACCGAATCGCGTCGAACACTTGCTCGCGCGCGCCCACATCCACGCCTTGTGTCGGCTCGTCCAGCAGAATCAGGCGAGGGTGTAGCTGCAGCCACTTGGCCAACAGCACCTTCTGCTGATTGCCGCCGCTGAGCGCGGCAAAAGGCAACGAGGAATTGCGTGGACGAATGTCGAAGCGTTCCGCCAACTCCGCTGCGTTCTGCTCCAGCACGGCGTCGCGAATAGACCATTCACGGGTCACGCTCGAGAGCACCGGCAGACTGATATTGTCCAATAGCGTGATGGACCCTACCGCTCCCGCGTTCTGACGATCGCCGGGAATGAGAACGCAACCTGCTTCGATGGCCTTGCTCGGCGACATTTTGGATAGCTGGAATTCTTCTCCCCCGATGGACAGGACTCCAAAATCCGCTTGCGTCGCGCCGTAGGTGAGATAGACCACTTCATCATATCCGGAGCCGATGAGTCCGGTCAGTCCCACCACTTCGCCTTTCCCGAGCGTCGCCGCAAAGCGGTCGATCGTTCCCCCGGAAAGCTCCCTTATACTCACCGCAGTCTCACGGCGTACAGCGCCCGACGAGCGTGCATGCTCGAGATCGACGCGACGTCCCACGATCATCTCCACGATCTGATCCTTGGTCACGTTCCTGGTTTCGAAGGAGCCCGCGACGCGTCCATCGCGCAAGACCGTTGCCCGGTCTGTGATTTGCAGCACTTCATCGATGTCATGCGAGACAAACACTACACTGGCGCCGTTGGTGACGATGTCGCGTACGAGTTTGAACAGTTGCTCGACATCGTCGGCGGGCAAGAAGGGGGTCGGTTCATCGAGAACCAGCAAGCCGGGGCTGTCGGCATGCCGTCGTGTGCGCTGCAGCTGGTCGAATGCCCGCACGATAGCAAGCAGCGCGCGCTGCAGCGGCGTCAAGCGGGATACCGGAGCGAGCGGATCGATCGACAGGTGATTTTGATGGAACAGATCTTCCGCGCGCTCGGCTTCCTTGCGCCAATTGATGCGCCAGCGAGATTCTGTCGCGAGGTCGCTCGCCAGCAGATTTTCCAGCACCGTCAGCGAGGGGACGAGCCCCAGGTTTTGGTGTACGAAGCTTATGCCGTGCTCGCGAAACCCGCCGGGCGGCAGCGGCAACGGCGTGGCGCGCCCGTCGATGGTGAGGCTCGCGCCGGGCTCCGGCTCATTGAAGCCAGACAAAATCTTGATGAGCGTGGACTTGCCGGAACCATTCTGACCGAGGAGACCGTGCACTTCCCGCCTCCCCACGGTGAGATCCACATTGTCCAGCGCCCTCACGCCGCCGAATCGCTTGGAGAGATTGCGGATCTCGATGACTGGAGCCGGGGGGCTGCTCGCCCCCCGAGTTTGTGTGCTGCCTTCGGTCAATTGCCGAGTTTCCAGAGCTTGGCGTAACCCTTGTTGTAGGCGTCTCCGTATCCGGTGGAAAGCTTGGGCGGCTTGCCGGCACTGTCGGCGTTCGACTTGTCGAAGACGTAGAACGGAATCTTCGGATCCTTGATCTCGGGCAGGCCGCACAGGATGCGCATTTCAGCATCCATGATGGCATGGCCGATCCAGTCGAGATTCTCGCCGATATCCATTTCAACTTTGCCTTCCTGCACCAGGCCGAGCACGAACGGCGTGCCGTTGAACGTGGCGATCTTCACCTGGTCTTGCTTGCCGGTGATAGTGATGGCGGGCACCACGAACTGGGACATGCTGTCGTAAATCGGAATGATGTAGTTGATGGTGGCGTCCCCGATCAACGCTGATTGAACGGTCGATTGAATTTTAGTCGACCACTCCGGCACCGGGGCATTGACGATCTTGTACTTGCAGCTCTTGCAGTGCTTCTCGAACTCTTCCTTGATGCCGTTGATCATCGAATCGGTGGACATGACCTCGCTAGACACGATCACCAGCGCGTTGACCTTTCCGTCGGTCTTCCAGATGGCCCAGTCAGCGAGAAGCTGACCGGCCTTGTAGTAGTCGATGGGGACGACGCCGCTCGCGCCTGGAGGGGCCGGCTGCTCGAAGCCGCTGTAGTGCGAAGCGATCACCTTGATGCCCGCATCGGTTGCCGCCTTGACCTGAGGCGCGAGCACTCTAGGGTCGGTGCCGCCGAGCAGATCGATGAGGTTGTACTTGTTGTTGAGCGCATAGTCCATGCCTTGCACCCACTGCGATGGCTGACCTTGGTTCGCCCACTCGGTGAACTTGAAGCCCACCTTCTTGGCCACGTCGCCCATCGCATTGTTGATGTTCTTCGTGAATGGATTGGCGCTCGAGACGGGAATGCCGAGGATTGATTTGCCCGCCATGCACTTCTTGGCGTCGAAGGCCGGCCCGGCAGCCACGAACTTGGGCAGACCGCGATAAGCGTCGAGCTGCTCTTTGGCTCGCTTGGCTTCGGGCGACTCGGCGTGCGCAACGGCGGCGGCCAGCGTCAACAGCGCTACGCTGCCCAGCACTTTGGATACGATAGATGGGTTCATTGCGGCTTGTCTCCTGTTCAGTTGTTAGGCTTTACCGGTCTTGAGCACGTTGCAGCCACGCGCGGGCAATCTCTTCGCGCGTCGCAAACCAGACATCGGGAAGCTGCTTCGCATAGTCGATGAAGGAACGCAGGCCCCGCACGCGACCCGCGCGCCCGATGATACGCGGGTGCAGGCCGATTGACATCATGCGCGGACCTTTCGCCGACTCCGCGTACAGCACTTCGAAGGACTCCTTCAAGTAGCGGAAAAAGTCGTCCGCCTGCACGAAACCCGGACTGTTCCAGAAACAGAAGTCGTTGATGTCGGGCGTGTAGGGCACCACCAGATGCCGCTTGCCGGAAACCTCCACGAAATAGGGAACATCGTCGTTGTACGCGTCGCAGTCGTAGAGGAACCCGCCCTCCTCGACAACCAGCCGGCGCGTGCGGACACTCGGGCCGTACCGGCAATACCAGCCGATCGGTCGTTTGCCGCACGTCTTCTGGAACGATTCGATCGCGAGCCGGATGTGCTCGCGTTCTTCTTCTTCGGTGAGGCGGAACACCTCTTCCCAACGATACCCGTGACTGCAGATCTCATAGCCGGCCGAGACCGCGGCGTTCGCCACCGCCGGATTGTGTTCGAAGGCCACGGCGCAGGCATAGAAAGTCGGCTTCACGCGCGTATCGGCAAAGATATCCATGAGGCGCCAGATCCCCACGCGCGCTCCATATTCGTACATCGACTCCATGGCTAAGTTCCGGATCTCGGGCGGCATCGGGTAATTGCCCCATTCGGTCATCGTCTCCTGATCGGGATCGCCCATCGCTCGCGAACGCTCCGAGCCTTCTTCGTAGTTGACCACGATGGAGACGGCGAGCCTCGCGCTATTGGGCCAGCGTCCGGTGGGAGGCTTGTTGGCGTAGCCGACTAAATCACGCTTGGGTTCCATGTTGGGCTTGTCTCCATTGCGAAATTGACCTGTCAACCGTATAGCGTCTATTATTAATTCTACATCTATCATACGGTGACGTTGTCGGTGCCAAGCGATAGTGAGGAGCGGTGGAAGATTTCTCTGACGCGAGAGCGTTGTACGCCAAGAAAGGTTTAGGCGGCAGAACAGGCTGGGGGGCGCGGCCTGCGGTCATTGTCGTCGATGTGACCAACGGCTTCACCGATCCGGGTTCACCGGTGGGAGCCGATCTCGCGGGAGTGATCGCCGAAACCAATCGCGTGCTGGACGTGGCGCGCAAGTCGGGAGTGCCCGTAATCTTCACCTCCATTGCCTACGAAGATCCCGATATCGAAGGCGGCCACTGGGTCAGAAAGATTCCGGCGCTGCGCGTGCTACGCAAAGGAACACCGGCTGTCGACGTCGATGTTCGGCTGAACCGCAAAAAGCACGAGCCGGTCATCTACAAGTGCTACACGTCCTCGTTTTTCGGGACGCACTTGCAGGCGCTGTTGCAGCACCTCGGGGTCGACACGTTAGTAGTGTGTGGGACCTCGACGAGCGGTTGCATTCGAGCCACTGCCTGCGATGCCGTCCAACTCGGCTTCAGGTGCATTGTGCCCGAGACCGCGGTGGGCGATCGTGCAGAGGCGCCGCATCGAGCCAACTTGTTCGACATCGATTCGAAGTACGCCGATGTGATGCCGATACGGGACGTGCTGGAAGCGCTTCAGCGAATCGCGGCAGCTCCCCGACATCGCTGAGCGACACGCAGCCGCGCACCGGCCAGGTTCCCGAAGCAGCCGAAGACTGCCGGCGAGGGCCGCGCATAAACGGCGCTGGCAATTAAAATCCATTTGTTGAGGGCGTTTTCCACCTGATTTGACACCGGAGTCTCCGCGAATTTGCCATAGCCAGGCAGGCCCAACGACTCGAGCGCTGGCTTGGCAAACTCCTGACCGAATACAGCGAAAATATCCTGCCTTTTGACGCGGACGCCGCGCAGAGTATGGGGTCGGCTGCGCGTACCCCATCCTGAGAATCCGCTCGACAAGCAGATCGCGGCCACCGCCCTCATCTACGACCTGACCTTGGTCACCCGGAACGTCAGACACGTCGCCAGGACGGGAGTGAAGCTGCTCAACCCATTTTCTGACTAACGCCGCATTTGTTGATCAACACGGAGCCATCCGGGTGGGCGTCCCACGAACGCCATCGCGAATCGACGCGCAAAGAATCCAAGAGGTCGAGAAAGCTCACGAACGGTCTCGCCGGTGATGGGGGGTGCGTGCATACTGGGCCCCTTGCTTCACACGGCAGGGGCCACTGGTTCTGCTCGCCGAGCTTCGCTTCGAACGCTGCTTTCGTAAGTCCGTTGCGCTGGCACTCGCGAATCAGCGCCTGAACGCCGGGCTGTAGGTCCAGCCGATCTGGAAGCCGACATCGGGCGTGTTGTCGAAGTTGCCCGTGTTCTCGGTAATCGCGAACGTCCACACCGAGGCGTCGATGCGATGGCGCACGCCGACAGAGATCTGATACTTGGTCTTGAGCAGCCCTTCGAGATCGGTGTCCTCGTGCGTGAGCACGCTCGGGCTTATGTAGTATTGGGCGATGACGCCGGTTCTCTGGCTGACGCTGTATTCGTAGCCGAGGATGTAGGTCGGCACGATTTGCGTGCGGTCGTTCGACGTCAGGGCACTGCCTTTAGTGCGGACCGCGGCCGCGCTGACGTAACCCGCGTGCCGTCCGGCGAAGCGCTGCAGCGTCGCCTGCAAGCCTACATCGGTATTTCCGGTCGACAGAAATTCCCGCTGCCCGTCAATCGGAACCTTTACCGCACTTTCCAGCACGAGATTCCAGGGCGAGGGTGCCGCCGCGACCGAATAGCGCACACCGAACGTAGGATCGAGCACGCCACCGTCCGGAGGGGCATTCAGAAGGAACGGGGTATTCGCACTCTTGAGGTCGAGGATGACGTTGACGCTGTTGCGGGCAACCGCAGGCCTGCCAAACGAACTTAGACCGAAAGCCTTGTGGAAGTCCTCGATCGTACCGTCAAGAAATCCACCGCTGTAACGCATACCACTGATGGTGGCATTGACGCTCCAATGTTCCGCCAGCTTGTAATGCAAGGTCACGTCGACCAGCCCAAGCTCGAGATCGACGAGATAGGCTTCGCCCGGCATCGCTCGGATTGCCGCGACGTCTGCGGGCCCAAGGCGGCGGCGGCCAGGCAGCGACTCGAGGTATTGCTGCACGTTCGGACTCATCACCCAGGTGTTCTGGTAGCCGAGCAGGACTTCGACGCCCCAACTGCCCGGTGGAGCCCAGACCGCGTGCGCGGGACGCATGTCCAGACGCAGAAAACCGAAGGGCGAGAGGTCGCGTTCGCGCAGCAATCCTAATTTCGGGTACTCCTGCGGTGCAGGCTGCGTAGCATCCTCTGCGACCGCGGCCTCGCATCCAAGCAAGAAAAAAACGAAGAGCGCCGTCAAGCTCAAACCCGCGGCGATCCATTTCCGAACGACCTCGTGCTCGAAAGCCGGGCGACCAGGCGTGGCCGGCGTTACTGGCTGATCGAAGAACGGCATCGGAAAGTTTCGCGGATCGGGGAGCCGAGCGTCGACGCCCTCGCGCTTCTTCAGGTGTTGCAAAATCCACTTCGCGGGCTTTTCCGAGAAACGGCCCTCGCGGGTGCTTCCAACAATGACGGAAATGACGGTCATGTTCTTGCCCTTGGTGTTCGTCGAAAGCACGATATCGCCGTGTTTCCAATCGCGCTAGCCTATATTTTTAGAAATAACCCGTCGTTTGGATCGATATATGCTCCATAGCGTCTCGCTCGATCACCTTCGCATGTTCATCGCGGGCCGCCGATGGTAGTAACAGTTAGGGTACGGTAGTCGATACGCACGTTCAGATGTCTCTACGGCGGCTCGCTGCGGCCCTACTCGAACGCGTTCGTCAGGTCGCCCGCATTCGCGCGCACGCCCGGCAACGGCTCCAACCCGAAGCGCCGGGTGATGAATTTCAGAATCGACGTCGTGTCGTACGGGGTGTGATCCACGGCACCCTTGCGCGCGAACGGCGACACGATGATCGCCGGCACCCGGCTCCCGGGTCCCCAGTAATCCCCAACCGGCGGCGCAACGTGATCCCAGAATCCGCCGTTCTCGTCGTAGGTCACGATGATCGCGACTTCGGCCCAGAGTTTCTGGTTGTTACGGATTCGCGCGACGACTTCGGCGATGTGCGCATCGCCCGACATTACATCGGTGTAGCCGGGATGCTCGTTCAGCTTCCCAATCGGCTTGTAGAAAGCCACCTGTGGCAGGGTGCCGTTGTCGATGTCAGCGAGGAAGTCTTCTCCGTCCCGCAGGTGCTTCGCGCGATCGGCGCTGCCGGGCGCGAATCGCGCGAAATAGTTGAACGGCTGGTGATGCGGCTGGAAGTTGGCCTGCTTCGCGTCGTAGATAAACGAGCGATCCGCCAGCGCCTGATTCCAGCCTCCGGCATACCAGGCCCAGGAAACGCCCTTCTCCGAAAGCGTGTCCCCTATCGTCTTGAGTGTTTGCGGCGGAAGCCGGTACTGATTTTCGGGGTCGGCCAGAGCAGGATCCCCGCCTGCGGCGGGGGCAATCGCGCTCGGCTGATAGGGCGGCTGCACTGTATTCACGGCATAACCTGCGGGCGTCACCGCGCCGTCCTTCAGCAATACCGGTCCGTCCAGCGCAGACCTGGGCGAATCCTTCTGACGCACCAGCCTTCCGCTTCCGTCTTCGACCGTGACAATTTCGGGCGGAGCGTTCCGGAATTCCGGGGTGCAGGCGCATACCAGCCAGAAGTGATTGAGGAACGAACCGCCGAAAGCGCCCATGAAGAAATTGTCCGCGAGCGTGAATTCGCGGGCGACGGACCACATCGGCAACCTGGACCCGTCGTAGTAGCCCATCACCAGCGCCCCGGCATTCGACATCGCCACGAAGCGGTCGTTGCGACCGCCGTTGATCTGCTCCTTGTGTTGATAAAAGCGGTGCACCAGGTCGCGCGTGTTCACGTCGAGTGGCCTGTTAACCGGAGGCCGGTCGATCCGGAACGGGCGGTTCGGGAGCGTCGCGGGATAAGTCGGATCGGTCTCCCGGCTCTTCAGGTCCCTTTCGTTGGCCCACACCGGCGGCAGCGCCTTGAACGGAGTCCCGTCGTGGTCCACCTGCGGGATGTAGTTCGCCAGCGCATTGGCAATCCCGTTCGCGCCGGGGAACAATCCGTACAGATTGTCGAAGCTCCGGTTCTCGGCGTAGATGATGACGATATGCCTGATCTTTCCGATCGAGGTAGCGCCGGCCGCAACGGAAGGCGCGCAGATGCCGGCAACAAAAAGGAATGCCGCGAAGACCCGCACAAACAAAGCGACGCGAATCATTTTTCCGTACTTTTCCTTTGCTGAAACGGGAGGAACGATTCCGCGTGTATAACACCGCTCCGAATTTATTGCGTATCCCGGATTGACCCCGAGATCCCCCGCCCGACTTGCGCCTCGTCCTGCCAATGCACGGCAGCGATCCAATCCTCGGCTATCGGACCAAGCGGACAGCGACAAATATAAAGGCCGCTCCCAGGCACGTAAAGGCAACCAGGCCGACGACGGTGGCCGGGCGGGCCTGAGAGTGCGCCTCGGGCAGAATGTCTGAAGCGCTAATGTATAGCAAGAATCCAGCAAAGAACCCCATGAAGAGCGTCAGAACCGGAGGGGGAGCTTGAAAAACCAGGGTGGAAGCAGCGCCCACAATTGGGGCGATCGCATCCAGTACCAGCATCGCAACCGACCGGCGCGTCGTGTTGCCATGAACCAGCATCAAGCTTACCGTGTTGAGGCCGTCACAAAAGTCGTGGGCGATGACAGCGATCGCCACGATGATCCCAACGCCGTGCGAGACTTGAAATGCCAGACCGATCCCGACGCCGTCCATAAAGCTGTGTCCAGCCAGCGCGAGGGCCGAAAGGACACCGACCTGCGGGTGGTGATGAGCGGCGTAATCGGCTTCATGAACATGATGGACCAGCACGAGTTTCTCGATACTGTGAAAAAGTAGAAAACCGACAACGAGCGCAATCATTGCGCCGGTGGCATCGATCCCCTGCTCGCGGGTCAGAGCAAAAATCTCGGGCAGGATGTCAAAACTGACGACACCCAAAAGCACACCCGCGGTGAAACTGAGAATAAAGTGAAGCCGGTCACGGAACTTCAGCGCGAACAGGCCGCCGGCCAAGGTTGAAACAAATGTGACAAATGCCAGAAATAAAATGGAGGTCATGGTTTCAAGTCTCGCCTGCGCAGGCTTATCTCATCATCCATGTTATGAGTGTGAAACCAATGACGAATCTACATGGATGCATGCGATTGGGGAAGTGCAGAGGTCGATAACCTCTCCAGGCTTCTCGTTTGAAATCTACGGGCCAACCGCGTCCTTTGGTCGCCGCGCTTTTGGTCAGATCGCGCCCATGGCGGCCTTCCTCGCCACCGATGCCAGCTACGTCACCGGGCAGGTGATCTTCGTGGACGGCGGCGGGCCGGGCGGATAGCGGCGCTGTGCTTCCGGGAAAGAAGTCCGGGGACTTCAGCGGGCGACACGGGCGGGCTAAACAGGTAACCCTGCATCTCGTCGCAGCCCAGCTTCAGAAGCAGTGCCGCCTGCCCCTCGGTTTCGACGCCCTCCGCGACCACGTTGAGCCTCAGTGAATGCGCCAGGGAGATGACCGACTTGACGATTGTAAGGCTGTCCTGGCTTTGCGTCATGCCGACTACGAAACTGCGATCGATCTTGAGGTCCTGAATCGGCAGCCTGGCGATGTAGGCGAGCGAGGAATACCCGGTACCGAAATCGTCTACTGCGATTTCCACGCCGAGTTCGCGCAGGGTCTGCAATATCGGAATGATGGTTTCGACGTTTTCCATGATGACGCTCTCGGTGATTTCGAGGCCGAGCATGGAGCCGGCCTCCTCGGTCTTCCTTGCTGCCTCGACCACGGTGGCGACGAAATCCTTCTGCCGAAGCTGAAGCGGAGAGACGTTCACCGCGACGCGCGGTGGTTTGAACCCGCCCGTTGCCCAAAGCTTGCAGTCGCGTGCAACCTGTGACATGGCCCACCGTCCCGCATCCAGGATCAGCCCTGTTTGTTCCATCAGCGGGATGAACCTGGCCGGCGGCACCAGGCCGGTTTCCGGATCCTGCCAGCGCATCAAGGCTTCGAATCCAATGAGTTTGCGCGTCTTGACGCAAACCTTGGGCTGATACCACAGCACCATTTCGCCGTTTTCCAGGGCACGCCGCAACCGGTTCTCCAGCCGCAGTGAGTCGGCAACGCGGGCGTTCATTTCGGGGCCGTAGAACAGCATCCGTGCATTCTGCTGTTTTGCTTTGCGCAGCGCCGCCTCGGCATTGGCGAACAGCGTCTCCGGGTCATCACCGTCGCTCGGAAACATCGCAACCCCGGCGGTTGCCGACACCCGCAGTTCCTCCTGCCCCAGCAGGAACGGTTGACCGAACAAGGCCTCGTTGCGTGCCTCCAGAACATGGGCGATATCGGTCGTGCGCCAAGTGCCCGAGATTGCCACGGCGAAACGGTCGGCGCCGATTCGCGCCACGAGTCGTTGCCATAATAGGAGGTTTGCGATCCGGTCGCGACAATCAGCGAGTCGTAAGCGAGCACTGCGCCATCGGCTAGAAACACCTGCTTTGCGCCAGGGTCAACATCTTCCACTGAACCCAGGAGGACGCGGGTATTCTTTTGCTTACTTAGCAGGCTTCTCAGTGGTGCTGATATCTGTCCAGGCGCCAACGAACCGGTGGCGACTTGATTTAGAAGAGGCTGATAAAGATGGTAATTGCGCCGATCGATTAAGGTCACGTCAAAAAAGTCTGACTTAAGCGCTCGGGCGGCACCAAGCCCGCCAAAACCACCCCCAACTATGATCACGCGCCACGAACTTTTCAAAGATGTTTCTCGTTTCATACTTGTTTACACTCCTGTTGGTATCCTCAAAAAAATCAAAGGTTGATCCCGAACCGGGCCCGACACAAAACTGTATGAGCACTCGCCGACAAAACCATTAATCAGCGGCAGTCGCAATCGCCATACGATCAAGCCCCCGGCACGAGCCGACCACGAAAATGTAAGTGAGGTCAGCTCGCCAGTTTGCCGCCCGCTGCGGCCGACGTCATCAGTGATTGGTCGAGCTCGCGATGCTTTACTGATGGTGGGCACTATGTGGACCGCCCATGGCCTTTTCGTGGAGAGCCTTGTATGTGTGCTCTCTGGCGGCGGCCTCCTCGGTGGTCAGGTGCTGCGGCTGGGGCGCATTTTCATAGGCGTCATATTCGTAGCCGAGCTGCGCAACACGGTCAGCCGCGCTGACTGGCAGATCGACGCGCTTGCCGCTCCTGTCTCCATATGCAAACGTGCGGTTGAGATATTTGGGATCGGTTGGATTGGTGTGGCCGAGTCGATTCCAGCTTTCCCAAATCCGGTCCAGGTTGGCGTGATGGAGATAGAACAACGGGTCACCGCCGACCGTGGCGAAATCGGCCATATCGCCTCCGACTGCAAGATGCGTCAAGAAATGAGGGTTAGTGTCCAACTTGGGATTAAAGCCGTGGCTGCCCGTTGGCGAGTCGATGTAAAAGTCCTCGTTGAGAGCGTCCAGACTCAGCCAGTCCCGGTAAAGTATGTCGATCCGTTCACCCCCATTGACCCAGGGCCAGCGCGTGCCGTTATAGAGCGTGGCGCCGGGATCCCGGAACACCGCAGGTACGACCAAGTCAGCGACATTTCCGGTGACTGGGTTCCAATAAGGGAGAGTGAAATTCTCATCGTGCAGCACCTCGCGAATCACTCCTTCGAACTCATAGAGCATGAGCCGATGCCAGGGCAGGAAGTACCACTGTTGATATTGCTCAGGATTCGAAGGGTTGTAAGGGTGGGCTTGGCACCCGTCCCATACTGCCTCGGCATCAGCTTGATATTCTTTCGGGAGTGCGGCGATGACCTCTGTTTTCTTTTTCATCGAGTAGTCCCATAGGAAAGCCGGGGGGCCTTTGATCCAATGGGTATTCCACCACCAGGTCCACGAATGAGTATCGTAGTCCGGCAAAGTCCTCATGATCTCGATCGCCTTCGCGTATTTCGCGAGCATCACCTGGCCTTCGGGACTGTTCACGTTGTAACGTGTGTACGGCTTCTTCCCTCCCGAAGAAGCCGTGCCTACGCTGTTCGCGCCCTCGGTCGAAATCGCGCTTACGTTCTTCAGACGAGCGGAAGAAGAATTCGCGCTTACGTTGTTCTCAGCAGCGGAAGGAGGAGCCGCACTCACTTTCTTTGCACCCTTGGAAGGCGACGCTTCTTCCTTCTTCGCACTCGTTGGAGGAGTTGGAAAGAAGAAGTTCAGCTCCAGGACGTCATGCTGTCCCGTGTGGGTTTGGAGACGCGGGTCGAGGAACGACAACGCTCCTGCGGACTGAATCATGCCGCTGACGAGATGAAATTCGTTCCCGATCACCGCGCCCGCGATACCATGCCGAGGCATCGGCATCGGAGGCAGTGAGATCCATGAATTGATGGCTGGCTCGTACGCCTCGACGGCTCGGAACGCGCCGACGAGCTCTTTCGTAGTCACCTCGCCACCCGCTACGTAGATCCTGCGGCCATCCGTTCCCCAGGCGCCGCCGCTGCGAGCCGTCGGCATCCGTTCTTTCGGAGCGCTCCACATATCACTTACCGGGCTGTACTCCTCCACCACATCCGTGTTGGTAGCGGACAGAATGAAGGCGTGGCCAGTGCGGCCACCAATTACGTAGATTTTGCCGTTAACAGCGGCGGCGTACGCGTGGTTCCGAGCCACCGACATCGGCCTGCGGCTCTCCCACTTGTTCGTGGCAGGGTCAAAAACCTCGTTGGTGGTGAGAACCAAAGATGGACCGAAGAACGTGAAGTATGGGTCCTTGGAACCTGCCACCGTGGTTGCGCCGCCGATCACGTAGATTTTGCCGCCGACTTCCACGGCCACCGCAGCGCCGCGTTTGGTGGGCATTGGTCCCAGCGACTTCCAGGAATCGGCCGCCGGATCGTACTCCCACACGTCGGCGATGGGTTCCCACGCGCCGCCGGTCGGTATCTGAGTGTCCTTTGGAGGCACGAAGCCGCCGATCACGTAAAGCTTGCCATTCGCAGTGGCTATGGCTGCATGGTGGGCCGCCCGCGGCATTCCTTTTTTCTGAGTCCATTTGTCGGTAGCCGAGTCATACTCGTAGTTGATGCCGGCGGCCTTGCCTTCGTCCCAGCCGCCCATCACATACATTTTGCCGTTGAGGGCGGCACCGTAGAGCTCTTCATCGGGCTCCGGGAACGGCGCCGCCTTCTTCCACGGGTTTATTGGCATTTGCGCCGTCGCGGCCGTTGCGAAAACGAGGCTGACGATCAGAGCAAGCATCGCGGCGCCCCGTTGCAGTACTTTCGATATTGAAGTTTCCTTTCGAGTTGAATGTTCTTTCGACATTGAAGTCTCCTTTTGAGTGTTAATTACAAATCAGGGCCCGTTACTTCGACGATGGTGTTCTGAAAATCAGGCCAAACATTAAGTAGCGGAGGTCTTTAATTCCGTTCGTGCCTTCCCACATGTACGACGGCTGAAACGACACATGCTTCTCGATCGGTACGGTGACGCCGGTCCACACTCTATTTTTGGACCACCCGCTTCCCTGGTCGTAAAAGGCTTCGTAGGACGCGAAGGGTTTCCAGATGTGGCCCTTGACCGCGAGGGGATACGCGACCCCGATCCGAGTGCGATAGCGGTTGCTCTCTTTTGCTGGAAGAGACCTTCCGGCATACATGTATGTTGGAAGAAACCTTCTGACATACATGTTGCGCTCGGAGATTTCAAACTTGTGGATTGAGAACATAACCGTTCCGTCGATCCGAAATTGCTGCTCCTTGTAGGTGTGAGTAAATCCTCGCGAACGATTCGCGAGTTCATTAAGCCCGTCTGCAGGGACCGAGTAATACAGATAGCTGGGAGTGATCGAAAGAAACTTTGCCGCCCGAAAAGTGGCGTCAAACTGTGTTGATGGTGCTTTCAATTCGCCGATGTAAAACCCATAGAGTTTTAGATCGATCCGCTGTTGCACAGGGGCAATCAACTCTGTCCAGCCCGTGGGCGCAACTAGCGAGCCATTTCCGCGTCCATTAGGTACGTCTACTTCTTGGGCGACACACAACCCGCCAAGTGAAAGCAGACAGATCACCAGAAAACTCAGATGCGGCAAAAATCTTGTAAATCCTTGCATACCGTTTCCTCGTCACGTTGAGTTAGCGTTTCCATTGCTGAATAACGCCGCACATCACAAGGGCAATCAATGCGCCAAAACAGCGCAGCGCTAAATACCGCATTTTCTTACTCTCCGTACGCTTCGCCTCCCACGTACAAGCGGCACTGCCCGCCCAAGGGCAACGAATCTGGGCAGCGAGTCGCGAGTAACAAGGTCTTTCTAGTCGGAGGAAAACGAGTGACGTAATTCGCGAAGGCTGACGGCGCAAATCCCATCACGCGGTCGCCGGATTTGAAATTCTTCACGTCGTCGGCGACGCGAATGACGCGCCCGGCGCATTCGAGGCCGAGGGTCGCGCCGGCGAAGCCGTCTTCCAGGATTTCTTCCGGCAGCAGCGACATCGCCCACATCAGATCGCGGAAGTTGAGGCCGCTTGCCTCGATTTCGATCTCCACTTCGCCCTTTTGAGGCGCCGCGCGCTCCGCGGCCGCCCAATTCATGCGATCGAGGCCGCCATAGGCACCGCGCATGAGCCGGGCAGGGGCAGCTTCGCCATCGGGTTTGTCGTGCGATCCGTCCGCCACGCGTTCCAGACGCACGGCTTTTGCGCCGTTGGCATCGAGAGCGAGTTCGGTTTCGGCGGACTGCGCGAAGATCGCGTCCGCGAGCCGAACCGCGGCGGAATCCGCATCCAGTTCGCGCGCGATATCGACAAGGCGGATGTCGCTCGCTCCGAGCTCGTTGGTGAAACTGCGCATGAAGGCCCACAAGCCGGCATCCAACGTGCCCGAGCGATCGCGTCCCTCCGACCAAGCACCCGAGGTCAGCATCCACAGCGTGGCGTGGCTGCCGTGGACGAGCTCGACGAGGCGCTTTGCGCTCATGCAGCGGCGGCCAAGCGCATCGCTGACATCGCCGTTGGGACTCGCCGAACCGATATAGACGACATGGTCGCGCTTGCCTTCGGCGTAGCGCGCGATGTCGCTCTCGTCGGCGACCGTAACCCCGTGCCCGTCGGCCAGAAGAAGCCTTGCCAGACAGGACGCAAGACTTTTGGCTCTCTCCGCGATGCCGCGCACCAACAGGAACTTTCGCGGCTCGGCCGTAGCGGCCGCCTCCTTGGCGGATCGTTCGCCGAAGACGAGAAGTGATTCCCCGCCCGTCGAGGCGATGCTCTCGGCGCTGCAATTGATGAGGCCAGCCGATTTCACGCTGCGCTTCCAGCCTTCCGCGTCGCTCAAACGTCCGACCGGAACGTCTCCGACCCCGTTCTCGAACCACGCCGGATCGAAACCGCAAACGATGTCGCGGAAGAAGGAGGGCGCGGGCTCGATACTCAAGATGAGCCCGCCGGGCGCCAGCGCGTGCGCGAGT
>Ga0137409_10001521_pt1 | contig 25038 bp, 17 predicted proteins | sample CZODoug1_16funga_FD_122059 | JGI IMG/M metagenome (GOLD analysis project Ga0137409, IMG submission 122059) | Vadose zone soil fungal communities from Angelo Coast Range Reserve, California, USA - CZODoug1_16fungal (Hybrid Assembly) | ecosystem: Environmental > Terrestrial > Soil > Vadose zone...
TTGCCGATTGGCTTGCGACGGAACTATCGGCAGGCGACCAACTCAGAACGGTTGCGGCAGAAAACATTGCACGCATGAAACTGGAATTGCCGTTGCCTGAGCTGGACAGCCTCGGCTCGGAAAGTTTGTCGCGTATTCGAAAAGATCTCGGCAGCGATCTGGTTGTTGCCGGCTCGTACGCAATGCTTGGCAAGGATGCGGAGGGCCAGATTCGACTCGATTTGCGGCTTCTCGACACGCGGACTGGCGAAACGCTATTTGCAATGTCCGAAACGGGCACGGAAGCAAATTTATTTAGCTTGGTATCGCGCGCGGGGGAGAACCTGCGTGGGAAATTGGGTGTTCGAAAGGTTACGCAATCTGAGGCGGCTGAAGTTGCATTAGCGCTCCCGTCAAATTCTGAAGCTGCACGGCTTTACGCTGAGGGCTTGGCAAATTTACGTGTCTTCAACGCACTGGATGCGCAAACTTCGTTGAGCCGCGCGATTGCCGCGGATCCAAATTTCGCTTTGGCGCATTCGGCTTTGGCGACGGCGTGGTCGCAGCTTGGATACGGACAGAATGCGGTGAAGGAAGCGAAGAAGTCGGTCGAGCTCTCCGCGAGCCTGCCGCGCGCCGAGCGGTTGCTCGTGGAAGGGCGGTACAGAGAACTCTCGTTGGAGTGGGACAAGGCCATTGCGATTTACCAAGCCCTGTTCCAATTTTTCCCCGATAACCCGGACTACGGATTGCAGCTGGCCCACGCCCAGATCAAGGCAGCACGGTGGCACGAAGCCCTGGCAACTGTTGCGGCGCTTCGGGCTCTTCCGGCACCGATGGGAAGCGATCCGCGGATCGATATGGCTGAGGGAGATGCCGCACGGTCGCTCGGGGACATGAAGCGCGCGGAAGCGGCGATGGGCGCGGCAGCGGAAAAATCGAGGGCGTCTGGCGCGTCACTTCTGCTTGCCAGAGCGCGTCTTGCGCAAGCCTGGCTGTACGAGAATCTTGGCCAGCCGAATGAAGTTGAGTCAGCGGTGAAAGAAGCGACGCAACTCTACAATGCCGCGCATGACCGCAAAGGTGTTGCCGACGCGGCGACAATTGAGGCGATCACGCTCGAGGCGACCGGGGACTACCAGTCCGCGCTGCAGAAATATAAAGAGTCGCTTGCGATCCTGACCGAGACTGGCGATGAACCAGGTGCCGCAAGCGAGAACGATAATCTGGGCGACATTTATTTGTATTTGGGCGAATTGAGCGCAGCTTCGAGGAGTTACGGCAATTCGCTTGCCATCTACGAGAAGACCAAGGACGAGGACGGCGTCGCGCTCGCCAAGATCGGTCTTGGAGATGTTGCAATCGCGCAGGGTAGGCACGCGGAAGGGAAGCAGTTATATCAAGAAGCGCTGGAAATTTGCCGCAGGATCGGCGACAAGGGAAGAGAAGCGTCGGCGCTTTACGGGCTCGGGCAGATATTTGGAATGGAGGGCGACGTAGCCGGCGCCTTGCAATTCGAATTAGCGGCAAAGAATATCTTTAGGGCCGTCGGCGACCGAGTTCCGCAAGCGCAAGTAGCGCTGATCCAGGCGAACCTTCTGCTTGAGCAGGGAAATAAGGAAGACGCCGGAGCCGCAGTGCGAGAGGCGACCGATCTGCTTGCGAACGTAAATGATCCGCGCGACAGAGCATTCGCGGACATCATCCTTGCCAGGGCTGCGATGGAGGCCAGCAATTCCCAGGAAGCTGCGAAGGCCGTCGCGCGGGCGCAGGCATTTGCCGATCATTCGCGAGACAAAGCATTGGAAATGGCTTCGCGGCTGGAGCTGGCGCGGATAGATGCGGCCGTGGGTGATTCGTCGCGGAGGCGAGGGGCGATCCGAAGCATGCGTGGGTTGGCGCAAGAAGCCAACGCCGCCGGCTATTTGTACACATCTCTTCAAGCTCGGCTCGCACTTGCAAAACTTCTCGAATCGGATCCGGCTATGAACGACACCGGCCGCGCGGAATTGATGTCCTTGCGGAAAGAAGCTGTCGCGGCTGGATTTGGATTAATCGCAACGCACGCCGCTGCCCAAAGCCGATAAGTATTCTCGCTGGCAATCCAATTCCTCGGGATGCTGGCAGTACTAGCGAGGTACCATTGAGACCTCGCCCGCGACGCTGGTAATCTAAACTCTCCACTGCCCGCCCTCTGGCCCCCTATATGTGTCTCCGAAGAGGCAGGAACTATGGATGTCGAAAAATTGCGCGTCTCGCGCGAAAAGCTCACCCGCGTATTTCGTTATCTCGAAGCATTAAACCAACACAGGAATCCGGCCAAGCGCCAGCTTCGCGAGCAGCTGTGGAGTTTGCGGCTGTGTGACCTGCCGGAACATTCTTCCATTCAGCGTGGCGCAGTGAAGGCGGAGTCAGCCAAAGCGAAGAAGGCGAACGACGAAGCGACAGGCAACGGAGCCAGCTACGTGCTGAAAGTGCAGCGGCCGCGGCTGACACGCCCGCCCGAGCCGCCGGAAGAAATTGCGGCTTGGCTTGCAAGCGGCTGGGATGATCCTTCAAGCGAACTAGCGATCGAAGAATCGCGGAGAGAATCGGAAGAGGCTGCTGGAAGTGTCGTCGCCCGGTTTGAAGATGAGCAGGGAAGAGTAGCGAGCTTTGACCGGTGGAAGGCGCAGCGCGGCGAATGGGCACAAAAAGAAAAGCCTGCACGCGCGGCGATGAAACTGTTCGAAACACTTTACGCGCTCTACGGAAGAATCGATCGAGAAGGTGAGCGCGTAGAACTAATTCTCGGGGACGGCATCCTGAGTTGGCGGCGGTCGGAAGGAGGCATTTTTCACCCGATTCTCCTTCAGCGGTTGCAATTACAGTTCGACGCATCCGTGCCGGAATTCACTCTTACGGAAGCGGACCACCCCGTTGAACTTTATTCCGCCCTATTCCAATCGATGAATGATGTCGACGGCCGCGCGATTGGTCGTTGCCGCGAAGAACTGGAACAGGAAGGCTTTCATCCGCTGATGAACGGGTCCACTTCCGCTTTCCTGAAGCGACTGGTGATTCAGCTGTCGCCTCGCGGTGAATTTCTGGAAGATAGCGCACCGGAGTCGGGAGCGACCGACCCGAAGATCGGACGTGAGCCGGTTCTCTTTTTGCGAGCGCGAACTCTGGGGTTCGCTGCAGCGATCGAAGGGATTCTTGCCGATCTCCGCACGAGAGAAGATTTGCCTTGGTCTCTCCTTAATATTGTCGGAGAAGAATCGCCCGCTTCGGATTCCGGCGCCGAGCAATCCGCGAATGCCTCCCTTGAAGCCGAAAGAGAAGTGCTGCTCAGCAAACCCGCTAACCCTGAACAGATACGCATTGCGCAGCAACTAGAGGAACACGGAGGCGTTTTGGTGCAAGGCCCTCCGGGAACCGGCAAGACGCACACCATCGGCAACCTGGTAGGTCATCTGCTGGCGCAAGGGAAAAGCGTCCTGGTTACAAGCCATACGACGAAGGCGCTGCGCATGGTGCGGCATCACATCGTGCCGGAACTGCGTCCACTGTGCGTCAGCGTGCTGGAGAGCGATCTCGACAGCCGAAAGCAGTTGGAAAGCGCGGTTGGCTCGATCGCGGAACGATTGTCGCGGGCCGACGCGGGCTCGCTGGAAATGGAAGCGAAAAAGCTTGAGAGCGAGCGCCACGAAGCGCTCAAGAAGCTCGACGAAGTCCGAAAGCAATTAATGGAAGCACGCGCCGACGAATACCGCGACATTTCAATCGGCGGGAAGTCGTGGACGCCAGCCGATGCTGCGCGCCTGGTTGTCGCGGAAAAGGAGACACACGGGTGGATTCCCGGTCCGGTGGCGGCTGTGGCTCCTCTTCCGCTATCACATGGCGAACTTGCGGACCTTTATCGCACCGGTGTTTCGGTTTCGCGCGAGGACGAGACGGAACTTTCCGGACATCTTCCGGAGCTGCACGATCTTCCAACCGCGGAAGAATTTGAAGCCAGCGTCAGCGAACGCAACCGGCTTGGCATGGAGGAACTCGACCTGCGAGCGGATTTGTGGGACTCCGGCGCAGCGCAGAGCTCACCCGACGAAATTGCCGCGATTACCGCGGCTTCGATCCAGGCGGTGGAACCGCTTTCCGGCAAGGACAAATGGAAGCTCGCTGCAGTGTATGCCGGCAGATATGGCGAAGCGCACCGAGAATCGTGGGATCAACTAGTCAGCTTCGTGCTGCTGGTTCACCGTGAAGCGGCCAACAGCCAGGAATCGTTCGTGAAGTATGGACCGGAAATTGCCGAAGGCATGTCGCGCGAAGATCAAGAGCGCGTATTGAACGAGATCCTGGCGCACCTTGAAGAAGGCGGCAAACTTGGTTCGTTTGCCCTCTTCACGCACAAATCGTGGAGTAAATTCATCGAGCAAGCCGCGGTTAACAACGCGCGACCGCGCATCGCTGAACATTTTCATGCGCTGCGTCGCCTGTTGCGCCTGCACGGTCTTCGTGAAGATCTCCGCACGCGATGGGACCGTCAAGTTGCCGTTCTCGGTGCTCCTCGCTCCAGCGAAATGGGCGACGAAGTCGAGAAAACCTTGATGCAATATTGCGACACGATCGAAGACTGCTTGGGTTGGCAGGAACGCGTTTGGCTACCCTTGCAGCAGAAACTCAAGGATCTCGGATTTCGATGGGAGAAGTTCCTGGCGGAACAGCCGGCAGTCCTTGGTCCAGAAGGCGAGTTGGTGCGGATTGGGAAAGCGGTGACGGAAGGGCTTCTTCCGATTCTCGATTCCCGCTTTAAGAAGCTGAGATTGATCGAGCTGGAAGAAGTGCGCACCGAATTGAAAGACAGATTAAAACTTGCCGCGCGCGTGGCGAAAGCGTCGAAAGTCATCGGGCAGTTGCTTGTTGCTGTGAACGACGAGAATTCGAATCGCTATCGCGAAGCGTATGAGCGGCTATTGGAGCTGAAAAGCAAGCAGGCCGACCTCGATTTGCGCCGCGCGTTGCTCGCGAAGCTTGAGACTGCGGCACCTGCGTGGGCTGGCGCGATTCGCAATCGTACCGGCATCCACGGCCGAAGCGAGCCGCCGCGCGATGTTGCATCCGCGTGGACATGGCGGCAGCTCAACGATGAACTCGATCGACGGTCCAGCGTTTCGCTTGAAACACTTCAGGGCAAGAGCGAGAAACTGAGAGAGCAACTTCGCCGCACGACGGTCGAGCTGATCGACAAACGCTCATGGGCGTCGCAAGCGCGGCGAACATCTTCGCGTCAACGCCAGGCTTTGGTCGGGTGGCTCGATACCATCCGCCGCATCGGCAAAGGCCATGGAATCCGAGTTTCATTGCTCCGTGCGGAAGCTGCCAGGAAAATGAGTGAATGTCGCGGCGCCGTGCCGGTTTGGGTGATGCCGCTTTCGCGCGTGGTGGAAAATTTTGATCCGCGCAGCACGCGATTCGACGTCGTGATTATCGACGAAGCAAGCCAGAGCGACGTGTTGGCGCTGGTTGCTTTGTACCTCGGCAAAACCGTACTGGTTGTCGGCGATCATGAGCAGGTAAGTCCCTCGGCTGTCGGCCAGGATTTGGGTGTGATTCAAAACTTGATCTACCAATACTTGCGCGGAATTCCGAACTCCGATCTGTATGATGGCCAGATTTCCATTTACGATCTGGCGCGCCAGTCGTTCGGCGGTACTACTTGCCTTGTCGAACATTTCCGCTGCGTTCCGGAGATTATTCAGTTCAGTAACATGATTTCGTATGATGGCCGTATTAAGCCCCTGCGCGACGCAAGCCGCGTGCATTTGCGGCCGCACACGATTGCTCACCGCGTGTCGGGTTCCAGTCGCGATGGGAAAATCAATCGCCAGGAAGCCCTTACCGTTGCGTCGTTGGTTGCTGCGGCAATTGAGCAGCCTGAATATAAGAAGAATGATGCGGGACAGCCGCTCAGCTTCGGCGTGGTATCTCTGGTGGGTGACGAACAGGCGATTGAGATTGACAATCTCATTCGCGCGCATGTTTCTCCCGATCGGTACGAGCTGCACCGCGTGCTTTGCGGAAACGCCGCCCAGTTCCAGGGCGACGAGCGCGACGTTGTTTTCATTTCTCTTGTGGATACGGCCCAACATGGCGCCCTTTCATTGCGCGACCAGGAACTTTTCAAGCAGCGTTTCAACGTCGCCGCCAGCCGCGCGCGCGATCAGATGTGGATCGTCCACTCGCTGAGCCCTAACAACGATTTGAAACCGGATGACCTTCGCCGGCAATTGATCGAACATACGGAGGATCCCGCCCTCTTGATGCGCGCTCTGGAAGAAAAGGAAAAACGCGCGCAGTCGGGCTTCGAACGCGAAGTGATGAAGCGTCTTGCCAGCGCCGGTTATCGCGTCACGCCGCACTGGAGGATTGGAACGTTCCGGATCGATCTGGTTGTGGAAGGAGGTGGCAAACGCCTTGCGATCGAGTGCGACGGCGACCGTTACTATCCGCTCGAAAAATTGTCTGAAGATATGGATCGCCAATCGATTCTGGAACGCATGGGATGGATCTTTACCCGCGTTCGCAGTTCGGATTTTCTGCGCAGTCCCACACGCACGATGAAGTCCATTTTCGAAAAGTTGCAAGTGATGGAGATTCCGCCGGATGGGAATACTCGAGATGGAAAGCTAGATGCGAAGATCTCGCACGATTTGACCGAGCGCCTCATTCGGCGCGCAGAAGAACTGCGCAAGAGTTGGGCCAAGGGGAACGGGGACACCGCTCGTTCATCGTCGCGTGTTTCTTCCGCGGTTTCGGCGTAAGTGGCATTCCGATTTGCGCGCCATTTGCTCAAGCACTGAACCGTTGCCCTCAATCTAGAAATTCAACTAAGTGTCCCGAATTGAACCGACGCCTTGGGAGTGTTCCTTTACGGGAAGGTCGGTTGACGGAACGGTTTTCTGACGGCCCTCTAAGCCTTTTATTTATAGAAACTTACCTAACAGTCTGAATCCAAAAATTGGCGCAGGAGTTGCGTTGACGGTCGACGAGGTAGACGTGTCCGTCTCTAAGCCAGAAGCGCGCGCGAAAGGTCCGCTGTCGCGGGTGTGCGCTTCGCTTTGCGGTTTGCTATTGCTCTTTGGCCCGGCAGCGCCGTTCGGCGTAGCCCAAGATCCTGCTGCAAACGAAATTGTCTGGAAAGCAAATTTCTTGGCGAAGTCCGCGGCCTACATCGAATGGCCCGTTGATTCACCGCTGCACAACGCAAACGCATTTCGGTGGTGTGTCTACGGCACGTTTTCTTTTGGGACGACGCTGGCGGAACTCACGCGCGACCTCACTTTCGACGGCAAGCGCTCCGAGGTCAAGTGGATCAGAAAAGAGGCAGAGCTATCAGGCTGCCAAATCATTTTCGTTAGCCGGTCCGAAGCGAAAAATTACGTGAAGGTGCTGGACGCAGCGCGAGCGGGACGTGCACTGACAGTTGGTGAGACCAAAGATTTCCTGGACGTGGGCGGGATGGTAGCGCTCTTCACCGACGGCAAGGCGCCTGCGTTCGAAGTCAACTTGGATGCGGCCGACGCAGCGCAGTTGAAGCTGAGTTCACGCATGCTCGCGCTTGCGCGGCGCGTCGTAAATCACACCGTCACGGCGAAAAGTTAGCATGCTCAACTGGCTCAAATCGGCCCAATTCTCACTTCGGCAACGAATCCTGTTGCTGACGATGTTTACGACTGGTGTTGGTCTTCTTCTTAGCAGCGCGGGTTATCTCTTCTACGACACACGCACTGCTCGCGGTCAAAAGTTACAGCAATTGGAACTTGCCGCCGATTTGATCGGCACAAACGCTGCAGCCTCCCTCGCATTCGATGATCCAGGAAGCGCTGAGAAGTATCTGGCGGCGTTGAGAACGCGATCAGGTTTTCGCGGCGGCGTTCTTTACACACCGAGCGGAAAAATTCTGGCGACCTACGACGCGCCAGACGGGCCGACCTTCTTACCTCCCAGCCACGTCGCAGATGGTGTGGTGTGGGAACCGCAGCGATTGAAGCTCACCGCGCCGGTAATGCAGGGCATTGTGCGCGTGGGCACGCTCTATCTCGAATCGGATTTGAACGATCTGCACGAAAGAACCCGGCGGATCGAATTCTTAACGGCGCAACTCTCGTTCGGGATGTTGGCCGTTGTTTACCTGCTGACGTCGCTGTTGGTGCGTACGATTACGCGCCCCATCGAGCTGCTGGCAGGTCTTACGCGCACGATTGCCATCGCAAAAGAATATTCATTACGCGCCCCTCTGGTGGGTGGCAAGGAGTTGCAACATCTGGCGCTCGATTTCAATCAAATGCTGCAGGAAATTCAAAAGCGCGAGCATGCGCTTGTCGAGGCAAACGACACGCTGGAGCTGCGGGTGGCGGAGCGCACAAGAGAACTCGAACAGGAGATCTTTGAGAAGCGAAAAGCCGAACAGTCGCTGCGTGAGAGCGAAGAGCTGTTTCGAACGGTGAGCGAGGCGGCGCCGGTAGGCATCTATCGGAGCGACATGGATGGGAACGCGGGCTTCATGAATACGGCGCTACTCGAGCTACTTGGCGTCAGTCGCGAAACGGGCTTAGGTGGTGGCTGGAACGAGCAGATTCATCCGGAGGATCGCGCCCGTGTAATTCAACATCGGAGCGAAGCGATGCGCTCCGGCGAGGACTTCGCGACAAGTTATAGGGTTCGACACTCAGACGGTTCGATTAGATGGGCCGAGGGGCAAGCTAAGCCTTTGCATGCAATCGACGGCAAATTGCTGGGGTATGTGGGCGTGGTACAGGACGTTACGCAGCGGCGCAAGGCAGAAGAATTGTTGCGCGAGCAGTCCACCTACCTTACGACTCTACTCGACGCATGTCCGATCGGGATCGTGGCGGAAAACGCGGAAGGTAAAATCGAAATCAGCAATCCCGCGTTTCAGGAACTGTTCGGTTATTCCACGTTGGAAATGCAGGGCAAGTCGATTGACGAACTCATCTCGCCAGGCGAACTTCACACGCAGGCGGCGGAACTCACAAGGCAGGTCTTGAGCGGGACCGTCGTTCACGAGGCAGTCATTCGCAAGCATAAATGTGGGTTACCTGTGGAGGTCGATGCGTACGGCGTTCCGTTCGTCGTTGATGGCGTCCTACGCGGCCAATTCGTTCTTTATCAAGACATCAGCGAGCGGCTAAAAGCGCAGCGGGCGCTTAGAGAAAGCGAGGAAATGCTCCGCACGCTCACATCAGCCGCGCCGGTTGGAATTTTCCGCACGGGCGCGGACGGACAAGTGCTGTATCTCAACGAGAAATGGCTTGCGATGACTGGGCTTAGCGCCGAGGAAGGCGCGGGCGCCGGTTGGGAGCAAGTTCTGCATGCGGACGACCGCGAACGGGTACTCGGCCGTTGGAACGGCGCGTGTGCGCGAGGCGAAGAATTCCGGGAGAGTTATCGATATGCGGACCGCATGGGCGAAACCGTGTGGGTGGATACGGTAGCGCGGCCCGTCCTCGGAAAGGGCGACAATTCCGGCGGATATGTCGGTGTGGTGCAGGACGTTACCGAGCGCGTGAACCGCGATGCGGAATTGCGCCGAAGCGAAGAACGGTTCCGCACGCTGAGCGCGGTGGCCCCTGTTGGCATCGTCCTCATGGACGAAGGGGGAAAATTCACATACGTCAACGAGCAATATCTCCGCATGACGGGGTTGACCGAGGAAGAGGCACTCGCCAACGCATGGCGCACCGTAATTCACCCAGGCGATTTCGAGCGACTCGAACGGACTCGAAACGAGTCCATAGCTCACAAACTCGACTACACCATGAGCTACCGCTATCTACGGAGAGATGGTTCCGTCGTCTGGGCCCAGTCGATAGCCAGGGGATTTCAGCAAAAAGACGGTGGCAGGCAGGGCTATGTCGTCGTGATCCAGGACGTCACGGAACGTCATCTCGCGGAAGAGCGGCTGCGAAACGCAAAAGAGGCTGCGGAAGCTGCTAACCGCGCCAAAAGCGAGTTCCTGGCCAACATGAGTCACGAAATTCGCACGCCGATGAACGGCATTTTGGGCATGACGGAACTTGCGCTGGACACGGAGCTACACCCCGAACAACGTGAATATCTCGGTATGGTGCGCTCTTCGGCGGAAGCGCTTCTCGCGATCATCAACGACATTCTGGATTTCTCAAAAATCGAAGCTGGGAAAATGGAACTCGAGGAAACCAAGTTTGCACTCGAAGACTGCATTGAAGAGGCACTGGGACCGTTGGGCATCCGCGCCTTGAAGAAGGGCCTCGACCTGACCTGGACTACCGAAGGAAAGATACCGGGCGCCTTGAAGGGTGATCCAACACGCTTGCGCCAGGTGCTTATCAATCTTGTCGGCAACGCAATCAAATTCACCAAACAGGGCGAAGTCGGCGTCAGAGCGTCGCGCGCGCCAGGCGAAGAGAATCGCGCGGCGATTCAGTTCATCGTGTCGGACACGGGGATCGGCATCCCCCCGAAAAACACCAACAGATTTTTGACGCCTTCTCCCAGGCGGACAGCTCGACGACTCGCGAATTCGGCGGCACTGGCCTCGGACTATCCATTTCGGCGCGCCTTGTCCACCTGATGGGTGGGCGGATACAACTCGAGAGCGTTCCCGGTCGCGGCAGCAAGTTCTCTTTTACCGTGAACTTTGATGTCGCAAACGAGGAGCCGCGGTCTTATCACCAGGCTGCCGATCTCAAAGACAAGGCCGTGCTGGTGGTGGATGACAACGAGACGAACCGCCGGCCGCTCGAAAAATTGCTCCTCGCATGGGGAATGAAACCCGTCCTCACGACTGACGGAATCACGGGCGTTGATGAATATCAGAAGAGCGTCAATCTTGAAGAGACGTACCCTCTGGTGTTGCTCGACGTAAACATGCCCCAGATGGATGGGTACGAAGTCGCGGCCAAGATGCGCGAAATCGCTCCTGCAAACGATACGGCGATTGTGGTGCTCTCTTCGAGTTTGACCGTACCGAAACATGTTTCCCCGGAACAACTGCAAATCGCGCGGAAACTGAGCAAGCCAATCCGCCGCGCGGAACTTCACGAGGCAATTGTGTCTGTGCTGTCGAGCGGCTTGGAACGCGGCGGTCCGGCGCAACAGGACGTTCAGGCCGCTGCGAAGAGCCTCCGGCTTTTGCTGGTAGAAGACAATAGCGTCAATCAAAAGCTCGCGATTCGCCTGCTGGAAAAGATGGGCCATCACGTCCAGCTCGCTGTCAACGGGCGCGAGGCGGTGGACAGGACACTCTCAACCCAGTTCGATTTGATTGTCATGGACCTGCAGATGCCAGTCATGGGCGGCCTTGAAGCCACACAAAAAATTCGCGAGCGCGAAGCGAATTCCGGCGGGCGCACGCCGATTGTCGCTATGACCGCTCACGCCATGAAAGGCGATCGGGAGAGGTGTTTTGAGGCCGGAATGGATGGTTACGTCTCGAAGCCGATTCGAATCGAATTGCTGAAGCATGAAATCGCAAGACTCACCATGAAAGGGCCGGGCGAACAACCGATGAACGCGACGCAAAGCGAATCCAATTCGAATGGAAACGCGGCTGTCAATCTTCCGGAACTGCTCTCGCGCGTGGAGAACGATTGGGACTTGCTTCGCGAACTGGCCGAAATTTTTCGCGAGGAATTTCCGCGGTATACCGATGCGCTTCGCCTTGCCATTCGCGACGGAAATCTGGATCAGGCCAGGGAGGCGGCGCACGCGCTGAAAGGCATGCTCGCTAATCTCGCCGCGGTGCACCCTGCAGCAGCGGCAGGCGAACTGGAACAACTGGCGAAGAGCGCGCAGCAGGCTGCACTCGCTGCTTCCTTCGCAAAATTCGAAGCGGACACCCAAGGCTTGCTGGCCGAACTCGAAGGGTATATGGCGGGAGCGAAAAAATGAAGCTGAAGATTCTGATTGCCGACGACGATTTGCTGTCGCGCCGAATGTTGAAGAGCACGCTCGAGCGAGCAGGCTACAACGTCATCGCCGTGGAAGATGGTACCGCGGCAACTGAAGCGCTCTGTGAACAGAATGGCCCGAGGCTCGCACTGCTCGATTGGATGATGCCCGGCGTGGATGGTCCCGGCGTGGTTCGAATGGTGCGCGTGCGGCGTGGCCAACAATACGTTCACATGATCTTGCTCACGTCGCGACAATCCAAGGAAGACGTAATCGCCGGGCTGGACGCTGGTGCGGACGATTACCTCACCAAGCCTTTCAATCCACAGGAATTGAGGGCTCGCTTGCGCACTGGCGAACGAATTTTGCACTTGGAAGATACACTCGTCGAAGCACGTGAAGAGATGCGTTTTCGTGCAACCCACGACTCGCTCACAGGTTTATGGAATCGCGGCGTCATTATGGAACTTTTGCAGAGGGAATTGCACCGCGGGCGCCGGGACCAACAGTCGGGAAGCGTCACGTTACTGCTGGGAGACATCGATCACTTCAAGCACGTGAACGACACATTCGGTCACGCAGCGGGCGACGTGGCGTTGCGCACCGTCGCAAAGCTCCTTACGGAAGCCGTGCGAAATTACGATGCTGTCAGCCGGTATGGCGGCGAGGAATTTCTCCTGGTATTGCCCGGCTGTGACGCGAAAGTAGGCGCCGATCGTGCCGAACACATCCGTCAGTCTATCGAATCGACACCAGTTGTAACCGGGGATGCGCAAATTCCACTTACCATGAGTCTCGGCATGGCGAATGGCGCCGACTGGCCTGCGATGGACGGGGAAGCGTTGATTCGAAAAGCGGACGAGGCGCTTTATCGTGCCAAATCGGAAGGCCGGAATCGTGTAGTTATCGCGCACCCTGAAGGATTTGCACCGGCGCGAAAGACCAGCCGTCTCAGCCTCGTGTAAAAAAAACCTGTGGCCCCTATTGCTTCGGTCGCGACTGCTCCATCATTTGCCGCATTGCCGCACTCGAGCCCGGTGCTCGCTTTTCCCGCCACGCTTCAAATCGCTTACACACGCTTTCCAAGTTGCAGAACACCGTCGGATTCTTGAACGCCGTCCGCCACGTTGGCACCACGTTTCGAATGCGATCCCACACCACCCATATCTCGCCGTTGCTTTCAAAAAAGAGCTCATCATTAATTAGACCGCGGTTCACGATGCTCGCCACCATCTCCCAATAGCTGATCACCATACGTATGTTCGTGTATTCGTCGGTTCCCGCCGGATATTTCTGCGTCAATTCGTCCACGCTGGCCGGGTGGAAGTGGTCTACAAACCAATTGCGCGCCTGCCGCAGTCGCGTTTCGCGGCGCATATCGTACAAGCGCAGCATCAAGTTCACTTCTTCATAAGTGATGTTGGACATGGGCTGGCTCCTCGCGCTATCGCTCGGTTCTGGAAAGGGAATTGGCGGCTTCGGCGGCATTCTCGCTCGCACCTGCCAATTCGATGCGCTGGACGCTGGCGAGAGGTATACCGCGCTTTTGTAGTTCCACGTGGATACGGCGCCGAAGTTCGCGCGCAACTTCATCCTGTCGCGTCGGCGCGGTGCGCGCTTGGAGACGAACCAGCGTCGCCGAGCGGTCGAGGGACTGCACGCCAAGTATTCGCGGGCCATCGACGAGAGCTTGTGACCACGCCGCATCCGCGCGTAGTTCGGCGGACGCTGCTTCGAGCGCAGCCAATGGCTTCTCCAATGCGATATCCGGCGCAAGCTCCACGTCCACAAAAGTTTGCGACCAGTCGCGGCTCAGGTTCGCCACGGTGCGAATGTCGCCGTTCGCTATCGTCACCAGTGCGCCCCGGGCATCGCGAATCACCGTGCGCCGCAGCGTCAGATGCTCCACGCGTCCGGTGGCATCGCCGCATTGAATCGTATCGCCGACCACATACTGATCTTCCAGTACGATGTAAAAGCCGGTGATGATGTCCCGCACCAGATTTTGCGCGCCGAAACCCACTGCCACGCTGGCGAGCCCCGCGAGCGTCAAGGCCGGTGTCGGGTTGATGCCGAACAGATCCAGCGCCGTGATCAGCGCCACCACCCACACGACTTTGCTCACCGCGCTGTAGAGTACGCCCGCCAGAGTGCGTGTCTGCTGTTCGCGCGACTGCGCGGCACGCGATTGGCCGCTGGCTGGTTTGATCAGCAGCTTTGTCAGAATTCTCAGAAAGCGATTGACGAGAAGAGCGAGAAGAATGATGCCCAGAAGATGGAGCGCTGTGGACAGTGTGATGCCCGATAGAAAGTTGAGAACGCTGGACATAGGTATTTTGCAAGGCGAGTATAACATTGAGAATATGGAAGTCGCGCGTTTGTCGGCCCGGACCGTGGCGAGGAAGCGTCGCGGGGAGGAACTATGAATGAGTCCAGAAGAGAAGCGCTGAAGCTGGCGGCCGGTGCCGTCGGAATAGCCACGATTTGTGCGTGGGCCGCGCGTGCACAGGATCCCGCCCAAAGAACACCGTCTACCGCGAGCGGTGAAGCGCAGCCCGATCCCGGCGTCGACGCCAAGCGCACGAAGACGCTACTCGAGCAAAATCAGAAAGACATCAAGAAAAACATAGAGAAACTCTTTCAACTTGCCTCGGAGTTGAAGGACGAAGTCGAAAAAACCGATTCCGTAACCGTACTGTCTGTCGCCATGCTGCGCAAGACCGAAGACATCGAAAAACTCGCCCGCCAAATCCGTGAGAAGACGAAGGGCTGAGCGGATTTTTGTCCGTCAGGAATTCGCAGCAAAACCGCGCCGAACACGCTAGAATAGAAGTCTCGCTGCAATTTCTTCGCAGCACACCGGCGCGCCCGTAGCTCAGCTGGATAGAGCGTGTGCCTCCGAAGCACAAGGTCGGGAGTTCGAGTCCCCCCGGGCGCGCCATTTCTTTTGTCCTTTACAGTCAGAGACTTACGGCAGTAGCCTTGCCGGTGTTTAGAACTCCGCAAACCTGGTTGGTAAACTGGATCGCAGGCCATGACTGACATCGCGCCAAATGACACCGTAACTCTCACTATTGGGAAGGCGGAAGCGCTGATCCTCTTTGAGCTTCTGTTCGATTTTCATAGGCAGCCCACACTGGAAATCAAAGATGACGCCGAGCGATTGGCGTTGGTGCGCATGCATGGCGTTCTGGAAAGCACACTCGTTGAGCCATTCTCGAAAGACTACGGGAAGATCATCAGTGCCGCTCGAAGAGACCTCCTCTAACAAGAGGAAGATCCATTACCCCCTCGATCTTAAGTTAGGGAAATCTTGACGTGCAGTTTGAGTTTAAGCAAAGATCAAAAACCAACAGGGAAATCGAACTGCCCAGTGGCGACCACAAATTGACCAAGAAAAGTTCTAAAATCGTCCCCTTGGGCGCGCCATTTCGACGCAATTGCTTCCAATGGGCTTCGCACGCCCCGCGCGAACTCCTTACCCTCTCCCGTTAGCCTGATCCTGAGTTCCCTCATCTTCATGCTAAGATTCGAGACGCGCGCAGGGCGCAACCGGTCCGCGGGAAGGACAGAAGTCCACCTGGTCGCAACAACTTCGTTAACCGAACTTACTTTCTGCCCATTCATGCGGACCTCGGGCGTAGGAAAGGAAGTTCGCCATGCCAGTCAGGGCTTTACCGCCAAAGCCAGACCTCGATCACCTCAAATACCAGGCAAAAGACTTACTCCGGGATCACGCCCGCCACAATTTGGGAGCCGCGCAACGGATCCGTGAATTTCACCCGCGCTTCGCCAGTGCGACCGATGCCGAAATCTTTGCAGCGCACCTGAAGCTCAGTGATGCGCAACTGGCCATCGCGCGCGAGTCCGGATTTCCGAGTTGGGCGAGCTTGAAACGGCATATTGAGGATCCGGCGCTCTCCGGCCAAATGAATCGGCCATACCACGAACGTATTAAAGATGACCTGTTTCGCCGCGGCGTGGAACTTCTCGATGCCGGCGACGTGGCCGGTTTGCGCGCTCACCTGCTGCAGCATCCGAATCTCGCGCGCCAACACATCGTCTTTGAAGGCGGGAATTATTTTCAGAACCCAACCCTCTTGGAGTTTATAGCCGAGAACCCGATTCGCCATGGCACGCTTCCGCACAACATCGCTCAAGTGGCCAGGGTTATTCTCGACGCCGGTCCAGAACAATCCGCACTTAATGAAGCGCTTGCGCTGGTTGTGACCGGCAGTGTACCTCGTGAATGTGGCGTGCAAGTTCCGCTCATCGACCTTCTCTGCGATTACGGAGCCCATCCAGACAGCGCGATTCACGCCGCCTTGCAGGGTGGGTTTGAAGCCGTCAACGCTCTGATTCGGCGCGGGGCCTCCATGGACCTCCCTGTTGCGGCAGGTTTGGGACGACTTGAGGATGCCCGCCGACTGCTGCCCGCCGACTGCTGCCCGCCGCCGGAAGCCGCGACCGCCATTTGGCGCTTGCGTTGGCATCGCAGTTTGGTCACGTCGAAATCGCTCGTCTATTGCTGGGCGCGGGCGAAGACCCGAACCGGTATAACCCGGTCGGCTGCCACTCTCATTCGACACCTTTGCATCAGGCCGCGCTGGCCGGCCATATCGAAGTTGTCCGCCTACTCGTCGAACGCGGCGCAAGATTAGACCTGAAGGACATTCTTTGGCACGGCACTCCGGCCGGTTGGGCGAGACACGGAGGAAAACTGGAGACTGAGGCTTTCCTGCACTCGCAAGAGACCGACGGAAAGAAATAGAGCAAGCTCGCCCATTCGGAAGCAATTTCCGGCGATGCGCGATTTTCACGTCAACGTCTCTCTGATAACTTCCGGCTAGCGCTTGCATCTCTCCATGCCTCTTCTTGCATCTTCGTGATAGCGTGTGTGCATCAAAAGAGGGTGGGGCCTCATCGCGGTGAAGCTTTTTTCGTGTAGTCACAAGCGGAAGATTTGGTCTGCGCGACCTGCTGCGCAGATTTTCTGCGCACTCGTATCAGTGTGCACGCCTGAAATCTTATTTTTGCTTCCTGCACAAGCGCAGCAGACCGATTCCGCAAAAACGCCCGTCGTCGTGCAGCCAGGCGCTCCCGGAAAACCAAGCAAGACTCTCCCGCCTTCAACCCACGCCACGCTTCCGCGGCGCTCACCGGCTGACGTCGCCTTTATGCAGGGCATGATCATGCATCACGCGCAAGCTGTCGAGATGACCGCGCTCATTGCGGCGCACACCGACAGCAAGGACTTGCGATTGCTCGGCGCGCGAATTAGCAGTTCCCAAAAAGATGAGATCAAGTTCATGAAGCGATGGCTCGCGGCCCGGGGCGAATCAGTTTCACTGGCGATGCCCGAAATGCATGGCATGGACATGTCGCACGAAACGATGCCGCTGATGCCCGGGATGCTCACTCCTGCGCAAATGGACGCGCTACGAAAAGCGAGTGGCGCGGACTTTGACCGCCTTTTCCTGACCGGCATGATTCAGCACCACAATGGGGCGCTCACCATGGTGAAAGATTTGTTCGACACAGCCGGCGCTGGGCAGGACGCTGAACTGTTCAACTTTGCTACCGACGCCGATAATTCGCAACGCGCCGAAATTCGGATTATGGAATCCATGCTCGAGAAAAACACGAAAGAGGAGAAACGATGAATCGAACGTCCGTTATTGCGCTGCGTGCCGCCGGGGCCGCGCTTATCTTTTTTTCCGCCGTGAGCCGCCTGTACCCCCAGGCGCCGGCGCCTGCGACGCCGCCTCCCGCGCAACAACCCGAGGCCAAGGAGAGCGAGGAAGACGACAACCCTTTCGCTCCTGAGCCCGCTCCCGCACTCCTCCTCGGCATGAAAGGTTCCGACGCCAGCGATCCCCGCGCCAAACTTGCGCCTGGGCTTTACAACGCCGGCGAAACTTCGATGGGCATCAGGCATCTCCTGCTCATCAAGAAGCCTGACGCGTTTCAACTGGGCTCCTCGGACCCCGACGATCCGAAAGTGCAGAAGACAATCGCCTATCTTGGCATCAACCGCGCCGGAAAGCTCCCGAAGCCGACGCAGTTGGTCATCGCCCAACTCGCGTTCGCCAACTCGGACCTGGCGTTCCAGGGCAACCGCCTGTTCCAGGGAAATTTTTATGGTTTGAGCATCTACGACATCTCCAATCCCGCGAAAGCCGCCGTTTTGACTTCACTGGTCTGCCCGGGCGGGCAAGGCGATTTGTCCGTTCACGGAAATCTGCTTTTCATGTCGGTTGAAATGCCCAACGGACGCCTCGATTGCGGCGCACAAGGTTTTCCGCCTGAACCTCCGCCACCGGCTGACGAAGATAAAAACAAGGAAAAGAAGCGTCGTTTGCCCGCAGCGCAAAAAGATCGTTTCCGGGGCGTAAGAATTTTCAATATTTCGGACGTCAGGAATCCAAAACAAGTTGCGGCCGTGCAAACTTGCCGCGGTTCACACACGCATACGCTCGTCGTCGACCCGAGCGACAAAGACAACGTTTATATCTACGTCTCCGGCACTTCGTTTGTGCGCCAGTCGGAAGAACTTGCCGGTTGCTCGGGTGAAAAACCGGACAAGGATCCCAACACCGCTCTGTTTCGAATTGATGTAATCAAGGTCCCCGTCGCCGCGCCGCAAGACGCCAAAATCGTTTCGAGCCCTCGCGTCTTTATCGATCCGCGTACGGGAGCGATGAACGGCCTTAGCAACGGTGGCACTCACGGCAAAAAAGGAATGGAAAAGCCCGAGGACACCGACCAGTGCCACGACATCACGGTCTACTCCGCGATTGGTCTCGCAGCGGGCGCGTGCTCTGGAAACGGCATCTTGCTGGACGTCAAGGATCCCGTGCACCCGAAGCGTGTGGATGCCGTCAACGATCCGAACTATTCATACTGGCACTCCGCTTCGTTTTCGAACGATGGCTCCAAAGTCGTCTTCACCGACGAGCGGGGCGGTGGTCTGGGCGCTCGCTGCCGTGCGAACGATCCCAATAATTGGGGAGCCGATGCGATCTTCCATTTGAAAGACAATAAGCTGAGCATGGCTGGCTATTACAAACTGCCTGCGGCGCAAGGCGATTCCGAAAATTGTGTTGCGCACAACGGCTCGCTCGTCCCCGTTCCCGGCCGCGACATCGAGGTACAAGCCTGGTACCAGGGCGGTGTTTCCGTCATGGACTTCACCGACGCTGCGCATCCGTTCGAAATCGCGTACTTCGACCGTGGACCGATCGATCCCAACATGCTCGTGCTTGGCGGAGATTGGTCGGCCTATTGGTACAACGGCAGCATTTACGCGTCCGAAATCGCCCGCGGCCTGGATGTCTTCGAACTCACGCCAACCCAACTCCTCACGCAAAACGAAATCGACGCCGCGAAAACCGTGAAAGTGTCCGAGTTGAACGTGCAGAATCAGCAGAAAATCGAGTGGCCCGCAAAGTTGGTCGTCGCGCGGGCATATCTGGATCAACTAACTCGCTCGCTCGCGTTGCCGGCGGATCGCATTGCCGATCTGCAAAAAGCAATGCAGGCCGCCGAATTCTCGCACATGAACAAAGGCAAACTGGCGAAGCTGAAGTCCATGGCCGACTCTGTGGAGAAAAGCGCGGCTTCCGCGACGAACCCTGCGGATGCGGCACGCTTGCATGCGCTGGCGGAAATCTTGAAGCATCCAGTGGCTTGATTATTCAGAATCCCGGAAGTAGTTTGCGCGGCTTCAATATTTTATCGCCGCGCTCGTACATTGCGACAACATGTCCGTCGCCGACGAGCTTGTATTTGTAAGTTGTGAGACCTTCCATGCCCATCGGCCCGCGCGCATGTAGTTTACTGTTGCTGATGCCAACTTCGGACCCCAATCCGTACCGGTAGCCGTCGGCGAATCGCGTGGAAACATTGTGATACACGCCGGCGGCATCCACTTCGCTCAGAAATCGTTGCGCGGCTGCTGCGTCTCTCGTCACGATTGCTTCCGTATGCAGGCTCCCGTACTCTGCAATGTGTTCCAGCGCCGCATCCAGCGAATCCACCACGCGAATCGACAAAATCAAATCCGAATACTCCGTCGCCCAATCTTCAGCCATCGCATTCTTGACATTTGCCTCTCGCAATATCGCTCGCGTCCGTTCGCATCCACGCAACTCCACGCCCTTCGCCGTCAAGCTCGCCGCGATTTGTGGCAGAAATTTCGCCGCAACGTCCTGGTGCACGAGTAGCGTCTCCACGGAATTGCAGGCAGCTGGGTACTGCGTTTTGGCGTCCACGACTATCACGTTCGCCATCGAAAGGTCCGCGGCTCGGTCCACATACACGTGACAAATTCCTTCGCCATGCCCGAGCACGGGCACTTTGCTGTTGGCCGAAATGTATTCCACAAATTCCCGTCCACCGCGCGGCACGATCAAATCCACTTCGCGCTTCAGTTCCAGCAGTTCCATCACATCCGCCCGCGATTGCAACAGCGTCACCGCGACAGCAGGCATGTTGGGAAATCTCAGAAACGCCTCGTGCCACAAACCGACGAGTACTTCGTTCGTTTTCGCGGCCTCTGCGCCGCCTTTCAATAACACTGCGTTTCCGGACTTGAACGCCAACGCCGCAACCTGCGGCACAACGTCTGGCCGCGATTCGAACACCACTGCCACAACACCGAGCGGGCAGCTCTCCTTATAAAGGATGAGTCCTTCATCCAACTCTGTCGTGGCTAGCCGTTTTCCAATCGGATCTTCGAGCCGCGCAACCTCTTCCAACCGGTGCACCATCTCGCGAATCGTTTTCTCGGTCACGCGCAGGCGCGCAAACGCAGCCTCCGACAGTTTTCCGCTTCGAACCAGCTCCTCTGCCGCCTTGCAATCTTCGCCGTTCGCCGCGAGAATTCGCGCCGCATTCTGCTCCGTGCGTTTCGAAACATCGAGCAAAACCGCATTCCGCGCGTCATTCGAAAGCAGCGCCAACTTCCGCGCCGCGGCCCGCGCCGCGCGAGCCTGCTCGCGAACGCTCACCTTCACCGCGCCGGCTGGGGCATTGCTCATCGCGCGGCCTCCATCAACACAATGTTGTCCCGCGTGAACACGACTGTATTTTTATTTTGCGCCGCCTTTTCACGCGCTGAACCATTCTCAGCAAACGCCTCCGCGCTCGCGCAGTTCGCGATTCCGCGTGCAAATTCGCGTCCCTCTAAATCAACTATGCTCACCACGTCCATCGCGCCAAACTGTTTTTCCACCCGCACCACGCCGCCGCTCAGCAAACTTGCTTTCTTTGCGGTGATTGCGCGATGCGCGCCGCCATCCACCACGACACGCCCGGAAACCCCCGCCGCGAAGGCGATCCATCGCCGCTTGCCCTTCATCCGCGCGCCGGGCGCGAACACCGTCCCTTGTTGTTCTCCAGCAAAGATTTTTTGCAGAGTAGCAGGATCGTTTCCGTCGGCAATCACAGCTGTGCCGCCGCAGTTCATCGCAATCTCCGCGGCCTCAATCTTCGTCGTCATTCCACCGCGTCCGCTGAGCGAAGGTCCCGCGGCCAGCGAACGAATTTCGTTTGTGATTTGTGAAACGTATCCCAATGGTTCCGCGCCGCCGCTCTTCGAACGCAACAGCCCCGGTACATTTGTCAGCAGCGCCAGCGCATCCGCTTCCAAGCCGCTCATGGCCAGCGCGGCAAGCCGGTCGTTGTCGCTGAACGCGGCCCGGCGGCCTTCTCCTTTTTCTTCCAGCTCGGCCGTGGATACCGTGTCATTCTCATTTATGATCGGCAGCACGCCAAAGCCGATCAACTTCTCCATCGTGCGCCGCAGATTCGAATAACGCCGCCAGTTGCTAAAATCTTCCTCCGTCAACAAAACCTGCGCGACTTTGACGGAATGTTCTTCGAACAGCTTTTTATACGCCGCCATCAGCAGTCCCTGCCCCGCCGCCGCACACGCCTGTTTCACTGCCATGTCTTTCAGCCGCGCGGAATGCAATCCAAGCAGCCATCGGCCAAGGCCAACCGCACCTGATGTCACCAGTACGACTTGGCGTCGCTCGGCGAGCAGCTCCGCGATGCCGCGTACGATCGGCACAACACGCTTTTCGCACAGCTCACCGTTTGGCTCGGTGACGGTGCTCGTGCCAAGTTTAATGACAATCCGTCGCGCAGCGCGCAGCCCCCTCCGGCATTCTTTCTCGTCTTGTTGTTCAGTAGACATTCGACCCATTCACCTGCGTCCCCGGAAATAACTAGGTTACGCTAATTTCGAGCGTGAACCTACGCCCCAAAAATGCCGCAAACGTTGGCTTTTGGACGACAAATTGCCGTATTTGGATGTGACTGAGATGAAACGGTGCGAAAGAAAAACTCCAATTGCGTGCCCCTGACGGCGTATCTTAGACAGGATGTGAGCAGCGGAATCGGCGCCATGAAGAAATTGAAATTTCTCGTTTCGTTGACCAACAACGACAACGACTATCAAATCGAGCAGGCCAGCGCGACGAACGAAGCGGCCGGCCGCCTCGGCGTCTCCGCGCAAGTCATTTACGCCGGAAACGACGCGATCACGCAGAGTACGCAACTCCTGCAGCTAATTCAAGCGGCTCCCCAGGATCGTCCTGACGCGATTTTGTTTGAACCGGTAGGCTCTACCGCGCTGCCGCAAGTCGCGCGCGCTGCGATCAACGCGGGAATCGGCTGGGCCATTCTGAACCGTGAGGCCACATACGTCTCCGAGTTGCGAGCCCTCAAGAAGGCGCCCATCTTTACGATTAGCGCGGACCACGTCGAAATTGGCAGGATCCAGGGCCGCCAGTTTGCTGCGCTTCTGCCAAAAGGTGGGTCGGTCCTTTACATTCAGGGCCCGTCGGACAATTCCGCGGCAAAAGATAGAACCACAGGCATGCTCGAAGTGAAGCCCGCAAATATTCAGATAACAACGCTGAAGGGTCAGTGGACCGAAGAAAGCGCGCAAAAGGCTGTTCGCTCCTGGCTGAAATTGACGACCTCGCAAAAAGCCGTGATTGATGCGATCGGTGCGCAGGACGACTCCATGGCCATCGGTGCCCGAAAAGCTTTTCAGGAAATTCTGAATGAATCCGACCGGGAACGCTGGCTGAAGCTCCCGTTCACCGGTTGCGACGGTTTGCCGAAAACAGGGCAAGCGTGGGTACGAAGCGGTTTGCTTGCGGCTACGGTTTATTCGCCGCCGAACACGGGCCTCGCGATTGAAATGCTCGTGCAGCACATTCAGTTTGGCAAGGATCTGCCGGAACGCGCCCTCGTCGCGCCGTCTTCGATTCCCGCTCTCGCCGACTTGAGGCATCCCAAGCAGTGAACAGTTTTCTCTGAGCGAAGCAACGCACTTATTGGCTCAAAGTCACCAGAGGGCATTCTCGGCCCTAGCGCTCCACACGAGCAAAAATGTCGCCCAGCCCGGGCCCGTCCCGTCGGCTTCGCATTCGCTCCTTGATACCTTCCCGGTCAATCCATTTCAACAACTCGAATTTGGCGGGATCGACCAACGTGTAGTTAAAACTCGCCCCGTCGAAAATGGCGCTATCGAGTGCTCGTAACACCGGGTCAATGAACAGCTCGTTGAATTCGAACGAGATAAGCGATGGAAGCTGTGACAGGCCTCTTAGCACGTGTTCCTCGTACCCTTCCACATCTATTTTTATATAAGCCGGCAATCCGTATCTTTGGATCAGTGTGTCGAGCGTAGTCATCGGAACGGTGAGGTCCCTCTTCCACATGCCAACATAGCTTTGATTCTCTTTCGAAACCGTTTCGCGCCAGTCGGCCGAAAGGGAACTCATTTTGTCCTTGCGGTCGGAAACTTTTAGGACAGCGAGCCCGTTTAGCTCGCCCACCGCTGCCTGCAGGGTCTCTACCGTTTTTCGATCTGTGATCAATTCAATGTGTCGAATGCAATCCGGATTCGGTTCAACCGCGATAACCTTGGCTCCGAGAGAGGCGAAAACTCGCGTCATGGTTCCGACATTCGCCCCTATGTCAAAAACGAGGCCACCCCGTGGAAGAAGAGAAGAGTAGAACTCTCGCATCAATCTGAACCGCTGCGCGGCGCGTCGCCCGCGAAACAGCTCCCATAGAGGAGCAGCAGCCTTATTCAGGCCGAGAATCCACAGGAGTTCTTCCATGCGACGTCGTGATGGCTGCAAGAACTCACCTCGCTGGGCTTAGTTTGCTTCGATTCTCGAAAAGTTATTGTAGTACCAAATGATTCTCTCCCGTCGGTGCGTCCTCTGTGCTCTCAGTCTTAATTTTCGTTCCTCACTTCTGAGCGATCAGCCGTACGAATCTCACGCGCCAGCCTTAGTACATCGGCTTTCTACTCGCATTTCACCACTTGTGCGGCGTATTCCACGTCGTATAATGCCGCGGGTCAGTTTTTATTCCGAATTTGCAGCGCGACGGGAGTTGTCGATGGCCAGTGGTTCGAGTTCCGATTCGATGAAGCGCAGGGAATTTTTGACGAAGACGGGCAGCGGTTTGCTCGCGGCCGCCGCGGTGCCGGCGGGCGCCGCCATGGCCGCACCGAAGTCCGACGGACCGTCCGACACTGCTGTGTTTCCGCCACCGCCATCGCGCACACCAAGCCCCGCAGCAAAAAAGAAAATTCCCATCGGCGTCTTCAATCCCGTATACGACGATTTGTCGATCGACGCGATGTTGGACAAGGTGACCGCGCTGGGTCTCGAAGCGATGGAAATCGGAACGGGCGGCTATCCGAACAACAAGCACTGCCCGCTCGACGAGCTGATCGCTGACAAGGCCAAAGCGAAGGCATGGCTCAAGAAATTTGAAGACAGAAATATCCGCGTGGCCACGCTGAGCTGCCACGGCAACCCGGTCCATCCAAACGCTACGCACGCTGCGAAAGATGCCGACACCTTCCGCAAAACCGTGCAGCTCGCGGAAATGCTGGAAGTAAAAGTCATCGTCGGGTTTTCCGGCTGCCCGGGTGGAACGCCGCAAGACACGCAGCCGAACTGGATCACTTACCGCTGGCCGCCGGAATTCAACGAAATGCTGGAATGGCAGTGGAAAGAAAAGGTAGTTCCGTACTGGAAAGAAGCGGCAAGGTTCGCGCGTTCGCATGGAGTGAAGCGCCTGGCG
>Ga0137409_10001522_pt1 | contig 25034 bp, 22 predicted proteins | sample CZODoug1_16funga_FD_122059 | JGI IMG/M metagenome (GOLD analysis project Ga0137409, IMG submission 122059) | Vadose zone soil fungal communities from Angelo Coast Range Reserve, California, USA - CZODoug1_16fungal (Hybrid Assembly) | ecosystem: Environmental > Terrestrial > Soil > Vadose zone...
CCCAGAACAACGAGAATACCCTGCCCGCCGCGCTCGCGAGCGTCGCCTTCGCCGACGAAATCATCGTGCTCGACTCGGGAAGCGTCGACCGGACTCGCGACATCGCGGTCGGTGCCGGGGCGCGCGTCGTCGAGCGCCGCTACCGGAGCGACGGCGACCAGCGAAACGCGGGCTGGGCGGAGGCGACCGGTGCGTGGGTGCTCGCCCTCGACAGCGACGAGGCGCTGGATTCGGCTCTCGCCGAGGCCGTGCGCGCCGTCGTGTCAAGGGATCCGGGCGCCGGAGAGCCGGTGGCCTACGCGCTTCGGTTTCGGTGCTACTTCTTGGGTTTTCCCCTCGATCACGGGGGACTCGACCGCGACGAGCACGTCCGCCTGGGAAGGCGGGACCGCACACGCTGGGAGTCGACGCTCCACTCGCGCGCCCTCGTCGACGGTCCCGTCGGGCGGCTGCCGGGCGTCGTCCATCACTTCACGGCGACGGAGCTGCCCGGGCGTCTGCAAAAGCTCGCGGCGTACGCCGCCGACCGCGCCGAGCGGATGCGGGCCACGGGCGTGCGCCCCTCGGTGCGGCGCGCGCTCTGGCAGCCGTTGCGATTCTTCCTGGGCCGCTTCCTGATCCGCGGCGGATGGCGGGACGGCCTGCCCGGCGCGGTATGGTGGTGGCTGCAATCGACGGAGATCCTGCTCGCGCACTTTCTGCTCTTCCGGCGATCGCGCCTCGGAGGCGATCCCGAGGGTCCGCCATCGAGTGCTTCCGGGAGCGCGGAGTGATCCTTGGGCCCGGGTATCGTGCCCGCGCCCGGGTATTGAGGCGACTCATCCTACGTTAAGGGGAGGGTATCGTGCGCGTCCTGGCTCTATTGCTGATCGGTTCGGTCGTCGGCTGCGCCACCGCCAAAGAGATCATCGCGCTGCGCCAAGTTGACTTCCGCTTCGACCGTCTCTCCGGGGCGCGGGTCGCGGGGGTCTCGCTCGATCGGATTCACTCGTATGATGACGTGACGCCGGTGGATCTGGCCCGTCTGGCGATCGCCGTCGCATCCAAGGACGTGCCGCTGGACGTGACCGTCCATCTGAGCGGCTTGAATCCCGCGACCAACAGCACGACGGCCCGGCTCGTGGCGATGGATTGGGGCTACCTTGTGGACGATCGCGACATCGTCTCGGGGCGGTTGGCCGAACCCTACACGTTCGTGCCCGGCGAGCCGCGGGACGTGCCGATCCCCGTTACGTTCAACCTCGCGAGGGCGTTCGACGGCGACGGAGCCGCTCTTCTGAACACGGCCCTGGCGCTGGTCGGCCAGCGAACCAGCACCCACAAAGTCTCGCTGCGAATCTCGCCGACGGTGGACACCTCGCTCGGCCCCATCCGCTACCCGACGCCCATCACGATCGATCTGAGTACCCCCGCGGCGCGATAAAGCGGGGGCACGCGAAGGCTCGCCGCGCCGCCGGAGCGGCGCGAAGAGCGCGGTAGCATCCGCCTAGACCACTCCTTCCACGGCGGGCGGCGGGACCTCATGCCGCTCCGGCTCCTGGATCCGCGGCAACAGGAAGACGAGGATCGCCAGGAACACGGCCGTCGAGACGAAGAAGATCGACCGGAGGCCGAACGCCGCGGCGATGACGCCGCCGAGGAGCGGGCCCATCAGATTTCCCAGCATGAGCGCGGTGGAGGTGATGCCGAGGATTCCCGCGCGGCGGTCGTCCGGCGCGCGGAGGCTGATCATGGCGTGGACGCTCGGCACGACCCCGCCGATGAAAATCCCGTAAGGAATCCTCGCCAGGAATAACTGCCACGGCGCGACGACCAACGCCTGCGGCAACGCGAAGATGCTCGAGCCGAGGAGCGCCGTCCGGAGCGTCGGGCGGTAGCCGGCGCGGTCGCTCCTGTGTCCCCATCGGGGCGCCGTGAGCACCGTCGCGAGCCCGGTGATGGCGAAGATCGCGCCGGTGGTCGTCGCGAGGAGCTTCCCATGCGCGCCGAGCGACTCCACGAAGAGCGCCATGATCGGGGCGAGCGCCATGAGCGCGAACTGGGAGCCGAAGAGGACGAAGTACAAGAGGCGGAGCTGCGACGTGCCGAAGACAAGCCGGTAGTTCTCGAAGATCCGGCCGAAGCCCTCGACCGATCGGGGCCGCTCCGCTTCGCGGACGAGCGCCATCACGATGATCGCGGCGACGAGCGTCAGGCCGGCCGTCACGAAGAAGACCTGACGCGCTCCGATCCGATCGGCCAGGATCCCGCCGAGGAGCGGCCCGAGGATCGTGCCGCTTGGAATCGCCGTCTGGAGCGTGCCGAGCGCGTAGCCCATTCGGTTGCGGGGGGCGCTCGAGGCCATCAGCGCGATCGCCGCGGCGATGAAGCCGCTGATGGCCCCCTGCATCACCCGGAGAAAGAAGAGCTGCGGCACCGTCCTGGCCAGGCCCATGAGGGTCGCGGCGAGCGTGAGTCCGAGCGCGGCGCGCACCACCATGAGCTTTCGCCCGTGGCGGTCGCCCAGGAAGCCCCAGACCGGCGTGGCCACCGTGGCCGCGAAGAAGGGCGCGGCGAAGATGAGGCCGCTCATTACCTCCAGCTTCCCCGGCTCGGTCACGCCGAGCTGGCGGAGGTAGAGCGGGAGGAACGGGAGGAACATGCTGATGCCGAGCATCGTGAAGAACTCGGCGACCCAGAGCGCGAAGAGGTTGCGGCGCCAGGCTTCGAGCTCCCGGAACGCGCTGAGGGGACCTTCGAAGATTCGGATGGTGCGGCGCTAGGCGGCCGGCCCCGCGCATTCAGGGCAGGGGCAGATCCGCCGAATGAAGTCGAAGCTGTAGATCCCGGTCGAGTGGCCGTCGCTCCACTCGATGTGGAGCGCGTAGTTGCCGACGATTCGCGCCGCGAGGATCTGGACGTCCGGGTTCACGTGCTCCTCGAACACCATCCGACGTCCCGTGGTCTCGCTCACACACTGGGCGCACGGGCACCGGCCCCGCAGATAGCGCGCGGGCAGGACCGTCTCGTGCCCGTCGGCCCAGCCGATCGTCACGCGCTCGCCGCCCTTCTTCTTGATCGAGACGGGGGTGGCGGCGTCGGGCGAGAGCGCGGGCATGCTATTCCTCGACCACCGTGAGGGCGATCCGCTTGAACGTCTGGATGCTCACCTGCTGCGCGAGCTTCCCGGCGATCTCCTGAAACGCCTTTCCGGACGGGGACTCTGGCTCGGAGAGCACGACCGGCGTTCCCTCGTCGGAGTAGCGGCGGATCGCAGCGTCGAGCGGGATCTCGCCCAGGAACGGGACGCCGAGCGTTTCCGCCGCGCGTTTGGCCCCGCCGTGCCCGAAGAGGTCGTCGCGCTCGCCGCAGTGCGGGCAGACGTAGGTGCTCATGTTCTCCACGATGCCGAGCAGATGCACCTTCGTCTGCTGGAACATGCGGAGCGTCTTCATGGAGATCTGAAGCCCGACGTCCTGGGGCGTCGAGACGATCACGGCGCCCGTGACCGACGCGGTCTGCACCAGCGTCAAGTGCACGTCCCCCGTTCCCGGCGGCAGATCGACCACGAGGTAATCCAGCTCGCCCCAATTCACGCCGAGGAGGCATTGCTGAAGCGCCTTGTGCGCCATCGGGCCGCGCCAGATGAGCGGCTGGTCGCCCGGGCTCATGTACCCCATCGACATCAGCTTCACGCCGTGGGCCAGGCCCGGCTCGATGACGTTGTCCGCGCGCGGCTCGGCCGGCTGGCCCGAGCGCATCAAGATGGGGATGCTGGGGCCGTAGATGTCGGCGTCGAGAAGCCCGACGCGCGCCCCGCTCGCCGCGAGGGAGACGGCGAGGTTCGCGGCCACCGTCGACTTCCCGACGCCCCCCTTGCCGCTCCCCACCGCGATGATATTCCGCACGTTGTGGAGCACGCTCGTGTCCGGCGCCGGCGCCCGGCGGACCTCCGACGTCATGTTCACCAGCACGTCCTTCACGCCCGGGACCTTCGTGAGCACCGCCTGCTTCGCCTGCTCGCGGAGGCGGTCCTTGACCGGGCAGGCCGGGGTCGTGAGGTTCACGTCAAAGGAGACGGTCGTCCCCTCGATCTTGAGGTTGCGGATGAAGTTGAGGCTCACGATATCGCGATTCAGGTCGGGATCCATCACCGCCCGGAGCGCATCCAACACAGTGTCCTCGCGGATCGCTATTTCGCTCACTCGTTCTCCTTACGGGAAGTCGCCGGAGGTGGGTAGGGCCGAAGATCATATCAATCCGCGCGGTTGCTCCCAACCACTATTCGGACCACGGCCTAGCTCTATTTTAGGATGCGGAGTACGCTCCAAACGATGCGTGCCCAAGCCCCGATTCCACCGACGCGCGAGCCAATTCCGGTGAGCCCCGCCGCGCCCGCGCGCGACGTCGTCTGCGGCATGTCGGTCGACCCCGGCACCCCGCACCGGCACACGGTCGAGGGGCGCGAGTTTCTTTTCTGCAGCGAGGGCTGCCGGAGGCGGTTCGCGGCCGACCCAGAGGCGTTTCTCTCGGGCAAGGCGGCCCCCGGCGCCTCCTCCACCGCGCCGGCGAAGCCGACCGTCTACACGTGCCCGATGCACCCGGAGATCCGGCGGGACCGGCCGGGATTCTGCCCGATCTGCGGGATGGCCTTGGAGCCTGCAGGCGCCGACCTCGGGGACGACACGGAGCTCCGCGACATGTCGCGCCGCTTCCGGATCGCGGCCGGGCTCACGGCGCTCGTGATGCTGCTCGCGATCGGGGAGATCCTTCCGGGCGCGCCGGCGTGGCCGATCTCGATGCGGCTCCGCACGATCCTCGAGCTCCTGCTCGCGACGCCGATCTGCACGTGGGCGGCGTGGCCGTTCTACGTCCGCGCCGTCGATTCCGTTCGGAATCGAAGCCTCAACATGTTTACGCTCATCGGCCTCGGGGTCTTCGCGGCCTATTCGTACAGCGCCGTCGCGGCGCTCTTGCCCGGGCTCTTCCCCGCCGCGTTTCGGGGCCAGTCCGGAGAGGTTGGGGTCTACTTCGAGGCCGCGGCCGCGATCGTCACATTCGTGCTGTTGGGCCAGGTCCTCGAGCTCAAGGCCCGCGGGCGGACGAGCGCCGCGCTTCGGAAGCTCCTCGGCCTGGGAGCCAAAACCGCGCGGCGGCTCGGCCCCGACGGCCGCGAGGAAGACGTGCCGCTCGACCGGGTCCAGGTCGGAGACCTCCTCCGCGTGCGGCCGGGGGAGAAGGTCCCCGTCGACGGCATCGTGCTCGAGGGCCAGAGCTCGGTCGACGAGTCGATGGTCTCGGGCGAGCCGATCCCGGTGTGGAAGGAGCAGGGCGCCCGCGTGGTGGGAGGCACCGTGAACGGCACCGGCTCCTTCGCGATGCGGGCCGAGAAGGTCGGATCCGAGACGCTCCTCGCGCGGATCGTCGCGATGGTGGCCGATGCGCAGCGCACGCGGGCGCCGATCCAGAACCTGGCGGACACCGTCTCCTCCTACTTCGTCCCCGCGGTCGTGGCCGTCGCCGCCGCGACGTTCGTGATCTGGAGCCTCGCCGGCCCCGAGCCCCGGATGGCGCTCGGACTCCTGAACGCCGTGGCGGTGCTCATCATCGCCTGCCCCTGCGCGCTCGGATTGGCGACGCCGATGTCGATCATGGTCGCGGCCGGGCGCGGCGCCTCGATGGGAATCCTGTTCCGGAACGCGGAGGCGATCGAGGTTCTCGAGAGGGTCGACACTCTCGTCGTGGACAAGACCGGCACGCTGACCGAGGGAAAGCCCCGGCTCCTCGCGGTGGTCTCGGCCGGCGGGAGCGAGGCGGAGGTGCTGAAGCTTGCCGCCGCCCTCGAGCGCGAGAGCGAGCACCCGCTCGCCTCGGCGATCGTCCAGGGCGCCGCGGCGCGCGGCCTCGATCTCCCCAGCGTCGCGGAGTTCAAGAGCGTGACCGGGAAGGGGGTCCGGGGCCGGGTCGACGGCAGCGAGGTCGCCGTCGGCTCCGCGGCGCTCCTCTCCGATTTGGGCGTCGATCCGGGAGCGCTCCTGGAAAGGGCGGACGCGCTCCGCTCCGAGGGTCAATCGGTGGTCTTCGTGGTGGTCGGGGGGAAGCCGGTGGGCCTGCTCGGGGTCGCCGATCCCGTGCGGGAGGACGCGGTCGAAGCGCTCGAGGCGCTGCGCCGCGAGCGCGTCCGCATCGTGATGCTCACGGGTGACGAGCGGCGGACCGCCGACGCGGTGGCGCGCCGGCTCGGCATCGACGAGGTGATCGCGCAGGTCCTGCCCGAGGAGAAGGCGGCGGTGGTGAAGCGCCTCCAGTCGGAGGGGCGCATCGTCGCGATGGCGGGCGACGGCATCAACGACGCCCCCGCCCTGGCCCAGGCGCACGTCGGCATCGCGATGGGGACCGGCACGGACGTGGCCATGGAGAGCGCCGCGGTCACGCTCGTGAAGGGGCACCTCCGCGGCATCGCCCGCGCGCGCCGCCTGAGCCGCCTCACCATGCGGAACATCCGGCAGAACCTGTTCTTCGCATTCTTCTACAACGCGCTCGGGGTTCCGATCGCGGCCGGAGCCCTCTATCCTTTCTTCGGCGTGCTGCTGTCCCCGATCGTGGCGGCGGCCGCCATGAGCCTGAGCTCCGTCACCGTCGTGGCGAACGCGCTTCGGCTCGGCCGCGTGAAGGTGTGACCGTGGCGTCGAGGTCGTACTTCTGGTATCGTCGGAAGTTCAAGTGCCGGGCCCCATCGGCAACCAGCCAACGGACTTGGCGCGTCGGATCGTACGAGGAGGCTGCATGCCGGTTTCAAACGACGAGCTAAAAGGGCTTTACTACTATATGAACCTGGTCCGGCAGGTGGACGAGCGCTGCCGCCGGCTCTTCAAGCAGGGCCGTTTCCACGGCACCTATTTCAGCGCCGTCGGTCAGGAAGCCACCGTCGTCGGCCCCTGCTACGGCCTCCGCCCCGAAGACGTGATCGGAATCCAGCACCGCGAGATCGGCGCCGTGATCACGAAGGGGATGCCGATTAAGTACTTGATGGCCCAGCTCTTCGCGCGGAAGGACAGCCCCGACCGCGGGAAGTCGCACCCCTGCCACTACGGCTGGAAGCCCGCCGGGATCATCACGCCGGCTTCCACGATCGCCGCCCAGACCGTCATCGTCACCGGCTGCGCGCTCGCCTGGAAGATCCAGAAGAAGGACAACGTGGCGGTCGCCTTTGTCGGCGAGGGCGCGACCTCGAACGGCGTCTGGCACGAAGCGCTGAACTTCGCGGGAATCCACAAGCTGAACTGCGTCTTCGTGGTGCAGGACAACCTGTGGGCCGAGTCGGTGCCGAAGCGTTTGGGCGTTCCGCTCGAGAACGTCTCGGAGCGGGCCAAGGCGTACGGCTTCCCCGGCGTCACGATCGACGGGAACGACCTCGTTCTCGCCTACGAGACCTCGCAGGAGGCGATCCGCCGCGCGCGGCGCGGCGAGGGTCCGACGCTGATCGAGATGAAGACGTACCGCTGGTACGGCCACTCGGAGATCGACCCGGCGACGTACCGGACGTCGGAGGAGCTGGAATACTGGAAGAAGCGGGACCCGGTCCCGAGATACGAGAAGCTGCTGATGGAGCGCGGCGTCATCGACGAGGCATACAAGCAGACGACGCTCCAGCGCATCGAGCGGGAGATCGAGGAAGCGATCGAATTCGCGGAGAAGAGCCCGCACCCCGATCCCGTCGAAATTCTGGAGGACGTCTACGCCCCGCTCGGCTAGGCGAATCGGCAAGACGCCCCGCGAGACGCGGGTGGAGATGGTTCAGCTCGTTCTTCCGAATGACGCGAACACACTCGGAAACGTGCTGGGCGGGATGGTGCTGCATTGGGCCGACCTGGCCGCCGCCGTCGTGGCCCACCGGCATTGCCGGTCGGAGGCGGTGACCGCGTCGATGGATCAGGTCTCGTTCCTGGCGCCGATCAAGGTGGGCCAGGTGGCGGCTATCTCGGCGCGGATGACCTACGCCGGGCGGACGTCGATGGAGATCCGCGTGGACGTCGAGAGCGAGGATCTCGAGACCGGCAGGAAGCGGAAGACCAGCACCGCCTACATGACGTTCGTGGCGATCGACAAGAGAGGGCGGCCGAAAGCGGTGCCCCCACTGATACTGGAAACAGCGGAAGAGCAGCGCGAGGCCCGGGCCGCGCAGGCGAGGCGGGCCGAGCGACTGAAACACCGGACTGGAACACAGCCTTGACGGGAGAGAACGCATCGATGAAGACCATGGACCGAGCTGAAGCGCCCGCGGCCGCGTCGGCCGACGTCAAGACGATGACCTTGATCGAGGCCATCACGCAGGGCCTCGCCGAGGAGATGGAGCGGGACGAGCGCATTTTCCTGATCGGTGAGGACATCGGCAGCTACGGCGGCGTGTTCAAGGCGACGAGGGGCCTCTACGAGCGCTTCGGTCCCATGCGCGTCATCGACAGCCCGATCTCCGAGAATTTCCTCGTGCAGGGGATGATCGGAGCCGCGATCGCCGGGCTCATCCCCTCCCCCGAGATCCAATTCGACGACTTCATCTCGCTCGCGGTCGACGGGATCGTGGAGCACGCCGCGAAGATGCGCTACCGCTCGGGAGGGATGTTCACCTGCCCGATGGTCATCCGGTGCTGCTACGGGGGCGCGGTCGGCGGCGGCATCTACCACTCGCAGTCCAACGCGTCCTGGTTCATGCACGCGCCGGGCCTCGTCGTCGTGACGCCGTCGACGCCGCGCGACGCGAAGGGACTGCTCAAGTCCGCGTTCCGCGGCCAGAACCCGGTTCTCTACTACGAGCACAAACGCCTCTACCGCACCGTCAAGGGTCCCGTCCCGCAGCACGACTACACGGTCCCGCTCGGAAAGGCGGCGGTCGCGCGGGAAGGAAACCACGTCACGGTGGTCTCGTACGCCCTCATGCACCAGCGGACGCTCGAGGCGGCGGAGATCCTCGCCGCGGAGGGGATCGAGGTCGAAGCGATCGACCTCCGCACGCTCGTGCCCTACGACAAGGAGACGATCCTCCGCTCGGTCGAGAAGACCGCGCGCGCGGTGGTCGTATACGAAAGCTCCAGAACGATGGGCGTTGGAGCGGAGATCAGCGCGATGATCGCGGAGGAGGGATTCGGCTTCCTGGACGCGCCCGTCCGCCGCGTGTCGCCGCCCGATGCGCCCCAGGAGCCGTTCGCGCCGATCCTGGCGGAAGCCTATCTGCCCGATGCCAACCGGATCGCCCAGGCGATCCGCGAAACGGTGGCCTACTAGCCCGGCCCCCGCGGCCGGAGTCGGAGGAAGGGATGCCCGTCACCGTCGTAGTGCCCCAGCTCGGAGAGAGCGTGGTTGAGGGCACGATCGGAAAGTGGCTGAAGAAGGTCGGCGATTCGATCGCCAAGGACGAGCCGATCGTCGAGATCATCACCGACAAGATCAACATCGAGCTCCCCGCGCCCTCCCCCGGCACCCTCGGCCAGATCCTCGTGCCCGAAGGCGCGGTGGCGCAGGTGGGCGATCCTCTCGGCGTGATCCTCGCGGCGGGCGAATCGCTGCCCTCGGGCGGCGCCGCGGCGGCCCCCGCTTCCGGCGCCAAGCAACCCGCGGCTTCGAGCGCGGGCGCGCGAGAGCCGGCGGCCTCCCGCCCCGCGGCCTCCCCGCAGCCGTCCGCGCCGGCGCCGGCCATGAGCGGCGCCGCGGCCTCCCGCCCCTCGGCCGGGACGAGCACGATGGGCACCGCCACCGCGACCGCCCCTTCGACGGACGGGATGCGCCTGTCGCCCGCCGTCCGAAAGCTTGCCAAGGAGCACAACCTCGACGTGTCGCAGATCCGCGGCTCCGGAATGGGCGGGCGTGTCACGCGCGAGGACGTCCTCGCCTACGTGGAGGCGGGGACGGTCGCGGCCACGGCGCGGGTCGGCACGATGGCGCCGCCCTCCGCTCAGCCTTCCATGCAGCCTTCGGCGCCGAGGCCGCTCGCGCCGATTCCCGCGCCCTCCTTCTCGGCGCCGGGAAGCCGGGAGGTCGAGGTCCGCCCGCTCACGAACGTGCGGAAGAGGATCGCCGAGAACATGCTCCGCTCGCGCCACAACGCGGCCCACTGCTCCACGTGGGACGAGGTGGACATGACGGCGTTGGTCGAGCTTCGAGGCCGGCTCAAGGAGAAGGTGAAGACGCAGTACGGCCTGAACCTCACCTACATGCCGTTCATCGTGCGGGCGGTCACGCGCGCGCTCAAGGAGTTCCCGGTCCTCAACGCCTCCATGACCGAGACCGAGATCCACTACAAGAAGTACTACAGCATCGGCATCGCGGTGCATCGCGACCAGGGGTTGATCGTGCCGGTGGTTCACGACGCCGATGGGAAGACGATCGTCCAGCTCGCCGCCGAGATCGAAGATCTCGGGAAGCGGGCTCGGGCGGAAAAGCTCACGCTCGACGACATCCAGGGCGGCACGTTCACGATCACGAACGCCGGCATGTTCGGCGCGACGGCGTCGACCCCGATCATCAACTACCCCGAGGCCGCGATTCTCGGCGTGCACTTGATCCAGGAGCGCGCGGTGGTCCGCGATCACCGCGTCGTCGTCCGGTGGATGATGACGCTGGTCGTCTCCTTCGACCATCGGCTGGTCGACGGGACACCGGCCGTGATGTTCCTCCACCGCGTCAAGGAGCTGCTCGAAGACCCGGAGAGCTGGCTCTTAGACTCGATTTGATGCCTACCGCGATTCCGGTCTACGACCTGGGCCGCGTTCCCTACCGCGAGGCCCTCGCGTTCCAGCGCCGCGCGGTCGAGATGCGCGCGCGCGACGAGGCGCCGGACACCCTCTACATCGTAGAGCACGATCCCGTTCTGACTGTCGGCCGCTCCGGCCACCCGGAGAACCTCCGCGCCGGCGAGCAGGAGCTTCGCCGCCGGGGGGTCGACGTCGTGCCGGTCGAGCGCGGGGGCGATGTGACCTACCACGGACCCGGCCAGATCGTCGGATACCCCATCGTCTCCTTAGGGAGCCTTCCGGGCGGGCGCGACCTCCACCGATACCTCCGCGACCTCGAGCAGGCTCTGATCGACTGCCTCGGCGCGTTCGGGCTTTCGGCGGGCCGAAACCCTCCCTACACCGGAGTGTGGGTCGGAGAGAAGAAGGTCGCCGCCATCGGCGTCGCCGTGCGCCACTGGGTGGCGTTCCATGGGTTCGCGCTCAACGTCGATCCCGACCTCAGCCACTTCGACCTGATCCATCCGTGCGGCATCCGCCACCTGGGCGTCGCCTCGATGGCCTCGCTCCTCGGCCAGGCGCCCCCGCGCGAAGCGGTCCTGGCCCGGCTCGCCGCGGCGTTCTCGCGGGTCTGGGATCGCCCGGTCGAGTATCCCGCCGCGCTTGAGACGCTCGCGAGCGCCACGCTTCAACCCCTGACGTCGCATGTCTGAGCCGACACGCGTGGAGCGCGATTCGCTGGGCCCGCTCGAAGTCCCCGGAGACGCCTACTACGGCGTCCAGACCGCGCGCGCCGTGGCCAACTTCCCCATCAGCGGCGAGCGGCTCCACATCGAAATGGTCTTCGCCGTCGCCCGGATCAAGATCGCAGCCGCTCGGGCGAACGCGGAGCTCAAGGAGCTGGATCCGAAGAAGGCCGACGCCATCGTCGCAGCGGCCGAGGAGATCTTGAAGGGGAAGCTCAACGACCAGTTCGTGGTCGACGCCTATCAGGCGGGGGCGGGCACGTCGTTCCACATGAACGTCAACGAGGTGATCGCGAACCGGGCCTGCGAGCTGATGGGCGGGAAGCGCGGCGACTACTCGCTGATCCATCCGAACGATCACGTCAACATGGCCCAGTCGACCAACGACGTGATCCCCACGGCGATTCGCCTGGCCGCCCACACGCTGGCGGGTCCCCTGCTCGCGGAGCTGGAAGCGCTCGCCGGGTCTTTCGACGCGAAAGCCCGCGCGTTTGCCCACGTTTTGAAATCGGGCCGCACGCACCTTCAAGATGCCGTTCCCATCACGCTCGGGCAGGAGTTCTCGGGCTACCGGGAGTGCGTGCGGGGCTGGCGGGAGTCGCTCGAGCGGAGCCGCGAGGGGCTCCTCGTGGTTGGCCTGGGCGGGAACGCGGTCGGCACCGGGATCAACGCCCATCCCAAGTACCGCGAGCGCGTCGTGGCGTGCTTGGCGGAGGTCGCCGGCATCCGGGTACGCTCCGCCCCGAATCTATTCGAAGCGATGCAGAGCATGGCCCCGTTCGTCCGCGTCTCGAACGATCTGCGCGGATTCGCCCTGGACCTGACGCGCATTGCGAATGACTTGAGGCTCCTCGCGAGCGGCCCGACCACCGGCTTGAACGAGATCAATCTCCCCGCGGTCCAGCCGGGCTCCTCGATCATGCCGGGGAAGGTGAACCCGGTCATCTTGGAGATGACCAACATGGTCGGCTACCAGGTGCTCGGCTACGACGCCACGGTCGCCTTCGCGTCGCAGGCGGGGCAGCTCGAGCTGAACGTCATGATGCCGGTCCTCGCCCACAACCTCCTTCGCTCGCTCGCCCTCCTCACGCCGACGCTCCGGGTGCTTCGCACCTCCTGCATCGACGGGATCACGGCAAACGAGGAGGTCTGCCGCCGCTACTTCGAGCGCTCCATCGCGGTCGCGACCGCGCTCAATCCCTACATCGGCTACGCGAAGGCTGCGGAGGTGGCCAAGGAGGCGGCGAAGACCGGAAAGACGGTCGTGGAGATCGTGCGCGAGAAGAAGCTTCTCCCCGAGGAGCAGATCGCGAAGGTCTTCTCCCCCGAGGCGATGACCAACCCGGCGGGCCCGTAGGGACCCGATCCCTAGATGCTGACGCCGAGCCCGGCCCTGACCGCGAAGTAGATCGTGCTCTTCTCATCGGTCGCGACCGTATGATACTGGCCGAGTAGATTCATTCGAACCCTCTTATCACGATTCCTCCTACCGATCCATCGGGGCGGCGCCGTACGGCGCCACCCCGTCCCACGCTGCGGCGGCTAATGAATCGGGGCGGCGCCTCACGGCGCCACCCCGTTCGTGGTTCCGCTGTTCGTCTTGGATTACAGACCGAATCCGACGCCAGCCTTGAACTCGATGTAGTTCGTGCTCGTACCGTCGGTCGAAACCGAGTGGTACTGGCCGAGGAAGTTCATCTTGGTCTTCGGGCCGACCGGGAATCCCACGCCGGCGCCGAGATTGAATCCGAACTTCGACTGCGTGGCCTTCGCCTCAGGTCCACCGCTGGGCTGATCCTTGAAGGACATGCTGTACAGACCCGCACCACCCTGAGCGAAGAAGCTCGGGCCCACCTTCGAGCCGAAGTTCACGCGCAACGCCGGGTTGATACGGATGATGCTGGCCGAAAGCGTTCCGTTCGTCGGAGTGGTACCGTAGTCCAAGTTGCCGAGGTTGTCCCACGACGCCTCAGCACCCCACTGCACGGTCGGGGACGCATTGCGCCAGTAACCGGCGCCAAACGCGATTCCGCCGCCCATGGACTCGTTATTCCCCGTGACGTCCGTCGAGGACTTGGCGTAGCCGGCGTTGATCTCCATCGTGCCGACCGTGTTGGCGTTCGCGGCCGAAGCAAACGCTGCCACGAAGATCACCGTCACGAGAACCAAGGTCAGATGAATCCGCTTCATAGTGCTTCCCCCTCCGTTATAGGTACGACTGATTGACTCCGCCCACCCCTGGGGCCCGGCACTCCTGGCATCCCTGCCAAATGAGCCCCCACCCGTGCTTCCGAACTATGATCGGCACCGGGGGGTGGAAACTTGAGACGATCGGTGGGGGGAGGTGAGATTGGCACTAAGTGGCTGAAATAAGGCTCGTTACGCTTCGGGGATTTCGACCTCGGCGCGCGGGACGCGGGCTTCCTCGACGTCCTTGAAGAAGGCCCAGTAGAGCACCGACGCGACGACGTAGAGCGCCGCCGCGATCAGGAGCGGCTCCGCGTAGCCCCTCCGCTCGATGAGGGCGCCGCCGATGTCGGCGCTCACGCTCCAGGCGAGGAACCACGAGAGGGAGAGGAGGCTGTTCGTGACCGCGTGGTCACGCTCGCCCACCACTTCCATCGCGAAGTGGGAGGAGAGGGGCTGGTTCATGTTCATCAGCCCGCTCCGGAGGAAGAACGCGGCGGCGACCAGCGGGAAGGAGCCCGAGAGCGCGAGCACCACCATGAACGGAACCGACGCGAGCTGCGTCGCCACGACGCCACCGACGAGCCCCATCCGCCGGGACACCGCGGGTCCGAACAGGTTTCCCAGGACCATGAACCCCTGCATGACGCCGAAGAGCGCTCCGATCTCCCCCTCCGAGAGGCCGAATCGGTCCCGGAAGTAGAGGTTCATGAACGGAATGATGAGCCCCGCGCCCAACCCGATCAGCGTGGCCGGAAGGATCAACTTGAGATGAAGGCCCCAGTCGATCTCCATGAAATCCCGAAGCTGCGTGAGGGCGGTGGGCGGCGTCCCGGCCCCGGCCGGCTCGGTCATGGCGAAGAACGGCACCGTGGAAAGAAGCGTGAGGACACACCCGGCGTACAGCGTCACGCGCAGGGCCGCCTGGTCGGACCCGAAGAAGGCGTGAAAGAGATGCGGGAGGGCGCCGCCCACGACCGACCCGACGATCGCCGATGCGAAGAGGACGCCGAAGGAGGCGCTGAAGAGGAAGGGCCGCGCGCTCGGCCCGGTCTCCCTCATGATGACGGGGGCGATCGAGAGCCGGAAGACCGTGATGACCATCCCGGTCACGAAGGCGAGGAGCAGGAGTATCTCCGGGGCCCGGAACGTAGCCTGGAGGGCGTAGCCGAGCGCCGTCAGCGCACCCGCGAGAACGAGGAGCGCCCGGGCCGGAGCCCGCCGGAAGAGGAACGCGGCGGGGAGGGCCGCCACGGCCGCGCCGATCGAAACCTTGGAGAGGATCTGGCCGATGCCGGAATCGGAATAGCCGAGGGAGCGGAGATAGAGGTTGAAGATGAGCGCGAAGATCGACTGCCCGAGGCCGAAGAGGAAGACCCCGACCAGATAGAGCTTGGGGTTTCTCCCCGAGCCTCGGACCTGCGCCCAGTACTCGGAGAGCACCCGCCCGACGCCCCGGACCACCGGCTAGAACTTTCCTCGGCCGCGCTCCTTGGCGGGCAGGATTTCCAGGCAGGTGGTCCACCAGCCGGTCCGGATCGTCTCGACGAACTCGGCCGGGAGGCCTTCCTCCTCCATCTCCAGCGCGAGGGCTTCGTGGTCGTACGACACCGCGATCAGCTCGGCGGCGTCCGCCCCGGGCGGGAGAAACGCGTACCAGACCTCGGGACGCCCGTCGTTGGCGGGACGCCCCGCCGCGCCGACGTTGATGAAGCGCGAGCCGTCCGGAAGCTCCCGCTGCCAGTGGATTCCCGTGTGCGTGCAGAGCACCTGATCCGCCCCCGCCTCGCCGGCCAATCGCGTGAGAAACGCGTCCGACGAGGCCGACTCCCAGAGGAACTCGTTCGTCCGCCGGGGCGATCCGTGGCAGAGGAGGTAACGCCGCCCGGCCCTTTGGAACCGGATCGACGTGGGGAGCTTCCCGAGCCACCCGCGCTCGGCTTCGGTGGTGCGCCGATTGGTGTAGTCGTAGGAGAGCTGCGCGAAGCGGTTGTCCGAGGGATGCGTGTACCCGCAGCCGCACTCGGCCAAGCGCGCCGCCAGCGCCAGATCGTAGTTCCCCGCGAGCGTGACGACCCCGAATTCCTCGAGGAGCGGAAAGACCTTGCCGGGATTCGGCCCGAACCCGCCGAGGTCGCCGAGGCAGAAGATCCGCCGCGCGTCGCGTCGGCGCGCGTCGTCCAGCACAGCGCGGAGCGCCAGGTGGTTGCTGTAGGGGCCCCCCACGAACGCGAGCGCGCCCTCGAGCTCGCAACCGTTCAGGGCAAGCTCACCGTTCGAAGACACCGTTTCCCTAGCCACGCCTTCCTAGTTTCGGCAGGACGCCCCGGTCGCCCAGCAGGTGTGGCACGACCCATGGGCCAGCGGGAACGGCCGCATCGTGTCGCGGAGCGTAGCTCCCATCCGCGCCCCGGGGGAGTCGATGAGGATGGGGCAGACGTAGACGCCGCGGCTGGTGACCATCCGGCTGCTCGAGCACTGCAGGGTCCAGGGATCGAACCCCCGCATATGCTCCTCGGTGAGCCGCTCGGCAGGCTCGTAGCCATGCGTCCTCTCGGCCTCGCGACCGATGCGGAAGAGCGGCAGGATCTTGAGCCGGGGTCGCGAGAGCCCGAGGTCGGTCAAAAAGCGGTGGAATCGCTCGCGAAGCCCGCGGTCTTCCTCGTCGCGCCAGGATTGCGTCGCGGTGATGATCGGATGAAACCCCGCCCGCGCCAGCTCGCGCAACCCGAGCAATGCCGCGTCGAAGGAACCTTCGCCGCGGATCGGATCGTTGGTCTCGGGCGTGAGCCCGTCGAGGCTCACCCGCGCCTCGAGCGAGTAGCGGCTGGCCGCGCCCAGCCGCGCGAGATCGTCCGCGCGGGCCTTCGTGATCAAGGTCGCGTTCGTGAGGACGGTGGCGGGCGCGATCCGGAGCGCGTCCTCCAGAATCTCGAGAAGCTCCCGGTTCAGGAAAGGCTCCCCGCCGGTGAAATAGAAGTCCTTCACGCCGAGCGAGGCCGCCTCGTCGAGGTACGGCCGCACGTCGGCGCGGGTCATGATCTCGTGGGCGTGGCGGGTCGGGCTGCAGGAGATGAAGCAGTGGTTGCAGCTCAGATTGCAGAGCGTGCCCGCCACCTGGAACCAGACCGTGTCGAGGGAGAGGAACGGCACCTTGGGCGCCGTCGGGGCGCGGAGGGGAATGGCCACCGCCGGCGGCATGCCGATGCCGCCTAGCGCTCGAGCGTGCCGGGAAGGGTCTCGATGAACCAGTGGATTCCGCTCTGGATGGCTTGCCGCTGCGCCCGGAACCACTCGTAGTGCTGGTGCTCGTCCCGCGCCAGCTCCAAGTACGCGCTCTTGGCCTGCTCGTCGGGAGCCGACCCGGCGAGCTCCTTGTACTTGGCGACCGCCTCCAGCTCCTGCTCCATCGCCAGGCCCAGGACCTCGACGGCGGTGGCGTTGGTCGTGGGTACGGGCGCGTGCTCGTGGGGCAGCTTGGAGGCCTCGAAGCGGAAGCGCTTGCCGGTCAGCACGCGCCACCGCTCCTCGAGGATCTCGCGGTGGCGAACCTCCTCCTGCGCCAGGTGGCGGAACTGCTCCTTGCCCGACGGGTCGTCGATGACCTCGACCATCTTCAAGTAGTAGTCGTGGGCGGACTGCTCGTCGTAGATCGCGTCCTCGATGATCTCGAGGACTTTGCTGGGGGCCGACGTCATAGTCGTTTCAAGGTATCACGGCCCGGCGGCGCCCGGCAAGGCTCCGGGGGAGGCCGGGACCGCGCCTGAGGACGGTCCGATCGCTGTGCTATGCTGCCCTGGCCTTCGATTTCATGCTCGACCCCGAGGCTTCCGAATCGTGATCTGGGACGTACTCATCGTCGGCGCCGGCCCGGCCGGTCTCTCCGCCGCGCTCTTCACCCGGATGCGCCGGATGTCGACCCTTCTCCTCGATACCGCCGTCGCGGGCGGGCAGCTCGCCTCCCTCTACCCGAAGAAGCCGGTCCACGACTATCCCTCCTACTCCTACGTGATGGGCGAGGATCTGGGCAAGAACTTCATCGAGCAGGCGAATCACATGGGCGCGCGGATTCAGGAAGGAGAGCACGTGACGATGATCGGGCGCGACGATGAGGCCAATCTGATCCGCGTGACCTCGACGAAGGGCGCCTACGAGGCGCGCAGCGTCATTGTCGCGACGGGGGGCGGCGCGTTCGAGCCCCGCAAGATCGGAAAGCCGGGCGAGACCGAGCTCCGGGGCATGGGCGTCTACTACGGGATGCCGGACGTCGAAGCGAGCCGCGGGAAGCGCGTCCTCGTGATCGGCGGCGGGGACAGCGCGCTGGAATCGGCCCTGTCGATCAAGGAGAGCGCCGACGTCACGTTGATCCACATGCTGGACAAGTGGCAGGGGATGGACAGCTACGTCGAGGAGATCCGCGAATCCAAGATCCGCTCGCTCCTCGAGACGGAGACCGTCGAGATCAAGGGCGACGGCCAGGTGCAATCCGTGGTCGTCAAGAACCGGAAGAGCGGCGAGATCGAGGAGCTCCCGATCGACGTCGTCTCGATCAACATCGGCTACCTGATGGACACGAAGATCGTCCGCCAGTGGGGGCTGGAGCTTCAGGGCAACCAGATCAAGGTCGACAACGTGATGAACACGAACATCAAGGGCGTCTTCTGCTGCGGCGACATCGCGACCTACCCCGGCAAGTACAAGCTCCTGATCACCGCGTGCAGCGAAGGCGCGGCGGCGGCGAACACGGCGTACATCTATGTGAAGCAGCCGAAGAAGTTCACGGTCGGCGAGCTCTACGCCGCGCCGAAGGAGGAGGGAGATACGCAGCCGAAGTCGGCGGAGGAGTAGCGCGGCGGCCGGACCCTGGAGGCCCGCGCGGCCTAGATCCCCCCGATCGTGAGCTCCTTGAAGCGAATGGTGGGCGAGGCGAAGATGGTGCGGAATTCGAGGTCGCGCCCCACGGAGTCGATTCCGAGGAGCATGTCGCCGAGATTGCCGGCCACGGTGACCCCTTCCACCGGTTGGGTCAGCTTTCCGCCCTCGATCCAGATCCCCTCCACCTGCTGCGAGTACTCGCCCGCCGCGATATCGAATCCGAAGCCGGCCGTCCCCGTCACGTAGAGGCCGCGCGGCACTTCCTGAATCATCGCATCGGGCTTGGTCGAGCCGCTGTCGATGTAGAAGTTGGTGGGACCGACCGTCGGGAGCGAGTCGTATCCGCGCGCGGCGTTCCCGGTCGGCTGGACGTTGTGCCGGCGCGCCGTCGAGACGGTGTGAAGGAAGCGCGCGAGAACCCCCCGGTCCACGACCACCGTCTTTCGCGTCTGCGATCCCTCGCCGTCGAACGGACGCGACCCGAGGCCGCGTCGCTGGATGCCGTCGTCCACGATCGAGACAAGCGGCGAGGCGATCTGCTGTCCCTTCCGGCCCGCGAGAAACGAGCGCTGCTCGATCACGTTCAACCCGTTGAACGCGCCGAAGAGCCCGCCCACGAAGGCGCCGGCCGCCTCGGCTTCAAAAATCACCGGGGCCTTGGTCGACGGGACCGGCTTGGCCCCCAGCCTCAGGAGCGCGCGCTCGGCCGCCTTCCGCCCGATCCGCTCCGGCGTATTCAGGTCCAGGAATGTGCGCTTCCGATCGGAGTAGGTCCCCTCCCGCTTCTGCTTCCCGTCGGTCGCCACGGCCGTGCAGGTAAGCCAGCAGTTGGTGGACTTGAAGACCTGGTACGGGATGAAGGTGTTCGAGAAGTGGACCTCGCCGATCGCGTAGCCGGCGCGCGTATCGAGCGTGGTCTGGATCTTTTCGTCCCGGGCGATCGCGTTCTCCTCGAGAGAGCGCGCGAGCGGGATGAGCTGCTCCGGCCGCATCGCGGCGACGGCGTCGTCGAAGATCTCGAGGTTTCCCTGCGGGGGAAACGCCTGGTCGGGCAGCTTGTTCTCGTCGCGCGGCGTCGCCTGGTCGGCGAGGGCGATGGTGCGCAGGACCAGCTCGTCGAGGACCGTACGCCGGAGATCGGTGGTATAGAGGAACCCCATCTTCCGGTCGCGCAGGACGCGGAGGCCGAGGCCGGTGATCGCGGACTGCTGGATCAGCTCGACCTCACGCTCGCGGACGCGCGCTTCGGCGAGGTTGATGAACTCGAAGTAGGTCTCGGCCTCGGCGGCGCCGGAACGCTCCGCCAGGGTCCGGACCCGCTCGAGGGTTTCCTGGATCGAGGCTTCGGCCATGGCTAGATCGCGGTCCCCCCGACCGTGATCGAGGAGAAGCGCACGGTCGGCTGGCCCACGCCGACCGGCACCATCTGGCCGTCCTTGCCGCAGGTGCCGCGCGTCTGCTCGACGATGAGGTCGTTTCCGATTCCCTCGATCTTGGCCATGGTCTCCAGCGAGTTCCCGATCAGGACGGCGCCGCGGACGGGCTTCGTGATCTGCCCGTTCTCGATCAGGTATCCCAGGCGGACGGCGAAGTTGAAGTTTCCGCTCGTGGTGTCGACCGAGCCGCCGCCCATCTCCGACGCGTAGAACCCCTTCGCGATGCCGCTCAAGAGCGCCCCGGGATCGGTGCCCCCGCGGTCGATGTAGGTGTTGGTCATGCGCGGAATCGGCCACTGGCGGTAGGTCATTCTTCGGCCGTTCCCGGTCGAGCGCAGCGAGAGAAGGCCCGCGCTCTGCCGGTCGAGGAGGTACGACTGGAGGACGCCTCCGTCGATCAGGACGGTCTTCTGTCCCGGCGTCCCCTCGTCGTCGACCGTGTAGGAGCCGCGGCCGTTGGGCCACCGCGCATCGTCCACGACGCGGAGCAGGGGCGACGCGATCTTCGTGCCGATGCGGCCGCTCAGGAACGAGGTGCCCCGGCTGATCCCGTCCCCTTCCGACGCGTGGCCGAACGACTCGTGGATCAGGACGCCGCCCCATCCGGGTCCGATGACGACCGGCATCGCCCCGGCGGGGGCGGGCCCCGCCGTGAGGAGCGTGATCGCCTGCCGCGCCGCGTCGCGCGCGACCGCCTCGGGATCGCGGCGGGGAAAGTAGTCCTGGTCGACGCGGCCGCCGAGCGACGCGAATCCGCTCCGCCGCTCCGACCCCTGCACGGCCGTCGGCACGCAGGCGATCGAGACGAGATACTGCCGGTCGATCACGTAGGCTCCGTCGGAGGTGCCCATCAGGACGTCGCGGACCTCGTCGACGTAGTCGATCCGGACGGAGACGATCCGCGGATCGACGCTCCGAGCCGCGGCATCCATTCGACGCAGGAGCTCGAACTTCATCGGCTCCCCCATCAACGGCGCCGGGGCGGCGAGCGTGAATACAGGCGGAATCCGCCGCGGGGTCACGTCGAGCGGTCGCACCGGGCTCTGGTTCTGGACCACGCTCGAAGCGACCCGGGCCGCGTCGAGGAGGCTCGAGTAGGAGATGTCGTCCGAGAAGGCGTAGCCGGTCTGCCGGCGCCGGAAGACCCGCACGCCGGCCCCGCGCGGGTAGCCGTACGTGACCGAGTCGATCTTCGCGTCGTCGAGGACGATCGAAGTGCGGAAGCGCTGCTCGGCGAAGAGATCGGCGAAATCGCCGCCGCGGCGCAGCGCCTCGATGAGGATCCGGTTGACGGTTTCCAGATTGAGGACGTCGCGGAGCTCTTGCCCGATCCCCATGAGCGCGGCCTCGGCCGCGCGCGGCCCCTGGAGCCACGGAACGCCGGTGGCGCTCCCGGCCAGGATCGCCGTCGAGAGAAGGGCGCCGTTCCGCAGGAACTCCCGGCGCGAGATCGGGCTCTCTAGAGACATGCGCCGGGAGCGTGGCAGAATCGGCCCCGGGTTGCAAGAGTCCGGTGTCAATGCTAGGGTTACGGACGCGATGGAACGCATCCGGAACAAGATCTTCTCGGTCGAGGAAGCGAACAGCCTCATCCCCACATTGGAGAAGGCCCTCGCCGAATTGACCGCCCTGGGTCGAGAGATCACGACCCTCCGCAGGGAGCTCGAGGTGCTCTCGGCCATCGAGAGCGCCGGAGCGACCGGGTCGAACCCCGACGTGCGCGCCCTTCGGGAGAAGGAGGGAGCCTACTCGGCGCGATTCGACCGCTTCCGCCAGTCGCTCACGGAGATCTCCCACCACGGCTGCATCATTCGCGATCTCGAGCTGGGCCTCGTCGACTTTTACACGATGTCGCGCGGGCAGGTCATCTGCCTCTGCTGGCGCCGCGGAGAGGAGCAGATCGGGCACTGGCATCCGATCGATGAGGGTTTCTCCGGACGCCGTCCGCTCGAAGATCTGGCCTGACCGCGACGGGACGCCGCTTCGCCTGAGGGGGATCGTCATGAGCAACTCGTTCGCGATCACCAACCCGCGCATCAACCGATACCTTCTCGAGGTCCAGCGCCGACGCCACCCCATTCTCCGGCCCATGGAAGCCTATGCCGAGCGCCACGGCTTCCCCATCATCGGCCCCCTCGTCGGCCGCGTCCTCTACCAGCTCGCCCGGGCGATCGGAGCCCGCCGCGTCTTCGAGCTCGGCTCCGGCTACGGCTACACGGCGGTCTGGTTCGCGCTGGCCGTCGGCCCGAAGGGGCGGGTCGTGATGACCGAGGGCGATCCGAAGAACTCGAGCCGCGCGATGCGGTATCTCAAGCGCGCGCGCCTCGCCGCCCGCGTGACGCCGCTCGTCGGCGACGCGCTGGGTTATCTAGCGAGAGAGCGCGGCATGTTCGACGTGATCCTGAACGACATCGACAAGTGGCAGTACCCGGAGGTATTTCCCGTCGCGCGGAAGCGGCTCCGCAGGGGCGGCCTCCTGATCACCGACAACATGCTCTGGAGCGGCCGGGTGCTGCGCCAGCGGGCCGACCGGAACACCAGAGGCATTCAAGAGCTCACGCGCCTCCTCTATAACGCCCCCGATTTCTATACGACGCTCCTCCCCATCCGAGACGGCGTCACCGTCAGCCTGAAGCTCTAGCTCCCGCCGTGGACAAGCACGACGTCGCCCGCACGCTCGAGGAGATCTCCGCCCTCCTGGAGCTCAAGGGAGAAAACCCCTTCAAGGTCCGCGCCTACGAGAACGCGGCGCGGGCGGTCGACGGCCTCTCTCAGGACCTCGGCACGGTCATCGACGAGGGGAAGCTCACCGAGGTCCAGGGCATCGGCGAGTCGACGGCCCAGAAGATCACCGAGCTCTGGAAGACCGGGCACATGAAGTTCTACGAGGAGCTCGTCGATTCGATCCCGCCGGGCTATCTCGAGATGGTCCGCGTGCCCGGCCTCGGCGCCAAGCGGGTGCGTCTCCTGGGCGAGACCCTCGGGATCAAATCCCTCGCAGAGCTCAAGGCCGCCGCCGAGAAAGGGGAGATCCGCAAGCTCAAGGGCTTCGGCGAGAAGTCGGAGAAGAAGATTCTCGAGGGGATCGCGCTCCTCGAAGGGGGCGCCGGCCGACGCCTCGGCAGCCAGGTCCGCCCCATCGCGGAGGAGATCGTGAACAAGCTGCGCCGACTCCCCGCGGTCACGGAAGCGAAGGTCGGCGGGAGCCTTCGGCGATGGATGGAGACCTCCAAGGACATCGACCTCTTGGTCGCGACCGACAAACCAGCCCAGGTCGGGGAGGCATTCTTGAAGATGGTCCCCGGCGCGGGCGTCATCGCGAGCGGCGAAACCAAGATTTCCGTGCGCCTCCCCGATGGGCTCGCGATCGATCTGCGGCTCGTCTCGCCCAAGGAGTTCCCCTTCGCCCTCCACTATTTCACCGGAAACGTCGCTCACAACATTCGCGTGCGGGCCCGGGCCCTCGACCGGGGCTGGAGCTTGAACGAGTACGCCCTGAGCGGAACGAAGAAGCACCCCCCCATCGAGAGCGAGGCCGACCTCTTCCGCGTGCTCGGGCTCGCGTACATCGAGCCGGAGCTCCGGGAGGACCGAGGCGAGATCGAGGCCGCGGAGGAGGACGCGCTCCCGGACCTGATCACGCTCCAGGACCTGAAGGGGATCCTCCACTGCCACACGACCTACAGCGACGGCCGGTCGACGCTCGAGGAGATGGCCCGCGCGGCGGAGGCCTGGGGCGCGTCGTATCTGGGCATCTCCGATCACAGCGCATCGGCGCTCTACGCCCACGGCCTCTCCGAGGCGGACCTGAAACGCCAGCACAAGGAGATCGATGTCTGGAACGCGAAATCGAAGAAGCTCCGGATCCTCAAGGGAGCCGAGGTGGACATTCTGCCCGACGGAACGCTCGACTACCCGGACAAGGTCCTCGCGCGGCTTGAATTCGTGATCGCCTCGATCCACACGAACTTCACGATGGGTGAAGACGAGATGACGCGCCGGGTCGTGCGCGCGCTGAAGAACAAGCACGTGAGCATTCTCGCGCACCCCACAGGCCGGCTTCTTCTGCAGCGCGACGGCTACCGAATCCGCCTCCCGGAGGTGTACCGCGTGGCCTCCGCCGAGGGGATCGTGATCGAGGTGAACGCGAGTCCCCACCGGCTGGATCTCGATTGGCGCGAGCACCGGGCGGCGAAGGAGCAGAAAATCCGCTTCGCGGTCAATCCCGACGCCCACGTCGACTCCGGATACGACGACCTCCGCTACGGAATCGGCGCCGCCCGCAAAGGCTGGCTGACCAAGAAGGATGTGATCAACACGCTCCCGGTCGAGAAGGCCCTCGCCATCTTGACGAGCCGCAAGTGACCCGCCGGAAGCGACCGGCGGCGACGGGGCGCAAGCGCCGGAGCGCGCCGAAGCGCGCGGGGGGCGACGACACGGTTCGCATCTTCCCCAACGACCCCGAAGCCTCGATCGGCCTCGTCCCTGCGACGCCCCTTCCCCGTGCGCTGGGCGATCCTCCGTTCGTGATCGAGGGGCGCCGCTACGCCCCCGCCCCCTATGCCCCGGGCACTCTCGCGTTTCAATATTGGCAGGGCGAGGTGGCGCTCCAGCGGACCATCCACGTCTGGGAAGACCTCTTCGACCGCGACTTCGCGGCGTGGCATGGAGGTCATCCGCTCCGCGTGCGGCTTCGCGCCGGGAAAGACCTGAACGCGTTCTACGACCGGAAGAGCCTCCAGTTCTTCTACGACGTCGACAAGACCACGGGACGCACCGTCTACGCGGCGGAGAGCCTCGACGTCGTGGCCCACGAGACGGGGCACGCGGTGCTCGACATCTACCAGCCCGGCTACTGGTCGAGCGTCGACCTGGAGACGGCTTCCTTCCACGAAGCGTTCGCGGACTGCTCGGCCCTCTTGACCACGCTCACTGATCCGTCCGTGCGGAAGGCATTCTTGGAAGAGATGGGCGGCACGAGCCGGAAGAGCAACCTCGTCTCGAGACTGGCCGAGGCCCTGGGCCGCGCGATCTACGACAACTACGGCCCGGGCGCGAACAGCGATCCCACGCGTCTCCGCGAC
>Ga0137409_10001523_pt1 | contig 25017 bp, 19 predicted proteins | sample CZODoug1_16funga_FD_122059 | JGI IMG/M metagenome (GOLD analysis project Ga0137409, IMG submission 122059) | Vadose zone soil fungal communities from Angelo Coast Range Reserve, California, USA - CZODoug1_16fungal (Hybrid Assembly) | ecosystem: Environmental > Terrestrial > Soil > Vadose zone...
TGGCGGGGTGTACGGGACTCGAACCCGTGGCCTCCGGCGTGACAGGCCGGCGTTATAACCAGCTTAACTAACACCCCACAGAGTGGGCGGGACAGGCATCGAACCTGCGACCCTCGGTGTGTAAGACCGATGCTCTACCGCTGAGCTACCCGCCCGAGCGGTCTCGAGCGGGGGGCGTATGTACCGGCCGTCCGGGGGGAAGTCAAGCACCGAAGACCGGGCGGGCAGGCGGGCCCGGGGTCCCAGGGGCACGGTAGCCTGGGCTGATGCGCTGCTTGGTGACCACCGCGCCTAGCGGCACTCTCGAGGAGGCGCGGGAGCTGGCCGGGCGGTTCGGGCTCGAGGCGCAGCCCCGCGCCGACCGGGTCGTCCCGGAGCTGGTCGAGGCGGCCGGCGGCGCGCCGGTGCTGATCCTCAGCAAGGCGCGGGCCGACATGGTGCACCGCGGGCGCGTGTTCCGGGCTTCGGTCGGGATGGCGTACCTGCGCCTTGTGCGGGCGCGGCGCGGTGAGACGGATCCGCTGGTCCGCGCCGCCGGACTGAGCCCCGGCGAGGAGGTCCTCGACGCGACTCTGGGGCTCGGGGGCGACGCGCTGATCGCGGCGCACGCCACCGGCGCGAAGGTCACCGGTCTGGAAGCGAGCCCGGTGCTGGCGGCGTTCGTCGCCGCCGGCCTGTGCCGGCTACTTGTCCCAGGACAAGTTGCAGCGGCGCGCATCGAAGTCCGCTGCGCCGACCACCGCGCCGCGCTCCGCGAGATGCCCGACCGCAGCGTGGACGTGGTGCTCCTCGACCCGATGTTCCGCAGCGCGGGCGAATCCGGAGCGCTGTTCGACCTCGTCCGTGACCTGGCAGAGCACGCGCCGCTCGCGCCGGAGACGCTCGCGCATGCGCGGCGGGTCGCGCGCCGAGGCGTGCTGGTCAAGGACGCTCCTCCGGGGCACGAGCTGGCGCGGCTGGGTCTGCAGCCGCTTCCGTCCCGCCGCTCGCCTCGCATCGTGTTCGGCTGGGCCGCCGCGCAGTAGATTGACCCCGTGCGCGCCATGGTGCTGCACGAGCAGCGGACGCCGCTGCGCCTGGAAGAACGTCCCCCGCCCGAGCCCGGGCCCGGCCAGGTGCTCCTGCGCGTGCGCGCGTGCGCCGTCTGCCGGACCGATCTGCACATCGTCGACGGCGAGCTGACCCGGCCGAAGCTGCCGCTCATCCCGGGGCACCAGATCGTCGCCACGGTGGAGCAGGGCGGCGAGCGGTTCGCACCAGGTGCCCGCGTCGGCGTCGGGTGGCTCGGCTGGACCGACAACACCTGCCGCTTCTGCCGCGAAGGCCGCGAGAACCTGTGTGACAACGCCCGCTTCACCGGGTACGACCTCGACGGCGGCTACGCCGAGTACGCCGTCGCGGACGAGCGCTACTGCTTCCTGCTGCCGGACTCCTACGACGACCTCCACGCCGCGCCGCTGCTCTGCGCCGGGCTGATCGGCTACCGCACGTTGCGGCTCGCCGGCGACGCGCAGCGGATCGGCCTCTACGGGTTCGGTTCCGCCGCGCACCTCATCGCTCAAGTGGCCGCCCACCAGGGCCGCCGCGTGTTCGCCTTCACGCGCCCGGGCGACGCCGGAGGCCAGCTCTTCGCGCGCGAGCTCGGCGCGGTCTGGGCGGGCGGCTCGGACGAGAAGCCGCCCGAGGAGCTGGACGCGGCGCTCATCTTCGCGCCGGTCGGCGCGCTCATCCCCGCGGCGCTGCGGGCCACCACGAAGGGTGGCACGGTCGTCGCCGGAGGCATCCACATGAGCGACATCCCCAGCTTCCCTTACGAGCTGCTCTGGGGCGAGCGAAGCGTGCGCTCCGTCGCGAACCTCACCCGGCGCGACGGAGAGGAGTTCCTCCTCATCGCCGGCCAGACGAAGCTGCGCGTCGAGGCGCAGCGCTTCCCGCTGGAGGAAGCGAACGCCGCGCTCGAAGCACTGCGCAAGGGCAGGGTGCGAGGCGCCGCCGTGCTGGTCCCGTAAGCCCGCGCAAACCCGCGATTCCTCACGCCCCTAGATCGCCCCGGGCTGACGCGCGTTCCGTCCTGCATGCGCCTCAACGACCTGCGACTGCCGCGAGACCCGCGATGGCTGCAGATCGCCTTCCTCGCCTCGTTCCTGACGGTGGGCCTCTCGGCGCGCGACTTCCCGCTCTGGCACGCACCGCTCATCTTCGTCGCCGCGCTCGGCACGCAGATCGCCTTCACCCGCCTGCTCCGCCTGCCCGACGCCGGCCTGCTCTCGCCCGTCATCACCTCCTTCGGCCTCACGCTGCTCCTGCGCACCGACCTGCTCTGGCTGCCGCCGCTCGCCGCGTTCCTCGCGATCGCGAGCAAGTTCCTCCTCCGCGTCCGCGGCCGCCACTTCGTCAACCCGGCCAACTTCGGCCTCTGCGCCTGCATGCTCGTAACGCAGCACGCCTGGTGCTCGCCGGCGCAGTGGGGAGAGGGATCGCTCCTGCTCCTCTGGGTGCTCGGCCTGGGCTGCATGGTCGCGCACCGCGCCTTCCGCAGCGACGTGAGCCTCGCCTTCCTCGGCTCGTGGATCCTGCTGCGCGCCGCGCGCGTCCTCTACCTCGGGCAGCGCGCACCGGTGCTCTTGCACCAGCTCGAGTCGGGCAGCCTGCTGCTCTTCACCTTCTTCATGATCTCCGACCCGAAGACCACGCCCCGCGGACGCGCCGCGCGCCTGGCCTTCGCCGGCTGCGTCGCCGCGCTCGCCTTCGCCCTGCAGCACGTCGCGTACGCGCGCAACCCGATCATCTGGGCGCTGTTCCTCTGCGCCCCGCTCGTTCCCCTTCTCGACTGGTCCGAGGAAGTCCTCGCGTCCAGAAAGGAGCAACCATGCGCCGCGCTCTACTCCTGGCCTTCGCGCTGACCGCCGCCGCCCCGCGGGCCCACGCCTTCTGCGGGTTCTTCGTCGGCAAGGCGGACGCGCAGCTCTTCAACAAATCCTCGCAGGTCGCGCTCGTCCGGGATGGCGACCGGACCGTGCTCACCATGAGCAACGACTACCAGGGCCCGCTCTCCGAGTTCGCCCTGGTGGTGCCGGTCCCGAGCGTGCTCACGCGCGAGCAGATCCACATCGGGGACCGCAAGCTGCTCGAGCGCCTCGACGCATACTCCTCGCCGCGCCTGGTCGAGTACACCGATCCGGACCCGTGCTCGCTACGCGAGCACGCTGTCTTCCCGATGTCGATGCCGATGGCCGCGGGCAGCATGAGAAGCCGGGAGATGACGGACCACGCCAAGGCGATGGGCGTGACGATCGAGGCCGCCTACACGGTCGGCGAGTACGACATCCTCCTCCTCTCCGCCACGCAGTCCGAGGGCCTTGAGGCCTGGCTGCGCGAGAGCGGCTACCGCATCCCCGCGCACGCCTCGCGCGCGCTCGCCCCCTACATCAAGCAGGACATGAAGTTCTTCGTGGCCAAGGTGAACCTGAAGGAGCAGAAGAAGGCCGGCTTCCAGGAGCTGCGGCCCATCCAGATCGCCTACGAGTCGCCGCGCTTCATGCTGCCCATCCGCCTCGGCATGGCAAATGCCGACGGCCCCCAGGACCTCATCATCTACGCCCTCACGCGCAACGGCCGGGTCGAGTCCTCCAACTACCAGACTGTCAAGATGCCCTCCGACGCCGAGGTGCCCGAGTTCGTGCAGAAGGAGTTCGGCGAGTTCTACAAGGCGGCCTTCGCCCGCACCTGGAAGCAGCACGCCCAGCGCGCCGTGGTGACCGAGTACTTCTGGAACATGGGCTGGTGCGACCCGTGCGCCGCTCCTCCGCTCCAGAGCGCCGAGCTCCGCGAGCTCGGCGTCTTCTGGCTGGACGCAGCCAGCGCGCCGGCGCGGCTCCGCGGCCCCGCCGGCATGCCTCTCACCCTGACCAGGCTGCACGTCCGCTACGACGCCGAGCACTTCCCGGAAGACCTGATGTTCCAGGAGACCGGCGACCAGCAGAACTTCCAGGGCCGCTACGTCCTGAACCACCCGTTCCGGGGCGAGATGAAGTGCGACGCGCGCGAGCAATACCTGACCTCGGTGCGCGAACGCCGCCGGCGCGAGGCGACCACGCTGGCCGCGCTCACCGGCTGGAGCGCCGAGAAGATCCGCCAGCGCATGGGCCCGGACGCGCCGGCGCACGTCGATCCGTGGTGGAAGACGCTCTGGAAGTGAGCGCTACAGGTACGTCAACGGCGTCGGCTGATCCTGCAGCTCGCGCTTGACGAACTGCTCCACCACCTTGCTCACGAAAAGCACGTGCTCCTGCTCCTGGCGGTGCCGCTCCTTGAACTCCCTCCTCGCCTCGCGGTCGCCGAAGTCCTCGGCGATGCGCACCAGCAGGTCCCATCCGGCGGCGTCCGCGAGCTCGGCGGTGAGCAGCGCATGGAAGTCGTGCTGCAGCCGCGGATCGCGCTGGACCACGCGCTCGATCCCTTGCGTCTCGGCCAGCACGAGGACGGACTTCTCCGTGGGCATGCGGTCGTCGCCGTGGAGATCGCGGATCTGGTCCTCGAGCCACACCTCGTGCTCGTGCTCCTCGTCGCGGTAGCGCCGCATCCGATCGACCATCCGCTGGATCTCGCCGTCCTCGGTGAGCTGCATGCGCAGGAGCATCCGGTCGTAGAGCCTGACGCCCGTGCGCTCGAACACGAGGCGCTCGTTCAACAGGTCGATCACCCGCCCGACGTTCGTCTCGGCCAGCTTCCGCATCGCCGTGGCGCTCCTTCCGACCTGCGCAACGATGCTCACGGTCCCGCCGCATTTCTGGCTCGCATACGTGCGTTCTGGTAGGGGTGTGTCGGACGAGGAAAAAGGGGGATGGACCATGCTGAGGATCGCCACGCTCGTTCTTGCCGGCTCACTCGCTGCGGCTGCGCAGGAGAAGAAGCCAATCGAGCCGCCCTCGCTCGATACCAACGTGGCGCCCGAGGAGAAGGGCGCCACGCCGCCGAAGACCGACAAGGCGCCCGGCAAGTCCGCCGGCAAGCCAGTCGCGAAGAAGACTGCGGGACCTCCCGCAGCGAAGCCGGATCCCGCCCTGACCGCGACGTTCGGCGGCTTCGTCGGCACCTGGCGGTGCACCGGCAGCATGACGCTCCCGCCCGACATGGGCGGTCAGGAGATGAAGACGCGCTCGCAGATGGCGATCCGCCGCGACCTGCGCGGGTTCGCCTACTCCGGCGACTTCCGCATGGAACCCCAGAAGGACTTCCCCGGCATGAGGGGCCGTATCCTGTGGACCTACGACTCCGGCGCGAAGAAGTTCTACGAGCTCAGCGTGGACGACGGAGGTGGCATCGTCCGTGGAGAGTCGGGCGGCATGCAGGACGGCAAGATGGTCTGGTCCGAGCAAGGCGCGATGATGGGCAAGCCCACCAAGAACACCACCACCATCGTGACCAAGGGCAAGAACCAGATCGAGATCCAGTTCTCCGCGCAGGGCGACGGCGGCTGGACCATGTCCGGCACGGATCGCTGCAGGAAGACCTGATTCGATCCGCTCTCGGCTCGCGGCACAGCGGGCCGAGGGGATCGCCGCCGCGCGACTACGCCGCGGAGTGCGGCGCGTTCCCCGGCGCCTCGATGGGCGGCTGCACCTTGGGCGGCTCGCCGTCCATCGGCTTCTTGAAGAAGGCGTCCGGATCCGCCAGCACCAGCGCCAGCCGCAGCACCTCGTCGACGTGCTCCACCGGGATGATCTTCAGCTCCCGCCGGATCTTCATCGGGATCTCGCGGACGTCCTTGGCGTTGTCCTTCGGGATCAGGATGATCTTCGTCCCGCCGCGGTGAGCGGCGAGCGCCTTCTCCTTCAGCCCGCCGATGGGCAGCACGCGCCCGCGCAGGGTGATCTCGCCGGTCATCGCGATGTCCTTGCGCACCGGCACCTTGGTGAGCGCGCTCACCATCGCGGTGGCCATGGTGACGCCGGCGGACGGGCCGTCTTTGGGCACCGCGCCCTCGGCCACGTGTACGTGCACGTCGACGTGCTCGATGAACTTCCTGTCCAGGCCGAACCGCTCGGCGCGGCTGCGCACGTAGCTCATCGCCGCCTGGGCGCTCTCCTGCATCACGTCGCCCAGCTTGCCGGTGAGGATCAGCTTGCCCTTGCCCGGCATCACCGTGACCTCGGTCTGCAGCAGCTCGCCGCCGACCTCGGTCCAGGCCAGACCGGTGACCAGCCCGATCTCGTCGCGGTCCTCCGTCTTGCCATACCGGTAGCGGGGCGGTCCCAGGAGCTTGTGCACCCGCTTGGCGGTGATCCGCTGCTTCTCCTCGCGGTTGCCGCTGCGCAGCACGTCCTTCGCCACCTTGCGGCACAGCGTCGCGATCTCCCGCTCCAGCCCGCGGACGCCGCTCTCCTTGGTGTAGCGGTGGATGAGCTCCATCAGCCCCTTGCGGCTGAACTCGACCGGCACCTCGTCGAGCCCGTTGGTCTCCTTCTGCTTGGGGACCAGGAAGCGGTTGGCGATCGACAGCTTCTCCAGATCGGTGTAGCCGGCGATGCGGATGATCTCCAGGCGGTCCTGCAGCGGCGCGGGGATGCCGTGCAGCGTGTTGGCCGTGCAGATGAACATCACCTTGGAGAGGTCGTAGTCGAGGTCCAGGTAGTGGTCGCCGAAGGTGTGGTTCTGCTCCGGGTCGAGCACCTCGAGCAGCGCCGCGGAGGGGTCGCCGCGGAAGTCGGTCGACATCTTGTCGATCTCGTCGAGCAGGAACACCGGGTTGCCCGAGCCCGCCTTCTTCAGGGACTGGATGATCTTGCCCGGCAGGGCGCCGATGTACGTGCGGCGGTGGCCGCGGATCTCCGCCTCGTCGCGCACGCCGCCCAGCGAGATGCGGACGAACTTGCGGCCCATCGCCTTGGCGAGCGACTTGCCCAGCGAGGTCTTGCCGACGCCCGGGGGCCCCACGAAGCAGAGGATGGGGCCCTTCATCCTCTCCACCATCGCCTGCACGGCGAGGTACTCGAGGATGCGCTCCTTCGGCTTCTTCAGGCCGTAGTGGTCGTCGTTGAGGATCTTCTCGGCCTCGTTGATGTCGAGCTTGTCCTTCGTGTACTCGTACCAGGGCAGCGAGAGGATCCAGTCGATGTAGTTGCGCACCACCGTCGCCTCGGCGCTCATCGGCGACATCATCTTCAGCTTGCGCAGCTCCTTCTTGGCCTTGGTGACGGCCTCCTTCGACATCTTCTTGTTCTTGATCTTCTCCTCGAGCTCCTGCAGCTCCGACTTGAACTCGTCGCGCTCACCCAGCTCCTTCTGGATGGCCTGCATCTGCTCGTTGAGGTAGTACTCCTTCTGCGTCTTCTCCATCTGCTTCTTGACGCGGGTGCGGATCTTCTTCTCGACCTGCAGGATCTCGATCTCGCCCTGCATCAGCTCGTAGAGCTTCTCCAGCCGCTTGGCCGAGGAGTGCTCCTCGAGGATGGCCTGCTTGTCGTTCAGCTTGAGGGAGAGGTGGGCGACGATGGTGTCCGCCAGCCGCGCCGGGTCGTCGATGGTCGCCACCGACATGAGCATCTCGGGCGGGATGCGCTTGTTGAGCTTGACGTAAGCCTCGAACGTCGAGTGGACCGAGCGGACGAGCGCCTCGATCTCCACGCTGCGCTCGATCAGCTCTTCGACCTCTTCGGCCTCGACCAGGAAGAAGCGGTCGCTCGCGGCGAACTTCCGGATGTGCGCGCGCTTCTTTCCCTCGACCAGCACCTTCACCGTGCCGTCGGGCAGGCGGAGGAGCTGCAGGATGGTTCCGAGAGTGCCGACCGGGAAGATGTCGTCGGCGACCGGCTCGTTGGTCTTCGCCTTCTTCTGGGCGGCGAGGAGGATGTCCTTGTCGTGCGACATCGCCTCTTCCAGGGCGGCGATGGACTTCTCGCGGCCGACGAAGAGCGGCACGACCATGTGGGGGAAGACGATGATGTCGCGGAGCGGAAGGAGCGGGACCGTGCGCACCGGAGGCCTCTTTCCGGCGGGATCCTTCTTGTCGTCGTTGCGGAAGAACATCGGGCGTCTGCCTCCGAGGATGTCGTGCTCGTGCCTGGCCGCCTACCGGAACGAGCGTAGCGCGTCGGATCCGGGAAGTCAGCAGAAGATCCGCTCGCGGATCCTCCGAGTCTTTCAACCGTCGGAGTGGCCACTGAGATTCCCTCTGGCAGCGAGGGAAAACGGGGTAGGAGGAATCCTACCTCGCGGCACGCCGGCTCAGCGCGTGGGCGCGCAGGTGTTGGTAGGACCGTCCGACACCTGGACCTGGCAGCCGAACCCCGCCGGGCAGCCGTCGGTGCAGGGGAACAGGCACTGCCGGATCTCGCGCCCGGAGACGCCGTGGTACGCGACACAGCGCAGCCGGCCGGAGCAGTCCGCGTCGGTCGAGCAGCTCTTCCCGTTGTTCGCCAGCTCGCTCGATTCGGCCGCGTCGGCGTGCGGCCCCTGCACGCGCATGTTCTCGCGTTCGGGCGTCGCGCGCGCCTGGTCCTTCGCTCCCGCGCCCTGCACCGACAGTGGGGTGGGCTGCGTGCCCACCGGCCGGTCGTGCCCGCGGCAGGCGAAGACCGCCAGCGCGGCCGCGATCGCCAGCGCGGCGCGGGTCACGCGCTTTCCGCCGCCTTCTCGTAGACGATGAGCGGCGATTCCTTCTTGAGGATCGACTCTTCGTTGATGACGATCTCGCGGATGTTCTTGTGCGAGGGGACCTCGTACATGATGTTCAGCATCGCGTTCTCGAGGATGGCGCGCAGCCCGCGCGCGCCGCTCTTGTGCGCGATGGCCTGGCGGGACACGGCGCGCAGCGCTCCCTCGGTGAACTTGAGCTGCACCCCATCCATCTCGAGCAGCTTGCGGTACTGCTTGGCGAGCGCGTTGCGCGGCTTGGTGAGGATCTCCATCAGCGCGCTCTCGTCCAGCTCCTCGAGCGTGGCGATGACCGGCAGGCGGCCGATGAACTCGGGGATCATGCCGAACTTGAGCAGGTCCTCCGGCTGCACGTCGCGGAGAAGCTGTGAGACGTTGCGCTCCTTCTTGCTCTGCACGTCGGAGCCGAAGCCGAGCGAGCGGCCTTCCTTGCGCGCCTCGACGATGGTGTCCAGCCCGCCGAAGGCGCCGCCGCAGATGAAGAGGATGTTGGAGGTGTCGACCTGCAGGAACTCCTGCTGAGGGTGCTTGCGCCCGCCCTTGGGCGGCACGTTGGCGATGGTCCCCTCGATGATCTTGAGCAGCGCCTGCTGCACACCCTCGCCCGAGACGTCGCGCGTGATGGAGGGGTTCTCCGACTTGCGGGCGATCTTGTCGATCTCGTCGATGTAGACGATGCCCTTCTGCGCCCGCTCGATGTCGTGGTCGGCGGCCTGCAGGAGGTTGACGATGATGTTCTCGACGTCCTCGCCGACGTAGCCCGCCTCGGTCAGGCAGGTCGCGTCGCTGATGGTGAAGGGGACGTTCAGGATGCGCGCGAGCGTCTGCGCCAGCAGCGTCTTGCCGGAGCCGGTGGGGCCGAGCAGCAGGATGTTCGACTTCTGCAGCTCGACGTCGTCGAGCGCCACCTTGCTCTCGATGCGCTTGTAGTGGTTGTGCACCGCGACCGAGAGGATCTTCTTCGCCCGCTCCTGCCCGATCACGTACTCGTCGAGGATGTTCTTGATCTCGCTGGGCCGGGGGATGCGCAGCTTCTGGTCGCGCGCCTCCTCCTTGTCGATCTCCTCGGCGATGATGTCGTTGCACAGCCCGATGCACTCGTCGCAGATGTAGACGGTGGGCCCCGCGATCAGTTTCTTCACCTCCTTCTGCGACTTGCCGCAGAAGGAGCAGCAGAGGGTGTGGTTCTCGCGCTTGTCCAACGTCTGCCTCCGCCTTCGAGTACCGTCCGACCCCGAATCTAACCCTACTTGGGTGCCGAAGCTGGCTTCTTGATGACCACTTCGTCGATCAAGCCGTACTCCTTCGCCTCACCCGCCCCCATGAAGTAGTCCCGATCCGTGTCCTTCTCGATGCGCTCGAGCGGCTGGCCGGTGTGCTTCATGAGGATTTCATTCAGCTTTGCCTTCAGACGCAAGATTTCCTTCGCGTGCAGCTCGATGTCGCTCGCCTGGCCCCCGAAACCGCCGCTCGGCTGGTGGATCATGATCCGCGAGTGGGGCAGCGAGAGCCGCCGGCCCTTTGCCCCCGCCGACAGCAGCAGCGCCCCCATCGACGCCGCCTGTCCCATGCAGATCGTCGACACGGGCGGCTTCACGTATTGCATCGTGTCATAGATGGCGAGGCCGGCCGTCACCGAACCGCCCGGACTGTTGATGTAGAGATTGATCTCCTTGTCGGGGTCCTCGCTCTCGAGGAAGAGCATCTGGGCGATGACGACGTTCGCCACGTCGTCGTCCACCGGCGTGCCGAGGAACACGATGCGGTCCTTGAGCAGCCGCGAGTAGATGTCGTACGAGCGCTCGCCGCGGTGCGTCTGCTCCACCACGAACGGCATCGGAATGTAGGGCATCGAACGGTCTCCAGCGTGGAACTTACGTCAAGTTGGCCTTCTCGAGCAGGAAGGCAAGCGCCTTGTCTTGCCGCAGGCGGCCCTTCAGGCCATCGACCGACTCTTGCCTGCGGAACGCCTGCCTGAGCTTCTCGACGGGCTGCTTCAGCTCGCCCGCCAGCTTCGCATAGTGCTTCTCGAGGTCTTCGTCCGTGGCTTCGATGCCTTCCTTCTCAGCGATCGCCTCGAGCAGCAGATAACCTTTCACTTCCAGCGCCGCACGCGCGCGGAGATCGTCGCGCAGCCGGTCGACGTTGAGCCCCAGCTGGCGGACGTCGAGCCCGCGCCGGTGGAAGCCCTCCAGCATACCCTGCAGCATGGCGTCGACGTTGCGCTCGACCAGCGCAGGCGGCGCTTCGACGGGGTTCTTCTCCACCAGGGCCGAGAGGAGCGCCTCGCGCTGCGCGCCTTGCTTGCGCTCCTTCTCGTGCGCGGCCATCTCCTCGTGGACCTTTTGCCGCAGATCGGCCAGCGTCTTGGCCTCGCCGCCGAGGTCCTGGGCGAACTGATCGTCCAGCGCCGGGACTTCGCGCTTCTTCAGGCCCTTCACCCGCACCTGGAAGCGGCCTTCCTTCCCGCGCAGCTCGGCAACCGTGTAGTCCTGGGGGAAGCCCACCGCCAGCTCGCGCGTCTCGCCGACCCGGGCGCCCACCAGGTGCTCGGCCTTGTTCTCGAGCAGCGACCCGGGGATGACCTCGAGCAGGACGTTGTCGCGCTTGGCTCCGCGCAGCGGCGCGCCGTCGACGAAGCCCTCGTATTCGGCGACCGCGTAGTCGCCCAGCTCCACGACGTCGCGGCCCTCGACGGGCACGAACATCGCCTGGTCCCGCCGCATCTCCTCGAGGCGCGCGTCGAGGGCCTCGTCGGTGACGTTGACGTCCACCTTGGGCGCGGGGAGGCCGGCATAGTCCTTCGGCTCGACCCGCGGCCGGACCTCGACGGTGGCGACGTACTTGAAGGGCTCGCCCGGCTTGACGTCGCCGTTCTCGACCCGAGGCGGTGCGACCGGCTCCAGCTTGTGCTCCTCCAGCGCCTCGTGGATGGACCCGGCCACCAGCTTCTGGGCCACGTCCTTCTTCACGTCGTCGCCGAAGTAGCGCTCGACCAGCCGGCGCGGTACGTGCCCGGCGCGGTAGCCCTTGAGCTTCACGGTGCGCGAGAGGCCGGTGTAGGCGCTGTCGAGCGCGTCCTTCACCCGGTCGGGCCCCAGCTCGACCGAGACCTTCTTCACCACCGGGGAGAGATCTTCGACTCGAGACTGGGCCAAGGCACGCTCCTACCTGCTCCCGCGCATCCTATCGCGCGGCTGTGACACTGGGGGACACCATTCCCATGGTGTCCCCTCCACAATGAAATGCGAGAGGCGGGACTCGAACCCGCACGGGTTTCCCCACCGGCTCCTAAGGCCGGCGCGTCTGCCGGTTCCGCCACTCTCGCGACCACAGTCTACGCCGGCAGGGGCCGGGTGATAGCGCCGGCCCCTCGGAGCGTCAACCCAGCCGCCCCCATATTCGGCGCGGCCGCGCGTTGCGGCCGACCTCGCGGCGCTCTAGTTCCCCGAGTAGATCGCGACGAAGCCCGCCGTGTTGCCGGCCTGCCGGAACCCGACCAGCACCTTCCGCCCGGCGCCCGAGCCCATCATCTGGATGTCCTCGATGCCGCTGTTGGAGAGGTCTCCGAACAGGCTGAAGGCGTAGTGACGGTCGGCCGCCGGCGTGGAGCCGAGCCGGTCGATGCCGCCGGCGTAGCGGTTCCCCACCCAGACCGTGCCGTCGGAGCTGTCCAGCGCGAGCGCGCCGACAGACGCCGCCGGATAGCTCGCGCTCGAGATCGCTCCTGTCCCCGGGTCTTTGAAGGTCTGCGTGAATTGATAGCTCGAGGCGACGCGGCCGCTCTCGTCGCTCAGGAGCGAGCCATCGGGAGCGAGCCGGCGCAGGCCCAGATACCCCGAGCCGACCCACACGCCGGAGCCATCGGGCATCGCAGCCATGCCGAAGACGAGATCGTCGATGCGCTGGCCGGGATAAGGCGCGGAGGTCGTCGACTCGCCCATCAGGTCGGGCCAGACGTCGATCCGGTTCTTGACGTAGCAGGGGAACGCATTTTGCGGGCAGCTGGTGCCGGATCCGGCGTCGTCGGTCAGACTCGCTGCCGCGAAGAACCGGCCCGCCGGCGGGCCGCCGAAGGCGCTCCAATGGAACCGCGTGGTCCGTGCGGCGCCGCCGAACCACACGTCGCCCGACGGATCGACCGAGATGCCTCGGTAGTCCTCGGTGATCCACGCCCAGGGTCCGCAGTTCGTGTCGTTCGTGCACCCGTTGAAAGCGGGGTGCGAGTGCTCGGCCAGGCCCGAGCAGCTTCGGTCGCCGTTGCAGGTCGGGTTGCCGGCGTAATTGGGATCGCCCCAGGCGAAACCGTGATTTCCGCCGAACCAGAGGTTTCCGCCCTGGGAGTCGTATGTGATGCGGAAAACGCTGCACAGCTTTTCGCGGCCGTCCATCTCGTTGCGCACGAGGTTCGGGCCCGAGAAGATGTCGTAGTGGACGACCTTCACCTTTCCGGAGGCGTCGAGCGTCACGCGGTCGGCGTCCCCACTCTTGTACACGTACGCGAGCCCCGGGCCGTTCGGCCCCGGCCGGTTCGCCGGCTTGTCCCAGGCGTCCTCGCATCCCGGCAGGCCTTCGTAGCCGACGTAGACCGTCCCGGCCGGGCCGCCCGTAACCGCGATGACCTTCAGGAACTTCGGGCCGACCGGGTCCGAGCCGTCCGGCAGGTACCCGTAGGGGCGCAGGCCGTCGGCCATCGTGAACCGTTCGAACTTCGTCGAGCCTTGTCGCAGCAGGAAGAGGCCGTCCGCGCCGCCCGCCACCCAGAGGTTGCCGCCTTGATCGGCGCTGACCTGGTAGACGTCGTGCGGTCCGCCGTGCTGCGGGCCCAGGAACGACCAGCCCGGCGCGGTGGGGAACGGGATCGCGGGAGGCGGGACGAATCCGCCGTCAGGCGGACCTGCGTCCGGAGGGCCGGCATCGGGAGGCCCTGCATCGGGAGGACCGGCGTCCGGAGGGCCGGCATCCGGAGGCCCTGCATCGGGAGGACCGGCGTCAGGGCCCGCGTCCGGCGGACCGGCATCGGGGTGGCCGGCGTCGGGATCGCCGCCGTCCGTCGGCGGTGGACCGCCGTCGCGCCCCGGCCCCACGTCGCCGGATCCCGCCCCGCCGCACGCCCAGACCACCGCCGCGGCACCTACCGCCATGGCCCCCGCCGCCCGCCACCACCTCATCACGAACCTCCGCCCCTCGGGCGCCTCGCATTCGCGCCCGGCCGCTCGGCAAAGCACGCGGCGTACCAGGTGTCCGCACGGGCGGCCGTCCGCGAGGCTGGGCAACGGCCTTCCCATCCGTGCCCGCCCCGAGTCCCCGCTGGGCCATGCCCTGCTACGCCCAGTGCCCACCGGCCAGGCAGGCGAGCGCACCCACCTGCTCCGCCATTTCCCCCGCGAACTTTGTATCGGCCCGCAACTCCGTAGTGCCCGTATCCGTCGGTCCCCAATGGATCAGGCCGTGATTTCAGGGGGATAGCCCTGGCGCCTCGCTTGCAGCCCAAGCGGGCATGCGCAAGCAGCGCGGGTTCACGCTGATCGAGGTGGGAATCGCGGCGGCGGTGCTTGCCACGCTCGCCGCAATGAGCATCGCCGGGCTGCGCGGAATGCGGCAGCGCGGCGCGTATGCGGGCGCGACCGGCGACGTGATCGGCGCCCTTCGCCTCGCGCGCTCCGAGTCGTTCGGCCGCGGGCAGGCCGTCTACTTCATCGTCGATGCCAGTGCCACCGACGCCCTTGGCAATCCCAAAGTGCCGCGGTGGTGGGTGCTCCTCGACATCGGCGGCAACTTCGACTTCAACCTCTGGGATCCGTCCAACCCGAGCGGTCTCGGCGACAAGGTCCTCTCGAGCGGGACGTTCCCTTCGGGCGTGACGGTGGGCGCGTCCTCCGGCTACCCGCACGCGCTCGATGCGCCGTACCAGCTGATCCCCGCGGCCGCGGGCACCTCGCCGGTCGCCACGCCGGCCTTCTGCAGCTTCTGCCTGGTCGGCGGCGCCCGCCCCAATTACGGCTGGGTGCGCTTCTCCCCAGGCGCCGCTCCCGCCGCGACGTTCTCCGGCACCACGGCCTCGGCCTTCGGGCAGCAGCTGACCATCCTGTTCAACAACGGGACGCAGAGCTCGATGATGGTGGTCGCCATCCTGGCCCGGTCCGGGGCGGTCTTCTACAAGGAGCAGCCGTGATGCGGCCCGCGCAGCGCCGCAGCCAGCGGGGCTTCTCCATCATCGAGGCGATGATCGCGTCGATCGTCATGCTGGTGGGCCTGCTCGGCCTCGCCTCGCTCCAGATCGTCGGAGTGCGGTCCAACCACTTCGGCCGGCACATGACCCAGGGCTCGCAGCTGGCGCAGGACCTGATCGAGAACCTGCAGCGCTGGGACTACAACGACGCGCGCCTGACGCCGACCGTGCAGCGGAGCTGGAACGTGCAGAACGCGGCCTCGACCGCCGCGGTCGACGTCGAGTGGGAGATGGGCCGAGGCGTGAGCGCCACCCACGCGGACGGCAGCCCGTACACGGCCGACTTCAGCGACGGAACGACCAACGCCAGCAAGACCTCCGCGCTCGATGCGACGTTCTGCGCGGCCGGCTGCCCGTACATCGGCCTCTCCGGCGACGTAGACGGCGACGGCGTGCTCGACTACCAGCGCTACTGGAACGTGTGGACGACGAGCTTCGACGGCTCGACCACCACCGGCAAGCTCATCCAGGTGATCGTGCGCTGGAAGGAGCCGGTGCTCGGATATCGCCAGACCACGGCTTCGACGTTCAAGGAAATCCCCAACCAGCTGGATACGGGCCTATGAAACGCGCCGCACGAGGCTTCACGCTGCTCGAGTTGATGATCGGCGCGACCATGTCGCTGCTCGTGATCGGGGCGGTGACGGGCGCCTTTCTTTCGCAGAACCGAGCCTTCATCTCGCTCGATCTGAGCCGGGTCGCCGCCGACGCCGCGCGCGACGCGTTCCTGGAGATGGAGCCGTCCATCCGCCGCGCCGGTTTCGGCCTCGATCCCCGGTACGCCTTCGACTTCGCCTACTACGCCTGCCCCGCCGTGAACTGCCACGACTCGATCACCGGGCCGGATGACATCGTCTTCTACGCGCGCAACCCGAACTACACGTACACGGTGAACGCCGCCACCGCGCCGGACGGGACCGTCTGCGCCAACGCGCAGGGCTGCGTGAGCGGCAACGCGTACAACGTCAGCATCGCCAACGCGGGCGGCGTCTACACCGCGACCCCGAATCTGGGCACCGGCGCACTCACCCCGCTGCGCAAGGGACAGGTGGTGCAGTTCATCTGCCCCGGCGCGGCGGCGGTCACCCTGGCGACGCTCGCCACCACCCCGGCGCAGTCGGGCACACCGAACCTGTCGCTGGTCGCCACGCCGGCCAGCGCGCCGGGGAGCAACGATCCGACCCTGGCGAACGGATTCGCAGCCAACGGCTGCTTCGTCCAGGCGGGCGTCATCATGGTGCTCGTCGATCGATTCCACTACCTCGTCCAGCAGTACGCCGGCGTGCCCTGGCTGGTGCTCGACACCGGCACCGACATCGACGGATCGGGCACGGTGGACGCGAGCGATTACCTGCCCATCGCGCCGGGCGTCGAGGACGTGCAATTCGCGTACGTCATGAACATCAACGCGCCCGCGATCCCGAGCGGGGGCGCCGCTCCTTCCCCGGCCCCGGGCAAAGGGCCCGACGCTCCGACGCCCGCCGGCGGGGCCAACGCGGGCAACTGGGTCTTCGGCGACTACTTCACGGGGGCTGGCGCCACCGCAGCCGGAACGCGGGAGCAACCCGACTCGACGCTGGCTAGCATGCCGCAGTACGGGACCTCGCTGAACGATCCGACCCGCTACAACAACACGGCCGCGAACATCCGCGGCGTGCGCATCGCGGTGAACCTGCGCTCGCTCCAGACCGACCAGGCGCAGGCGGCGAGTTGGACGGGCGACACCGAGAAGCAGGTCGGGAACTTGAACGGCGCGAACCTCCAGACGGGAGGCCGCCTGCGCCGCTTCAGCTACTCCACCACCGTCGCGTGCCGGGACATGGAGTCCCGCTCCGCATTCATCTTCTAGGAGCTCCGGATGGTCTACCCACATGCCAGGAGCGCGCGCGGAGCGGCCCTGATCATCGCCATGGTGCTGGTCGCCGTGCTGGCGGTGGTCGCGCTGGCGCTGGTGCGCCGCACCAACAACGAGATGGACGCCATCGGCGGGAAGCGCAACTACGACCGCTCGGTCTCTTGCGCGGAGGCGGGTCGGCAGATGCTGCTGAGCCAGTTCCGCGTGTTCGGCATGGACCCGACCTCGATCGTGCTGAACACCAAGGCGGGCAACCTGAAGGTGTACACCGGGCACTACGACCAGTTCGCCATCCAGACGGTGCAGGCAGTCTCGAAGGGCTCCGGCGCGGGCGTGAACGGCAACGGCGCGGCGATGGACTTCGCCAACCGGCTCACCTCCGCCGGCCTGGGCGGCACCGTCTACCGCTTCAACGTCGTCTGCGCGGACTCCAGCAACGACCACCAGAGCGAAGTCGAGTTCGAGGTCCGCTTCGGCCTCTAGGCCGCGGGAAACCCCATGAACCCCATCAAACCCACTCCGCTCCTCGCCGCCCTGCTCGCCCTCTGCGCTCCCGCCGCGGCGCTCGCCCAGAACGCGACCTCGTCCTGGGACCGCAACGTCGAGCGCATGGACTACCTCACCAACCCGCCGGAGCGCGGCGACAACAACTTCTTCACCACCGTGGTGGCCCAGACCGGAAACGTGACGCTGCTCTACCCGGCGAAGAACTCGCTGAAGGAGTTCAGCCAGCGGCTCTATCGCATCCGCGTCGACCTGGGCGGGCTCACGCCGACCCGCTGCGACAACGCGTACCTGAACGCGCTGACGTACTTCATGCCCACCAACGTCAACGCTCCGGCCGGGCAGGTCGCGATGCAGGGCGTCTTCGACCCGCTCAAGAGCTATCCCGACCCGGAGACGACGTACTCGGGCGGCGGCGGCGTGAGCAACAACTTCGCCAATGCCTCGTTCTATCTGTACGGGAACTGGCCGGTCGGCTCGAATCCGGCGGGCACGGCGCAGACGGCCGCGGCTGCCTGCGGCGCTTTGAAAGACGCCGCCGGGCTTCCGCTCGCGGGCCAGGACCTTGCGGACTGCACGAAGTGCACCGCGGGCGCCGGCGTCAGCACCAAGAAGCAGCAGGGCTACTACCTGAACCCGTATGCGAAGGACAACGACGTCACCACCAACGCTGGCGTCTTCGCCGGGCAGTTTCTCAACTTCCACCCGCCCAAGTGGTCGCTCCTGCGCCTCGCCTACAAGCGCCTGGTGAACGGGCCGCTCCTCTCGGTGCTCCGCGAGGCGGTGGTGGCGCAGAACGGCGCGGTGGGCGGCACGGTGGTGCAGAAGATGCTGCCGCAGTCGTGCCAGGGCCAGGGCCGGCCCCTGAACCAGAAGCTCGGCGCGGCGGACGCCCTCGCCTATACGAGCAACGCGAACCCGATAGCGGAGATGATGTTCAACACCGCCTGGTACATGGGCGGCCAGGAGAACCCCTGGTGGTTCGGGGCCGGCACAACCCCGGGCGCCGCGATGGTGAACGGCAAGAGCGGTCCGTGCAACGGCTGCAACGCCGACTTCATGGTGGTCTTCTCGGACGGTCGCGGCGACATCGCCAATCCGAGTTGCACGCCGAACATCCTGGGCGTGAAGCCGGCCTTCTGCACCGCAACGGCTGCCTGCACCACCGTCGGCATGGGCACCGCGGACGACGGCAACGACTTCCTGAACCCGAATACGCAGCTCGACGTGGCGGCCACCATCACCGGCCTCGGCGTGCGCCAGACCTGGCCCGGCACCTGCGACATGGACTTCGCCGACGACGTCGCGACCTGGATGGTGAACAACGACGTCTCCTTCGGCACCGCCGGCACGCGCGTGCAAACGTACGTGGTGGGCATCGGCGACCCGAAGAACACCTACGGCGAGATGAGCATCTTGCAGGGGATCGCCAGCAAGGGTGGCGGCATCTACACGGTCGCGGACGACTACCGCACCCTGGAAGTGAACATCGAGCAAGTCTTCCTCGACATCATCCGCCGCGCCACCTCGTTCTCCGTAGCCGCCATCACCACCGTGCAGACCCGCGGATCGACCTTCGCCTTCATCCCCCGCTTCCGGCCGCTGCAGGGCCCGCAATGGGAAGGCCGCCTCTTGCGCTTCAAGCTGTTCAACGAGTTCGCGGCCGGCTGCGACATCAACGTCGACAAGAACGTGAAGAACGCGGTCAACCCGAACGGCAACGCGAGCTGCAACGACCTCTACCTGCAGGACAAGAACAACAAGTACATCGCGGAGAGCGCGGACGCGGGCGGCAACGCCAGCAGCTTCTTCACCCTGGACAACGCCCAGCCCTGGAACCCGGCGGTGACCACCGGCTGGCCGTTCGCCGCCGGCGTTGACGGCGGGTTGGTCCCCGCCACGCCCGTCTGGGAAGCGGAGCAGGAGCTGGAGACCCGGGTCACCTCGTTCATCGCGGGCGCCGCCGACGACCGCCTCATCTACACGGTGGCCGCCAACGCCTCCGGCGGGTACGACCCGGCGTTGATCAGCTTCAACACCTCGAACGTCTCGACCATCACCCCGCTGCTCAAGCTGGGCGGGTACCTGGGCGACTTCTGCTCCTCGCTCGCGGGCATGACCCGGCACACCTACGCGACCGACGACGACTGCACCGTGGACGTCATCCAGTTCATGCGCGGTTACGACGTCATGCTGCAGAACGGGCTGAACCGCGCGGGCCCGGACGGTGGGTCGGTGGTGAAGTACCCCCGGCCCAACGTGATGGGCGACATCTTCCACTCCTCGCCCATCCTGGTGACGCCGCCGGTGCCGAGCGGCCTGTGCTCCCTGGGGCTCAGCAACCAATGCCTCCTCTCGCTGTACACCGACAACATGACGCCCGAGGCGCCGACCTCGCCGAGCTTCCGGCATGCCTACGACGAGTACCAGGCGAAGAACGACCACCGCACCGAGATCGTCGTGGTGGGCGCCAACGACGGCATGCTGCACGCCTTCAACGCCGGCAACTGGGTGACCGGCGACGATCCCGACACGCCGCTCATCACCGAGACCGCGCACTACGATTTGGGCACCGGCAAGGAGATGTGGGCCTTCATCCCGCCCGATCTGCTGCCCAAGCTGCAGCGGTACATCATCAACACGCGCCACGAGGCGATGGTCGACGGCACGCCCATGGTGCGCGACATCTGGGTGGACGGCAGCGGCGCCGCCAGCACCAAGGACGGCAAGCGGCAGTCCGACGAGTTCCACACCATCGCGGTGGTGGCCGAGCGCGAGGGCGGCAGGCACCACTTCGCTCTCGACATCAGCGACCCCGCGGTACCGAAGTACCTGTGGAGCTACCCTCTGCCCGGCACGGCCGAGGCGCTCAACTCCGGCGAAAGCTGGAACGACGTAGCGCCGGGCGCCCCGCCCATCGTGAACATCGTGGTGTCGGACAGCACGGGCCCCGTCAACCGGGCCGGCTCGCGCGCCAGCGAGAAGTGGGTGATCGGGATCGGTGGCGGGTTCGACACGGACCTGCTGCGCGGGCGCGGTATCCACGTGCTCGACGCGTGGACCGGCCAGGAGGTGTTCCGCTTCAGCCGCGCCGATTCGACCGGCGCGACGGATCCGCGGCAGAACCTGTTCCCGGTCGCCTCGTCGCTCAGCTTCGTGGACACCGACCAGGACTTCGTGTTCGACACGGTCACGTTCGGCGACACCTTCGGCCAGCTCTGGGCCATCAACATCGCGGCGCCCGGCAGGGACAACACCGGGGACGGAATGTACGACAACTGGTTCGGCGGCCGCGCGTTCGTCGAATTCAAGGGCTCGCCCCTTTGGCACCGGGCGCCGTTCTTCCAGCGGCCGGCCATGGCCGTGGTGCCGCAGCCGGGCGGACAGCCGATCGTCCGCGCGCTGCTCGGCTCCGGCAACCGCGACCAGATCAAGGACGGCCAGGGTGGCACCTGCGGCCTGTCGGACCTCGATGCCTGTCTCCGCCAGGACTGCACCGTCGACGTGCTCGCCAGCCGCCGCCGCATCGGTCCCGCCCCGCTAGGCGGCGCCGGCGGTCACTACCAGACGGGAGAGTGGAAGTACACCTCGGGGAGCACCTCGCTCACCACCAACACGCTCAACCTCACGCCCGGCGACACGCAGTCGAGCGCGAGCACCGACGTCGACGACGTGTCGATCCAGTACACGCTGACCTGCGGCGGCACCACGCAGACCCACGACAACAGCATCTACTGCGATTTCAGCACAGGGGAATGCCCGCCCGACGTCGGCAAGCCGCTAGGGACGAAGCTGATCTGGACGCCCTCGGTCGCGCAGGAGTACTCGCGGTTCTACTCCGTCCAGGTGTGGGGTACCGGCAACCGCGCGGCCCCGACCACGCTCGCCGCCGCGCAGACCTACGACGCGAACGCGCTCACCGATACCAACCTCGTGGACGCGACCAGCTGCCCGCTGAACGCGACCGCCGGCTCCTGCGCCTCGGCGACGGGCAACGGTTGGTTCGTCGCGCACAACCAGACGGTGACGCTGGCGGGAGTGACCCAGGCGCGCACGCCGGGCGACGAGAAGACCGGCTCCTCGGCGCTGGTCCTCGCCGGCTGCGCGCTGTGGAACACGCTGCTGCCCAACAACAGCGCGGTGCTCGCGTGCAACGGTACGCTCCCGGCAGACAACGCCTTCGTGTACCAGGGCGACGCGCTCACCGGGCACCTCCAGTGCGGCGTGGCCGGGTCCGCCACCGCGTCCGCGACCGTGCGCGCAGTCCGCCGCGACACCAACGTCACCCCGCAGCAGTTCACCCCGGTGGTGTCGCTCAACCAGAAGACGGGCGACGTCGCGTACAGCGGCGTCAGCCTCGAGCCCGGCGCGCCGCCGCTCCAGGTCCAGGTCGGCGGCAACAACGTGATCGGGTTCGTGAAGTGGCTCGAGGTCTCGCGCGCCACGCACGACTGCCGGCACTCGGGCAAGTGTCAGTAGCCGCCGTATTCGGCCGCTCTGTGCGAGTGACCGCCGTATTCGGCGGTCCTGTGCTCTTCATCTGGCGCTGACCGCGCGCTGGTCGGACGCGCCAAGGGCCTGCAGCACCGCCTTGCGCAGCAGGTCGGGTGGCAAGAGCCCCTGCGCGAGGATGGCGTCATGGAACGCGAGCGGCTCGAAGCGCGGCCCCAGGGCGCGCTCCGCCGCCGCGCGCAGGTCGATCAGCTTCGTGTACCCGTAGAAGTAGGCGGTGGCCTGGCCGGGCATGCGGAAGGTGAACCGGTCGACTTCCTCCGTCGCGAACGCCGGAGAGAGCCCGACCTCCTTCTGCAAGAACTCGCGCGCCGACTCGGGCGTCCACTTGCCCGTCTGCAGCTCCGGATCGACGAAGGCGCGGGCCGCGCGCTGCAGCCGCAGCTGGAGCGAGACGAGCTTCCCGTCGTCGGGCATGTAGGGCAGGGTGATGGCCTCCGAGTACAGCCCCCAGCCCTCGACGTTCACGCTGTTGAAGGCGAAGATCGCCCGCGCGATCGAGACGCCCTTCTCCACCATGGTCGAGAACTGCAGCTCGTGCCCGGGTCGCGCCTCGTGGGCGGTCAGCGTCCACGACGCCGCGTCGTAATTGAAGTCGTCGTACTTCTGCTCCTTGGCTCCCGGGACGCTCAGCGGCAGTACGAACTCGCCCTGCTCGCCGGTGTTGCCCAGCAGGCGCGGCGGCATCATGTGCGGCGCCGGCTGCTGCGCGTTCTCCGCCGGAGTGCCCAGCCGGATGCGCGCGGGGCGCGAGGGCAGGGTGACCACCCGCTGGTCGCGGATGACGTCCTCGATCTGCCTGAGCCGCGCCATGTAGTGGGCCAGCACCTGCTCGTCGGGGATGGGGCTCTTCTTCAGCGAGCGGATGACGTCCCGGTAGTCGGTGGAGGCGAAGCCCTTCTGCTTCGCCACCCGCGCCGCGACCGTCTGCATCTCGCCCTGGATCTGCGCGAACGCCGCCCGCGCCTGCGCCGCGAGCTGCGCCGGCGGGATGTCCACGCCGACCTGCTCGAGCCGGAACGCGTACAGCTCGGGAACGAGGCGGAAGTCCTCGCGGGCGCGCGGGAGCACCTCCGCGCGCAGGAAGGCGACGTACTCGCCGAGCTGCTTCTTCAGCTCGGCGACGGGCTGCTCGTACCCGGGGATCTTGTACTCCTCGAACAGCTTCTCGATGCCGTCGATGGAGAACCCCGCCGTCTGGAGGTCGTTCTCCACCTGCAGCCTGCTCGGCGGCTGCAAGCCGGGCTTGGCCAGCCCTTCGCGCGTCTCGCGCTCGGCGAGCTGCACGATCGAGGTGGTCCCCGGCTCGAGCCCGGCGTACTTGCGCACGCGCGCCAGCGCGGCCGGGCGCCGCGCCGGAGCGATCTGCGGATCGAGCAGGCTGCGCACGCTGAAGAACACCAGCCGGGCCAGGTTGTGGTAGGGCACCTCGAGCCGCTCGCTCAGCTCGGAGCCGCGGATCGTCTTCCCCGCCGCGTCGGCCAGGATGGCCAGGTCCTGCGCGACCAGCGGGTCCTTCTCCGCGCGCCGCAGGTCCTCGATCTTCGCCAGCGCCTCGCTCGTCGCCTGACGCTGCCGCTCCTGGTGGCCGGGGGTCAGGTCGGTGATGCGGTCGTCCAGGCCAGGCTGGCCGACCCGCGCGGCCTGCTCCGGCGCGAAGCGTGCCTGGACGGCGAGGAGGATCTTGGCGTTTTCGTTGCTTCGGGAAATCCAGGAACGGTCGGCCGACTTGGGTGCGGCGGCTCCCGCCTGCGGCGCGGTAGCGGCGGGCGTGGGCGCCGGCTGCGCGTGGTTGCAGGCGGCGAGCGCAAGGAGGGCTGCGGCGGCGCATCGGACAGGCTTTCGCATCGGTTGGTCCTCGGGCGGGGCGGAGCTTGAGCGCCGCCGAAAGACCCGGGGCTCTACTCTGAACCGCCCGTCCGATCAAGGAGACGCTCGTCTGCGCGCGTACGGATTCGACGGCTCTCCTCGAACGCCCCGCCGCTGCTTAGTTCTATCAGGTTCGTGAATCCTCGAGGTGATCGATGGCTAGCGCGCCTGCAGCCGTCGTGTTCGACATCTTCGGCACCCTGTTTTCGCTCGAGCCACTCGCCGAGCGGCTGGAGCGCCTGGGCCTGCCGAGGTCCTCGCTCGACCTGCTGTTCACCCGAACGCTGCGCGACGCGTTCGCGCTCGAGGTCGCCGGTGATTTCCGCAGGTTCCGAGAAGTGATCGCGGGCAGCCTGCAGGTGCTCTTGTCGGCGTCCGGCCGTCAACCCGACGGTGCATCGATCGACCGTGCCCTGGAGGTCTTTTCCGAGCTGCCGGCATTTCCCGACGTGCGGCCCGCTTTCGAGCTGCTGCGCGAACGCGGGATCCCGGTCGCGACGCTCGGAAACGGAAGCGCGGCGACAGTGCGCGTACTCCTGGAGCGCGCGGGGCTCGCTCCGCTCGTCCAGTCCGTGCTTTCCATCGAGGACGTCAAGCACTGGAAGCCCCATGCCGCGGCCTACCAGCACGCCGAGCGGAAGCTGGGGCTCCGCGCCGACCAGTTGGCGTTGGTCGCGGCGCACGCCTGGGACGTGCAGGGCGCGAAACGCGCAGGGTGGCGGGCGGCCTGGGTCAGCCGGCTGGAGAAACAGTTCCACCCCGCCATGCAGGCCGGCGACGCGGCCGGAAGCACGGTCGAGGAAGCGGTTCGAGCGCTGCTTGATGCGTGACCACCCGCGAACGTGCGCGTCGATGGGCCACGCCTTGGGCGGCACCGAAGTTTTCGCCGTGCACGATGGGCTACCGCGCGGCGTGCCGACCGCCGACAACGAGGCCAGCTGGCGGTCGTCACTCGCGAAACTCGCGGCTCTCGTCGAGGCGGGCTAGAACACGCGCGAACCCGGTCGCAGGACCGGGGAGCCAGGAAAGGCGAAACCCCCGAAACCTGCATGGTTCCGGGGGCTTCTGTGAGTGAGCGCGGAAGGAATCGAACCTTCAACCTATGGATTAAGAGTCCATTGCTCTGCCAGTTGAGCTACGCGCCCTGGAGGGCGGGCTGTCTACCGTCCCGCGGGCCTACTAGTCAAGACGAGTTGGGGTGGCTGACCGGGCTCGAACCGGCAACGTCTGGAGTCACAGTCCAGTGCTCTACCATTGAGCTACAGCCACCACGAAACCTCCACTGTCTGGCGCGCCAGGAGGGAGTCGAACCCCCGACCTACGGCTTAGAAGGCCGTTGCTCTATCCGGCTGAGCTACTGGCGCCGGTACTGCACCGCTCCGCGAAGAGA
>Ga0137409_10001524_pt1 | contig 25012 bp, 21 predicted proteins | sample CZODoug1_16funga_FD_122059 | JGI IMG/M metagenome (GOLD analysis project Ga0137409, IMG submission 122059) | Vadose zone soil fungal communities from Angelo Coast Range Reserve, California, USA - CZODoug1_16fungal (Hybrid Assembly) | ecosystem: Environmental > Terrestrial > Soil > Vadose zone...
CAGGCGCTCGCGCAGCCACGCGGGAGATTGTCCTCCAACCTTCACACCCTTGACCACGCGCGATGCGAACACCGGACAGGCCGCAGGCGCCTCGATCCGCGTTGGAAACACGGCCGCATGTGCCGCCCCCACCGTTGGGGTGGTGTACGTGAGATAGCGGCCCTCGTGCGCAGCCGCATAGTCACGCGCGATGCCCCATACGCTCATGCAGTCGCCGCGATTGGGCGTGGCGTTAACTTCGAGCGCCGTGTCGTTGAGGTCCAACGCCTCGCGCAGATCGACCCCCAGGGGCAATCCGGCCGGTAGCTCCATGATTCCGTCCTGCTCCTGTCCTAAGCCCAACTCGCGGGCCGAGCACAGCATGCCATTGGACTCGAGGCCGCGCAGCTTGGCCCGCTTGATGGCAATGCCGCCCGGCAGTAGGGCCCCCACCATCGCCACCGCCACCTTGAGTCCGCCGCGGACGTTGGCGGCGCCGCAAACGATCTGCAGCCGATTCGATCCGTCCGTGGTCACCTCGCACAATGCGAGCTTCTCCGCATTCGGATGAGGGCTTACACCAAGCACTTCGCCGACCACGACGCCGGAAAAGGGCGGCGCCACCGGCGTCACCGACTCCACCTCGAGACCGGCGAGCGTCAGCCGTTGCGCAAGCTCCGCAGGCGTGACCCCGAGCGGAACGAACTCCCGCATCCAGTGATGAGTGATCTTCACGGAAACTGCTTCAAGAATTGCAAATCGTTTTCGAAGAACAGACGCAGGTCGTCGACGCCATACCGCAACATCGCGAGCCTCTCGATGCCCATACCGAACGCATAACCCTGCCAGCGCTCGCTGTCGATCCCGGCCGCGGCCAGCACATTGGGGTGAATCATGCCGCAGCCCAGGATCTCGAGCCAGCCGGAGTGTTTGCACACCCGGCAACCCGCTCCATGGCAGAACACGCATTCGATATCCACTTCCGCCGACGGCTCCGTGAACGGGAAGTATGACGGCCGCAAGCGCATGCCCAACGGCTGCTCGAAGAAATGCTCGACGAAGGTATGCAGCATGGCCTTCAGATTCGCGAAGCTGACCGCCTCACCGACCATGATGCCTTCGACCTGATGGAACATCGGGGAGTGCGTCATATCCGAGTCGTTGCGATAGACGCGACCCGGCGCGATCACCGCCAGAGGCGGCTTCATCGCGCGCATGGCGCGAATCTGCACGGGCGAGGTATGCGTACGCAGCAGCCTCCCGTCCGGGAAATAAAACGTGTCGTGCATGGCGCGGGCCGGATGATTCTTCGGAATATTCAGCGCTTCGAAATTATGGAAGTCATCCTCGACTTCCGGACCGGTCGCGACTTGAAATCCCGCCTGCATGAATATCCGTTCGATGCGCAGGCGGGTCCGCGTGACTGGATGAAGGCTGCCCGGCTCCTGCCCGCGACCCGGCAGCGTGACGTCGATCGCGCCTTTCGCAAGTTCCGCGTCGAGCACGGACGCTTCGAGCGCTGCGCGGCGAGATTCGATGGCGGTTTGAATGGCCGCCTTCGCTTCGTTGATCCGCTGCCCGGCCGCGGGGCGTTCGGCCGCGGGCAACGCACCCAGGCCCTTGAGTTGCTCGGTAAGCTGTCCCTTCTTGCCCAGCAGGCGCACCCGCACGTCGTCCAGACGCTCCAAGTTTGCGGACGCGCCGACGTCAGCGAGTGCTCGCTCCACGAGTATCGAGAGTGCGTCAGCAAGGGCCATTGTCGAGTCCAAAGGGTGACACGGGGCATCGGGCTATGCGAGGCCCAACCCCCTCGCCAACCTAAGCTTTCAGGCCGCTTGGCTCGCAGCCGCCGGAAGCGCGGCCTTGGCTTTCTCCGCAATCGCGGTAAAGGCCGGCATGTCATGCACCGCGAGGTCGGCGAGCACTTTGCGATCGATGGCCAACTCGGCCTTGTTCAATCCGTCGATCAAGGTGCTGTACGTCATGCCGCACAGGCGCGCCGCCGCATTGATGCGAGTGATCCACAGCGCCCGGAACTCGCGCTTCTTCTCGCGCCGTCCGCGATAGGCGTACTGACCCGCCTTGATGACGGCCTGCTTGGCCGTACGGAACACCTTGCGCCGGGCGTTGAAATAACCCTTCGCCTTCTTGAGGATTTTCTTGTGACGTCGACCCGCGACGACACCGCGTTTAACTCGTGCCATATATTATCTCCTGACCTTAAGCGTTCGGCAGACACTGCTTGATGCGTTTCACGTCGGACTCGCTGACGTGCATCTCGCGGCGCAGCTGACGCTTACGCTTGCTGGGTTTCTTCGTCAGAATATGACGACGGTGGGACTGACCGCGCTTGAAGCCATTCGCTGTTTTGCGAAAACGCTTCGACGCGGCCTTCTTTGTTTTCATCTTAGGCACGTTCGACTCCTGATTTTTTTAGCCCTGTTCACAAACGCTACAAGGGATCCCGCGATCCCCCTTCAAGCGCCGCTACAGGCGGGACGGTTGACTTCTTAAGGTCTGCCGCTCACTTCTTTTTGGGCCCGAAGACCATGATCATCTGTTTGCCTTCCATCAGCGGATTCTGCTCGACCACCGAATATGGGGCGAGATCCTCAGAAATCCGCGTCAAGAGACGCCGACCGATGTCCTGATGCACGAGCTCACGGCCACGGTAACGCAATGTCACCTTGGCCTTATCACCCTCGGTCAGGAATCGGACGATGTTACGCAGTTTGACCTGGTAATCCGCCTCTTCCGTCCCGGGACGAAATTTCACTTCCTTGACCTGAATCTGCTTCTGCTTTCGCTTCGCCGCGTGCGCTTTCTTGTTCTGTTCGAACAGGAATTTGCCGAAATCCATCACTCTGACCACCGGCGGCTCCGCCATCGGTGAGACCTCTACCAGGTCCAGAGTTTGCGAGCTGGCCAGTTGCAGCGCCTCGGCGCGCGTCATGACCCCTGCTTGGCTTCCATCCGCTGCGATCACGCGCACTGACGGTGCGGAGATCTCCTCATTGCGCCTTACGCGCTTCGACGTTGCGATAAACGATCCTCCAAAACAAGACGGCCGCGGCTCGCGACTTCGTCGCAAAGCCAGGCGGTGAGCTCCTCGAGCTGCAGGTTGCCTAGATCTTTGCCACTGCGCGTGCGTACGGCCAGGGTGCGTGCCTCCACTTCCCGGTCGCCAGCGACCAAGAGGAAAGGCACACGCTTAATTGTATGCTCCCGAATTTTAAAGCCAACCTTCTCATACCTCAAGTCCGTTTCTACCCGAAGCCCATGATTTCTCAGGTTTTCCGCAACTTGCGTGCAATATTCATCCTGCGCGTTGGTAATTCCCATCACCACGATTTGCACCGGCGCAAGCCAGGTCGGCAGTTTCCCGGCATGGTGCTCCAGCAAAATACCGATAAACCGCTCCAGTGAGCCGAACATGGCGCGGTGCAGCATAACAGGCGTGTGCTTCTGATTATCCTCACCTACATGGGTTGCGCCCAGGCGCACGGGCATATTGAAGTCCACTTGCAGCGTTCCACACTGCCAATCCCGACCGATCGCATCGCGCAGGACGAATTCGAGCTTGGGACCGTAGAACGCCCCCTCGCCGGGGTTCAGGGTGGTTTCGATGCCGGCCGCATCGGACGCCTGCCGCAGCGCCGACTCGGCATTGTCCCAGACCTCGTCGGACCCTACCCGCTTCGCCGGCCGGTCCGAGAACTTGATACGCACATCTTCGAACCCGAAATCGCGGTAAATACTCAGGATCAGCTCGGTGATCTTCACCGCTTCGGAGGTGAGCTGGTCCGGAGTGCAGAACACGTGCGCATCGTCCTGGGTAAATGCACGCACGCGCATGAGCCCGTGCAAGGCGCCGGACGGCTCATAGCGATGTACTTTGCCGAATTCCGCAAGACGCATCGGCAGCTCGCGATAGCTGCGTAAACCTTGCTTGAACACCTGGATATGACCCGGGCAATTCATCGGCTTGATCGCGAACATGCGCTCGTCCGGCGTCTGGGTCATGAACATGTTTTCGCCGAACGTCTCGACGTGACCGGACTTCACCCAGAGTTCACGATCCATGATTTCGGGTGTGTTGACTTCCATGTAGCCCGCAGCGCCCTGACGTTCCCGCATATAGGCGATAAGCTGCTGAAACAGCGTCCAACCCTTCGGGTGCCAGAACACCGCGCCCGGCGCCTCCTCCTGCAAGTGGAACAGGTCGAGTTCCTTGCCGATACGCCGGTGATCCCGCTTCTCGGCCTCTTCCAGGCGGGTGAGATATTCCTTGAGCTGCTTCTCGTTGGCCCAGGCGGTGCCATAGATCCGCTGCAGCATTTCGTTGCGCGAATCGCCGCGCCAGTACGCGCCGGCCACCTTCATCAGCTTGAACGCTTTGAGCTTCCCCGTGCTGGGCACGTGCGGGCCGCGGCACAAGTCTTCCCAATCGCCCTGCCCATACAGACTGATCGGTTCGTTCGACGGGATCGCCGCGATGATCTCCGCCTTGTAGTGCTCGCCGATTTTTTTGAAATGCTCGACCGCAGCATCCCGTGGAAGGACCCGCCGACGCACGGGCAGATCCTTGGCGGCGATCTCGGCCATGCGCTTTTCGATCGCCGCCAAGTCATCGCTCGAAAATGGCCGCTTGTAGGCGAAATCGTAGTAAAAGCCGTCTTCGATGACGGGGCCTATGGTCACCTGGGCATCCGGATACAGATCCTGAACCGCGTTTGCCAGCAGGTGCGCCGTGGAGTGCCGGATGATCTCCAGCCCTTCCGGATCGCGATCGGTGACGATACTGAGAGAAACATCGTGATCGATCAGCGAGGAAGTATCGACCAACACCCCGTCCGCCTTGCCCGCCAGCGCCGCCTTGGCAAGTCCGGGGCCGATCGCGGCCGCGACCTGCGCCACCGAGACAGGGGCATCGAAGCGCTTCTGGCTACCATCGGGAAGAGTAACTACGGGCATGCGACCATCTTAAGCTATGAGCGGATTACGAACCGCGGTCAGGCACCCCTTCTGCGCGCCCCGGGGCTACGTGCCCCGCCACTCCCGCAAAGGAGTGGTGCGCGCTAGTGGGATCGAACCACTGACCCCCACCATGTCAAGGTGATGCTCTACCGCTGAGCTAAGCGCGCTCGGAGGGCGCGAAAGATACCGGATTCGACGGCGCCGATAAAGAGCAAGTCGCTGAAAATGCGCAAAATCGCCGCTGGGCGTCGCTTTGGACGCCGGCCGACAGACGGATCCGCCCCCTGTACCCTGTACCCTGCACCCAGTTGCCGTGCACCGGGTTACCGTGCACCGGTTTCCGTGGCATCCGGCTCCCGCGGGCCGGGTTTGACGCGCAAGCGGAACTGCGCCTCTCCGATGGTCAAGATGTCGCCGTCGGTCAGAAGCTGGCGCCTCACCTTACGCCCGTTCACGATCACCCCATTGGTGCTGTGGAGATCCTCGATGATGACGTCGTGCGAGTTCGTAAGGATCAGCGCGTGATGGCGGCTCACAGATGAGGAGTCGATGTGTAATTCGCAACCCGGCGCGCGGCCGATGCGGGTGCGCCGACTCAACGGGTGAGCTTTGTCGTGGTTGCCGTCGATCCGGATGAGATCGATGGTGCATTCCGGCGCGGACGCCCCGCCGCCGGCATCGGGCTGAATCCGCCCTGGGGCGCTTGCATCCCCGGGGGCGCTTGCATCGTTGCTTTCACCGCGCTCCAAGCGCTGCAGGATGAATTCGCGCTCCTCGAGGGCGCCCCGTGTGCGGTCCAATGCCGCCCGCAGGGAGCGGTTCTCCTCGGTGAGCTGCTCCATCTCCCGCGACCTTGCGGCCGGCTCGCCGGTTGGCCGCCTGACGTCCGCATTGCCCTGCCCGATCAATCGGCGCGCCTCCTGCAAATGGGCCAACAGCACCTCCATCTGCCCCTCGCGTTCCTGCGCCTCGGCCCGCAGCCGCAGTACCTCGAGCGCGAGGTCGGCGCGGGACTGCTCCGCCGCGGATAGCATCTCCTTGCCGCGCTGCCCTTCGATGCTGCCGGCGCTCAATTTTTCAGTGAGGTCGGCGCACCTGCGCTCCAGCTCCTGCACCTTGAGTTCGCGCTTGCCCCGCATTGCATGCTCTTTGGCCGCCGCCGACCCGAGCTTCGAGAGCGCATCGTCCCGTGCCGCCAACTGCGCCGCAAGATCGGCAACTCGCCGGCGCAGCTCATCGCGTTCGGACAGCAGGTCCCGGTGGTCGACCTGCGTGCCGCTGCTTTCATCGAGTGCGCGGCGGAACTCGCGTGTCCGCAATCGCTCCAGGTGCGCGGCCGCCTGCGCCTTGGCGCCGTTCAAGTCCCCGCGCGTCGCCTGGAGCTCTGCGTCGCGGCGCTTGAGTTGCGCAGTGAGCGCCGCCACCGCCTGCCGGGTGCCGTCAAGGTCGGCTGTCAGTGACTCGAGTCGCGCCCGCGCCGCCCTCAGATCGGCTTCGAGCTGAACGGCTGCCGTGGAGCGCTCTTCGAGCGCAGGAACGATCTGCGCGTGCTCACGCTGCAGGGCGCTGAGCTGTGAATCCCGCTCCGCCAGCGAGTGCAGCACCTGGGCAATGGTGGCGTCGCGCGCAGCCACGGTGTCTCGAAGCGTGCTCGATTCGCTGAGATGCTGCTCGGACTCGCGGAGCGCTTCTTCCATTCTGGCCTGTGCGAGATCCGCGGCGGCGCGCGCCCCGGCGAGTTCAGAGGCCAGACCGGAGGCGAGTGACGCCGCCTCGGCTTCGGCTGCGCGAGCTTTCTCATGCGATCGGGTGAGCGCTTCGTAATCGGCGTTCCGGCGCGCAATCCGCTCCTCGACCGAACGCACGCTCTCGGCAAGCGAGGGCAAATCGGCCGACGACGGCCGGCGATACTCGGATTTGACGCTTTTCGCCACGGGCGAATAGTCCAGGCGGACCGCATCGTCCGCTACATCATCATCGAAGCTCGCGCCTTCCAGAACCGGCAGCTTGTCCGTCCGGTCGAGGTCAGCGTCCTCTGATTGGCTAACGTCCTCTGATTGGCTGTTATCCGGCACCACCGTTTCTCCGCCTTAGGTAAGCTCGAGGGTCGATGCTCTAACCCGCCATGGAGTTCGGAACGCCAAGCGCAACCTGACGCAGCTTTTGAATCTCGTCGCGCACACGCGCCGCCTGCTCGAACTCGAGATTGCGCGCGAGCTTCATCATTTCCGCGTCCAACTTCTTGATCCGCTTCAGCGCCTGCTCGGGCGCCATCAGCGCGTAATCGGCGCCCGCATCCCTCGCGTGGCTGTCCTGGACGGAGCGCGCGCCTTCCATCACGTCGCCGACCGCCTTGACGATGGTGCGGGGCGTGATGCCGTGCTCGGCATTGAACTCGATCTGCCTGGTGCGGCGCCGGTCGGTCTCCGCGATGGCGCGCTCGATCGAGCCGGTTCGCACATCCGCATACATGATCGCCTTGCCGCGGATATGGCGCGCCGCCCGGCCGATGGTTTGAATCAGCGAACCCTCCGAGCGTAGAAATCCCTCCTTGTCGGCATCCAGGATCGCGACGAGGGACACCTCCGGCATGTCGAGACCCTCACGCAGCAAGTTGATGCCTACGATCACGTCGAACTTTCCCAGCCGAAGGTCCCGAATGATCTCGGAACGCTCGACGGTCTCGATATCCGAATGCAGATAGCGAACCTTGACCCCGTGCTCGTTGAGATATTCGGTCAAATCCTCCGCCATGCGCTTGGTAAGCGTGGTCACCAACACGCGTTCGTTGACTTGCGCACGCAGCCTGATTTCGGACAGCAGATCGTCCACCTGGGCACGAACCGGACGAATTTCGACCACAGGGTCGATCAAGCCGGTGGGACGCACGACCTGCTCGATCACCTGACCCGACAGGCGCTTTTCATACGCCGATGGCGTTGCCGACACGTAGATGACCTGCGGCGACAGATGTTCGAATTCCTCGAATCGCAGCGGCCGGTTATCGAGCGCCGACGGCAGCCGAAACCCGTATTCCACCAGCGTCTCCTTGCGGGAGCGATCGCCCTTGTACATGGCGCCCAGCTGCGGAATGGTCTGATGGCTCTCGTCGATCACCAGCAGGGCGTTCTTCGGCAAATAGTCGAACAGGCAAGGCGGCGGTTCTCCGGGACTCCGGCCCGACAGATAGCGGGAATAATTTTCGATGCCTGCGCAATATCCGACCTCGTTCATCATTTCGAGATCGAAGAGTGTGCGTTGCTGCAGGCGCTGCGCTTCCACCAGTTTGTTGGCGCCATGCAGTTCGAGCAGGCGCACGCGCAATTCACCTCGTATTTCCTCGACCGCCGACTGCACCCGCTCCTTCGGCGTCACGTAGTGCGTGGAGGGATAAACCGTGAGGCGCGGCAATTTTCGCAGCACTTCGCCGGTGAGCGGATCAAACAAGCTCAATGCCTCGATCTGATCGTCGAACAACTCGACGCGCACCGCCTCGCGCTCGGACTCGGCCGGAAAGATGTCGATCACATCGCCGCGCACGCGATAGGTGCCCTGGTGCAGCTCGATCTCATTGCGGGTGTACTGCATGTCGGCAAGCCGGCGCAGCAGCTTGCGCTGCTCGAGACGATCGCCGCGCGACATGTGCAGCACCATGGAGAGGTACGCTTCCGGGTCGCCCAGGCCGTAAATCGCGGAAACCGTGGCGACGATGATGGAATCCGGCCGCTCCAACAGCGCCTTCGTCGCCGAAAGGCGCATTTGCTCGATGTGCTCGTTGATCGAGGCATCCTTCTCGATGAAGGTGTCGGAGGCCGGGACGTACGCCTCCGGCTGGTAGTAGTCGTAGTAGGAAACGAAATACTCGACCGAGTTCTTCGGAAAGAACACCTTGAACTCTCCATACAGCTGCGCGGCGAGAGTTTTGTTGTGGGCCAGGACCAGCGTGGGACGCTGAACCTGCTGGATGACGTTCGCGATGGTGAAAGTCTTGCCGGACCCGGTCACGCCGAGCAAGGTCTGGTGGGCGAGGCCCGTGGTGAGGCCATCGACGAGCTTTTCGATCGCCTGCGGTTGATCGCCCGCCGGTAAATAATCCGAGTACAGCTCAAAGTTCATTGCAGCATTCTCTCATGTCGCCAGTCACGCGGCACGCGCGGGGGGCCGCGGGCCCCGCCGCAGCACCGCTACGGCTGCAGCACCGCTACGGCCGCAGCGCCGCTACTGCCGAGCGGGTGCCGGCCGACGGTTCAGTGGCGCCCGGCGGCTATTTTTCGTACACTTTGACGCCCTTTTTTGCACAGGTGCCTTCCCTTGCCCGTATCCCTCTCAAAGCGCGTACAAAAGGTCAAACCATCGCCGACCCTGGCGGTCACCGCCCGAGCAGCCAAGCTCAAAGCGGAAGGCAAGGACATCATCGGCCTGGGAGCCGGCGAGCCGGATTTCGATACGCCCCTTCATATCGCAGATGCGGGCGTCGACGCAATTCGCAAGGGGCTGACGCGCTATACGGCGGTCGACGGGACCGCAGAGCTCAAGGATGCCATCATCGCCAAGTTCAAGCGGGACAACGAACTGACGTATGAACGCAGCCAGATCCTCGTCTCGTCAGGGGCCAAGCAGACCTGTTTCAACCTCTGCGCCGCCCTGCTCGATCCGGGCGACGAGTGCGTGATTCCCGCGCCCTACTGGGTGTCGTATCCGGACATGGTGATACTCGCGGACGGCGTCCCCGTGTGCGTCTACGGAGGCGCCGACCAGGGCTACAAAATCACGCCGGCCCAATTGGCCGCGGCCATCACGCCGCGCACCAAGATGCTGTTTCTCAACAGCCCGAGCAATCCGACGGGGGCCGCATATACTCGCGCGGAGCTCAAGGCCTTGGGCGCGGTACTCGACCGGCATCCGCAGATCATCATCGCGTCGGATGAGATGTACGAGCACATCTATTGGGCGCCCGAACCCTTCAGCAGCTTCGCGCAGGCGAATCCGCAGCTCTACGATCGCACCGTCACCATCAACGGAGTCTCGAAAGCTTATGCGATGACCGGCTGGCGCATCGGCTATTGCGGCGGCCCCAAAGAGCTCGTCGCTGCGATGAGCACGATCCAAGGCCAATCGACCTCGAATGCCTCGAGCATCTCACAGCGGGCAGCCACGGTTGGTCTCAACAGCGACCAGGCCTGCGTGTCGGATATGAACAAGGCGTTCAAGGAGCGGCACGATTTCGTCGTGGCCGGCCTCAATGCCATTCCCGGAATTTCCTGTCGCGCGGGTGCCGGCACTTTCTATGCGTTTGCCGACGTGACGGGCGCCATGCATGCGCTCGGCATCAAGGACGACAACGCCTTCGCCGAATATCTGCTGATCGAAGCCGGTGTTGCCGTCGTCCCCGGTTCCGGATTCGGGGCGCCCGGACACATGCGGATTTCCTTCGCCTGCAGCATGCAGATGCTCGAAGATGCACTGCGGCGCATCGCGCGCGCCCTGTCGCAGCCACTGGCAAAGCGCGCCTGAAATCGCGCTTCGCCGACGTTTCCGCGGAAACATACCTTACGGTCGTTTATGAAGTTCATTCCGTAAGCATATGAAATACGTCAACTTAGGATCAACGGGTCTACGGGTATCCAAGATCTGCCTGGGTTGCATGACCTTCGGAATACCCGACCGGGGTGACCACCCGTGGACCCTGCCCGAGGATGAAAGTCGTTCCATCATCAAGCAGGCTGTCGAGGCCGGCATTAATTTCTTCGACACGGCGAACGCCTATTCTGATGGCACCTCGGAGGAAATCGTAGGCCGTGCCTTGACCGACTTCGCGCGCCGCGAGGAGGTCGTAATTGCGACTAAAGTGTTCTTCCCGATGACCAAGGCCCCTAACAGCGGCGGGTTGTCGCGCAAGGCAATTTTCTCGGCGATCGACGCCAGCCTGCGCCGGCTCGGCACGGACTATGTCGACCTGTATCAGATTCATCGCTGGGACTACAAGACGCCGATCGAGGAGACGCTCGAGGCCTTGCATGATGTCGTGAAGGCCGGAAAGGCTCGATATCTCGGCGCTTCGTCGATGTACGCATGGCAGTTCGGCAAGGCGCTGCACCTCGCCCGCGAGCACCGATGGACGCGCTTCGTCTCCATGCAGGACCACTATAATTTGCTCTATCGCGAGGAAGAACGCGAAATGATGCCGCTCTGCGCCGACGCGGGAATCGGCGTTCTTCCCTGGAGCCCCCTTGCACGGGGGCGCCTGACCCGTGAATGGGACGCTAAGACGCCCCGCATCGAATCGGACGAGTATGGAGGCAGGTTGTACACCTCGGCCATCGACTCCGATCGACGCATCGTCGGCGAAGTCGCCGCCATTGCGGCAGCGCGAGGCGTGCCGAGAGCCCAAGTCGCCCTCGCCTGGGTGGCGCAACATGCGGTCGTTACCGCTCCCATCGTCGGCGCCTCGAAGCCACATCACCTCGAAGATGCCGTCGCAGCGCTGTCCCTCAATTTGACGGCGAGCGAGATGAAACAACTGGAAACCCCCTATGTTCCCCGCGCCGTCGCCGGTCACTCCTGAGATAGCGACGCGTTTTCTTGACTTAGGGGCCCGGCTTCCCGACAATCCGCGCCTCTTCTGAATTCCCCGGTAGCTCAGTGGTAGAGCGACGGACTGTTAATCCGTTGGTCGGCGGTTCGAATCCGTCCCGGGGAGCCAAATATACCGCAAATACAATAACTTGGGCCGCAGCGCCTCTTCACCTGTTTCCATTCCGTGCAGACTCAGTGCAGTGACTTACTCGCAGCAACGCACGCCGCCGGAGTCTCCAATGGCATCCATACAGCGCATTGTCTCCCCGTTCACGAAGTCCGTTTCGTACCGCGCGCAGGTGCGAGTTAAAGGGCGGCCCACCCAAAGCCAGACATTCCCGAATCTCAAAGAGGCGAAGGCATGGGGCGCCTCCGTCGAGTCCGCGATCCGCGAGAATCGAAACCACCCACATCTAGCCGGCGGCAAGATCTCGTTTGGGGAGTTGGTTTGCCGGTACCGCGAGACGGTCATGAAAGATGCTGCAGCGTCCCGTAAGGCCGTCCGCGGATACCACCTCACGTGGTGGGACAGCTACTTCGCCGGCTGCACGCTTGCAGAAATCACGCCGGAGCGTGTAGCCGAAGCCCGCGATGCTTTGGCCGCCGAGAAATTCACCCGAGGTAAGCCGCAGAAGAAAGATGGCGTTGAGATCGCGCCGACCGAGTACGCGCGTGCTGGTGCGACCGTCAACCGCTACCTGGCCACCTTGAGCCACATGTTCACGCTGGCACTCAAAGAATGGCGGCTAGTGGCAGCCAACCCGGTCCGCGACATTACGAAGAAAAAGGAACGTCGCGGCCGTGTTCGGTTCCTGTCGGATTCGGAGCGCAACGCCCTCCTCGCCGCCTGTGCCCGGTCCGATTGGCCGGCGCTGCTCACGTTGGTGCTGCTGGCGATATCCACCGGCGCCCGGCGCGGCGAACTCATCAATTTGCAATGGGACGACGTGGACCTGCGCGTCCGGGATGCTTCCGTCGATCCCAAGACCGGCGAAAAGCGCTCCGCCATGGGTCACGCCATTGTTCGCGAGACCAAGAACGGCGAGACCCGAGTGCTGCCGCTGGTCGGCAAAGGTCTGGAGGCGCTGCGGGCACTCGAGCCGCGGGGCAGCGCAAAAAGTCCGTGGGTGTTCGCTCAGCCCTCCGGATTCCCCGGCCCCTACGAGAACTTCGACGGTGTGTGGTACGCCGCGCTCAAGGACGCCGGCATCGAGGACTTTCGGTTTCACGATCTGCGCCATACCACTGCGTCGTACCTCGCGGCCCAGGGCGCCAGCCTCCTCGAGATCGCCGATACGCTGGGCCACAAGACGTTGTCCATGGTGAAACGCTATTCGCACCTGGCGCAAAGTCACAAAGTTAGCGCGATCGAGAAGATGGCGACGGAACGCGGATTGTAATTCGGTTTGTTCAGACTGACCGCGTGCCGGGGAGATGGACGGGTGTGACGAGGCTCCGGCGCGCGGTGCTTTCGTGCTGGATCTGAAAGGTAGGTGACTGAGTGCAAAAAGACAGGCCGTGATGCCCGCCGCGTCGGCGCTCACCTGGCCGGCCTACAGGGCAATTCAAAACCTGCCCGGCAGCAGACTTTCGCCTGGCTGGAACAGGAAGCGTGAGACACAGTGTTGCCGGGAGATAATATCGCGATGCGCGCGCAATTCACTTGTCCTTATCCTCGTGCTTGTTGCCATGGCCCTTGTCGTGACCTCGACCATGCCCATGACCGCCACCGTGGTCGTCGCCATCATGCCGGTAACGCGGCACGTATTCGTTGTTGTACCAGTCGTCTCGCACAAAGTAGACCGGCCGGCCGCAGGCGTTGTACCTCGCGCAATGCTTACTCCAGTGTTTCTCGTGCCCCGGCGGCACGTGCAGGTAGATCGGCGGGGCGGAAACAAACTCCGGCGACCGCTGGATCACAACGGGTTGTGGGTAAACCAACTGCGGCTGCGGGACGTTGCCAATATCGATCTGCCCGTAGAAGCCGGGTTGGCCGATGCTGATCGACACACCCACATCGGCGGCAAGCGCCGGGGTCACACAGGCGCCGAGCACAGCCGCACACAGGATTTTTCTCATACTTTGATACTCTCCTCGCCAGAGTCCGCCAGGCAATCTTCGGCGGGATCCGCTACAGGCGTTCGAATTCAGGGGGAAATTCACGGGATGTCCACTGTCACTGTCTGCTTAGCCGCGACGGTGATTGCGGATTTGACCGGGTTGAACGTAACGGCACTGTCGGCCTGATCGGGATTGTCTAGGTCGGCCTGGCATGTGAAGGCCACGGTATAGGTTCCGGGCGGTAGGAACGTGAACTGGTAGTAGTACGGCGGCTGGGAATTCGCGACGGGCACCTTGGAAGCTTGCGGCTGGTTGGTATCACTCGACGCAGCCGTGCTATCCATGTCTTCGGGCGCAGTCACCGTGCCGCTGTACAGATAAACGCCGGGTATGCATCCGTTGGGCACCAGTGTGTTATCCACTTGACCCTGGATATTGCCTACCGTCGTGTTATCGACCAGTTTCTCCGTGGGCTTGAGAGTGCATACCGGGGCCTGTCCCGTCGGGCAGGTGATGGCCTTACGCAGGTCGAAGTCGATGGTGTAGTCCACCACGCCGCTGGTCGGGACGGTGAAGCCGGAGACGAGCTTAAAGCCGTTGGTGTCCGGCACCTGCAAGCCGTGCATCGTTCCGTCGGAGAGCGTCATGTAGGAATTGCTCGGATCGCCATCCGCTACGACTATCAGGCGAATCTGGCCGTACTTGCCGGCAGGAATCGGCTGGTCGAATAGCACAGCAGATGCCGTCCCGCTTTGGGTGAGCAGGTCGATGGTCTTAGGTTGAGAGAAAGTAATCGTGTACGGGTTGCCGCCATTGCCGGTAAGTTCGACACCGGTAAATTTCACCACTACCGCTTGGGCGCCATCGACAGGGGCGTCGGCCACCGCCAATTTCATCTGACCCATGTCAGCGGTGCTGCCGCCGCAGGCGGCAAGGCCGAGTGCGGTTGCCGCGAGCAATGCATAAAACCCGAGTTGGCGAGTGTGCGAAGCCATGCTTGTCTCCTCATGCTTATAGTGTCTCGAAGGGAGTTATCCACCTTCGTTGATATGGAACCCGAAACCAACTCCAGCGGGGCTCCGAGGGGCAGGCCGGTCGGTGACGACCGGCACTTCCGGGATCGAAAGCGGCGCCAAGGCCGAACGCGATCACTGCCGTATGTGAGAGTAATTGTCTCACGCAAGTCAGGATTCCACAGGCTCGAATCATGCGATGTGACGCATGGCTCAAACTGAGCTGTCGGGGATGAGAGACACCCCCGACCGCCACTGCTCGTGTTTCCACTCGGTACATTTACTCCCACAGCGATTATGACGAATCTCAGGAACTATTAGCTCGCGTGGGTCCTGCGCACCGCGGCCCGCCATTCGCTCGCTCTCGGTCACCTGTACGCACCCCTCGCCCGTCAGAATGAACGGATGCGTCTCACGGACGAACTCGCCGGACCAGTCCTCGCCGTAGTCCCACCCGGCGAACAGTAAACACAGCTTGCCCTCCCGCAATATGAAGTTCACTTCGGGGTCGATCGGAACGTCTCACTTCATGGCCGATTATTTGAAGAAGGCAAGATTCTATCGCTCGCGAACGCCATCGAAAGGCGACTCAAGGTGTGGGACCAGCGTCCGCCGATCGGGTGACCCGACGCCAGCAATCAACTCAATCGAATTTCAGCCGATCTTTACGTCGGCGGACGGGTCCGAGCGCATTGCCAGATCACGCTTGAGGATTTTACCGTTGGCGTTGCGGGGAAGCGGGATCAGACCAATCGTCAAGCGTTCCGGCACTTTGTAGTCGGCGAGATGACGCGCACTGTGTTCGAGCAGTGAGGCCGCATCAATGCGCTCATCGGCGACGGTGACAAAGGCATGAACTCGCTCCCCTAAGACGGGACACGGATATGCGACCACCGCCGCCTCGACGACACCCGGTATGGCAAGGAGAACGCTTTCGACCTCGGATGAATAGATTTTGTAGCCGCCGCGATTAATAACATCCTTCTTGCGATCCAGTAATTGCAAAAAACCCTCTTCATCGAATCGCCCGACGTCACCTGACTTCCAGAAGCCCGCCACGAATTCGGCGGCGGTCGCGCCAGGGTCATTCCAATAGCCGCGGCAGACGCCGCCGCTGCGGATCCAGATTTCCCCTGTCTCGCCCGCAGGGGCCGCGTGCCCCTTATCGTCCATAATAATGATCTCCGCCCCGGGTACGGGTACGCCGACGCAGTCGCGCTTGCGAAGCGCATCGACGGGCACCCCAGTCGCTTGCGGCCCCGTGGTTTCCGTGCTGCCATACGTGTTAATGAGCTGCAGGCCGGGAAGCCTTTCTGCGAGTTTGACGATCAGCGGACCCGCCATAGGTGCACCTCCGTAACCACCGACCCGCCAGGCTGTTAAATCAAGCTGGTCGAGCTCGGGTTGGAGGAGACAGAGTGCGTACATCGCCGGGACCATCACCATGAACGTTACCCGCTCCGCAGCGATGCGTCGAAGGTAGGCCGCTGCCTTGAACTCACGGAACGAAACAATTCGGCCACCTACGACGAGCATGGGCAGCAGCCCGCTCGTGATGCCGGTGACATGGCTCATTGGCGCAGATACCGCCGCACTGTCACCCTCTCGAAGACCCGCGACGGTGACGTAGGTCAGCGCAGCACCGACAAGTCCAAGATGCGTGAGCATCGCCCCTTTGGGTTGCCCCGTGGTACCGGAGGTGTAGAGGATGATCGCCGTGTCTTCCTCATGAACTGAAGCCCGCGTAGTACGCCGCTGCGAAGATAAGAGCTGTGAATAGGAGGCGCTGCCCGGTAGGTCGCCTCGAACGGCGATCCGCGCCAACCCATTGGACAGTGCCCTATCCGGCAGTTTGTGCGAGAGATCTGCCTCGTAGAAAATGGCGCCCGCCCCGGAGTGTTGCAATATGCGGCGCAATTCTGGAGCCTGCTCGCGCACGTTAATCGGTACCGCAATGGCCCCAAGCCGCGCAACGGCGCATATCACGACAAGAAACTCCACGGAGTTGACCAAGAGTAGCGCTACCCGATCCCCGCGGCTAACGCCAGCATCCTGTAGGCCAGCGGCAATGGCGTCGACCTCTTCGTCGAGCGCGGCGTAGCTCACGGTGCGTGCCTCGTCACTTATCGCCGGCGCGTGTGGCCAGCGCTCAGCCGCCGCCGTGAGCAGCTGATCGATACTCTCGGGTCGTTCGACGTAGCATCCGACCACACGATCGCCATAATGGGCCTCCAGCCGCGTTTTAGTGGAAGGCTCATGCCACGCCGGCATGCTGGCTTTGGTGGCGCCCGCCGTCCTCTCACGTTCACCGGTGAGTAGTCCTTTGCGACTCATCGACGCGGCCTATGCTTGGCCAGTTCAGGGGCGAAAAAGCGTACACCTAAGATCATGGAACTTCAGGATTCGGATCGCTTATGAAGGGCAAACGGGGTTGACTCATTGCCGTGCTCGAGGCCCTCACGGAGCCATAAGGATGGGACATGATAGTCGCCACCGTTCTGCAAACGGTACGGAATCGGCTTATCGCTGAACAAGTGAATAAGTCGCTTACGCAGAACGATCAACTCCTTTTCATATCGCTCTTCTGACAGTTTGTCGGCATCGTAGAGAAGGAACGAGGGTAGGACTTCGAAGCCAATATAAAAGAGAAGGCCGTGATTGACCGGATACAGGAGATCTTCAATGGGACCGTTAATTGCACGATGTGCATAATGGTCCTCGCGGCCCCCCATCGTCACCGAGAGCATGGCGCGTTTACCTTTCAAACGGCCTTCGCCATATCGATCCCCCCAGCGGGTGGTCGAATACTCACCCAAGCCGTAGCCAAACGCATGGGAATACACGCGCTCAAACCAACCCCTAAGGATCGCGGGCATTCCGAACCACCACATCGGATATTGGAAAATAACGGCATCGGCGCGCAGCAGCTTTTCCTGCTCCGCAAGGATGTCGGTAGGCACGGTTCCTTCTTGATGGCGCTCACGGGATGCGGGCAGGACGCGCAAGCGCCGATCCACCGCGTACTGATAATCCTCTCGATCGAGGACTGCTTTCCAGTTCTGCCCATACAGATCGGATACTTCGACCGCATGACCAGCCTTTTCCAATATGTCGACTGACGCACGAAGAAGAGTGCCATTCAGTGAGCGCCGTTCCGGATGCGCGAAGACAATTAATACGTTCATTTGTCAGTGTGACTCTCAGTTGCGACAGACATCCTGCACGCCATTTATCGGCACCGGCCAATCAAGTCAATCCCCAGCCCCATCGATGCTCAATTGCGTTATATAGACTAACGTGTTATGAATGCTTTCGCAAAGATCGTTGTTAAAAAAGATCCCTGCTGCCCCAGAGGGAAGCTGCGCCGTAGCCAAACCGCCATGATCGAGAGGGTGCGCACCCGCGCCCGCTTGCCTGAGCGAATCGCTGCGATGGGGGTAAAATCCATGTCCTTGGTCATGCCGGAACTGAATCAAAAGGTGCTCTCCCGGCGGGATGACATCATCAGGGGACTGCGCCGTATCGTTCCCGGCGAGGGTGTGATTTCCGCTGCGACCGAGTTGCGGCCATATGAATCTTGAAATCTGTGCCTTGGCGGGCATTGCCGCGGCTCGCCTAACCGCGCAAGGTCATTAGAAACCATGGCGAACTCGATCAATAAAGCCGGATTGGAGGTTGCCGACGTCCTGGTACGTTTCATCGAGGACCAGGCGCTCCCCGGAACCGGCATCGAACCCCGTGTTTTCTGGGCTGGAGTGGCGGACATCTACGCACGGTTCGAAGGCGAGAATCGCGCATTGCTGGCCGCGCGCGATAAAATCCAGGCACAGATTGATGCCTGGCATGAAGCGCGTTCGGGCAAACCGATCGATACACTGGAATACGAAGCCTTTCTAAGGTCAATCGGGTATCTGGTCGATGAACCTGCGCCTTTTACCACAACGTCCGACAGAGTCGATGACGAAGTGGCCCGGATCGCCGGGCCACAACTGGTCGTACCGGTAACCAACGCCCGCTTTCTACTTAATGCCGCCAATGCCCGATGGGGCAGTCTCTACGACGCGCTTTACGGCACAGACGCCATCCCCGGACACCCCACAGGCAGCGGCTATGACGCTAGCCGCGGTGCGCAGGTGATCACTTGGGTTAGGGAGTTTTTGGACAACATTGTGCCGCTTGAGGGTGCTGTCCCATGGCGCGAGATCACAGGCCTACAGATTATCGATAACAAACTCGTGCTCCGAGTCGAAGGGGACCACGATCGGTTGACGAGTTTATCGGTGCCTGATGCCAATAGGGACACGAACCTTGCCTTCCAGGCAGCCCGCGCATTGGTATTTGAGGGAGCAGCCCAACCTAACGGCTATACCGAACCCCTCCTCCACCGATTCAGACTTCAGGCGAAAACCGGGAGAAGTTCAGATGCCGCTCTATGAGATTGACGGCAGTCGCCCAACATTGCCGGAGGACGGCTCGGTGTGGGTTGCGCCATCCGCCGATATCATTGGCGATGCGCGACTGGGCGCTCGAGTGAGTGTCTGGTTCGGCGCCGTCATACGCGCCGACAACACGCCAATCGTGGTGGGAACGTGCACCAACGTCCAGGAGGGCGCAGTGTTGCACTCCGATCCTGGTGCGCCCCTCACAATCGGGGATGGCTGCACGATCGGCCACCATGCGGTGCTTCATGGCTGCACGATCGGCAACAACGTGCTGGTGGGCATCGGTGCGACGGTGCTCAACAATGCCGTCATCGGCGATGACTGCCTGATCGGTGCCGGCGCGTTGGTAACGGAAGGCAAGCGATTCCCACGCGGCAGTCTGATCATCGGCGCCCCTGCCAAAGTAGCCCGCGAGTTACCTGAGGCGGTGATTGCGGACCTTCGAGTCTCGGCGCAAGGATACGACGGCAAACGCGCCAAGTACTTGTCGAGTCTCCTGAGAAGCGAGGCCGCCGAGCGCCGCATCACGCGGGATGCACGAGACGTTAGTCCCTATAACGACCATGGTATATCATAAAATAGATGACAATCGCATGGGGAGCGTTGAGTCGTGGCGGCAGATGCCATAACGGGCAATAAGCGAGCGCTTGTGCTGGGCGGCGGCGGGGTCGCGGGCGCTGCCTGGTTAATCGGTTTGATGACAGGATTTGCCGACACGGCGTTAGAGTTGCTGGACGCTGATCTTGTCCTTGGCACCTCGGCGGGTGCGAATGTGGCCGCGCAGATTACCAGTGCATTGAGTTTTGAAGCATTGTATAGACGTCAAACGGACCTCTGCTTCCAAACGATCGAGCCAATCCCGGACGCATCGCTTTTGGCCGAGGCAATCGCCATGCGGCCATATTTTCTGGCGGCGGGCGATCCAGGTGCCATTCGTCGCCGCCGCGGCCGCTACGCCACGCAGGTACAGACCATTTCAGAAGCGGATCGGCGCGCGGTAATCGCCTCGCGCTTGCCCTCGCATGAATGGCCCTCCCATCCCCTCAAACTCGTCGCGGTCGATGCAGAGACGGGTGAAGGGCGCGTGTTTGATCGGCATTCCGGGGTATCGCTCATTGACGCGGTGGCGGCGAGTTCAGCGGTGCCCGGCGTCTGGCCAACCGCTACCATTGCAGGCCGTCGCTACACCGACGGCGGCGTGCGTTCTCCGGAGAACGCCGATTTGGCTGCGGGATTCGAGAGCATTTTGATCATCTCACCAGTGGGTCGGCATTTCCTGGCCACGCCGCCGCGCGATTTACTTGCCGATATTGCCGCACTGGAACGCGGCGGCTCTCGCGTCATGCTCATCGAACCGGATCAGCCTTCGCGCAACGCGATTACGCCCAATCTACTTGACCCCACCACCCGAGCGCCGGCGGCCCTTGCGGGCCGTGCACAAGGCCGGGGCGGCGCGATGGCCGTCGCAGCATTCTGGAGAAGAACTGGCGGTGCGAACGGCGCGGCCGCTTCAGCCGCCGCGCAATGATACGGGACCCATCATTGAATCGACTGAAGCCGACGGTCCACGTCACCTTCGTCGATCCACGAGGTCACCGCCGCACGGTACAAGCCCCGTTGGGCCATAGTGCGATGGAAACCGCAGTTCGCCATGGCGTGCCCGGTATCGAGGGCGAATGCGGAGGCAACCTGGTATGCGCGACGTGTCACGTGCACGTGGCGCCGGAATGGCGGTCAAAACTGAAGCCTCCCTCTCGCGCGGAAACCGAATTGCTCGATCTTACCCGGGGGGCGACGGTTGCGAGCCGGCTTTGCTGTCAGATACGTCTATCGCCGGAACATGACGGGCTCGAGCTATTGATTCCCGCACACCGCTGAATAAATCACTCCTCGCCCACCTGGCAATCGCATTCTCGCCGATTCGATTGCGTTAGTGGCATTAATGTCTTGCATGCGAGCGCAATGAGCGCTAGGATCGTGCTGACATTAGTCGAAACTAAGCATTACATGGCCGGCACGCCGCGCGAGCGCTGCCGTCTGAGGAGTTGACCATATGCTTAAGGAAAAACTCACCGGAAGCGATAACCAGGCCACTGGCCATTCGGGAGCCGGACGAGGACTGACTCCAGGGATCAATCAGAACTCCGCGATCACCGAGTTGCGTGCGGTGGACGACGCCGACTACGTGGCGCGGGCGTGGGATTTGCGCGAAGTCATCGAACGAGAAGCTGCAGGTACTGAATCAGGGGGCACACTTTCGGCTGCAGTGGTCGGAGCGCTGCGCGAGAATGGACTCTTTTGGATCAGCGTGCCGCGCGCGCTCGGCGGCGGTGGCAAGGGGATTGTCGAGGCGATGGCCGCGGTCGAGGCGGTGGCGTTTGCAGACGGCTCAACCGGGTGGTCCCTGATGGCCAATCAAGGCGCCACGGTGACGGCGGCGGCTTATCTAGGCGATCAAGCCATCGAGGCAATGTTCGGCGATGGCAACCTGCCCATTGTTGCCGGTATGTTCGGGCCTGCGGGTAAGTCCCGGCAAATCGAGGGGGGTTATCAGGCGGCCGGCAAATTCGCGTTCGGCAGTGGCTGCGCGCATTCGGGCTGGATCGGCTCCGGCATGTTCGTGATGGATGAGAATCGTCCGAGAATGCTCCCCAGTGGAATTCCAGAAGTCCGGGTCTGCTTTGTGCCTAGGAATAACGTCGAATTTCTCGGCAACTGGAATCCTCCAGGGCTCGTCGGCACGGGCAGTTATGACTATGCAGTGGCCGACCAGTTTGTGTCGCAAGACTTCACCTTCGAGCGCACCACGATTGAACCCAAGCGAGGCGGCCCACTCTTCACGCTCGGCCTCGCCGCCATCGGCGCCTCCGGTCATGCCGGCGTCGTCATCGGCCTGATGCGGCGCGCGTTAACGGAGATCGTCGTGATTACCTCAGGCAAAAAACGGCCCGGATATCCAGGACCGGTCGGTGAGCATGACGTGTTCAAGCATCAATTCACCCTACATGAGGCGGCATACCAAGCGGCGCGCAATTATGCCTATCGGGTATTCACCGAGGCAGAAACTCATGCGTTGGAGGGCACCGCATTAACTCCCGAACAGCGAGAGCGTCTTCGCCAGGCGACCACCTGGCTGCATCAAGTCGCCGGTGAGGTCGTGAGATTTTGTCACCTTTGGGCGGGCTCCGAAATCGTCAAGAAGGATTCCCCCATCAGCAGACTCTCACGCGACCTGGCTGTCGCCACGCAACACGTCGTCGTCGATCCCATCACGTTGGTCGCCGGTGCGCCCGCCATCATGGATAGCTGGCGCAAAAGCGACAAAGGGACTCCGAATAGGACCGTTGGGTGAGTTCGCATTATCTATGGTAGAACCGCGAAGCCATGCAGGGCGGGTCGCGATCGTTACCGGTGTGCCATTCTCCCCGCGATCACCAACACGCCCGGGAATCGGGGCGTTTCCGATGAGGACAAGAAGGCCTTTTGGCAACTCCAAGCCATCAAACGACTGGCTGAGCCGGAGGATATCGTCGGCCCCGTCGCGTTCCTCACCAGTGACGATGCGCAGTTCGTGACGGGTCAAGCAGTGGTCGTCGATGGCGGACTATATAAGGTTTCCTAATATCCACGGTTCGTGAGCGATGCCCGCGCGGACCGCTACGGTACGCTCAGGTATGGCGGCATGGCCACGGTCGGCTTTCATCGGTGGTCCATCCAGCAGGGTTATTTACGGAACGCTACGGCAACACCGACCGTGCGAGGATGCGCCAAAATTTCATCCGTGAAGCCGCCTGGATTGTTTTGGAAGGGTAAGAACGTCGCGTAAGCCGCATTCGAGAGATTCCTGCCCCAGAATTTTATCTCTGTACCGGACTTGAAGGTCCAACCCACTTGAGCGTTGACCACCGAATAGGCGCCTTGGCCATAAGTGTTGTCAGCGCCCCCATAGAATCCCGAGTTATAAGCGTAGTTTGCGTTCAATGATAGCTCGCCGTCGGATAGCGGAAGCGTATACGTCAAGCCTACATTCGCCGTATAGTCCGGAGTATAGGGAATCCGGTTTCCGGCAAGGTTGATATTCGGAATTGCCTTCCGACCGCCGCCGTCGGCAACGGGGACCAGTACCGATAATGCGCCGTCGTCGAATTGCGTAAATCGGTCGTGCACGTAGGCCGCGCCGAGATCGAGGGATAAATGGTTGGCAAGCTTCGCGGTGGCGTCCAAATCCAGCCCATAGAGCTTCGCAGCGCCCCCATTCTCCAGAACCGCCGATGTCGACTCATAGACATCGACCTGGATTTCCTTGTATTTATAGTAATAGGCAGCCGCATTGACTCGCACGCGGTCATTCAATAGATCGCTCTTGATGCCAACCTCATAGGCATCGATTGTCTCGGGCTTTACCGGCTGCGCACCCGGGCCGCCGGGAGGAATGGTTGCGTAAACCCCGCTCTTGAAACCCCGGTTGTAAGAAATGTACCCAAGCACCGACGGTGTAAATTGATGGTCAAGTGCCAATCGCCAAGTCGGTTTTCGGAACGTCGTGTGGGCATCGGTAGGCGTATCAAAACTCGGAATTCCGGAACTTGGAAAGAAATCAAACGCCTCGTCACCCGTCACCGCTTTTCGTTCAACCGAATACCGGAAGCCCAACGTGAGATGGGTATCCGTGGCGACCGGAAACATGGTCTGTCCATAGAGCGCGCTGGCATCGGTCTGCTGGTAAGCGCGCCACGAAAGTTCGGACAGTGGATCGACGGCCGGACCCGTAATGACAAAAGGATCGTAACCAACCTTGGAGTAAAGAAAGTATCCGCCGACCACCCACGTGAACGGGCTGGAAGGAAGCGAGGCGATCTGGATTTCCTGACTTGCCTCCGTCCCCTTCTCGCGCCAATAGGCCGGCTCTTCCGGCACGGGCGTGGGAAGAGGCACAACGTTCCATGCGTTATACTTGAATGACGTTCGATACGCGCTGATACTGGTGACTGTCGCAACCGCGGTATCCACGTCGATTCTCGAGCTCACCCCCTGCTGTCGAAATAACCAGTGAGGATCCGCTGCGTTATCCAGGTCCCAGGGATTTGTCTGCGTTGGGACAAAGGGCGCCTGTCCCGGTCGGTTGACGGACGTCCCCGGCACGAGCTTATATGCGAGAAGACCATCATCATTGGTCTGTTCCTTATCCGCCGTCAGTCGTATTCTGAGCCAATCGGTCGGGGTGACTAGCCATTTCGTTCGAAGAGAATATTCGCTGGTCTTATCGACTTCATTTCCCGTCGCCAGATTCTGTCCGAAACCCGTCCCCTGATAGAGCCCGTACGCTGCCAGATCCGCTGCCACATGATCGGACAGGCCTCCTGTCACATACACGCTGGCCGAAGTCGTGTCATAGGTCCCGTAGCTGAGTGAAGCGTCGTAATGCAGATCTTGTGTCGGGTCCTTCGTTCTAATGTCAACAACGCCGCCCGTTGCATTTCGTCCGAACAAGGTTCCTTGCGGGCCCTTGAGAACGTCCACCTGAGCAATATTCGTGAGCGACAGCATCGAACCGCTCAGTACTGAAATATAGACACCGTCAACGTACGTCGCCACCGAGCTTTCATTACCGGCAACGACATCTGACGTGCCGATACCCCGAATATGTGACTGCAGGCCATTTCCGCTTTCTTGTACTGTAAGCCCCGCGACCTTTGAGCTCAGCTCGTTCGTCGACTCAATCCCCGCCTCGCTCAAGCTGCTTTGCGTGATCGAGGAAATCGAGATGGGGACCTTTTGACTATTTTCGCTTCGCTTATTAGCGGTAACGATAATCTCCTCGAGGTGCGTCGAATCCTCAGGCGCGCCTGCCGATGGAGGCGGCGCAGGGTCGGCGAACGCCGGGGCCGCGAATGCATTTACACCGATACAGCCCAAAAGCATTAATGTGTACCAACCGCGCATATCCATCCCCTTAAAAGCCCA
>Ga0137409_10001525_pt1 | contig 25007 bp, 14 predicted proteins | sample CZODoug1_16funga_FD_122059 | JGI IMG/M metagenome (GOLD analysis project Ga0137409, IMG submission 122059) | Vadose zone soil fungal communities from Angelo Coast Range Reserve, California, USA - CZODoug1_16fungal (Hybrid Assembly) | ecosystem: Environmental > Terrestrial > Soil > Vadose zone...
GCGCACCTCGCTGACATCGCCCGCCATGGTCGAGGTGCCGTGGGTGTGGACGTAGTCGATCTCCTCGGCGCTCACCCCGGCGTGGCGCAGCGCGCGCTGCATGGCGGCCAGGGCGCCTTCCGCCGTGGGGCACACCATGTCGCCCGTCCCGTCGGAGGACATGCCATATCCGGCGATGACTCCCAGCGCGTGGGCGCCGCGCGCTTCGGCGTCGGCCTTCGTCTCCAGGATCACCATGCCCGCGCCCTCGCCGAAGATGAAGCCTGCGCGGTCCGCGGCGTACGGGCGAGAGGCGCGCGCGGGGTGCTCGTTGTCCTGTCCGTTGAAGGCGCGCATCGCATCGAATCCAGCGTGGAAGTGCTCGTCGGCGACCTCGACGCCGCCGGCGAGCGCGGCATCGACGTGGCCGTGCTCGATCAGCTCCGCGGCCAGCAGGATATCGTAAGCGCCGCCGGAGCAAGCCGCGCTGGCGGTGAAGGAAGGCCCGGTCGTGCGCAGCGCCGTGGCCAGGTTGGCGGAGACCGTCGAGGCCATCATCCGCGGGATCACCGTGGCGGAGAGGCGACGCCCGTCTTGCCGCTCGAGGTGCTTCTGGACCTCGATGTGCGTTGCGACGTCGCCGGTGCCGCTCCCCGCCACTACCGCGATGTCACGGCGTTCCAGCCGGGACTGCGCCAGAGCGACGAGCGCGGCCTTGTAGCCCATCAGGGCTGCCCTTCCCATGAAGCGCCCCTGGCGCCTCTCGGCGCCGAGGTCGCCTCGGTAGCTGCCGAGGAGCTGGCAACGCGACCCGGCGGCGACCGCCGGCGGATGCCGGATGAAGGGCAAGCCGCGCCCTTCGCGCAGCGCCGCCTCGATCTGCGCGAGATCGTCTCCGAGGTGGCAAAGCACCCCGGCCCCGGTGACGACCACCGTGCGGGCGGGATCGCGCATGGGGCACGGATTACCACCGTTCGCGGCGGCTGACTCGTTGCGGCTTGACGCCGCGGACGCCCAGGGAGCATCGGGTCGCCCTGAGGGTCTTCAGTCATCTTCCTCGCTGCAGAAGGGAATCGCGATGCGTCCCTATCCGCGGAATTCCGCAATCCATCTTTTGCTCGTCGGGATCGCGTTGACATTGCTGGTTCCGAGGGCGGCCCAAGCCCGGCTGACGAAGTTCGTCATCGACAAGAGCAGGTCGGAGTCGCCGACGTTTGGCGGCCACTTCTTCGCGGGCGTCGGACCGTACGAGAAGATCGTCGGCACGGGGTTCGGGGAAGTGAATCCCAGCGACCCGAAGAATTCCTTGATGGTCGACATCCAGCTCGCGCCGCGCAATGTCAACGGCAACGTCGAGTACGCCTTCGACTTCTACATCTTGAAGCCGATGAATCTGAGGGCTGGTGCCCACAAGGTCATGTACGAGCCGCCGAACCGCGGCAACAAGACCTGGGCTACGTTGGGTCGCTTCCCCGGTGGGAACGATCCGGGGTCGGTGACGGATCCAGCCATTCTGGACAACGCCTTCTTCATGCCGCGCGGCTACACCATCGTGTTCAGCGGATGGGACCAGGCCGCCGGCACCAACAACGCGAGCTTCGTCACGACCATCGACCTCACCAAGGCAGTCGCGCACAACCCTGACGGCTCGACGGTCACCGGTCCCGGCTATGAGTACATCGTGACGGGCGGCGGTACGTTCACGCTGACCTACGCCGCGGCCAGCGTGGACAAGAGCAAGGCGACCCTCACCCACCGCGTCCACCTCGACGATGTGCCCAAGGCCCTTGGCAGCTCCCAGTGGGACTTCACCAACTCGAACGGAACGGCGATCAAGCTCAACGCTTCGGCGGACGCTGCTTGCAACACCGCAACGCCACCCGCGTGCACGTTCATCGCGAACGACATCTACGAGCTCATGTACACGGCCAAGAACCCGACCGTGAACACCATCGGCCTCGCTGCGATCCGCGACTTCAATGCGTGGCTCCGATACGAGACGGCCGACGGCGCCGGCAACGCCAATCCGCTCGCCGGCGACGTCCGGCGCATCTACACGGAAGTCGTCTCGCAGCCCGGGCGGACGCTCAACGACTTCACTCACCTCGGCTTCAACCAGGCGGAGAACGGCAAGATCGTCTTCGACGGCATGCTGCAATGGATCGCCGCGGGTAACGGCTTGAGCATGAATTTCCGGTTCTCCCAACCGGGACGCACCGAGCGCAACCGCCAGGAACACCTGTTCAACGAGGCGACCTTCCCGTTCGCCAACGTCATGACCACGGATCCGTTCACCGGAAATCGCGACAGCCGATTCGCCAGGTGCGAGATGAGCCACACCTGCCCGGTCGCGATGGAGATCTACTCGGCGAACGAGTACTGGGTGAAGACCGCGTCGCTCTTGCACACGACTCCCGACGGGAAGAAGGACCTTCCCGACTCGCCGTTCGCTCGCAACTACTTCATCTCCAGCCACCAGCACGGGACCGGGAACGCGACCTCGAAAGGCAACTGCCAGCAGTTCCTGAATCCGCTCAACTCGGCTCCGGTCCAACGCGCGCTGTGGATCGCGATGGACGAATGGGTGACCGAGCACAGGGCACCGCCGCCCAGCAGCGTGCCGACCTTGCGTGACCACACGCTCGTTCCGCCAACGCAGTCAGCAGTGGGGTTCCCGGACATTCCGGGCGTGACGTATACGGGCCTCAAGACGACGCGTTACCGGTTCAATTGGGGGCCGGGCTTCTATCAAAGCGGCATCCCTACCTTCAACCCGCCGCTGGTCTCGCCGCCAATGCAGGACAACCCGGCGAACGGTCCGATCTACCCGAGCTTCGTCCCGACCACCGACCGCGACGGAAACGACATTGCCGGCATCCGCCTGGCAGACGTCACCGTTCCCGTGGCCACGTACACTGGCTGGGCTCTACGCGCCGGCGCGCAGGCGAACGACGGGTGCGAGAGCTCGGGTCAGTTCATCCCGTTCCCCCAGACCAAGGCGGCTCGCCAGGCGACCGGCGACCCACGTCGTTCCAGCGAGGAGCGATATGGGACGCTCAATCGGTACGTGCACGAAGTGGCCCATGCGCTGCGCAAGATGGTCGACGGGCGGCTGCTTCTCTGCGAGGACTACGACGCCGAGCTGAGCCGCCTGACCACGCTGGGAGCGACGACGGGCGGACTGCAGGTGGACAAGAGTGGCGCGCCCCGGAAACCGCCGCCTCCGCATTCGTGCAGGAAGCAGGATGAGCACGACCACGACGACTGAAGCGTAGCACCGTCAGCGTCGGCCGCCACGACGGGCCTTTGCCCCGAGCCTTTCGCTATCCGTGCTTGTTCCTAGGCGGCGCCGCCGGCGTGCAGCTTCAGGGCGGCGTACACGGCGCGGTTGGCGGGTGTGGGGACGCCCGCGTCGCGGCCCAGGCGGACCACGGCGCCGGACAGCCAGCCGACCTCGAGGCGGTTTCCGCGCTCCAGGTCGTTGTACATCGAGGAGGTCATGCCGGCCGGCAGCGTGTCCGCGAACGCCAGGCGCTGGTCGGCGAAGTCCGGTGACAGATCGACGCCCTTCGCGCGACCGACGGCGACCGCTTCGCGCATGACGTCGAGCAGCATCGCGCGCGTGTCCGGGTCGGAGCGGACCGGCCCGATCGATCTGCGCGTCAGCGTGGTCAAAGCGGACAGCCCGACGATGAAGACGAACTTCTCCCAGATGACGCGGTCGATGTCGGAAGACAGCTCGGCGTCGAAGCCTGCCTTCGCGCGCGTGCACGCTTCGAGGAACGCCTGCGCGCGACGCGTCTTCCTGCCGCCGGCCTCTCCGAAGACCAGCCGCGCCATCTGACCGCTGTGCTGGACGGATCCGGACTCGTCGAGCGAGGCCGCGATGTAGCAGACGCCGCCCATGAGGTGTTCCCGGCCGACCGCGCGCGCCAGCACGTCGTTCGCCTCCACTCCGTTCTGCACGGAGACCACGGCGGTGTCGGGGCCGATCAGCGGCGCGATCTGGCGTCCGGCTTCCTCGGTGCTCCACAGCTTCACCGTGAAGAACACCAGGTCGACGGGGCCGATCGCCGCCGGGTCGTCGGTGACGCGAACCGACGGGAGGTGCAGGTCACCCCGTGGGCTCGCGATGCGCAGCCCGCGTTCGCGCATCGCCGCGAGCTGCCGCCCTCGCGCGACGAACGCCACGTCCTCGCCCGCCTGCGCGAGCCGCCCACCGAAGTACCCACCCACCGCCCCGCTTCCCATGACCGCGATCTTCACGTCGTCTCCCAATCAGCCCGACCTGGATAGCACGACTTCGCGCGCGGAGTGTTGGCCATCCGACGCGACTTTCCGGTCTGCTGGCGTCGCAGTGTCTGCCTCTCCAGGGAGGCGAGAACATGTGCACCGTCCTGGTGGTGACAGGCGATCGCGAAGTCCGCCGGATCCTCGTCGCGATGCTCGCGGAGCAGGGCACGACGGTTTTGGGGGCCGACGACGCGGTGGAAGCGATCGCGCGGGTGGGTGCGCTGGACAAGCAGCCGGACCTCGTGCTGGTGGACCGGCGGCTGGCGCGTGATCGAGAGGTCGAGCTGCTCGACTCCATCCGCTCGCGGGCGAGCCTGGACGACGTGCCCATCGTGCTGTTCGCGGCGCCGCCGGGCGGGTCCGGGGACCCGGATCCCGGCGAGAGCCTGCGCGAGGCATTCGACCCGGCGCTGGTGCTCGCCATCGTGAAGGCGATCTGCAAATGAAATGCGCGGCGCGTTTCCGTCGTACATTCCGCACCCATGCGTCCCTACGCCCTGCTCCTCGTCCTCGCCGCTTGCGCCACCCGTCCGAAGGCAGCCGCGCCGCCGCCCCAGCAGCAGCAGGGGATCGAGGTCGGTGATCTCGACCGCGGCGCCGACCCGTGCACCGACTTCTTCCAGTTCGCCAACGGCGCCTGGCGTGCACAGAACCCGATCCCTGGCTCGATGCAGCGCTGGAGCCGGCGGTGGGCGGCGGGCGAGGCGAACAAGGAGAGGCTGCGCGACATCCTCGATGACCTGCGCGGGAAGACGTACCCCTCGGGCAGCGTGGAACAGCTCGTGTCGGACCACTACGGCGCTTGCATGGACGAGCAGCGCATCGATGCCGCCGGGATCGCGCCGCTGAAGCCGCTGCTCGACCGGATCGACGGCATCCGCTCCAGCGCCGACGTGCAGCGGGTCATCCGCGAGCTGCACCGGGTGGCGGTCCAGGCGCCGTTCCCGCTGGGCGCGATTCCGGACCTGCACGATCCGACCTTCGTGGTCGCGGACGTGGGCGTGGGTGGCCTCGGGATGCCGGACCGCGACTACTACCTGAAGCCCGAGCCACGCTTCTCCGAGGCGCGCGAGAAGTATCGCGCCCACGTGGCGCGCATGCTGCAGCTCGCCGGCTCCGCGGACCCCCAGGGCGACGCGGAGACCGTCTTCGCCTTCGAGAAGCGGCTCGCCGAGGCGTCGCTCGACAAGGTGGCGCGGCGCAATCCCAACAACCTGGACCACAACACGCGCTTCGAGGACCTCACCGCGCAGGCCCCACATTTCGATTGGGCGGCCTACTTCGAGGAGGCCGGGCTGCCGCGCAAGGACCTGAACGTCGAGGAGCCGAAGTTCGTCGCGCAAGTGGAGAAGGAGCTGGCCGGGACGCCGCCTCTCGCGTGGCGCACGTACCTGCGCTGGCAGCTGCTCGCCTCGGCGGCGCCGTGGCTGTCGCGCCCGTTCGCGCAAGAGTCGTTCGACTTCAACGAGGCGTACCTGGGCGGCGTCAAGGAGATGAAGCCACGCTGGAAGCGCTGCGCGGAGTCGACCGACGAGCTGCTCGGCGAAGCGCTGGGGCGCAAATACGTGGAGCGCTACTTCCCGCCCGCGGCGAAGGCCCGCGCGCAGGAGCTGGTCGGAAATCTGCTGGCCGCCATGAAGGACGCCATCGGCGAGCTGACCTGGATGGGACCCACGACCAAGCAGAAGGCGCTGGAGAAGCTCGCCACCTTCAACCCGAAGATCGGCTACCCCGACAAATGGAAAGACTACTCCGGGGTGAAGGTCCGCCGCGACGCCTTCTGGGCCGACGTGGCGGAGGGGCGCAAGTTCAACGTGGACGACCAGCGTTCGACCATCGGCAAGCCGGTCGACCGCGGCCGGTGGGGGATGACGCCGCCGACGTCCAACGCGTACTACAACCCGTTGCTCAACGAGATCGTGTTCCCCGCCGGCATCCTGCAACCGCCCGCCTTCAGCGTGGACGCGACCGACGCGGTGAACTACGGAGCCATCGGCGTGGTGATCGGCCACGAGATCAGCCACGGATTCGACGATCAGGGCGCGCAGTTCGATGCGCTCGGGCGCCTTTCGAACTGGTGGACGGAGAAGGACCTGCTGGAGTTCAAGAAACGCGGGCAGTGCGTGGCGGACCAGTTCGAGGGGTATTTCATCGAGCCCGGCATCCACCACAACGGCAACCTGGTGCTCGGCGAATCCATCGGCGATCTCGCCGGCGCACGCATCGCCTATCTCGCCTTCCAGAAGTCTCTCGAGGCGCACCCTCCCCCGCCCTCCAGGAGCGGCTTCACCCCGGAGCAGGAGTTCTTCGTCGCGTGGGGCCAGTTCCGCGGAGACGCGATCCGCCCCGAGACGCAGCGCCTGATGGTGCAGACCGACCCGCACCCGACCGGGAAGTACCGGGTGATCGGACCGCTCTCCAACGCCCCCGAGTTCCAGCAGGCGTTCTCCTGCAAGGACGGCTCGGCGATGGTCCGGGCGGCGGAGAATCGCTGCACCATCTGGTAACGCGCCGCAGACACTGCAAAGTGTTCTTCAGCTTTTCGTCGGCTGAGGACCTATTGGAGAATCACCTGAAGCAAGGGACGTGAGAGCGCGGGAGCAACGGATCGAACGGCGTAGGACATCACGCTGCAGGAATTTGCATATCGAATCGTTCCATCCGGCCGACGCGCACACCGAGCAGGTGGCGCGCGCGTTGGCGGCGCAACCGTGAGGGAGTACGCTGCGCCGCCATGCGCAACCCGGCCTGTCTCCGCTTCCCGCTCGTCGCGTTCCTCCTCGCCTGCGCAACGCCCCCGCCCGCGGCCGACCGCTCCGCGCCGCCGAAACGGGTACCGGAAGCCGCCCTCCCGTCGCCGGCGGCCGCGCCTGCGCCTGCGCCTGTGGTCGCCGCTGCGGAGACGCGCGCACCTGCGCCCGTCCCGCCCGATGCGACGTCGAGCGCCGACGCGCCCCGCGTGGCGGAGCTGTCCAAGAAGGCCGCCTCCCTGGTGGACGCGTTCCTCAATACGGAAGCGCTCCTGACCCGCGATGGCAAGCAGGTGGTGCTGGTGTCGAACCGGGACGGCCTGCCGCAGCTCTACGTAGCTGACGCTGCGCGGCCCGACTCGCCGGCGCGCCGCCTGTTCGAATCGAAGGAGCGCGTCACACTGGACCGGACCACGCCCGACGGCAAGTCGGTGCTGTTCCGCACCGACCGCGGCGCCGACGAGAAGTGGTCCATCGGACGGGTGAACCTCGACGGGACCGGCCTGACCGATCTGACACCGGGCGAGCCGATGCAGCGCGACGCGGCCCGCGTGCCCGACCTCGCCCCGGACACGATCTACTTCAGCGCCCGGCGGATCAGCGACGTGAGCTCGGCAGTGTACGCGGCGCCCGCGGCGGCGCCCGGGCCGGCGCGCGAGGTATTCCGCGAGGCCAAGCCGGGGTTCCTCAACGACGTCAGCAGGGACGGCAAGCGCGGGCTCTTCGTGCGTTATCCCAGCCGGTCGGAAAACTACCTGGTCCGGCTGGACCTCGCCTCGGGCGCCGCCCGAACCCTGTACCCGGAGAGCGGCAAGGTCAGCATCTTCGAGGCGCGGTTCTCCCCCGACGGCCGCACCGTCTACGTCGCCACCGACGGCGGCGGCGAGCAAGCCTTGCTCCTCGCGCTCGACGCCGAGTCCGGCAAGGAGAAAGCGCGCTACGTCGAGAAGGACCCGCCCGTCGCCACCGTCAGCCAGTTCGCGGTGGCCAGGACGGGCGACTCGGTCGCCATCCTGATCGATGCGGGCAATCGCACCGACCTGCGCCTGCTCGACGCTCGGACGCTGCAGCCCCGCGCCAAGGTGGCGATGCCGCTCGGCAACGGCGACCTCTCGGAGTTCTCCGAGGACGGCAAGCGGTTCGTCGTGCGTTGGTCCACGCCGTCTTCGCCCACCGACGTCTGGGCGATCGACGCGAAGACCGGCAAGGCGACCCAGCTGCGGAAAGAGGCCCGGCCTACGCTCCGGGAGGTGCCGGAGATGGAGACCAGCATCGCCGAGGTGAGGGCCCACGACGGCTCGAAGTTGCCGATCAACGTCTACCTGCCCAGCAACCGCTCGGAGAAGGTGCCAGTGATCGTCTCGTACCATGGTGGGCCCTCGAGCAGCTCACGGATCCGCTGGGCGGCCACGACGGCGTTCTTCGTCTCGCAGGGCTACGCCTGGGTCGAGCCCAACGTGCGCGGCTCGGCGGGATTCGGCCGCGCCTTCGAGGAGGCGGACAACGGACCCAAGCGCCTCGAGGCCTTCAAGGACATCGAGACGACCGGCCGCTGGGCCGCCTCGCAGCCGTGGGCCGACCCCAAGCGGGTCATCGTCTACGGCGGCAGCTACGGCGGGTACACGGTGCTCGTGGGGCTGACCCGCATGCCCGACCTCTGGCGTGCGGGCGTCGATCTGGTCGGGGTCGCGAATCTCAAGACCTTCATGGCCACCACGAGCGGGCTCATCCGCGAGATCTTCCTGCTCGAGTTCGGCGATCCCGACAAGGAGGCCGCCTTCCTGGATTCCATCTCGCCGCTCAAGGACGTGGATCGGATCGTCGCCCCGCTCTTCGTCTACGCGGGCGCCAACGATCCGCGCGTGCCCCGGAGCGAGTCCGACCTGATCGTGGGCGCCCTGCGCGAGCGGAAGGTGCCGGTCGAATACATGGTGGCAGACAACGAGGGGCACTCGCTGGCGCGCAAGGAGAACCTGGTGCAGTTCCTGGCCCGCTCGGGCCGGTTCCTGGAGCAGTACGCGGGAGGCGTCGCGGCGCCCAGGACGGCGGCGACACGCTGACGGCAGTTGGATTCGCGAGCAGCGCGATGGATTCGCCGGGTGGTCCGGCGAATCTGGCCCGCCGCCTGCATCTCCAACCTGGTATGCGCGGCGGGAGCAAGGTCGGAACGATGCACGCGAGGGTGTCCTTCGCCCTGGCCCTGGGATTTTGCCTGTCGTGGATGCCGACACCGGCGTTTGCCAATCCGACACCCGGCGCGTTCCAGATCGACGCCCACCGATTCCAGGTCCTCCAGCGCGACTCCGGCCCCACGAGCTACTACTGGATCATCGACGATCCTCTCGGCCCTTTCATCCGCGGCGTGTACAAGCCTCCTCTCGAGACGGTCACCCTGTTCGCTGACGTGGGAGACGGCCTGCGCAATGGGGTCCAGCGGATCCGTTTCCGCTGGCGTGCCTGGGTGCTCCCGGTCGGAGCCAACGAGTGCGAGGTGGGCCGGGGTGACGCGGCGGCAAACGTGTACATCGCCTGGAAGCGCGGGGTGCGCTGGTACTCTCTCAAGCTCGTTTGGAGCAGCAATGCGCCTGTCGGCGCGACTTGCGACCGCACGCGAAATGCGTTCGCCGCCTCCGACACCATCGTGCTGCGCAGCGGGCCGCCGACTGGCGAGTGGCATGAAGAGGAGATCGATCCCGCGGCGCTGTTCCGCGAACACTTCGAAGGGGGCAATCCGGCTGCCGAAGTGCCCGAGTTGCAGGGGATCGGCATCCTCACCGACGGCGACCAGACGCACACCACCAGCGTTGGGGACTACGCAGGATTCGTGCTCTACAGGCCGCTGGCCACCGCCGCGCGCTGATCCGTGGTAGCAGCATTGGCTTCGAACGGTGGAGGGAGCCATGCAGCTCAACGTCAACGGCACGGTCCGTGAAGTGGATGCTCCGGAGGACATGCCTCTCCTCTGGGTATTGCGCGACGTGCTCGGCCTCACCGGCACGAAGTTCGGGTGTGGGATGGCACAATGCGGCGCCTGCACCGTGCACCTGGACGGGGAGGCGACGCGCTCCTGCGTGCTGCCCGTCTCCGCGGTGGCTGGCCGGATGGTGACCACCATCGAGGGCCTCTCTCCGGACGGCAGCCATCCGGTGCAGAAGGCGTGGGTCGACGCCGACGTCGTGCAGTGCGGCTACTGCCAGCCGGGACAGATCATGTCCGCGGCGGCGCTGGTCGCGCACAACCCGAACCCGAGCGATGCCGACATCGATGCCGCTCTCGCCGGCAACATCTGCCGGTGCGGCACGTACCAGCGCGTCCGGGAGGCGGTGCGGAAGGCGGCCGCGCAGAGGAGGGCCTCGCGATGACCTCGCTCACCCGCCGCCAGCTGCTGCGCGGCTCGCTCATCTCCGGAGCCGGCCTGTTCGTCGCCTTCCACGTCCCGCGCAAGGTGCGCGCGGCGCCCGAGCCGCCGGCGAAGCAGCCGCCCGACCCCAACGCCTTCGTGCGCGTGGCGCCGGACGACTCCGTGACCGTGCTGCTCGCCCACTCCGAGATGGGCCAGGGGATCTGGACCGGGCTCGCCATGCTCATCGCCGAGGAGCTGGACTGCGACTGGTCGAAGATCCGCGTCGAGCACGCCCCCGCGGCGCCGGTCTACGCGCACCCCGCATTCGGCATGCAGATGACCGGGGGGTCGAGCAGCACCTGGTCCGAGTTCGACCGGTACCGCACCGCGGGCGCGATGGCGCGCGCGATGCTTTTGCGCGCGGCCGCGGGGCAGTGGAAGACGGATGCGAGGAAGCTCCGCACCGAGAACGGACACGTGGTCCGCGGCAAGGACCGTCTCTCCTACGGCCAGCTCGCGGTGGCGGCGCAAGCGCAGCAGCCGCCCAGGAGCGTCAAGCTCAAGGACCGCAAGAACTGGAAGCTCCTGGGCAAGCCGATGCGCCGCCTCGACTCGCCGGAGAAGGTCACCGGCAAGGCGCAGTTCGGCATGGACGTGCGCTTTCCGGGCCTGCGCACGGCCCTCATCGCGCGCTCGCCGGTCTTCGGCGGGAAGGTCAAGTCGTTCGACCCCAGCGAGGCGAAGTCGGTGAAGGGCGTCGAGCAGGTGGTGCAGGTGCCCAGCGGTATCGCGGTCGTCGCGAGCAACTTCTGGAGCGCCAAGCGCGGGCGCGACGCGCTTTTGCCGCGCCTCGAGTGGGACTTGGGACCGGGCGCCACGCTGGACAGCGCGGCCATGCTGCAGGACTACCGCGACAAGGCGAAGTCCAAAGGCGCGGGGATCGCGGTGCAGAAGGGCGACGCCGAGGTGGCGCTCGCCCAGGCTTCGAAGCGGGTGGTCGCCGAGTACGACGTCCCCTACCTCGCGCACGCCCCGATGGAGCCGCTCAACTGCGCGGTGAAGATCGACGGCGGGCGCTGCGAGATCTGGACCGGCACCCAGTTCCAGACCATGGACCAGATGTCCGCCGCCAAGATCGCCGGCGTGCCTCCCGAGAACGTCTCGATCCACACCCAGTTCCTCGGCGGCGGATTCGGCCGGCGCGCGACGCCCTCATCGGATTTCGTCAGCGAGGCGGTGCACGTCGCCAAGGCGGCCGGCGTGCCGGTGAAGACCGTCTGGACCCGCGAGGACGATATCCAGGGGGGTTTCTACCGCCCGCTGTTCGTGCACCGCGTCGAGGTGGGGCTGGACGGCAAGGGAAGCCCGATGGCCTGGAAGCACACCATCGTGGGGCAGTCCATCCTCGCCGGCACGCCGTTCGAGCAGTTCATGGTCAAGGACGGCGTCGACGCCACCTCCGTCGAGGGGGTGACCGACTCGCCCTACCTCGAGGCGGTGCCGGCCCGGCTGGTCACCGTCCACTCCCCGAAGCAGCCGGTGCCGGTCCTCTGGTGGAGGTCGGTGGGCCACACGCATACCGCTTTCGCGATGGAGAGCATGGTGGACGAGCTGGCTCATTCGAGCGGGCGCGACCCGCTCGAGTTCCGCGCCGCGCTTCTAGTCGAGAAGCCGCGACACCTGCGTGCGCTCAAGGCCGCCGCGGAGCTGGCCGGCTGGGGCAAGGCGCCGCCTTCGGGACGCGCGCGCGGGCTGGCGGTGCACGAGTCGTTCGGCAGCATCATCGCCCAGGTGGCCGAGGTCTCCGTCGACCAGGACAAGGAGATCCACGTGCACAAGGTCGCCTGCGCGGTCGACTGCGGCACGGCCATCAATCCGCTGGGGATCGAGGCGCAGGTGCAGGGCGCCATCGCCTTCGGGCTCTCCGCCGTGCTGCACAGCGAGCTGACCCTGAAGGACGGCCGGGTCGAGCAGAGCAACTTCCACGACTACCGCGTGCTCCGGCTGCCCGACATGCCCGAGATCTCCGTCCGCGTCCTGGAAAGCGGCGCCAAGATGGGCGGCATCGGCGAGCCAGCCACCGCGCCGATCTCCGCGGCGGTGGCGAACGCGGTCTACGCCCTGACCAAGCAGCGGCTGCGATCGCTGCCCCTGCGCCTGGGGGTAGCGTGAGCCGCCTCGGGTGGCGGTGGGCGGATTGGAGGACGATCGCTGCTTCCGCCGCGCTCGCGCTCGTCTCGTGTTCTCACGCCCAGGCGCCCGCCGCGGCCGCGCCGGCGCGCCCGGACCCCGTCGCCTCCTTCGAGGTGGTTCGCGCCGTCCTGCAGAGCCCGCGGTGCGTGAACTGCCATCCGGCCGGCGACCGGCCGCTGCAGGGAGACGACGGCCACTTGCACCTCCAGTTCGTGCAGCGCGGCCCCGACGGTCGGGGCGCCACCGGCCTGGCCTGCGCGACCTGCCACGCCCGGGCCAATCCGCCGGCGAGCTACGGCAACGACATGCCGCCCGGCGTCTCCACCGAATGGCGGCTGCCGCCGCCGGAGCACAAGATGGTCTTCGCCGGGCTCAACTCGCGGATGCTCTGCGAGCAGCTCAAGGATGTCCGGCGAAACGGCGGCAAGGGCATCCCCGCGCTGATCCACCACGTCGCCGAAGATCCGCTGGTGCTTTGGGGGTGGGCGCCCGGCTTCGGGCGCAAGCCGGTCCCGGTCCCGCACGCGGAGTTCGTCCGCGCGTTCCAGGCGTGGGCGGACGCGGGAGCCCCCTGCGGGCCGGCCACCACGGCGCAGTTGCCCTGACCGCAAGAGTGTACGATCGCGGACTCGCGCCCGGTTCCCGGCATGGCGCGCACCCGGGCGCCTGCCCAGATTGGCCCTGACGACGATGGGTGGCCGCCCCCGGCCGCCAGCGCCGCCGCCGGTTCCGGCGATGCAAAAGGTACACAAAACGCGCTTCCGCTGCGAATCGGCGCGGCGGCCGGCTGGCGCCCCGCCTGTGGAGCGAGCGGATGAGCGACAGCCGCGCGCGGGATCGTTGGCCGAGCTGAAAGACACGCTGCTCGAGAAGTACGAGCAGCTGTCGGCCAAGTACGGAACGCTGGTGAAGAAGTACGAGAGCGCGTCGATCGAGGAGATCGGCGTGTACCGCCTCGGTTGGTGGGCCCTGCGCACCTCGGCCAGCGCCCTGGCGCTGGTGCGCGAAGGCGCGGTCGTCTTGACCAATCGCCGGTGGCAGGAGCTCGAGACCGGGGAGAGCGGCCGGCGCGGATGGGAGCCGCTCGCGACGGACGAGCCGCAGCGGACGTACGACAGCCTGCACCACCTCGCACTCGACGTCGCAGCCGATCTGCTCGCGCGGTCCGACCTGGCCTCGTCCGTGACGCGCTACCGCCGCTCCAGCGGCGAGCAGGTGGTCGAGGTCCGCAGCGAACGGATCCCTTCCGCTCCCGAGATGGTGGCGTTGCTGGTGCACGACGTCACCGCCCAGGCCCGGGCGGAGACCGACCTGCAAACAGCGCGCGAGGCGCTACACCGGAGGCATCGGATGGAGGCGATCGGGGAGCTCGCCTCGGGCGTGGCGCACGATCTGAACAACGCGTTGAACGTCATGCGCCTGCGCCTGGATCTGCTCGGACGCGAGCTCGCGGGCGCCGGGCATAGCGGAAATCTAAAAGCGCTCGCCGCGATCGTCGATGACGCTGCCGTGCGGGTGGCCCGGGTGCACGATCTTTCCCGCAGGCAAGTCGACGAACCGCTCGAGCCCGTTCAGCTGCAGGTGGTCATCGCCGAGGCGCTGGCGCTGGCGCGCACCGAGCTGGAGCAGCATGCCCTGGTGGAAGGCAGGCACATCCGCCTGGTCTCCAGCATCCCCGAGCTGCCGCCGCTCCGCGCAACCCCCGCGGAGCTCAAGCACCTCTTCGTGAACCTCCTGCTCAATGCGCGCGACGCGATGCCGTTGGGCGGGACCATCTCCGTCGAGGTGCGGCGCGAGGAGGACTTCGCGGTGGTGACCGTAGCCGACGAGGGCACGGGCATCGCCGAGGAGCACCTGGAGCGCGTGTTCGAGGCGTTCTTCACCACCAGGAAGAACGGGACGGGCCTGGGGCTCTCCATGGCGCGCGGCGCCATCTCCCGGCTCGGCGGATCGATCGTGGCGCGCAACCGGCCAGCGGGCGGCGCGGAGTTCGTGCTTCGCTTGCCGCTGGCCGTCCACGAGCAGCCGCCCGCTCCAGCCCCCGCCCCCGGGCCGCCGCCCGCCCTGGCGGGATCGCTGCGCGTCCTCCTGGTCGACGACGACCGCGACTGCCTGGAAGTCACGCAAGCCGTCCTCGAAGCCGAGGGACTCACCGTCGCGACGGCGCCCAACGGCGCGGACGCCCTCCGGCGCCTGGGCGAGCACTCCTACGACCTGCTTCTCTGCGACGTCGGCATGCCCGAGATGAGCGGGTGGCAGGTCGCCCAGGAAGCGCGGGTCCACTGGCCGGCGATGCCCATCTTCATGGTGACCGGTTGGGGCACCGAGCTTGCGTCGTCGAGCTCGCGCCCGACCAGCGTCGACGGCGTCCTGGGAAAGCCCCTCGACGTCGGGGAGCTTCGCTCCGCGATCAGAAATGCTTCAGAGCGGCTTTGCCAAGAGGGAACACGTTGAATCCGATGGCGTGGAGCGCCTCGTGGTCGAGGATGTTGCGGCCGTCGAAAACGAAGGCTGGCTTCTCCATCGAGTCGAAGATCGCTCGATAATCGAGCGAACGGTAAAGGTCCCACTCGGTCAAGACGGCCAATGCGTGGCTTCCCCGCGCCGCGACATACGGATCCTTCTCGAAGACCACGCGGCCCTCGGGCGCGTCCCGGAGGTCCGCGCGCGCGTTGGCCAGTGCCCTCGGATCGGTGACCACCACCACCGCGCGCTCCTCGATCAGCTTGCGGGCCACCAGGAGCGCCGCCGAGTCGCGCGTGTCGGCGGTGTCCTTCTTGAAGGCGAAGCCGAGCAGCGCGATGCGCTTCCCAGCCACGGTGTCGAACATGGCGCGGACGATCGTCTGGACGAAGCGCCTCTTCTGGTACTCGTTGATGGCGACCACGCTCTCCCAGTAGCGCGCGACCTCGTCGAGACCGTGGCTCTCGCAGAGATAGACCAGGTTGAGGATGTCCTTTTTGAAGCAAGATCCGCCGAAGCCCACGCTCGCTTCGAGGAAGCGCCTTCCGATGCGCCCGTCCAGCCCGATCGCCCGGGACACGTCGGCCACGTCGGCGGCCGTCTTTTCGCAAATCGCCGAGATCGAATTGATGGACGAGATCCGCTGCGCCAGGAAGGCGTTGGCGGCGAGCTTGGAGAGCTCGGCGCTCCAGATGTCGCTGGTCACGATCTGCTCGCGCGGGACCCAGTTGGCGTAGATCTCGACCAGCACGTCGCGCGCCGCGACGCCTTCCGGCGTCTCGTACGAGCCGATCAGCACCCGGTCTGGCCGCTCCAGGTCTCGGATGGCCGTCCCCTCGGAGAGGAACTCCGGATTCGACAGCACCTGGAAGCGGAGGTCTTTGCGATTCGAGTTGAGGATCCTCTCCATGGCATGCGCCGTGTGCACCGGCAGCGTGCTCTTCTCGACGACGATCTTGTTCCCTCGCGATGCGTCCACGATGGTGCGCGCCGTCTTCTCCCAGTACTGCAGGTCGGGCGCCTTTCCCGCGCCTTCGCCGAAGGTCTTCGTCGGCGTGTTTACGGAGACGAAGATCACCTCCGCCTGGTCGATCGCCGCCGCGATGTCGGTGGAGAAGAAGAGGTTGCGTCCCCGGGCCTGCTTCACCACCTCGAGCAGTCCGGGCTCGTAGATGGGGAGGGTGTCGGTCTGCCAGGCCTGGATGCGCTCGCCGTTGACGTCGACCACCGTGACTTCGTAGCGCGGGCACCTGGCCGCGATCACTGCCATCGTGGGCCCGCCGACGTGGCCAGCGCCGATGCAGAGGATGCGTCGCTCGAATCGAGGCATGGTGGACTTGTCCGGGCCCTCCTTCACTTCCGTGCCGGATGCATCTCAACGAGCGGACGCCGGGCCTCGTCCGCCAGCGCAGCTCGACTCCGTTGCTCGATATGCGAGAGGAGCGCGCCCACCTCCTCGCTGTCCAGGCCCAGGTTGGGCATGCGGACGTTCTTGTACTTGGCGAAGAGCGCGGTGGCGAGTCGATCGCCCTCCGCGAGCATCCGGTCCGGCTCGGCGACGTAGCGTGCCAGCCAGGCGCGCTCACGCAGCGTGGTCACGTTCAGCAAATCCGGACCCAGCCCATCGCCCTTACCGATGCTGTGGCAGGCGGCGCATCGGCTGTTGAAGAGGGACTCCCCTTTCCCGCCGCGAGGGATCGCGACCGGCGCCGCATAGGTCCTCACGGGCTTCCCATTCTTCCATCCGAAGAAATCGCTCATCATCCTGGCCAGGAACTTCGGGTTCTCCACGGCGGAGCTCCGCATCCACTCGCCGGTCGATTCGTTCCCGACCATCAAGGTTGGCTGATGCCCGTCGCGGCTCCACGCGTCGGTCGGCGACGACAAGCCCAGCTTCTTGCTCACCAACTGGATGTCCTCGTCCTTGCCGGTCAGGAACAGCCAGCCCGGCCCGACGTGAAAGCGCTGCGTGTAGGCCTTGAGCACCTCGGGCGTGTCGTGTTTCGGATCGATGCTGATCGAGTAGAAGAAGACGTCCTTGCCGACCCGACCGCCGAGGAGCCGCTGAACCTGGGCCAGTTTCGCGGTCTCCAGCGGACAGCTGGCGGTGCACCGGGTGTAGATGAGGTTGATGACGACCGCCTTGCCCTTGAGCAAGTCGTCGTAGAGATGGACGACGGTTCCGTCCTGCGTCGTCAGCGGCACGTTGGGAAAGTACTGCGGCCCCCACGGACCGCCGGCCATGACGGCCGCTGAACCCAATAGCAGCGCGGCCGCCGCCGCTGCAGCGCTCGTCCCAAGCCGCTCCATTCAGCCGAGCCTGACCATCGTGGCGACGGAGGGAACCCCGTTCGTGTCGACGATGAACAGCATGTAATGGCCCGGCGGCGCCAGGTTTGCGCCGGCCGGAGCCTGGACGGTCAAGCCTCCGGCGCTGGGCTGGAACGTGACGGGGACGAAGCGCTGGTCCTCGTTGAACGCATGGGTCACCGCGCCCAACCGGACCAGCGAGACGGCGCCGATCCGCGCGCCGTCGGGCGTGCCCACGGAGAACGCGGTGCCGTAGTGGATGCTGGCCGGCGAAGAGGCGATCGTCGGCCGCGGACCCTTGAACAGGTAGGGAGGCGAGTAGATCTCGGCGCTGAGCTGGTCCACTTCGGGAAAGTCCCGCCCGCCGCCGGCCACGAGCACGCGGCCATCGGGGAGCAACAAGGCAGTGGAGTGGTACATGCGGGGTGTCTGCATGGCCGCCATCACCGTCCAGGTCTCGGTGCCGGGCGACCACAGCTCGGCCTCGAGGACGGCCGCGGCGGTGTCGCCCACGTCCGAGTTCCGCGAGCCGCCGGTCGCCAGGACGGTGCCGTCGGGCAGCAGGGTCAGGTTGTGTTCCGTCCGGGGGAACGCCATGGAAGCGGTCTGGCGCCACACCGGCGACGGTTGCGTCATGTCGATGACGTAGGTGGTCGCGACGGAAGGCGCCCCGGGCAGGTCGGGATCGCGGCCGAGACCGGACTTGACGATCTTTCCCGGCGCGTACGTGGCGGCGCTGCCGCCGTCGAGGACGGCCGGATCCACGACGCTCCAGACTTGAGTCGTGAGATCGAGGGCGAGGCTTGCGATGGCACGGCGGTTCGCGGAGGCGGCTAGCAGGCGGCCGTCGGGCAGCACGAACATGTGGGTGTAGTACGGCAGGTTCTGGGAGGCCCTCGTGAGCTGGGTCCAGGAGTTCGCCGCCGGGTCGTAGATCGCGGGGATGAGGGCGTTGCACTCGTCGCAGTTGATCTCGCCGGCGGTGACCAGGATGCGCCCGTCGGGTAGCGCGGTGGCGGTGGGATACCAGCGGGCCTCCGGCATGGCAGCCGCCGAGCTCCAGCCCTGGTTAGCCGGGTCGAAGATGGTGGCGTTGGCAATGCCGACGTGGGCAGAAGCATTGTGGCCGCCCGCGACGAACACGCGCCCGTCGGGGAGCAGGGCATGGCCGGAGCAGAAGAGATTGGCGGTGGAGAACGGCATTGCGGTCAACGTATTGCTGGCGGGGTCGAACACCTGGGCGCCCTGGCCGTCAGTGTGATCCTCCCAGATCAGGACCTTGCCGGTCGGCAGCAAGGTCATGTGGATGGCCACCACCGGCCAGGCGAAGCGCGCCGACCACTGGCCCGTCGGCGGCGCCACCGGCGTGCTCGCGCTGGCGGTGTTGGAATACGCCGAATCGCCGGACGCGTTGGTGGCGCGCACGCGATAGAAATACGTGGTGGAGGGGCTCAGCCCGACATCCGAGTAGGTCGTTGCGGCGCCGCCGGCGACCGCGATCTGGGTGAAGGTGGCGCTGTCGGTCGAGCGCTCGACCTTGACCCCGCTCTGGGTCGTCGAGGTGTTGGTCCAGGAGAGGTCGATCCGGGCGCTGGTCGCTGCCGCCGCTGCCAGGTTCGTGGGAGCGCTGGGCGGCGGCGGCGGTGGGCCACTGGGAGCCGCCTTGAAAGCCACCATCTGCATCACCCACGCACCCGCGGACCCCAGCTGGGCAGTCGCGCCGTACGAGCCGGCAACGGTCACTGTCCGATCCTCGGCGATGTCGCCGTCCGGGGTAGTGATCACACGGGACGTCCAACCCGCGCCCGGGCCGGTAGTCCAGCTCGTCACGGTGTTCGCGGCGAAGAGCAAGTCCGACGGATTGGACGTGACGGCGGCCGGCGTGCTGCTCGTCGCGGTGCTGCCTGTGGACGAGGCGGTCACGTCCACCGGGCTGACCGGGTCGAGCCCGGAGTACTCGAGGATGCGGACATCGGCGAAGGCCGCGGGCACCGTGAAGGAGACATTGACCGCGTTGGCGCCGGCGGCGGCCGCCGCGATGTTGGTCGCGTAATAGATGGACTGGGTCAGCTGGCCGGAGAACAGCGTGGGGCCCACCGCCGATCGATATGCGTTTCCTTTCGTATCGGTGACCGAGGCGACCTGGGCCGTCGTGTCGTTCCAGCCGACCACCACCACGTTCAGGTCCCCGGCCGACTGAGCCAGCGTGTACGGCACGCTCACGCTGGTCACCGACGTCTGCGGGGTGGCGTTGTTCGTCTGCACGAAAGCGATGGGTGCCGGGGGCGGCGGCGGCGGCGGCGGCGGCGGCGGCGGCGGCGCTGGCGTCGTGGCGCTGGCGGTGTTGGAATACGCCGAGTCGCCGGAAGCGTTGGTGGCGCGCACGCGATAGAAATAGGTGGTCGAGGCGCTCAAGCCGACGTCCGAGTAGCTGACGGCGGTTGCGCCGGCGAGCGCGATCTGGGTGAAGGTGGCGCTGTCCGTCGAGCGCTCGATCTTGACGCCGGTCTGGGTGGTCGAGGTGTTCGTCCAGGAGAGATCGATCCGGGTGCTGCTGGCTGCCGTGGCCGCGAGGTTGTTGGGAGCGGTGGGTGGTGGTGGTGGTGGTGGTGGTGGTGGCGGTGGTGGCGGTGGCGGTGGCGGACCGCTGGGAGCCGCCTTGAACGCCACCATCTGCATCACCCAAGGTCCGGCGCTCGAGAGCGAGGCGGTGGCGCTGTAGCTGCCCGCAACGGAGACGAGTTGATCTTCCGCGATGTCCCCGTCGGGGTTCGTGACGACGCGCGAGGTCCAACCCGCGCCTGGGCCCGTGGTCCAACTGGTCACGGTGTTGGCGGCGAAGAGCAAGTCCGACGCATTGGTCGTGACGGCGGCCGGTGTGCTGCTCGTCGCGGTGCTGCCGGTCGACGAGGCGGTCACGTCCACCGGGCTGACCGGGTCGAGCCCGGCGTACTCGAGGATGCGGACGTCGGCGAAGACCGCGGGCACCGTGAAGGAGACAGTGACCGTGTTTGCGCCGGCGGCGGCCGAGCCGATGTTCGGCGCGTAATAGATGGACTGGGTCAGCTGGCCGGAGAACAGCGTGGGACCCACCGCCAACCGATATGCGTTTCCTTTCGTGTCGGTGACCGAGGCGACCTGGGCCGTGGTGTCGTTCCAGCCGACCGCCACCACGTTCAGGTTCCCTGCCGACTGAGCCAGCGTGTACGGCACGCTCACGATGATCGCCGGCGTCTGCGGGGTGGCGTCGTTCGTCTGCACGAACGCGATGGTGGTGGCGGCCCGCGCGGCAGAAACGAATCGGCCCTGGTCCGAGCGGCCGCAGGCGATGGCCAATAGAAAAACAACGAGGCAGGAGGAGGGTTTGGACATCTCGGTCGTACTCCTTCAGTCCGTCGAGGAGGAGTTCCGCTCGCGCCGTTACCTGTACAGGCTGTCCATGGCCTGCGCCCACAGCCGGTTCATCGACACCGACCCGGTCGAGCTCGGGTGGATGCAATCCGAGAGCTCGGCGGGATGGGCCTGGAAGTACGTGTAGAGGTCCGGTCCCGCCAGCGTGCCCGGGTTCGCCGCGACGAGCTGGTCGATCGCCTGGTTGAACGCCGGGATGTTGTTGTGCTGGCCGTCGCACGAGAACGGGATGTGCGGGATGACCGGGACCTTCCCGGCGTTCAACAGGCTGGTGATGGCCTGCTGCAGGTTGGACTTGAACGGCGCCGTGTTCGCCGTGTTCCCGGAGGCGTCGTTCGTGCCGTAGGAGAGCGCGACGTATCGCACGTCCGGGTTGATGGCCAGAAAGCCCGGCAGGAACTGCACGAGCTCGGCCGAGCCCCAGCCGCCGTGACCGCCGTTGATCATCATCGGGAAGAAGGACGGATGGAGGTTGTGGATGATCTGCGCGAAGGACGGCTGGTTGACCCGATTGGCCCAGAACGCCGTGATCGAGTCTCCGAGGAAGAGCCAGGTGTCGTTGGTGCCGGAAGTGGCGTCATGGATGTCGATCTCCGCGATCTGGAGCTCTCCGGCGTTCTGGGTGATGACGCCGTTCGAATTCGGCATCGCCGTGACCATCATCCTGACCCACGCGCCGGACGCCGGAAGCGCAAACGCGTGCTCGCGGTCCGAGTAGAAGTTTCCCGTCACCGTCTTCACCGTGGTCCAGGTCCCGTTGCTGCCGTTGGTGGAGTCGGTGGAAATCGCGATGGTGTAATCGCCGGGCGCCCCGTAGTTCGGCTCGTTGACCAGGTTCCAGTTGAAGTTCGCGGCGTTCTCCCAGGACAGGAGCACCCTCAACGGACCCGCCGGGACGCGCAGCGCCACCCAGGCGGGTAGCGCCGTGCCGGGGACGATCCACGTGCCGTTGAAGGTGTTGCCATAGTCGCCGTCGTTGATCGCTGTGCTCGCCGTGTTGCTGCCCGCAGATCCCGCCGAGACGAGACCGCGGCTGATCAGCGGGTTCGCCGAGGCGGACGGAGGAGGTGGCGGAGGCGGAGGGCTCGCCGTCGTCGCGCTCGTTACGTTCGAGTAGCCGCTCAGGTTTCCGGCTGCGTCGCTCGCCCGCACGCGGTAGCTGTAGGCGGTCGAGGCGCTCAGTCCGCTGTCGCCGTACGCAGTGTTCGGGGTGGTCGCGATCTGCGCGAAGGTCGCGCAGCCCGCTCCCTGGCAACGCTCGACCAGGTAGCTCGCCACCCCGACGTTGTCCGTCGAGGCCGCCCAGCTCAGGTTGACCTGGCTCGTCGACGCCGCCTGTGCGGTCAGGTTGGAGGGACTGGTCGGAGCTTGCGTGTCGGGTGGGCCGCTCGGGGCCCCGCGGAACGCCACCATCTGCATCACCCAGGCTCCGCCGCTGCTCAGCGGCGCCGTCGAGCTGTAGGAGCCGGTCGCCGTGACCACGCGATCTTCCGCGATGTCCCCGTCGGGGCTCGTGATCACGCGGGACGTCCAACCCGCGCCGGGGCCGGTCGTCAGGCTCGTCACCGTGTTCGCGGCGAAGAGCAGATCCGAAGCGTTGGTCGTGCTGACCGGCGGCGTGCTGCTCGTGGCCGTGCTGCCCCCCGCGGAGACGGCCACATCGACGGGAGTCACCCGGTCGATCCCGGCGTACTCGAGCACGCGGATGTCGGCGAATTGCGCGGCGGCAGTGAACGTCACCGTGACCGCGTTGGCCCCGGCGGCCGCGGCGACGATGTTTTTCGCGTAATAGATCGACTGGCTGACCGCGCCGGCTTGCGACAGAGGTCCCACCGCCAGCTGGTAGGCGTTGCCCTTCGTATCGGCGACCGAAGCGACCTGCGCGACGGCGTCGTTCCAGCCGACGACCACCACGCTCAGGTTCCCGGCGGTCTGCGCCGCGGTGAACGGCACGCTGACGGTGCTGACCGGCGACTGCGGAGTCGCATAGTTCACCTGGACGAAAGCGATGGAGGCGGGCGGGGGTGGGGGCGGCGGCGGCGGGGGCGGCGGCGCGCTCTGGGTCGTCGCGCTGGCCGTGTTCGAATAGGCGCTCAGGTTGCCCGCCGCATCGGTCGCGCGCACGCGGTAGCTGTAGCTGGTCGAGGCGACCAGACCCGTGTGGCTGAACGTGGTCCCTGCCGTGCTGCCGATCTGCGCGAAGCTCGTGCAGCCAGTCCCGGTGCAGCTTTCGACGAGGTAGCTGGTGACGCCGACGTTGTCGGTCGCGGCGGTCCAGCTCAGGTCGATCTGGCTGGTCGACGGCGCGGTGGCGGTCAGGTTGGCGGGGCTGGTCGGCGGCTGGGTATCGGCTGCAGGGGCTCCGGCGGCGCGGAACGCTACCATCTGCATCACCCAGCCGCCGGGCCCGCTGAGCGTAGCGGAAGCCGAGTACGACCCTGCCGCGCTGACGACCTGATCCTCGGCGATGTCGCCGTCGGGGCTGGTCACCACGCGGGACGTCCAGCCGGCGCCCGGACCGAAGGTGAAGCTCTGCACGGTGTTCGCCGCGAAGAGCAGGGCGGACGCGCTCGTGGTGGTCACAGCGGGCGTGCTGCTCGGCGAGACGGTTCCCGTGCCCGAAGCGACGACGTCGACCGCGTTCACGGCGTCGATGCCGGAGTATTCGAGCACGCGGACGTCGGCGAACTGCGCAGGGACGGTGAAGGAGACCGTCACGACGTTGGCGCCGGCGGGCGCCGAGGCGATGCCCTTCGCGTAATAGATGGACTGGCTGACGGCCCCCGGCTGGGCGGTCGGCCCGACGGCCCGGGTGTAGGTGTTCCCGCTGGTATCGCTGACCGAGGCGACGCTGGCGGTGGTGTCGTTCCAGCCGACGACCACCACGTTCAGGTTCCCCGCCGACTGTGCGGCCGTGAATGGTATGCCGACGGTGACCACCGGCATTTGCGGAGTTGCGTAATTCACCTGGACGAAAGCCGGGCCGGCCTGCAGGGCAGCGGAGGAGAGGGTCCGGCCCTCGTCCGCTCGTGCCTCGCCCGTCCGGCCGCACCCGGCCATCGCGACCAGCAGCGGGATGAAGACCGCCAAGGTGAGCCCTGCGAGCGCGCGTCCAGCCGTCCTTCCAGGGATGGAGGACCGCATTTCAGGCACGGGGAGCGCAGGGCGATGGGGGTATGGGGGCATCTGACCTCCGCAGGGCGGTCACGGGGGAACCGCAGCTAGAACGGCAGCGTCGTCGCGCTCGCCAGGTTCGAGAACGGACCGACCTTGCCGGACGCGTCCGTCGCGCGAACCCGGTAGGTGTAGCTCGTGTTGGGCAGGAGCCCTCCGTCGCTGAACGAGGTGCCTCCCGCCGTGGCGATCTGCGCGAAGGCGATGCAGCCGGCGCCCTGGCAGCGCTCCACCAGGTAGCCGGTCACTCCGACATCGTCCGTAGCCGCCATCCACAACAGATCGATCTGGCTGCCGCTCACCGGGACCGCCGTCAGGCCGCGCGGCGCGGTGGGGGCCTGGGTGTCCGGCGCCGCCACGGGAACGGCGAGCTCCCCGCCTTCCCAGGCGACGAACGTGAACGCCGGGCTCAACGCCTCGATGCCGACGTCCCCGGCCGGGTAGGAGCCGTCCGTCGTGTACGTGAACTGCGAAACGCCGTTGCGGAACACCTCGAGGGTGTTTCCGTTCGCGGTCAGCCGCCATTTGTCTCCGGCGAGGATGAGTGGAACGAAGGACCGGACCAGGGTGAAGCTGCCGTCCGGGTTCAGCTTGAAGATCCCAGACCCGCCTGCCGGGTTGTCGGCCCAGAGGAACAGCATCCATCCCGTCTGCCCGGAGGCATTGCGATCGATGCGGACGATCGGCCCACCGCCGCCGCTCGCCACGGTCCCCAGCGTGACCTCGGAATACTGCGTCGCCGGCGGCGCGATGCTCCACGCGCCCGAGGCGTTGTGGCCCAAGTCCCGGCCCATGGCCAGGCCGCCCGTCTTCCTGAAGCCGGAATACCCGGGCAGCGGATACCAGCGGTCGCCTTCGTCCAGGGGATTCTCGACTCCCGTGAACGTGGAAGAGTCGCGGGTCCCGGAGGAAACGGGGGCCGCGCCGCCTGCCCACGAGGCGATGCTCGCATCGGTGAGCGACTGGTCGCCCGTGAACGCGAGCATCCCGGCCGTCCCGCCGCCGTACTTCGTCGCGTCCGGGCCGGTGTTGTAGATGAAGTCGCGCACCCCGTTCTTGATCCCGTAGATGAGCGGACCGCGCGCGATGAG
>Ga0137409_10001527_pt1 | contig 24991 bp, 16 predicted proteins | sample CZODoug1_16funga_FD_122059 | JGI IMG/M metagenome (GOLD analysis project Ga0137409, IMG submission 122059) | Vadose zone soil fungal communities from Angelo Coast Range Reserve, California, USA - CZODoug1_16fungal (Hybrid Assembly) | ecosystem: Environmental > Terrestrial > Soil > Vadose zone...
TATCCGCCAATGGCAGCGATCCGCACGGCACCGAGATCTCCGGGATCATTTCGGCGCACGGCATCGTGCGCGGCGTCGCGCCCGAAGCGAAGCTGCTCGACGTGCGGGTGTTTGCAGGCGAGCGCGGTCGGCAGTCAACGGCGACGACATTCAATCTGGTGCGCGGCATCGACTGGGCGCTGACGAAGCGCGCGCGTGTGCTCAACATGAGCTTCACTGGCCCGAGCGATTCTCTGCTCGAAGAGAGCATCAAGAAGGCTGCCGCCAAAGGGGCGATCACGGTCGCTGCCGCCGGCAACGGCGGCCCGCAGGCCGCGCCGGCCTATCCGGCCGCGTACGCAGGCGTCATCGCGGTGACCGCCGTCGATGTCGATGACCGGCTGTACTCGCTCGCCAATCGCGGCAACTATATCTCGGTTGCTGCGCCGGGCGTCGATGTGCTCGCCCCTTCTGGCAACCATGCGCATCAGATCGTCTCGGGCACGTCCTACGCGGCCGCGCATGTCAGCGCCGTCGTGGCGCTGATGATCGAGCGCTATCCGACAATCGACGTGGACGCGGCGCGTCTCGCGCTCACGGCGGCCGCTGTCGATCTCGGTCCACCTGGTCCTGACGATCAGTTCGGTGCCGGCCGCGTCAATGCATTCGCAGCACTGCGCGCGGTGGCCGAGCACTAAAGCGGGAGAATTTAGGTTCGCACTGCTGTTGATCCAATCTCCGTTCGTCCCCGCGAAAGCGGGGACCCAGAAGCCAAGCACTCTCACGTCTCAAAGTCTGGGTCCCCGCTTCCGCTGGGACGAACGGAATTAATAGGCGTTTCTAACTCAAAATCTCGCCAGCGACCTTTTCAACGTCATACGACGACGATCAGGCGCGCCTCGAGGGCGCGTCTTTTCTTGGCCCGCATCTGCGCTGCGTTGGACTCTCTGTTCGAAAAACCGTGGCGCCGTTCACTGCGTCTACCTGAATACGATGACCGATTGTCGGCATCGACAGTCCAGGAGACACAAGGAGCTCGCCATGTTCAAACATTCTGCACTGCTTGCAATCGCTGCTTCCGCCACCGTCGGCCTCACCATGCTGGCGCCAACGGATGCCTCCGCCCGCAACGGCGGCGGCCCTCACGTCCACGCCGGCCGCATTGTTGCCGGCAATTTCCAGGCACGCTTCTACAACCATCGCGCCTTCTACAATCAACGCGTCTTCTTCAATCGTCGCTTCGTCGCCGGCCCCGTCTATGGCTACAATTGGCGATGGGGCGTCCGTCCCGGCTTCTGCTGGCGTCACCCGTTCTATTGCCGTACGCATTTTGGCGGCTATCGCATTGGCGCCGTGCCGGTCGTCCGACCGGTGCCCGTCGTCGCCGCCCCGGTGCTGCCGGCCGTCGGATGCCTGAGGCAGATCCGACTCGCGGACGGCAGCTCATTGTTCCGCAACCTGTGCACCAACGAAGCGGCGATCACGTCCAATCTGCCGGAAGGTGAGCCGGCGCCGCTCAAGTAGGAGGAGGCCGTCACCGACAGACCTGCGAAACCCCGGCGCGAGCCGGGGTTTCATGTTGGCGCAGCCTCATGCTGACGCGATCATCGCTTGAGACCAATGCGCCGCGTCATGGCGGTCAGCGAAACACGTTGTATTTCACGATGCAGTAGAGCGCGCGGAAGCCGTCTTTCCAGCTGATCTTCTTGCCCTCGGCGTAGGTGCGCCCATGATAGGAGATGCCGACCTCGTAGATCCGGCATTTGGACTTGGCGACCTTGGCGGTGATCTCCGGCTCGAAGCCAAACCGGTTCTCTTCAATGGTGAACTTCTGCAGCACCTCGCGCCGGAACGCCTTGTAGCCGGTCTCCATGTCGGTCAGGTTCACGTTGGTGAACATGTTGGAAATGAGCGTCAGCCCGCCGTTGCCGACCCGGTGCCAGAAGTAGAGAACCCGGTGGGCGCGGCCGCCCAGGAAGCGCGAGCCGTAGACCACATCCGCCTCGTCGCGCAGGATCGGGTCGATCAGGTTGGGATATTCGCTCGGATCATACTCGCGGTCGGCATCTTGAACGATGACGACGTCGCCGGTCGCGGCCGTAAAGCCGGTGCGCAGCGCCGCGCCCTTGCCCTGGTTGACGTCGTGATAAAGGACGCGGCTGACCAGCGGCTCGACCTCCGCCTTGAGCCGGTCGCGCGTGCCGTCGGTCGAGGCATCGTCGACGACGATGATCTCCTTGTCCGCGAAAGGCGCAGCGCGAACGGCCTTGACCAGATCGACGATCGTCTTGGCCTCGTTGTAGCATGGAATGACAATCGTCAGTTTCATCGCGCGGAGCTTTTGACTGGGAGGACAGGGAACGACTCGGACGAGGGGAGGGGAATCATTTCACACCTGCGCCCCGAGTGCCACAATCTCTGCCCGGTGCTCTTCTACTCCCTGCGTCGGGCCACAGCGCCTCGCCCGCTCGGCGGCCCAGAACAGTGCCCTGGCCTTTTTACCTCTTATGGATTGGATCAATCCAGGGCACCTGCTCCGGCTTCTCGACCGGCTCGATGTCGAGATTGACCACGACCGCCTCGTTGTCGCTGCGCACCAGGACGCATTCGAGCGGCTCGTCGGTGCTGGCATTGATCTCCTGATGCGGCACATAAGGCGGCACGAAGATGAAGTCGCCGGGGCCGGCCTCGGCGGTGAATTCGAGCCGCTCGCCCCAGCGCATGCGCGCCTTGCCCCGCACCACGTAGATCACGCTCTCGAGCGCACCATGATGATGCGCGCCGGTCTTCGCATTGGGCTGGATCGCGACCGTGCCGGCCCAGATCTTCTGGGCACCCGCGCGCGCCAGATTGATCGCGGCCTTGCGGTCCATGCCGGGCGTCTGCGCCGTGTTCGGGTCGAGCGAATGGCCCAGGATCACGCGCACGCCATCGTGCTTCCATTTCGGCTCGGTCATCGCGTCCCTCGTCCTTGCACGATCGAGATCGGTTTCTCGGAACCTTTATGCAGTGTTTATGAAAAGGTCGATAGCCCCTCATCGAATTCTTACATGAGCCTCACCATATCCACGCGTGTAGAGGCGCGATGCTCCGCCTCATAAAAGGTTCAATCATGCGCGCAGATTGTTCCAGTCAGGACTATTTCCGCAACCCCGCTGCAGAAATCGAAAAACTGAGATCGGCAGGCCCGGTCGTTGACGTGCGGTTCCCGATCGTCGGCAAGGTGTGGACGACGACCACGCAGGATCTCGCCGATCGGGTCCTCAAAGACAGCGAAACCTTCACCACCCGCCGGGACGACGGCACCATCGCCGGCTTCCGATGGTGGATGCCCAAAATCCTGCTCACGCTCTCTAATCATATGCTGTCGATGGACGAGCCGGATCACAGGCGGTTGCGGGATATTGTCGACGAAGCCTTTCGTCGTCGCGCCATCCGCGACATGGAGCCGCGCATCCTTGCGATCGCCGAGGAGCTGGCCGGCGAGCTGTTCGCGCAAGGCAGTCCGGCCGACCTTGTCGATCGCTATGCGCGCAAGCTGCCGCTGTCGGTGATCTGCGAGCTGCTCGGTCTCCCGCTCGCCGACCGGCCGAAATTCACCGCCTGGGCAAGCAGGACCACGCGCCTCACGGGGCCCGTCAGTTTCCTGAGCATGATCCCAAATCTATTCGCAATGAGGCGCTATCTGGAGCAACAGCTCGAATCCGTACGCCAGCATGGTGGCGAGGGTCTCGTCGCGGAGCTCGTGCGGGTGGAGAAGGAAGGCGGAAAGATCAGCCGCAATGAGATGGTGTCGATGGTCTTCCTGCTCTTGTTCGCGGGGCACGAGACGACTACGCATCTGATCAGCGGCTCAGTCCACGAGCTCCTGAAGAACCCCGGGCTGCGCGACTGGTTGGAGGAGGACTGGAACCGCGCCGGCTTGGCCGTGGAGGAATTCTTGCGCTTCATCTCGCCCGTGCAATTCACCAAGCCGCGCCATGTGCGCAAGGATATCGAGCTCGGCGGTGTCCGGTTGAAGAAGGGCGACAGGATCATGCCGATGCTGGCGGCTGCGAACCTCGATCCGCACGCCAATGTCCATCCGGAGAGGCTCGATCTCGAGCGCAAGCCAAACCGGCATATCGCGTTCGGCACCGGAATTCATTTTTGCCTTGGTCATCAGCTGGCGCGCATCGAGGGAGCTTGCGCGCTCAAGGCCTTGTTCCGGCGCTGGCCACGATTGCAGCTGGCGGCGGACGAATCGCAGATCAAATGGCGCGAGCGGGCGGGCCTGAGGGCGATCGAACGTCTGCCGGTTGCGATGGGGCAGTAAGGCTAACTGCACTAAGCATTGACTTATATCCGTCACCCTGAGGTGCTCGCCCGGCTTCTTCAGCCGGGCGAGCCTCGAAGGGCGACGGCCCCGGCCGATCATCCTTCGAGGCCCGCGCATGCAGGCGCAAATGGCAATTCGCGTGTCATGAGACGCGCGGGCACCTCAGGATGACGGAGATGGGTTGGTACCAGTCGCCATTGGGATCAAATACGACGCGTGCCCAGCGTCACTGCCCGCGGCGGGCGGCGCTGGCGAAGCGCTTGGCTTCCTCGGCGGCACGGAACAGGGCCTTGGCCTTGTTGACGCATTCCTGCTGCTCGGCCTTCGGATTGGAATCGGCAACGATGCCAGCGCCGGCTTGCACATACATGGTGCCGTCCTTGACCAGCGCGGTGCGCAACACGATTGCCGTGTCCATGTCGCCTGCGGCCGAGAAATAGCCGACCGCGCCGGCATAGAGACCACGCTTCTCTTTCTCCAGCTCGTCGATGATCTCCATCGCCCGCACCTTGGGAGCGCCTGACACGGTGCCGGCCGGAAAGCCCGCCGCCAGTGCATCGATCGAGTCGTGCTTGGCAGAGAGCTTGCCCTCGACATTCGACACGATGTGCATCACGTGGCTGTAGCGCTCGATGAAAAACTGGTCGGTGACCTTCACGGTGCCGATCTCGGCGACACGGCCGACGTCATTGCGGCCGAGATCGAGCAGCATCAGATGCTCGGCGCGCTCCTTGGGATCGGCCAGGAGCTCAGCTTCGAGCGCCTTGTCGTCGTGCGGCGTGGCGCCGCGCGGCCGGGTGCCTGCGATCGGACGGATCGTCACCGTGCCGCCGCTCGCCTTGACCAGGATTTCCGGGCTCGAGCCCGCGATCGCAAAGTCGCCGAAGTCGAGGAAATAGAGATAGGGCGAGGGGTTGGTCCGCCGCAGCGCGCGATAGAGCGCAAACGGCGGCAGCTCGAACGGTGCCTCGAAGCGCTGAGCCAGCACGACCTGAAAAATGTCGCCGGCGGCGATGTATTCCTTGGCGGAGCGCACCATGCGCTCGAATTCGGCCGGCGTCGTGTTGGACGACGGCAGGACGGTGAGGGGGCCACTCGCCCCATTGGCGGCGGCATGATCGAGCGGGCGGTCGAGCGCATCGACGATCGCGGCGAGCCGCTCGGCGGCGCGCGCCAGCGCGGTCTTGGCCGGCACGCCTTTCTCGGGTCGCACCGGCGTGACCACCGTGATCATGTCGTTCACTGCGTCGAACACCACGACGACCGTCGGCCGTATCAGCACCGCGTCCGGAATGCCGATTGGATCGGGATTGGGCGCGGGCAACTCCTCGATCAGCCGCACCATGTCGTAGCCGAGATAGCCGAAGATGCCCGCCGCCATGGGCGGCAGCGTGTCGGGCAGCGCAATCTGGCTTTCGGCGACGAGCGCGCGCAGCGCCTTGAGCGGCGGCTCGTTGCAGGGCGTGAACGTGCCATTGCGGCGCGGCGTGCGATTGATCTCGGCGCGGCCCTCGACCGCGCGCCAAATGAGATCAGGCTCGAGCCCGATGATCGAGTAGCGGCCGCGCACCGCGCCGCCCTCGACTGATTCCAGGAGAAAGCTCATGGGCCGACCGCCGGCGATCTTGAGGAACGCCGAGACCGGCGTCTCAAGGTCGGCCACCAGCGTGGTCCAGACCACCTGCGCCTCGCCGCGCGCATAACGCTTGGCAAAGGCCGATGTCTGCGGCTCGATCTGCATGAGGCTTCACTATGTTAGGAGGTGGCCGCGGTCTTGTAGGGTGGGCAAAGGCGAAGGCACCATCTTTCCACAACAATCGACCTCTGGTGCGCCGTGCCCACGCGTGACCAACGAACGCACATCCGCAAGCGCGCGTGGGCACTGCGCACGAGAGGTTCTCCATCGTAGAAAGGCTGTGCCACCGCCTTTGCCCACCCTACAAGAACCGCTGCATGCCGCTCAGTTCTCGTCGACGATGTTCTGCCCGCTGAGCACCTGCCGCAGCGCCCGCTCGTTGATGGTGACGCCGATCTCGCGCTCGAGCAATTGGAGGTACTCGGTCTGCACGTCGCCCGCCATCGCATTGTTGAGCGCGCCGCGCAGACGCTTGCTCTCCTCCGACGCAAGGTCGGTGGTCGGCTCGACCACTCCCGTGACCCGAAAGACCAGCTGCTCACCGGGCTGCTCGGCTTGGGCGCTGACAAATGCGTCCTTGGCGGTGCGGAAGATCGCGTCAAGCGTGCGTTCCGTGAGCGGAGGCGTGGTCGTGGCGCGCTTGATCTCGGCGCGGGTCTCAACCTTGAGACTGTCGGCGGCGGCTGCCTCGGCGAGCGCGGTGCCGCCCTTGACCTTGTCCAGGAACACGGCGGCCTTGGTGCGCAGGCGATTCGCTACCTCGTCCTCACGCCAGCGGGCTTCAACCTGGTCCTTGACCTCGTCGAGCGTGCGGTCGCGCTCCGGTGTGATTCCGGACACCTCGTACCAGACGTAGCCGCCATCAACCTGCAGCGGATCGTTGTCAGTGCCGATGTCGGCCGTGAAGGCGCCGGATACCAGGCGCTGCTGCTGCGGCAGGTTGGTGACCGGTTGGTTCTGGGGGTCGCGTCCAAAGCGATCGATCTCGACGGTGCGCGCCTCGAGCTTGAGCTTCTCGGCTGTCTCGGCCAGCGGCTTGCCGAGCGAGCGCTCGTCCTCGACCTTGTCGTAGATCGCAGTCACCTCGGACTTCGACTTCTCATTGGCGAGATCGGTGCGAAGCTGCTCGGCGGCCTCCTCGTAAGTCGGGACCTTCTCGGGCTCGATCTTGATGACGCGCAGCAGCACGGTGCCAAAGCGGCCCTGCACCGGGGCGCTCACTTCGCCTTCCTTGAGCGCGAAGGCAGCATCCGCGACGACCCGGTCAAGCATGGCCGCCCTGGTCACAGTGCCGAGGTCGATGTCCTTTTCGGCGAGGCCGCGCTCCTTGGCGATAGCCTCGAATGTCTCGCCCTTTGCGATTCTTTCAGAGGCTGCACGCGCATCGTCCGCCTTGGGGAACACCATCTGCTGAATCTGCCGGCGCTCGGGAGTCGTGAGGCGGACTTTGCGCTCCTCATAAGCGCGCTTGAGATCCTCATCGGAAATCTCGATCCAGCGGGCGCGGTCGGCGGGAAGCAGCGCGACGACGACGACCTTGCGATATTCGGGCGCGCGGAACTGCGCCTTGCGCGGCTCGAAATACTGCGACAGCACGTCGGTGGCGGGTGCCGCCACCTCGCCCACCTGGGCGCGGTCGAATAGCACGAACTCGATGGTGCGCTGCTCGTTCTGGAAACGATCGGCCGCCTCGACAGCCGCCGTAGGCGCGATTGGCGCGCCAGTGATGGTTCCGACGAGCTGCTGACGCAGTATGTTGCGGCGCTGCTCGGCGACAAATCGCTGCTCCGTAAAGCCGGCATTGCGGAGGAGCTCGATGAAGCGGGGGCGGTCGAACTGGCCGTTTGGCGCCAGGAAGCTCGGATCTTGCATGATACGCCGCGCGATCTCGTCATTCGAGATGCCGAGGCGAAGCGTCCGCACGCGCTCGTCGAGCAGCATCTCGTCGATGATCTGCCGCGTGATCTGCCGGTCGATGCCAAGCTGGCGCGCCTGCTCGAGCGTGATCGGACGCCCGATCTGACGACCAAAATTCTGCAGCCGGTCGGTATAGAGCGAGCGGAACTGCTCGATCGTGACCTCGGTCTTCCCGATCTTGGCAAGTGAGGAGCGGCCGAAGCCGCGGAAGATGTCGCCGATCCCCCAGATTGCGAAGCTGACCACCAGCACGGTGACCACGGCCCCCATGATGGTTTTGCCGACCCAGCCGGAGGACGCTTGTCGTATACCGCGGAGCATGAACCTACCGTGTTGTGAGCAAAGGGGTTTTCGGGTGGCCTCGGCGACCCGTGCGCAGGCGCATCATAAGGAGAGCGCCTTCCCGCCGCAACAACCGTGAGGCGGACCGCGGCGCTGGTTGGCGACGGCCCGCTGGCCTGCGCCCCGCCGCTCTGCTACCGGCTTTCGGGACAGATAAACGGCAGGGATTGGCTATGGCAAGTGTGCTGCGCCCGCTCATCGCAGGCAATTGGAAGATGAATGGCCTGCAGCAGTGGGCGACCGAGCTGGCCGCCATCATCGAGGGGGCCGGGGCGCTGGCGACCCGCATGGACCTCCTGGTCTGCCCGCCGGCGACGCTCATTGCCGGCTTTGCGGTCCGCGCGCGCAATTCGCCGGTGGCGATCGGGGCGCAGGATTGCCACGCCGAGCCTGCCGGCGCCTTCACCGGTGATATCTCGGCCGAGATGCTGAAGGACGCCGGCGCGAGCGCCGTGATCGTCGGCCACTCGGAGCGCCGCACTTATCATAAGGAGACTAATGCCGAGGTGCGCGCCAAGGCGCTGGCGGCCTGGCGCGCCGGCCTGGTGGCGATCGTGTGCGTCGGCGAGACGCAGGCTGAGCGCGAAGGCGGGTGCACAATCGCGGTCGTGGGAGAGCAGCTCGCGGGCTCGCTGCCCGACGGCGCCAACGCAGCCAAGCTGGTGGTGGCCTATGAGCCGGTCTGGGCGATCGGCACCGGCCTCACGCCGACCCCTGATGACGTCGCCGAGGTGCATGGCTTCGTCCGCGAGCGGCTCGTTGCACGCTTCGTGACCGAAGGGCAGGCGACCCGCATTCTCTATGGCGGCTCGGTGAAGGCATCGAATGCCGGCGAGCTGTTGCGCGTCGCCAACGTCAACGGCGCGCTGGTCGGCGGCGCGAGCCTCAAGGCTGCGGATTTTCTCGGGATCGCCCGCGCGCGCTGAACAGCGCCTGCCGCTATCGTTCAGGTTCTTCATTGTCCAAGCTGGATCGCGATCAGCCGCCGCTTGACGTTGTCTGGCGCCGCGTAGGCGTCTTTGATCAGCGCCTCGAGCTCCAATCCCGATCGCGTGTCCGTGCATTCGATCCCTTGTTTCTCACAATCAGCGATGAACTGCGGGTCCTTGAACGTCGCCGTCATGGCCGCGCGCAGGGCGGCCAGGCGGTCGGCCGGGATGCCGGGCGGCGCAGCAATCGGGCGGCCGGCCGCAAGCGGTGCTCCGGCCGCAGCCAGCAATGTCTTGTCGACGGAATTGGTCACGAGCTCGGACGCAAACGGCACCTGTTTGAGATCGGGATGCGGTGCGGCTCCGTACTGGAACAGGAGATGGACTGTTTGCTCCCGCTGCCAGGTGGGACGCTGGACCTTGAGGCTTGACCAGAACGGCGAGGTCATTGCGTCGATCTCGCCTTTCTCCATCGCGAGCAGAAGCTCGAGTTGTCCCGGATAGCCGCCGACCAGCCGTGTCTTGAGGCCGAGCAGCTGATTGAACAGCCTCCCGTAGAAGGCCGGCGTCGACGCTGTGCCGGTGGTGCCGGCGATGAACTCCTGCGATTGCGCATCGCGCAAGGTCCGGACCTTCGAGGTGTGGTAGACGATGAACAGTCCCACTTCTGTTGCCGGGGTGCCGAGCCAGTTGAAACGAAGCGGATCGAACAGCGCCGCCTTGTTCTCGAACAGCGGCTCGAACGGCACCGTGTTCTGGATCATGCCGATCACCGTGCCGTCCTTCGGAGCAACCGCGTAGAGGTGGTTGGCCGCCGCAAGGCCGCCGGCACCCGGCATGTTCTGCGGCACGATCGAGGGATTGCCGGGCAGATGGCGGGCGAGGTGGCGCCCCACCGCGCGCGCGTAGGCGTCGTAGCCGGTGCCCACCGTCGTGCTGATGACGAGCCGCAGCTCCTTGCCCTTGTAGAAATCGCTGACCGCGTCAGCGCGGGCAGATGGAGCGAAAGCGGCCCATGTCATGGCGCATGCAGTGGCCCATGCCATGGTCAAGGTCACGGCGGAGCGGAGCAGGTCTCGGTACAGCATGCGCGCCTCCTGGGCAGGGGCGCATTCTATCTCAAGTCCTATCTCAAGTGGGGCGCGCGCGAGTCTCAAGACTACGGATTTTCTCGGGATTGCACGTGCGTGCTGAGGGCGCGGCTCAGCGTTTCTTGTCGCGCTCGCGCAGGACATCGCGCATCACTTCGCCGACGATCGTCGGCAGCTCGTTCCGCAAACCATGGAGATCGGCGCGCAAACCGTGCACGTCCCGCTCCAGGCCGTCGAACCTGCGTTCCAGGCTATCGAACCTTTGGTCGTGGCGGTCGAGGCGGGATTTGACTGCCGCCAGATCGTCGCCGTTGCGACGCGTCTGTTCGAGGACGTGCCGGGTGACGGTTTTCTCACCATCGACCTCGCGCTCGACGACGTCCACGCGCGCCTTGAGGTGATTGAACTCTTCCCTGGTTACATCCGTCGCCATTCCCATTGTCCCAATTGGCTCGACTCGAACATAGCACAGGTTGTGGTGCCTGCCAGCGGCAATTGGCGGCAGTCCCAACTCCCCACGATACTCACACGTGAATTGACGCCTGCAAAGGCCGGTGCACGGCGGCACCGACCGGCGTATCACGCATTGCCAGAGGGTGGCGCGCTAAAGGATGAAGTCGCTCGCCGTGAACTGATAGGGATGCGACATGTAGATCTGCATCTCCGGGTCGGCGTCGCCGTCGATCGAGACGTTGAGGGTGACGATGCCGTTCTGGCTGTTAATTGTCTGCCAGACGACGCCGGCCCAGCTGCCGGTGTAGTGCGCGGGATCGGCGATGAAGGTGAAGGCCTGGTTGCCGGCGAGGGTAGGGTTGGCGTCGATCGCGGAGAGGTCGATCTTGTCCTGGCCTTGGGTGAAGTCGGCGATCTGATCCTGCTGGCTGACGCCATTGATCACGACGTTCTGCGACTCCTCGACGGCGAGGTATCGGAAGATATCGACGCCTTCGCTTCCCGCGAGATAGTCCCCGCCAAGACCGCCCACCAATGTATCGTTGCCGATGCCGCCGACGATCCGGTCATTGCCGCCATCTCCCTGCAGGATATCGTCGCCGGCATTGCCTTGGATATAGTCGTCGCCCGGATTGACAGTCCAGCCATCGCCGCGCACGACATCGTTGCCGTCCCCGCCCTGGATGGTGTCGTTGCCTGCGCCGCCGGTCAGAGAATCATCGCCGCCGTTGCCGAAGATCTGGTCAGTGCCGTCACCGCCACGAACTGTGTTCGCGGTCGCATCGCCGCGGAAGGTGTCGGCGAACTCGCTCAGCTCGAACGCCTCAATCGAGCTCATGAAATCGCCCTGGGCATCGCCGGTCCAGGTCGAGGAGGCCTTGGTCAGATCGATGCCGACGGCAGCGGTGGCGTCCCGGTAGCTTGCGGTATCGAAGCCGTTGCCGCCCGTGAGCGTATCGGCGCCGGCACCGCCATCGAGCACGTCATTGCCATCCGCGCCATCAAGGACGTCGTTCCCGGCATTGCCGTTGAGGGTGTCGTCGCCAGAGCTTCCGATGAGGGTGTCGGTGCCGGACGAGCCATTGAGGGTGACGACGCCTGTGACGGTCATGTTGCCCAGACTATAGGTGCCTGCCGAGGCGGCATTGATGATGAGGGGCTGTCCGCTGCCGTCGGCTTGGGTGATGCGCTCGACGTCCGCAAGCTGTGCGCTGCCGAGGGTGACGGCTCTCACGCCGCTGCTGAGGACGATCTCCTCAATGCCGCTGATCAGCACCACCGACAGGTCCGCATTGGGGTCGTAGACCAACAGCCGGTCGAAGCCAGCCCCGCCATAGATGACCTCGCCCGGGACCGTGTCGCCACTGGCGATGAGGATGGTATCGTCGCCGTCTCCGGCCACGATGCTGTCGAGGCCAGCGCCACCGTACAGCAGGTCATTGCCGTCTTCCCCGGCAAGAAAATCGTTGCCATTGCCGCCGTAGAGAATGTCGTTGCCTCCCGGCTCGATCACGATGCCGCCGACCACGAACGCCGTGCCTCCAACCAGGTGATCGTCACCGTCGCCGCCGAGAAGCGTATCGTCTCCGCTGTTGCCGTAAAGCAAATCGCTGCCGCCGTTACCTTGCAGAAAGTCGTTGCCGTGCCAGGCGTACACTTCGTCCGTGGCATCCGCACCAACGAAGATGTCGCCGAGGTTTGACAGAATAAACCGCTCGACATCGACGAGCTGCTGTCCGGCCGCACCGCCTGCGTTCAGCCGCTGGTCGTTGAGATTGATTGATACGACGGTTGAGCCTTGATAGTTCACGAGGTCAATTCCAGCGCCGCCAAACACGAAGGCGACGCCAGGCCGCATGAAGAACCCATCGTTGCCGTCGTCGCCGAACATGAGGCTGGTGCTGCCAGCGTCTCCGGCATAGATTTGGTCATTGCCGTCGCCGCCGTTGTAAAGGGCGGTTCCTACGCCCGAGGTCCTCAGAACATCATCGCCGGCCCCCCCGCCCAGCACGTTAATGTCATCGGCAGTGTTGGTGGCGTCGAGCGTGTCGTTGCCGTCGCCGCCGACCAGCAGCGCTCGGCCACCGGTCGCCCGAAGCGTGTCGTTGCCGTCGCCGCCGTCGAGATAAGCGCCAAAGCCGTTGGCGAAAAGGGAGTCATTGCCAGCTCCGCCGTAGATAGTGGCTGCGCCGCCATAGGCATTGATCGTATCGTTGCCGCCGAGCGCGTAGATCGTGGTGTTGATTCCCCCCCATAAAAGAAAGCTTTCATAGTCGGCATCTTCGCTGAGATACCAGGGGCCAGGACCGGGAAGAACAGTACTCAGAGGGTTGATATTGCTCTCAGTGGAGCCGTGCGCCGGTGTTGCGTTTGTCTCTTGTGTCTCTTGCGCGATCTCAAGCGATAGCGCAGACGCCACCTCGTTCAGTGCGGCTTCAATCGACTTTGCCGTTCCGTTCGAGCTCTGGATCAACCGTGTCGCTGCGATCAACTTTGTCGTTTCAATCGAGCTTGTCATGGATAGCCCCCGATGCTGCGTGACTGCCAAGGAATTTGCTACAGAAAAAAACATTGCACCGCGCCCCGCGATCGGGGGAGGCGTACGTGAAATGTCCACGTCAAGAATGGGGCAGCCCGCTGCCGTCGCCTGTCAAAAGCAGGGTAGACCATTCATGCCGTTTGCTGCGCCGGCACATCCAAATGAGCCCGATGCGCGTCGGCACAGGCCCTGCGTATGGCGCATCGCCAGCAGATCGTGCGTCAAAGGATGAAATCGCTCGCCGTGAACTGATAGGGATGCGACATGTAGATCTGCATCTCGGGGGCGGCATCGCCGTCGATGGAGACATTGATCGTGGTAATGCCGGTCTGGCTGTTAGTCGTCTGCCACACCACACCGGTCCAATCGCCGGTGTAGTTGGCGGGATCGGTAATGAAGGTGAAGGCCTGGTCGCCAGCGAGCGCAGGGTTGGCGTCGATCGCGGAGAGGTCGATCCTGTCCTGACCTTGGGTGAAGTCGACGATCTGATCCTGCTGGCTGACGCCGTTGATCACGACGTTCTGCGAGTCCTCGACGGCGGCGTATTTGAAGATATCTGCGCCCTCGCTGCCGATGAGATAGTCGCCACCGCGCCTACCCCACAACGTGTCATCTCCTGTACCGCCGACCATCCGGTCATTGCCGTCTTGTCCGTCCAGAAGATCGTTGCCGGCATTACCCTGCAGATAGTCGTCACCGGCAGCGCCACGACCATCGCCAATCACTTCATCGTCGCCGTTACCGCCCTGGATGGTGTCATTGCCGCTATCGCCAAACATGACATCGCTGCCGTCGCCGCCTTGGATGGTGTCATTTCCGTTTCCGCCATACACGGCGTCGTTGCCGCCGAGACCATAGATCTGATCATCGCCGTCGTCACCTTCGACAATATTCCCATTGGCATCGCCGCGGAATGTGTCGGCGAACCTGCTCAGCGTGAAAACCTCGATTGAGGTCAGCACATCGCCCTGCGCATCACCGGTCCAGGCCGAGGAGGCTTTGGTGAGATCGATGCTGATGCCCGCAGTGGCGTCGAGATAGTTCGTAAAGTCAATTCCGTCGCCTCCGATCAGGATATCGGCGCCCGCGCCTCCGACGAGCAAGTCACTGCCGTCGCCGCCCTCGAGGCGGTCGTCGCCATTGCCGCCGTAGAGAAGGTCATCACCGCCGCTCTCATCAACGACGCCATCACCGCGAACATACGCATTGCCGCCCCGAAGGATATCGTTGCCGTCCCCGCCATAGAGCGTATCGTTGGCGCTCCCGCCGTCCAGCGTGTCGTTGCCGCTGCCCCCATAGAGAAGATCATCACCCCCGCTCCTGGCAAGTCTGCCGCGGAGGGTGACCGGATTGCCGCCATAAAGCGTATCGTTGCCGTCGCCGCCTTGGAGCGTATCGTTGTCCGCACCACCGTCGAGGAGGTCATCGCCGCCGCCGCCAGCCATATTGTCGTTGCCATACTCGCCGAGGACCCTGTCCCCGGCGTCCGAGCCGATGAGGGTATCGTCGAAATTGGAAAGGACAAACTCCTCGATGCTCGAATAGAAGTTGCCCGCTGCTGCACCGGCGTTCAAATGATTATCGAGCAGATTTACGGTGACGCTGCTGTCTGTAGAATAGACCACACGATCAAAGCCGTCGACGCCGAGCATGGAGATGGTCCCCAGCCCTTGAACATAGAACGTGTCGTCGCCCGCTTCGCCGACCATCAGGTCGTAGCCACCGAAGCTGGTCAACGTGTCGTTGCCGTCGCCGCCGAATAGGACGTCGTTGCCCGTGCCGCCCGCCAGATAATCGTCGCCGGCCTCGCCTCTGAGTGTATTGTCACTTCCCGGTCCCGGGGAATAAGTGCCATCTCCCACGATCATCAGGTAATCGTTGCCGTCACCGCCAATGAGGAGGTTATTGTTTCCTTGTGCTCGGATGGTGTCGTTGCCGGCCCCGCCGTCAATGAAGCTGCCGCCGGCGAAGGGGCCCATGCCATAAATCGTGTCGTTACCGCCCAAGCCGTAGATCGTATCGCTGCCGCCCAGGCCGTAGATGAAATCGTCGCTGTCCGTGCCCAGAAGCAGATCGTCACCGGGTGTTCCGGTGATGGAGCTAAGCGTTGTGGCATCACCGATGATCGGCGTCAGTGGCAGCGACACATCAGGTGCCGCGTGCGCAGACGCCGCGCTCGGTTCACTATCAGTCTCGATGGCTCGAAGACTGGGCGTAAGAGAACGGATTTGCTTAATCATGTGGGGCACCTATCAGTATTATGTTGAACGGCAGCCTCCCAACCCAAGCGCTTTCTACAGGGACCGTTAGCGCTTCGCGTCCCACGTTCGGTCGAGCCGCGTGCGCTGTCGCGAAAAAAGGCGTGCCGTCCATCGATCGGGCGACGCCCATTCAGCGAGACCCATAACGCCGATGGCGAGACCGACCGACATGGGTTTATCCGACGTGGTATTCTGTCCTTGATGAATTGGGTTAGTCTCGTGGCGGTTCCCGCGTAGCGTTTGGGGCAGAGATCATGACCAGCAACACGCGCCGAGGCTTCCTGGCCGGCGCCGCGACCGCAGCAGCGGCTTCAGGCTCATCCGCCATGGCGCAAGCACCTGCCGCACCGGCCACAGTCGCGGCCGATCTCATTCTCAAGAACGGCAAGATCATCACCGTCGATGCCACTTTCACGATCGCGCAGGCGATCGCGATCGCAGGCGATCGCATCCTGGCTGTTGGGCCGGATGCCGCGATGGCACCTCACACCGGACCGGCGACGCGGGTCATCGACCTGCAAGGTAAGAGCGTCATGCCGGGCATCACCGACGGTCATGCCCATGCCGATCGCGAGGCGTTGCGCAATGTGTTTCCCTCGCTCGGGCGTGTGCGCTCGATCGGCGACATCAAGGACCGGATCGCCGAGCTTGCCCGCGGCAAGCGGCCTGGCGAGTGGATCGTCACCATGCCGATCGGCGATCCTCCATACTATTTCGATGTGCCGGACATCCTGGCGGACAAGCGCTGGCCGACGCGCCATGATCTCGACGCGGCCGCGCCCAACAACCCGGTCTATATCCGCTCGATCTGGGGCTTCTGGCGCGGCACCACCCCGCTCGTCTCCTGTGCCAACACCGAGGCGCTCCGGCGCGCCGGCATCACGCGCGACACGGTCTCGCCGGTCGAGGCGCTCACGATCGAGAAGGATGCCAGCGGCGATCCGACCGGCGTTTTCATCGAGCAGGATTTGCAGCCCATTGCAGAGCTGATCTGGTTCCGCGCCGCGACGTCCTTCACCCATGCCGACCGCATGCGCGCGCTGCCGGAATCGATGCGCCTCTATCATTCATTCGGCACCACCAGCACGTTCGAGGGACATGGCGCGGCGAGCGAGTTGCTGCAGGTCTACAAACAGACCGATCGCGCCGGCGCGCTGACGATGCGCACCACGCTGGCGTTCAGCCCGGACTGGACGACCGCGGGAACGCAGCGGGCGCCTTTCGTTGATGCTTGGGCCGGCTGGCTTGGTGAGCCCGGCATCGGCAACGACTGGCTCAAGATGAGCGGCGTCTATCTCAGCGTTGGACGGCAGGCGGCGACCGACCTGCGCGCCACCGCCGCGCCCTATACCGGCTGGGCCGGTTTCAACTACGCCAGCGGGCTGCCGCGCGCCGAGCTCAAGGACGTGCTGGTGCGATGTGCAGCCAACAACATTCGCGTGGTCATGAACGGGCCGCAGGTGCTCGACCTCTATAACGAGGTCGATCAGGTGGTGCCGTTGCGCGGCCAGCGCTGGGTCGTTGCCCATATCAACGATTTCAGCCCGCGTGACATCGAGCGCATCGCGCGCATGGGGCTGGTGCTGACCACGCACACCAACAACTATCTCTACAAGGGTCTGCACGTGCACGCGCGACGGCTGCCGCCTGCGCGCCATGGCGAGATCGTGCCGCTGCGCAGTCTCATTGACGCTGGCGTCAAGGTCTCATTGGCGACCGACAACGTGCCGATCACACCCTGGCTGCCGGTCTGGCAGACGATTGCGCGCACGAGCTACCAGACCAAAGAGCGCATCGCGCCCGAGCAGGCGCTCAGTCGCGCCGAAGCGTTGCGCTGCGCCACCGCCGACGGCGCCTATCTGACGTTCGACGAAGACAAGAAGGGTTCACTGCAAGTGGGCCGGTTCGCCGACCTCGTTGTACTGAGCGCCGATCCGCTGACCGTGGCCGAGCCCGAGATCGCCAATATCACGGCGCGCATGACCATGGTGGGTGGCAAGATCGTCCACGAGGCGCCGAACTGGTCCGGGTGAGACAGAGCGGGCCGGTGCAGGTCGGCACCGGCCCTGAAGCATCGGACGTCACCAGCAGATCAAGCGTTAGAGAATGAAGTCGCTCGCCGTGAGCTGATAGGGATGCGACATGTAGATCGTCATCTCCGGGGCGGCGTCGCCATCGATCGAGACGTTGAGGGTGACGATGCCGTTCGCCGCGGTGGTCTGCCACACCACGCCGGTCCAATCGCCGGTGTAGTGGGCGGGATCGGTGATGAAGGTGAAGGCCTGGTCGCCGGCGAGAGTAGGGTTGGCATCGATGCCGGAGAGATCGATCTTGTCCTGGCCCTGGGTGAAGTCGGCGATCTGGTCCTGCTGGCTCACGCCGTTGATCGGAATGTTCTGCGATTCCTCAACCGAGAAGTATCGGAAGACATCGGCGCCCTCGCTGCCGGCGAGATAGTCGCCGCCGAGTCCGCCCCATAACGTGTCGTTGCCGATTCCGCCAACGATGCGGTCGTTGCCGCCATCTCCATACAGGATATCGTTGCCGGCATTGCCTTGCAGGTAGTCGTCTCCCGGACTGACGGCATAGCCATCGCCACGCACGACATCGTTGCCATCGCCGCCCTGGATGGTGTCATTGCCGTTACCGCCAGATAGCGTATCGTCACCGGCCCCGCCGAAGATCTGATCATTGCCGCCGCCGCCACTGACGTTGTTGGCATTGGCATCGCCTCGGAAGCTGTCGGCGAAACTGGTCAGTGCGAAATACTCTATCGACGTCAGGACGTCGCCCTGTGCATCGCCGGTCCAGGTCGACGAGGCTTTGGTGAGATCGATGCTGACGCCCGCGGTGGCGTCGCCATAGCTTGCCGTGTCAAGCCCGTCGCCTCCAGTCAGGGTATCGGCTCCGGCGCCACCGTCGAGCCAGTCATTGCCGTCGCCGCCATCGAGCGTGTCGTTGCCATTGCCGCCGTTGAGGGAGTCATCGCCGCCGTCCTCGAGAACGACGCCGTTGCGAACAAACGCGTCTCCGCCGCGAAGGATATCGTTGCCGTCGCCGCCATAGAGCGTGTCGTTGGCGGTCCCGCCGTCCAAAGTGTCGTTGCCACTGCCGCCGTCGAGAAAATCACTACCGCCGCTCACAACAACACCCGTGCGGCGAGCGACCCCCGAAGTGCCACCAAAAAGAGTATCGTCGCCGTCGCCACCTCGGAGCGTATCGTCGCCGATCCCCCCGTCCAGCATGTCGCTGCCGCCGCCGCCATCCATATTGTCGTTGCCTGAGTCGCCGAACACCGTGTCCCCGGCATTCGAGCCAATCAAGGTATCGTCATAGAAGGAAAGGAAGAACTTTTCGATGCCCGAGTAGGTGTTGCCCGCCGCCAAGCCGCCGCTCAAGCGATAGTCGAGCAGATTGAGCGTGACGCTGCCCCCATAGGTCACGGTGTCAAACCCGTCGCCGCCGAGGATCTGGATATTCCCCGCCCCCACAATAAGAAACGTATCATCGCCCCCGCCGCCCATCATCACGTCATTGCCACCACTGCTGGCCAGCTGGTCGTTGCCGTCGCCGCCGTTCAGGGTGTCGTCTCCTGTGCCGCCTTCCATAACATCGTCGCCAGCACCGCCGTCGAGAGTGTTGCTGCCCCCGTTGTCGTAGACAAAGAGGAGATCGTCGCCGTCGCCGCCAATCAGGTTGTTGTTATTGCCATAAACTTGGAGCTGGTCGTCGCCGGCGCCCCCGTCCAGCAGGTCACCGCCGTTGCCCCAAAGACGGTCGTTGCCGTTGCCGCCGTAGAGAGAATCGTTGCCTCCGGGTTCAAGAATGAAGCCGGCGAAGGTAACCGGCTCGCCGCTCAAAAGGAGATCGTTGCCGTCGCCCCCTTCGAGGATGTCGTCGCCGCTCCCACCATCGAGCGTATCGTCGCCCCCGCCGCCAGTAATGTAGTCGTTGCCACGCACGCCGTATGCGTACTCCGCAGCATCCGAGCCAAAGAAGTAATCGCCAGAATACGACAGTCGGTACTCTTCGATGCCGACGAGAAGATTCCCGGCCGCGCCGCCAGCGTTCTGCTGCTGGTTGGCCAGAACGAGCGTCACGCCCACCACCGACAGGTCATAGCTCACGGTGTCAAAGTCATCGCCGCCATCGATAGTGTCGGCGACTCGAGCGTGAATGACGTCGTTGCCGGCCTCGCCATATATGTGGTTGCCGCCGGCGCTGCCGCCATAGATTGTGTCGTTGCCGCCCAGACCATGGATCGTATCACTGCCGCCTATGCCGTCGATGAAGTCGTCGCCGGCCGTGCCATTAAGGAAGGGATCGTTGCCGGGTCCTCCGTAGATGGTGCTCTGCGTTGTGGCGTCGACGATGATCGGAGTGAGTGGCAACGGTTGAGTACTGGCCTGCGGCATCAGTGTTGCAGTCGAGGCATCAGCGCTCGACCAGGTCTCGGGCAATGCTTCGGCTCGGCCGCCAGTAGCCCAAAGGGTATCGCTGCCGTCGCCACCGTCGAGATATGAGCCGGCTCCGGCAGCGGTCGTATTATTTAACGTTCTCATGGCTGACACCTCTGGGACGATGTTGAACAACTCCCAACCCACATGCTTCCTACCTGATAGGTCACTGGCGCCGCGTCCCGCGATCGAGCTATATGCAGATTTTCAACGGTGTAATTCAGATGACATGAGATAGACCGATCGGTGGATGCATCCTCGCGTCCCCCATTTCGCTGCCGACCAAATCGGCGTAACCTTTGAAACAACAACGAGCCCCGGCACGTCGCCACTGCGGGTTCGCGACCAGAGAACTGAGGGGAGGACACCACCATGGCAGACGCAACGATTCCGCGTCGCAAGTTTCTGCTCGGAGCCGGCGTCGCCGGCACGGCAGTCGCCGCCGGGCTTGCGTCGCAAGCCGAGGCTCAGGCTCCAGCCGCCGCACCCGCGCCCGCAAACGAGCCCGTCACCTATCTCACGCTGAGCGCGCTTGAAGCCGCATTCCTCTCCGCCGCCGCCGACACCATGATCCCGGCCGATGAGCTCTCGCCGTCAGGCACTGACTGCGGCGTGGTCGTCTTCATCGATCGCCAGCTCGCCGGCAGCTTTGGCGGCGGCGCCAAGCTCTATCGCTCGGGGCCGTTCCGCAAAGGCAAGCCCGAGCACGGCTACCAGCTAGCACTGACGCCGCGCGAGTTCGTCGGCGCCGGCATCACGGCGACCAACGATTGGGTGCGCAAGGTCAACGGCAAGGACTTCCATCGGCTCAGCCCGAGGGAACGCGAGGACGCGCTCAAGGCGGTCGAAGCCGGCAAGGCCGAGCTCGGCGAGTTCGACGGCCGGCAATTTTTCGACGCGCTCATCAACCTGGTGATGGAGGGCTTCCTCGCGGATCCGATCTATGGCGGCAATCGCAACAAGGCGGCCTGGAAGATGATCGGCTATCCGGGCCTGCCCGCGCTCTACGCCAACAGTATCGATGAGTATCGCCACAAGCGCTATCTCGTCGACCCGCAGTCGATCGCTGATTTCTCGTGAGGGAGCGATGGCCACACGCTTGAAAGACGTCGACGCCGTCATGGTCGGGATGGGCTGGACCGGCTCGATCCTCGCGCGCGAATTGACCAGGGCCGGCCTCTCCGTGGTCGGGCTCGAGCGCGGCCCCGACCGCGTGCCGGGCAACGACTTCGTGCTGCCGACAATCCGCGATGAATTGCGTTATGGACGCCGCTCCGAGTTCATCGCCGATAACTCGATCGAGACCGTCACCTTCCGCCACTTCCCGAACGAGAGCGCGCTGCCGATGCGGCGCTGGGGCGCGTTCTCGCCGGGCGAGGGTGTCGGCGGCGCCGGCCTGCACTGGACCGGTCATCACTGGCGCTTCCTGCCGAGTGACTTCGTGCTCAAGAGCCACACGCTGGCGCGCTACGGTGCACGCGCCATTCCCGACTACATGACGATCGAGGACTGGGGCGTCACCTACGACGAGCTTGAGCCGCACTTCGATCGTTTCGACAAGCTCTGCGGCACATCGGGCAAGGCCGGCAATCTGCGCGGCACTCTCGTGCCCGGCGGCAATCCGTTCGAGGGCGTACGCAGCAGCGAGTATCCCAACAAGCCGCTCAAGCAGGGGCACGCCGGCGAGCTGTTCGAGAAGGCCGCGAACGAGCTTGGCTATCACCCGTTCCCGCTGCCGGCGAGCAATGCGAGCGCGCCTTATCTGAACTCCGAGGGCGTGCAGATCGGCGCCTGCCAGTATTGCGGCTTCTGCACCCGCTATGGCTGCGAGGCCAACGCCAAGGCTTCAGCTAACGTCTGCCTGATGCCGGTGCTGCGCCGGGACCCCAAGTTCGAGCTGCGCACGCGCGCTTACGTGGCGAGCCTCATCTACGACAAGGCCGGCAAGAAGGTCACCGGCGTCACTTACGTGGATCTGCGCACCGGCGAGGAATACGAGCAGCCGGCGGGACTCGTGGTGCTCTGTGGCTACGTGTTTGCCAACACCCAGCTCATGCTGCTCGCCGGCATCGGCGAGCCGTATGATCCCGCAACCGGCAAGGGCGCGGTCGGCCGCAACTACTGCTACCAGACGCAGGCGGGAACCGACGCGTTCTTCGAGGACAAGGACTTCAACCCGTTCATGCAGGCGGGCGGCAGCCACACCGGCATCGACGACTTCAACGGCGACAACTTCGACCACGCCGGCCTGGGCTTCCTGGGCGGCGGCTATCTCTCCTGCACCGCCAACGGCATGCAGCCGATCGGCGCGCGCGTCTTCCCGCGCGGCACGCCCAACTGGGGGGCGCAATGGAAGCGCGACATGGTCAAGTGGTACGGCCGCTCCGTGCGCTTCGCCACGCAGGGCTGCAGCTATGCCAGCCGCAACAACTTCCTCGACCTCGATCCGACCTACAAGGACGCGCTCGGTCGCCCGCTGATCCGCATGACCTACAACGACACGGACGACGCGCAGAAGATGTCGACCTATCTGCTCGACGTCTGCCGCCGGATCGCCGAGGCGATGAAGCCAGCGCACATCCAGCAGCGGCCGCGGCCGAAGCTGTTTCATGTTGTGCCCGGGCAGTCGACCCACAACACCGGCGGCACCATCATGGGCACCGACCCCAAGACCACGGTGGTCAACCGCTATCTGCAAGCCTGGGACGCGCACAATCTGTTCGTCATGGGCGCCTCGGTGTTCCCGCAGAACGCCGGCTACAATCCCACCGGAACCGTCGGCGCGCTGGCGTACTGGTCGGCGAACGCGATCACCAGCCGGTATCTCAAATCGCCGGGGCCGCTGGTCTGAGCCTCGTGTCCCAGGCTCGGCCCTTCGGGCCGTCCGGGACACCCACTTGCGGCCATAGAAATGTCCCGCCGGGTCGTGTAGACACGCCCGCGACGCCCTATATGGAGGGCGGACACCCGGGGGCGGCTCGGGTTCACGGATAGGCTTCCATGGAAAAGTTCGTCATTGTCGTCCATCTCATGATCGTGCTCGCCATGATCGGCTTCGTGCTCCTGCAGAAGTCGGAGGGCGGCGGGTTCGCGGCGGGCTCGAACGCCGGCTTCCTGTCGAGCCGCGGCAGCGCCAACGTGCTCACCCGCACCACCGCCTACCTGGCGGGTGCTTTCTTCGTGACGAGCCTCTTGCTCTCGATCCTGGCCGGCTTCCATCGCAATCCGACCACCATCCTGCAGCCGACCGCGAACGGGCCGGCCGCGCCGTCGCCGTCGGGGGCGCCCGCGACCCCGCTGGGCGGGCAGGGAGGCGGCGGCCTCCTCGACGAAATGCAGCGGCGCGAGCAGGCCCCGGCCCAGCCGTCCGGCCCACAAGTGCCGCGATCACAGTAAGAAGCGAGCAGCAGGGCCGGGCAACTGGCCCTTCGGCTTTTGGGGCTGGAGACCGTAGCCCGCGTTGAGCGGAGCGAAACGCGGGGACGGACATACCCGGATTTCACTGCCGCTTAATCCGGGTTACAGGCTTGTAACGCATTGTCCGTAAAGGAAAACATTGAGGCATACCGCATTCGCATGACCATCGATCCACAGCCGCAGAATCCGCGCTCGCCGCGGCCGCGATTCGGGACTAAAACCTAAGTCCCATGGCGCGGTACATATTCATCACCGGCGGCGTGGTCTCCTCTCTGGGCAAGGGTCTCGCTTCCGCAGCACTCGGTGCGCTTTTGCAGGCGCGCGGCTACAAGGTACGGCTGCGCAAGCTCGACCCGTATCTCAACGTCGATCCGGGCACGATGTCGCCCTATCAGCACGGCGAGGTGTTCGTCACCGACGACGGCGCCGAGACCGACCTCGACCTCGGCCACTACGAGCGCTTCACCGGGCGGCCAGCCTGCAAGCAGGACAACATCACCACCGGCCGCATCTACCAGGACATTCTCGCCAAGGAGCGGCGCGGCGACTATCTCGGCGCCACCATCCAGGTGGTCCCGCACGTCACCAATGCCATCAAGGAATTCATCCGCGAGGGCAACGACGGCTTCGACTTTGTGCTGTGCGAGATCGGCGGCACGGTCGGCGACATCGAGGGCCTGCCGTTCTTCGAAGCGATCCGCCAGCTGGGCAACGACCTGCCGCGCGATCACGCGGTCTACATCCATCTCACGCTGCTGCCGTTCATCACCGGCGCGGGCGAGCTCAAGACCAAGCCGACGCAGCACTCGGTCAAGGAGCTGCGCTCGATCGGCATCCAGCCCGACATTCTCCTTTGCCGCACTGACCGGCCGATCCCGCGCGAGGAGCGCCGCAAGCTCGGCCTGTTCTGCAACGTGCGCGAAAGCGCCGTGATCGAGGCGCGCGATGCCGACAACATCTATGCGGTGCCGGAGGCCTATCATGAGGCTGGCCTCGACAAAGAGGTGCTCGCGGCCTTCGGGATCGAGAACGCGCTGACGCCCGATCTCGCGGTCTGGCGCCTGATCAACGAGCGGGTCCGCAATCCGGAAGGGCAGGTGACCATAGCGGTCGTTGGCAAGTACACCGGCATGAAGGACGCCTACAAGTCGCTGATCGAGGCGCTCTCGCACGGCGGCATCGCCAACAAGGTGAAGGTCAATCTCGACTGGATCGAATCCGAAGTGTTCGAGCGCGAGGACCCGGCGCCCTTCCTCGAGCATGTCGACGGCATCCTCGTGCCCGGCGGCTTCGGCCAGCGCGGCGCCGAGGGCAAGATCAAGGCGGTGCAGTTCGCGCGCGAGCGCGAGGTGCCGTATTTCGGCATCTGCTTCGGCATGCAGATGGCGGTGGTGGAAGCCGCGCGCAATCTCTGCGGCATCGAGGATGCGAACTCGACCGAGTTCGGCGCCACCGCCAATCCAGTGGTCGGCCTGATGACCGAATGGATGAAGGGCAACGAATTGCAGACCCGTGCGGCCGGCGGCAACCTTGGCGGCACCATGCGGCTTGGCGCTTATCAGGCCATGCTGGCGCGCGGCAGCCGCGCCGCCGAAATCTATAACTCGAGCTCGATCTCCGAGCGCCACCGCCACCGCTATGAGGTCAACACC
>Ga0137409_10001528_pt1 | contig 24990 bp, 22 predicted proteins | sample CZODoug1_16funga_FD_122059 | JGI IMG/M metagenome (GOLD analysis project Ga0137409, IMG submission 122059) | Vadose zone soil fungal communities from Angelo Coast Range Reserve, California, USA - CZODoug1_16fungal (Hybrid Assembly) | ecosystem: Environmental > Terrestrial > Soil > Vadose zone...
AACGGTGGAAGAGGAACAGTAAGAGGGTCTCTCTGGCAAATTACGAAGCGTCAACCGAATTCTGTTGCAACATCCGCGAAGCTGCAGCAATCTTGAGCTGGCTTACCTCGATAGTCTTTTCTAGTGTCGCGTTCCTCACCATCTGCGGGTGCTTCTCCAAGATCTCTTTTGCTCCCGAATACCCTTTGCTAGCGAAATACTTCAGTCGCTCGACATCTCGCCAGTCCACCTGGCCGCGTTCCACATCTGGCTTGATACGCTCTACGGTTTCGAGCGCGGCGGAAGTGAGCGCGGCTGCCCTTTCGGAAGCACAGGCTTCTTTCTCCTCCTGTTTTGTCATGGCGCGGCTGTTCGCCAGGACTTGCTGCGCTTCCGGAAATTGCTTGGCGAACAATTTCAGTTCCTCGATCTGATGTGATTTCAGCGGGCCGCGCTTGGCATCCCGCCTTATGCTCTCGATCATGTCGAGCAACGCTGGAGTCAGGATCGCGGCGACGCATTCCCGCATCGTCATGGGCCGGTTCTCGGCTTTTGCACGTGCGCGAATCTCTTCTGCTTGCTTCTCCTCCCTGCGGTGACGTTCCTCGTATTGCCACTCCTCCAAGCCGTCGAGGTAGTGCTTCAGCAGTTGGTGCGAAGTGCCGATCTCGCGAGCCAGTGCTCTCAGCGACGGCCGCATCGATTTCGGAGTCTGCTTCCACACGATGAGCCTCCGACGAAACTCCGTCGCGCGAGATTCATACTTGGGCTTCCTGCCCCTCATTCGTCCACGCTCCGAATCCCGGATTGCGAAAGGTGGGCGAGAACAAGTGGGGAGAGCAGCGGGAGCAGTCGCGAAGCGAGATTTCTTAGGCCATCTGTACCGAAACTGTACCCGGCTACGGCAATTCCAGCGACTCCTGCGACTACTGCGACACGCAAAATCAATAACTTGCGCGGATGCAATATGGCTGCGGGGTTCGAATCCCACCCTCTCCGCCAGTTCTGTAAGTGTCATTGATTTTCCTTCCCTTGAATTCATAGTGTCTGTGTTGGTGGCTGACTTGTGGGGCCGCCAGCGTAAACCTCGAACTTATAGCCATGAGAGGTTGTCTCAGAAGTCTTTGTTTACGCGCTTTTTGGAGTAAACATCGAGAAACGGCGGTCACCCGACCTGACGTGGTGGAGAGGGCGGCACTCTCACCCACACAAATAAGAAGAAGATGAAAATTGGGAGGGAAAGGAAAGTTGCCTCGGAACATGTCGAGAGCGATCTCCCGTATCATCGTCAACGCTCTCCTATGAGTCCGAGTATTTACATCATTGCGGGACCGAACGGCGTGGGCAAAACGACCTTTGCGCGCGAATTCCTTCCGAATTACGCTAACTGCCGGCACTTCATCAGCGCCGACCTATTGCTTGTGGCACTATGGCGAATCAAAGGTCGGTATTTCGACCCCTCTTTAGATTAGTGGGCGAGAGAACGTCTACGCGGTTCGATGGGAACCCTCGCTTTCAGTCCTATCTAAGGCTCGTACCGGTCCAACATCCGGACTCGTTTCCACACATACCCAATGCGATCGGGAATGCAAATTATGATATCCTTACTGTAAAGAGGGGAGGTAAAGATGGCGCGTTCTAGCACAATTAGCAGTAAGGGACAGATCACAGTACCTCGTGAGATCCGCAATCGCCTCGGGCTGAAAGAGGGAGATCGCGTGGAATTTGTCGTTGAGAATGATCGAACAACCATCCGTCCCGCGCGCCCACCTGAAAATCCATTCGCAAAATATGTGGGTGCGCTGCCCGCCTTTTCCGGGGTGCATGAGGTAAATGCCTGGATCCAGACCCTGCGCGACGAAGAAACTCAGGAACAATGAGAACGGCAATCGATACCAACGTGCTTTCCGCCCTTTGGTCCAAGGAACCCCTAGCCTCAGATATAGCGAAAACCCTCGGCAATGCAAAGACTGAGGGCGGTTTAGTTGTAGGCGCGCCAGTCTACGCGGAGTTGCTGGCCTATCCCAAGGCCACGGAATCCTTTGTGAACAGCTTTCTGGCGGATACAGGCATCGACGTCGACTTCGAGTTTCAACAACGCGTATGGCTTGAGGCTGGCCGGCGGTTTGCACGGTACGCAAAGCGGCGACGAAGAGCCGCGCAACAAGGGCCGAGGCGTTTGCTTGCTGATTTCATCATTGGATCGCATGCCTTGGCGCAGGCGGATCGTCTCATGACACTCGATCCGAAACGATACAAACAAGACTTTCCTGAATTGAAACTCATATAGTCCGGCTTGTAATTCGTAGACTCGCTCTGCCTCTGGTCGATCGTGCGAGGGAGTACGGAGATGTACGCAAAGAGGGAATCCCGGACTCTTGGGAACGTCGGCGAGACGCTGATCGAGTGGGCAGAGCGTCGGTTGGGTGATCTTAATCCTTTGCCTTAAGGTGAGGCAGCGCATCATTTTGCTGAGGAACGCCGCTGCAGTGTAGGGCACTTCCACGGTCATTCTTAATTGCAGAGTGCAGAATAGGAACAAGACAATACCGACAGGAGGTTTAATCTAGCAGTTCATGGAAAATCTTCGTAAGCACGATGTTCGCTTTGAAACCGCCGTTCTCGTTTTCGACGATCCCTACGCGATTACGCAGCGTGACGTCACTTTTGAGGATGAGGAACATTGGATAACGGTCGGAGGCATAGGGCCGGGTTCGATACTATTGGTCGTTCATACTTTTTATGAGAAACACGACGAAGAAGTCATTCGTGTCATCTCGGCTCGCGCCGCCGAGTCCCACGAAAGGAGAGCCTATGAGGAAGCTCACAAAGGAGCAGAAGCGAGACATCCGGGCCATCGCCGCAAAAAGAGACAAAGACATTGATTTCTCGGACGCTCCCGCGGTTGTCGATTGGAGCGGAGCCGAAATCGGCAAGTTCTATCGACCAACGAAGAAGCCCGTTACCATGCGTCTAGATTCCGACGTCATCGCATGGCTCAAAGCCGATGGCCGCGGTTACCAGACCAAAGCGAATGGGCTGCTGCGACACGCCATGGTTCACTACACGAGAAAAAAGGGTCTTAGCAAGCGTGAGGGCTTCCGTCGGAAGGCCACGCACCAGAAAGGAAAGAGTTGATAATGAGACTGGGTGAGTATCCCACCAATCTCAGGCAGACCAAGGAATTTCTGCGAGTTGTCCGTGATCCTAGCAACTGGACGCAAGACCCCAGGATAGCTATACGCTAGGCGCAAGGGAGAGCTATTTCCCAGCACCTCGTTCGCGGCCAGTTTTCGGTATACCGCGGTCGCCTGACGGTAGAGGTAGACCTGCCCCGGGTACACAAACCACATTTTTCCAGACTTTTTGCTACCTTCCTGCGTATTCTTCTACAACACCGAAACGATTTAGTGAGCGGAATGGAAATTCATGCGACTGCTCATAGAGAATCTCAGCAAAGAATATCGTGGCAACGTACGAGCACTTAGCGAAGTACACCTTGCGCTCGGACCAGGAGTACTCGGCCTTCTCGGCCCCAACGGCGCGGGAAAATCCACGCTAATGCGCATTCTCGGTACGATCACGCAGCCATCGTCGGGGCGCGTCTTGTGGAACGATTCGGAAATCGCTCGTCATCCCGACCCTCTTCGCGCAGTCCTCGGTTATCTGCCGCAGGATTTTGGGGTCTACCCTAACCTCAACGCGCTGGAGTTTCTGGAGTATCTCGCTGCCGTTAAAGGGATTCCGGCAAGGGCTGCTCGCAACCGCATTCGAGAGCTTCTTGAGCTCGTCAACCTGACAGATGCGATCAAGAGGCCGCTGGGCGGCTACTCCGGCGGAATGCGTCAGCGCATCGGCATTGCTCAGGCGCTACTCAATGATCCGCAGCTTCTGATCGTGGATGAACCGACAGCTGGCCTGGATCCCGAGGAGCGGGTTCGCTTCCGCAATCTTCTCTCGGAGCTCTCTGGTGAGCGCATTGTCATCCTCTCGACTCATATCGTGTCCGACGTGGAAGCAGTCGCCACGAGCATCGCCATCCTAGTGCATGGTCAGCTCATCGCACACGACCTACCCGAAGGTCTTCTTGCATCGGTCTCGGGAAAGGTTTGGGGAGTGGTGGTGCCCAGCGCAGAACTCCCCGCGTTGCGGCAGAAACATCTTGTTAGCAGCACCGCGCATCGCAGTGATGGCGTCCATGCCCGGGTCGTGGCGGACGCTGCCCCTGAAGGTGCAGCACGTCCCCTCGATCCTTCCCTGGAAGATGCCTACCTCTCCGCGCTCACGAGACAACGCAGTACGGCGAATGGAGCATTGGCGTGACCCGGGCTACTGCCGTCTCGGCCATCGCGCGCGCGGACTTCCTCGAGCGCGTTCGCCGCTACAGCTTCCTGTTTACTTTAGGTTTCGCGCTTTACCTGGGTTACCTGGCAACCGCCGGCAAACTGATGCTACGGCTGGGGCACATGCGGGGAATTTTCAATTCCGCGTGGACCGGTGGCCTCCTGTCGCTCGTCGCTAGCTCGTTCATTTCGCTCGCAGGCTTCTATTTCGTCAAGAACACTATCCAGCGCGACCGCGACACGCGCGTGGGACAGATTATTGCCGCCACGCCGATCTCGAGATTCACCTACGTGCTCGGAAAAATGATCAGCAACCTCACGGTGCTCGGTCTAATGGTGGTCATCCTCGCTGCTTCCGGAATCGCGATGCAGCTTGTGCGCGGCGAAGACCGGCACATCGAGTTCTGGAAGTTGTTCGCTCCTTTTCTTCTACTTGCTCTTCCCGCCATGGCAGTCGTCGCGGCCGTTGCTGTGTTCTTTGAGGCCATCCCTCTACTGCGCGGTGGCTTCGGTAATATCGTCTACTTTTTTGTCTGGGGAATGGGGATCAGCCTGCCTTTTGCGGCAGACACGCATACCTTGGACTTGAGCGGAATGTTCGTTGTTGCGGACAGTGCTCGAAATGCCGCTCAGCTTTCGCTGCAGAACGGCGGCTTCTCTCTCACCTTGGATTTAGGCTACTTCGACTATCCGCTTGCGACATTTCGCTGGGAGGGCATCACTTGGACCTCGGAAATTGTCATTAGCCGGATCCTCTGGCTCGGGTTCTCGCTGATGCTCGTGATCTTGTCGGCGCTTTTGTTCGATCGCTTTGATCCGTCTCGAGGAGGGCTGCTGCCTAAAGCACAAGAACCCATTGCTACAGCGGTACCGGAGCGAAATAGCGCTTCCGCTCAGACTACTGCTGCGACTTTGACGCCACTCGTCGCGGAACAAACAAATTCCCGCTTTCTGGCAATTCTAACAGCCGAGATGCGCCTCATGTTGAAGGGCCAGAAGTGGTGGTGGTATGTGGTCGCAGTAGGCTTGGTGATTGCGTCAGCGGTGTTGCCTTCCGCGGAGGCGCGCGGAATCGTTCTGGCGTTCGCGTGGATCTGGCCTGTTCTGCTGTGGTCGTCGATGGGAATCCGCGAGAATCGCGAGCAAACCTATCAGCTTATTTTTTCGGCGCCACACCCCATTGCACGCCAGCTCCCCGCGGTTTGGATGGCAGGCGTTCTCGTCGCGCTACTGGCGGGCTGCGGTTTCGGGTTGCGCCTCTTGCTCGGAGGCAACGTCAGAGGCCTGATGGCCTGGCTCATCGGAGCTCTGTTTATTCCGACGTTCGCCTTATCCCTTGGTGTCTGGAGTGGGACCGGCAAACCGTTCGAGATCCTCTACACTCTGCTTTGGTATATCGGCCCGCTCCACGCCATCCCTCGGTTCGATTTCATGGGCTCCGCTCCCGCTACTGCGGCGACCCGCTGTCCTCAGATTTACCTGCTCCTAACCTGCGTTCTGGCCGCCGCCGCGCTATTGGGCCGCAAGCGTCAGCTTCAATTCTGAGGCCCAGCCGCGGACTATGTATCACTGACTTGGGTTTTCGCGGAGCGGCAGCCGAATCACGCAATGCGGGCCAGAAGTCCGGTTCGGGGAGACCGACGCCAGTGGCCGACCTCCTCGAACCCCGTTTCTGGACCGCGACCAGTTCCACGCAATCGAGGGCTCGTTGCTATCTCAATCACTCGTGCAGAAGTTTGCCGTCCGTGCACCAAGAAGGTCAAGAAGGTGCCGGTTTTTACTCGTGCCGCAGCGCCACCATTGGTTCGACGCGCATCGCCCGCCGAGCTGGAATGTAGCTAGTGACCAGCATGGTCAGCGTCAGAAGCAGCGCAACTCCCGCAAACGTCAGCGGGTCTGTTGCACTCACTCCGAAAAGCAGGTTGGACATCAGCCGCGTCAGCGCCAGCGCCGCTGCAATCCCCACGGCTATGCCCAGTAGCGCCACCCTTGCTCCTTGCCCCAGCACCAGCAGGAATACATCCCTCCGTTCCGCACCGATCGCCAGACGAATACCCATCTCATGGGTCCTCTGGCTCACGGAATAGGACACCAAGCCATAGATTCCAACCGCAGCGAGCAGCAGCGCGGCGCACGAAAAAACTCCGAGCAGAACCATGTAAAGGCGCCGTCGCGCCAGTGATTCAGCAAGAATCTGGTCCAGCGTCTCAGTTTTCGAAATTGGCTGATTCTTATCCACCGCCCAGATCGCGCCCTTCAAAGTGGGAACCAGGCGAAGAGAATCGCCCTCGCTGCGGACCACAATCGTGTTGAAAAGTTGAGGGAATTGAGAATACGGCCAGTAGATCATCGGTCCGACCGCAGCGTCTAACCCGTTGGTCTTAACGTCGCCAACAACTCCCACAATCTCGCCCGTCAGCGGCGGTCCCCAGTCTTTCATGGTGACGCGCTGTCCAATGGGATTCTCGTGTGGCCAGTAATCACGTGCCATCGTTCGATTAATCACCATAACCCGCGCGGCGCCCGCATTATCAGCTTCGGTGAACTCGCGCCCCGCAAGCAGCGAGATACCCATGGTCCGGAAGTAGCCGGAATCCACGGTGCGGATGTCAGCGGAAGGCTCGTTGTTTGCCGGCGGAACAGGGCGCCCCTCAATCACAAAGTCCGTATCTGGGCCGCCCGTGATCGGAAGGGCATTCACCAGCCCCACTGAACTCAAGCCCTGAACACTGCGGATGCTTTCAAGCATCTGGTGCAGAAGCACTGGACCTTTTGGATCTCCCTCGGGATATTCGATAGGTGAGAGAAACAGGCCTATCGTGAGAACCCCACTCTGGTTGAAGCCGGGGTTCACTCGCAGCAATCGGACAAAACTGTTGCCAACCAAGCCCGCTCCCACCAGGAGCACCACGGCCAGCGCGAATTGCGGCAGAACAAGGGCCTGACTGGAGCCATATCGCGTTGCGCCCGTCGAAACCGAGGCGCCTTCCTTAAGCGACGTATTCAAATCGGTCTTCGTTCCCGCCAGAGCCGGGGCCAGTCCAAAGAGAAGTCCGGTGAACAGCGAAACAAGCAGCGTGAATCCGAGCACCCACCAATCAATGCTGATTTCTCCGAACCTCGGCATGTTCTCGGTATTGACGGCCACTATGAAGCGCAGACTCTGCGACGCTATTTCCAAGCCCAGCGCCGCTCCCAGCGATGTGACGACGAGGTTTTCCGTGAGCAACTGGCGCACTAGCCGCGCCCGGCCGGCTCCGATCGCCGCACGAATAGCGAACTCTTTTTGACGCGCCGCGACACGTGCAAGAAGCAGATTCGCCAAGTTAGCGCACGCGATCAGCAAAAGCAGACTCACGGCGAAGATCAAAATCAGCAGCGCCGGTTGAACGGGTGCTACCAGGCTTTTCTTCAGCGACACCACCGTGATGAGCATGTCCGGATCTACTCCGGGGTTCTGTTTTTCGATTCGCTCTGCGATCGCCGTCATCTCCCCCCGTGCGCTGCCGAGCGGCTCTCCGGACCGAAGATCGGCGATCACTGTCAGGAGGTGGCTACGCCGGTTATCATGCAGCTGTCCGCCAGGGACTAGCGGACACCACACCTTGGATTTGTCTGGATAATCGAATCCTCTCGGCATCACTCCGATGACGCGGTAATTTTCTGCGCTCACGCGCAACATCCTGCCAATGATCCCGTGATCTGATCCGAACCGGCTCTGCCACAGCGCATAGCTCAGGACCACCACATAGTTGTCTCCGCCTGGCTGGTCGTCCTCCGCGCGAATCGTTCTTCCCAGGAACGGCTTGCTCCCCAGCGCGGAAAAGAACGTTGCGGAGACCAGTGCTCCCGAAACCTGTTCCGGCTCGCCCTCGCCGGTCAGATTAAAACTCCACAGCCGGAAGGCGGAAATGCTTTCAAGTGATTTCGATTCGTATTCGAGATCGAGGTAGCTGGCATACGTGAAGTTCGCGGCGCTTTCCCCCGGGTGACGCTCCTCAATGCGTACGAGCCGGCCGTTGTTGGGATACGGCAGCGGACGGAGCAGGACGCCGTTGACCACGCTGAAGATCGCCGTGCTTGCGCCGATTCCGAGCCCAAGCGTCAAGACACACACCAGTGTGAAGCCAGGACTCTTCCGCAGTGTTCGCAGCGCATAACGAACATCTTGGAAGAACGTCTCGGCCACAGGTAGTCCTCCAAGTTCGCGATACGTCTCTCGAAGTTGCGTCATTCCTCCCAGCCGCACGTGGGCGGAGCGCAGGGCTTCCTTCGGGGTCATACCACGGCGAATGTTTTGCTCCGTGAGCAATTCGAGATGAGCGTCGAGCTCCTGTGAAAAATCTTCATCAACCCCGCGCGCCGAGAGCCATCCGCGGATGCGAGAAGCCAGCACTCTCATCCACCCGAACATCGCGTCACCCTCGCTCCGCAATCCGCAGCACGCGGCCGATTACCCCCGAGATCCGCTCCCAGTTTTCAGTCTCAAGTGCCAACTGTTTCAGTCCGCGTCTAGTTATGGAGTAGAACTTGGCTTTGCGGTTGTTCTCCGACGTGCCCCATTCCGAAGCTATCCAACCATGCTGTTGGAGTCGCAGTAGAGAGGTATACACCGTGCCTTCATTCAGTTGCAGCACTTCCTCGCTTAGCTGCTCGATGCGGCGGGCGATGCCAAACCCGTGCAGGGGCCCCAACGCGTGGAGGGTTTTCAGGATCATGAGATCGAGCGTGCCTTGCAGCACTTCCGATTTCTTAGCGTCCACGGCTCCTCCTTTGGACATCGCAAAGAAGCTATCATGCCTCCTTTGGATTGTCCATATGAGCTGATCAACAAGCCACGAATGTATCCGTCGTTTCAATTTCGGCAAGACTTAAGAATGCAAATCCTGGTCAGCCCAGTGAATCTGGCGATCGTGCCCGAGTGGCGTACCCTGAAACAATCCGCCGCTTCTGGTGCTGTGTGCCCGACACTTGACCGCGATCCTGCCCAGCGGGCCAGAAGTCCGGTTGTGGGAAGTGTGGGATGCGTCGGGCTCCCCGCGAGTAAATCCTCATGAACGCGGCAGTGTTTAGTAACGCCTCGCTGCTATACCGCTAGAAAGTCGGCTTTCGGCCACTTGCCCTAACGTCGTTGCCCTGAAAAACGACCCTGAATTTGGCCACTGCTCCCGGCGTTTGGTTTGGTGTCTTTGGTGTCTGTTTGGGCGCGAAATTGGACCCAAACGGCTGAAGTAGGAGAAGCAGTTGAAACAGGCGAGATCGTAGAAATCGTCAATACTGATGTGGTTTTCATGCAAGTTGCTGAAAAGATGGCAGGATGCTCAAAGGAATTGGGTGAGTATCCCACCCTCTCCGCCAGAAAGCCGTTTCCCTAAGGTTCGATGATCCGCCCCACTGTCGAGGAGGTTCGACGCGTTTTCCGCCCGTTGGCCGACTAACAATCGAAAATTCTAGCTGCGGAGCGCTTGCTCGGCTTGCCAGAGGTGCCGGCGGTTGTGCGCCGTGATGAGCACGAAAGCGGAGTAGGCGTTATACTTCACTTTCTCTGCAAACGGCGAGACGAGCTTTACGCGATCGAGCGCGAAGCCGCGGGCAGAATTCAGTTTCTCTTCCAGAATCTTGCCGATTTCTTGGAATTCTCCCGACGCGGCAGCAGGATCCTTCACCGCGATCGGTTGAAATGGAGCGCCGGTGGGAAGCCGCAGCCGCGAAGGTGGCTCCAGCCAGTATTTCAAAAGACGCGCATTCCAGTTCAAGTGGAAAGGACCGCTTCCCGAAGCTTTTTTCTCGCGCAATTGTTCGATGGCAGAATCAAGCAGAGGCAGATAAGCGCGGTTGCTTAGATTCAAATGCGCAATGCACTCCGCCGCGGACCAGCGGCCTTGCCCGGGATGGTGTTGCAGTTGGCCAGTCGTGTTGGAACCGAACATCACCTCAGCCTGCCGCGAATTCTCGCGCAGTTGTTGCAGGAGAGAATCGATTTGGCCGGCGGCTGTTGGCATGGAGACTTGACGCTTCCGGTAGTCTAACAGGTTGCGCCCGCGGGTTCCGCGCAGACGCGGCAAAAGAATATTTTTCCGGAGGACATTTTGTCACATCAAGAAAAGCCATCACTTTCGGGAGAATGGTTTGGGAAATGGGCGCTGATCACCGGAGCCAGCGCCGGGATTGGCGTGGCCTTCGCGGAAGAATTGGCGTCCGGCGGAACAAAGCTCGTGCTCACGGCGCGCCGGAAAGATCGCCTCGAGGCCTTGGCGCGCAGACTGACCGAAACCTGCAAGGTCAGCGCCGAGGTGTTCTCCGCTGACCTAGCGGACCCGAGCGCCCCGGAAAAGATTTTTGCCTTCACGAAGGAAAAAGGCATCGCAATCGATCTGCTGATCAACAACGCCGGTTTCGGCCAATACGGCGAATTCACCTCGGTTGAAAAACAACGCTTGCTCGACATGGTACATGTGAATTGCCACGCGGTAGTGCACCTCACCGGACTGTATTTGCCGGAAATGGTCGCGCGCCGCCGCGGCGATGTGCTCATTCTTGCGTCAACCGCCTCCTTCCAGGCCGTTCCCTATATTTCGACCTACGCTGCCACAAAGGCCTTTGATCTGCTATTTGCGGAAGGGCTGGCTGAAGAGATGAAACCATATGGAATCCGCGTGTGCGCTCTTTGCCCAGGCTCGACGGAGTCTGAATTCCACGCGGTTTCCGGCCAGGAAAAATTCCAACGCCGTGTCGAGACAGCAGAAAAAGTCGCGCATACAGGACTGAAAGCCCTGGCTGCCGGCAAAAGTTATGTCATCTCCGGCCTCGGGAATTATCTGGGCGCTCACGGCGAACGCCTCATCCCCCGGGGCTTCGTAACCAGGATTGCCGGGAAAATGTTCAAGCCTGGGAACAAATAAAGAGCCCCTTCCCACCCGCGGGCTAGCGATCGCGAATGCATATCACAGCTCCCCATTACGCGCAGACGATTTCTCGACACGCGAGGGCCTTCACGCGCGTCTAACCTATTGAGAAAACAAAGACTTTCAAGCCTTCCATCCAGCGGCTACTTCGGACGGGAACTTTTTCACTTTGCGCCGGGAATTGATAGTTAAAACCGGGCAGAACGTCTTATCAGGGGAGATGAGGATCGCCGACCAAGAGAGAGACGACGTTCTGTTGCGGCGGGCCGCCAAGGGCGATGAGGAGGCATTCACGCTCCTATACCGGCGGCACCAGGCGGCCATGTATCGCTTTGCGCTGCGCATGACGGGAAACACCTGGGCCGCCGAAGAGATTGTGCAGGAAGTATTCATGACCTTGATGCGCGATCCGAAAAAGTATGACGCCACGCGCGGAACGCTCGGAGCATTCCTTTACGGAGTGGCGCGCAACCGCGTGATGAAGCACTTGGAACGTTTGCCGCGGGAGATCCCGCTCGAGGAGAAGAACGAAGACGGCACCGGCTCCGGAATTGTTTTGCAGGACGCGTCCACGCCGGCGATGTGGGCGGAAAAACGCGAACGCAGGCAGCAAGTAAGGGCTGCAGTGCTGGAATTGCCCGTGGAGTTTCGCGAGGCCGTGGTGTTATGCGAGCTGGAAGAAATGAGTTATGAGGAAGCCGCGCAAATGGCCGGATGCCCGATTGGCACGATTCGTTCGCGGCTGCATCGCGGACGGGCATTGCTGATGGCCAAACTGGAAATGTTTCGCGACGTTCCCCGGGGCGCGAGCGCGGCGCGATGAAGGATTTATTGCCGTGCAGAGGAAGCAAGAGATGACATGCGAAGAATTTGAAGCCATTGGATTGGACGCAGAGCGCGACGCTTCGTTGAGCGAAGCTGAGCGCGTGGCGGCGCGTGAGCACGCCGGCACGTGTTCGCGGTGCGCCGCGCTGCAGGATTCCTGGCAGGCCGCGGGTGTTGAGCTCCGCGCGTTCGCGGAAGATACCGCCATGACGCAGGCGCCCGCGCGCGTGGAGATGCGTTTGCGCCAAGAGTTCCGCACGCAGCACGTGACATTGAAAGTGCGGAGCGCCGCCGTAGTTGCTGCGTGGGCGCTGGCCGCTGCGGCCGTGTTGGCCGGAGCGGTGAGCTGGCGCAATTGGCGCCACAGCCAGCATGAAGAGGCTACGAACCATCTGAATTCCGCGCCGAGTGCGAACAATTCTCCGGAGAACAATTCCGTCGCGGGAGCGAATCCTGAAACTTCTGCCGAGATTCCCGATGGAATGCGGCAGCGGGGTTCGGCAGGAGCCGGCAGTTCCGAAACGCTTATGGCTGACAACGAACTGAGCGGCTTCACGCTCCTGCCCGGAGCCTTCGCCGCGGATACCGATGAGGCCGCGATTCTGCGCGTGCGCATGCAACGGGGTTCGCTGGGCGCGCTGGGCCTGCCTGTTAACGAGGAGCGCGCCAGCGAATGGATTCAGGTGGATTTGCTCGTTGGCGATGATGGATTGCCGCAAGCGGTGCGGCTGCCGCAATAAGCGTCATAGGGAGCGAGGCGCTCTTGCTGCGCCTCGGGGAGGGACACACCGATGGGAGTAGCGGCCTTTTGGGAGAGGTTGAAGCCGGGGGATGGGACAGACCTGAAGGGACCGGAAGGGCCGGTCGGAGCATGGATCGCGCAGTTGAAAAAGGGGCTGGCCGCGATTGCGACAGCAAAGAGTTCGCAGCAGTTCGGGAGAGAAGAGGAGAAGGAATAATGAATTGCAGAGTATCTATGAGTATGGTTCTCGGTGGAATTTTCATGTTGAGCGCCGGATTGGCAAGAGCGCAGGATGCGGCACCACCGCCACCACCTCCGCCGATGGCGTCGCTGCAAGTCCCGGGACCGGAAGCTGGCATGATCGGCGAACGCATCGAGTTGTTGGGATTTGAAGGGTTGCACGGCGAAAAAGTGGTGACCGGCGCGCCGTTCAGCGCGGTCGCGGTTTCGGAGTCGACGCAAACTCTCGCGGACGGAAACCATATCGCGCGAAAGACGCAGACGAATCTTTTTCGGGATAGCCAGGGACGTTTCCGCAAGGAAGTGACGTTGCCCGCGATCGGGCCGTTGGCGACCTCGGGGCAGGCGAAGTCGTTTGTGTTCATCAATGATCCCGTGGCGGGGACCAATTTCATCCTGCACGCCGACACAAAGACGGCCGAGCAAATGAGAAGACCGTTCGGCGGAATGAAGGGGCCGTTGAAAGATGCGCTCAAGGGCAAAATGGAGTCCCGGCAGCAGCAAGAGATTGCGAACGGTAGCCTGAAAAAAGAAGACCTGGGCACGCAGACGATCGCCGGCGTGAGCGCGCAAGGAACGCGCATCACCCATACGATTCCGGCGGGGCAGATCGGAAACGATAAGGCGATCACCATTGTGTCCGAGCATTGGTATTCCAATGATTTGCAGATGGTGGTAATGAGCAAGCGGAGCGATCCGCGTTTTGGCGATACGACCTACACGCTGACGAATATACAGCGGCAGGAACCGACCGCTTCGCTCTTCGCCGTGCCGGCGGACTACACGGTGACACAAGGCGGACCGGGCAGGCACGGAATGTACAAGCAGAAGTTCAACGGCGCGACGGGCGCGCTGCCACCGCCGCCCGGAGTTTGAGTTCTTCCATCGAACGATCTTCTCTCCTGAAGACGGCACGCCCTTTTCGCAGCAGTCCCCATCGCAGCGGGAAGGGCGCCGCTGTTTCTGGAAAGGGAGAAAGGATGAAGTAAGGAAATAACGAAGTAAAGGAACACGGCGGGAGTGCAATCCGGCGTTTCGCGTTTTCATGGTCGAATGCTTCGATCGAGGAGTTCGACGACGTGGAGGACTTCCTGGTTGGTGCGGTGGATGGCGGCGCCGGCGCGAAGTTGCAGGAGGCAGCCGGGGTTGGCGGTGACGATGGTTTGGGCGCGAGTGGATTGGGCGTGGCGCATTTTTTCCGCGAGTAGTTCGAGGGATGCTTCCGTTTGCGTGACATTGTAGACTCCGGCGGAGCCGCAGCAGATTTCCGAGTAAGGTAATTCCACAAAATCGAGATTGGGAATGGCATGCAGAAGCGCGCGCGGAGCTTCGCGAATTTTTTGGCCGTGAAGAAGATGGCAGGAATCCTGGTAAGTGACGCGAATCGGAAGCGGCTTCAATCTTGCGGTTAGGCCGAGAGCGGCAAGGAATTCGGTGACATCGCGAGTCTTGGCGGCAAATTCGCATGCCCGGCTGTGCTCTTCCTCGCTTTGTGAGAAGAGATGATGGTATTCCTTGAGCGCGGAGCCGCAGCCGGCGGCGTTGGTGATGATGGCGTCGAAGTCTGTGCGAAGAAATACGGAGAGATTTTTTCGCGCGAGTTCCCGGGCGGCGTCGCGAACGCCGGCGTGCGCCGCGAGCGCGCCGCAGCAGAGCTGGCCACCGGGGACGACGACTTCGCAGCCGTTGGCGGTGAGGACGCGGATAGTGGCTTCGTTGAGCTGCGAAAAAGTGACGTTGGCGATGCATCCGGCGAAGAAGGCCACGCGGGCTCGGCGCGGACCGACGGCGGGAAACGCCCAGCCGAGGCGGCGGAAGAAAAAATCGTCGTCGATGCGCGGGAGGAGACGTTCGCGCTCGGCGAGACCGAGAAGTTTCAGGACGCCGATGCCGCGCGCGATGGCCTGCACGCCGGAGCGTTGATAGAAACGTAGAACGCGTGCGGCGTCGATGATGCGATGAGGATCGGGGAGCAAGTGCCGGAAAACGAAGTTGCGCGTGACGCGAGCGAGCCAGGAGCGGGGATAGTCGCGCTCGATGCGCGCGCGGGCGTGCTCGACGAGTTTTCCATATTCGACCCCGGAGGGGCAGGCGGTCTCGCAGGCGCGGCAGTCAAGACATTTGTCGATGTGGTCGACGAAGGAATCCGTGATGGGTTGCTGATCCAATTCGACATGAATCATTTGATGGATGCGTCCGCGCGGCGAATCGGCTTCGAGGTTCCAGAGGCGGTAGGTGGGACAGGCGTTGAGGCAGAGGCCGCAGTGTATGCAGCGGGCGTAGTCCTCGTAGATGGGGCTGGGGCCGGGGATGGGCGGCGGGGACATTGTCCGGTTCGGTGCGAAGGAACGATGATAAGGCCGCCGGGGCCGCTTCGGAAGTACCACGTGGGTGGGTGGAAGTGACTGGTGACTCGTGGGCCCCAGTCGTGAGGGGAAGGCCAGCAGGGGCTACATCCCCCCATCAAAACGGATCGTTTCCCGCATTTCCCGCAAGGACTATTTCTTCCCCGGGCCAAAGACATTTCCAAAGAATCGGGAGGCCCTCCGCTGGAGCTTCCTCCAAAGGGTTGGAGCCCGGTAGAGGATGGCACTGCCGCAGTCATCACAAAGGACCTGCTTCATGCCCGCGATTCCGGGGGAATTTTCCTCGTCTTCGATTCCGTCAACCCACTTATCGCAACGATTGCAATAAAAAGACGGTTCCACCTTCGAGGTCAGCATTTCCATTTTGAGTCTAACCTCCGGTCATCCCGACCATCCGAATTCGGCTCACCACCCCTGTGGCCAAAGTGAAATATTTAGGCTTAGTTTAGCCGAAAATGGGCGCCAGAAGCGCGGACCGTTTTTTGTTGATAACTGTGGGGCAAGGGTTGCGACCTGCAATTGCGCTCAGGGCAGGCAAGACAAAAAACGGCCGGGGGCGAAGATGTTTTCCGGGTCGAAGGCGGATTTGAGGCGGTGCATGAGGGGTGGGTCTGAACGCGAGCACCCAATGTTGATGCCCGGTCCCGCATGACCGTCCGAGGCGCAAAGGGCGCGCTTGAGTGCTGGTGAGGCGAACAGAAGCGTGGTGTCGCCGCCGGCGGCAGAAACAGAATTGAGAATTTGGGTGGCGGCTTGGGCGAGGTGCGTTGTGGCCTCAGCGTTTGCGGATGGCGGGAGCAGGGCGAAATAGATGGTGCCGCCGGCGCGGGCTACGAAGGCGTGGGCAAGGGACGCATGATTGGCAATTTCCTGCAACTTTGCGAAAAGCGCGACGTGGTGCGAGGGGAGGGCACTCAGTTTGAAAATAATGGTGGCGGGCGAGGATTCGAGCAGTACGGAAAGAGTTTCGCGGAGGCGGCCCCACATGGACGGACGCGTGGTGTCGTCGAGGAAGGCAGTGGAGGTTGCGCGGGATTCGCCAACAAAACGGGTGAAGTCGCGCCTGTAGCGATCGAGGACTTCGCGGGTGCCGGCAAAGGCGGCGCAGAGCTGCCATTCGTGTGGATGAAACCAGTCGCCGATGGGAGCGAGCGTAGAGTGATTCGCGTTGCGGGCTTCGCCGGAAAATACGGCGGCTTCGGTCGCCGCGGGAGTCTTCTCTGAAAAAATCTGCGCGAGGCCGGGACTGACGACATCGAAGGTGAGCGGCGTGAGAGGAGACTGTGCGATCGCGCCGCGAAGAGCGAGTGCGCCTTCCGCCGTGGGGAAGGAGGCGACGAAGCCGCGGCTTCCAGCGAGCGGAGCCGGAAACGTGCGGAAGTTGAGGCGCGTAATGACGGCGAGTGTGCCGAGCGAGCCGATGAGGAGCTTGTGGAAGTCGTAGCCGGTGACGTTTTTGACGACGCGGCCGCCGCTCTTGGTGAGAGCGCCGGAGCCGGTGACGAATTCGGCGCCGATCAGGAAGTCGCGCGCGGTGCCGTAAAACTGGCGCAGCGGGGAGTCGATGCCGGAGGCGATTGTGCCGCCGATGGTGCTGTGGGAATACCAGGGGACGAGGAGCGGCAAGAACTGATGGTGTTCGAATAGAGTAGCGTTCAATTTTGCGATGGGCGTGCCGGTGCCGGCGCTGAGAGTGAGGTCGCCGGGATCGTAGTGGACGATTTGGTTGAGAGCGGTCATATCGAGAGCGATGTCGTAGCGGGAGGGAGGCATGCCGATGCGGAGTTTGGTGCGCGCGCCGCACGGGATGAGGGCGAGTTTTTCAAGCGCGGCGAAGCGAACGATTTCGGCGACTTGCTCGGCGGAAGCAGGTATTGCAACGGCGGAGGGGATGATTTCGTCGACGGCGTAGGTGGCGCGGGCGGCGGGATCGTAGAGAACATGTGAAGCGCCGAGGATGGCTTCCAGTGCGGGCGCGAGATTGGTGGATGCTTTGATCACGTGGCAATCTTCGGCAGAGAGAAGAAAAAGATAACGCGGAGACGCAGAGCAACGCGGAGGCACGCAGAGAAGACTGGCGACGGAGAGATCATGCGGCGCTCGGACGGGAGGAGGTTTGAGGGCGGACGCGGATTTCGCCGCAGCCCTTGCTCAAGGGGAAGATTTTGCCGGGATTGAGGGAGGCGTCGGGATTGAAGGCGTCGTGGACGCGGCGCATGAGATCGAAGTCGGCGTCGGAGAAGAGGAGCGGCATAAGTTCGGATTTTTCCATGCCGACGCCGTGCTCGCCGGTAAGCGCGCCGCCGACTTCGACGCAATAGCGGATGATTTCGGCGGAGGCTTTCAGGGCGCGCTGGAATTGCGCGGCGTCGCGGGGATCGTAGAGTACGATGGGATGCAGGTTGCCGTCGCCGGCGTGGAAGATGTTGCCGATCTGAAAGCCGTATTGATCGCCGATTTGCCGGATGCGGCGCAGAGCTTGCGGAAGTTTCGAACGCGGGATGACGCCGTCAAGGACGTAATTGCTGGGGGCCAAGCGGCCGAGCGCGCCGAAAGCGTTCTTGCGGCCTTTCCAGAGGAGGTCACGCTCGGCGTTGTCGCGCGCGATGCGGACTTCGCGGGCATGATGAGCGTTGCAGACTTCGGTGATCGCGGTGGCCTGAGTAGCGACGGTTTCAGTGAGGCTTTCGACTTCGATGAGGAGAACAGCCGCGCTGTCCATGGGGAAACCCGCGTGGATATAGTCTTCGACGGCGCGCAGCGTCCAGCCGTCGAGCATTTCACACGCGGCGGGAGTGATGGCGCGGGCGGTGATGTCGACGACGGTGTCGGCGGCATCATCGACGGAATCGAAGATGGCGAGAAGCGTTTTCACGGCTTCGGGCTTGCGCGAAAGCTTTACCGTGATTTCAGTGACCAGGGCGAGCGTGCCTTCCGAGCCGACGAACAGGCCGGTGAGATCGTAGCCAGGCGTGTCGCCGTGCCGGCTGCCGACGCGAACGATTTCGCCGCCGGGGAGGACGAGCTCAAGCGCGGTGACGTGATTGGTGGTGACGCCGTAGGCGAGGGTGTGCGGGCCACCGGCGTTTTCGGCGACGTTGCCGCCGATGGTGCAGGATTTCCAACTGGAAGGGTCGGGGGCGAAGTAAAGACCGTGAGGCTCCGCGGCGCGGGTGAGTTCGTAATTGACGACGCCGGGTTGGACGATGGCGCGCTGATTTTCGATGTCGAGCTCGAGAATGCGATTCATACGCGCGAAGACGAGCATCACGCCGCCGGTGCGGGCGAGCGCGCCGCCGGAAAGCCCCGTGCCGGCGCCTCGGCCGACGATGGGGACGTTATACTTTGCGGCGAGCTTTGCGATGCGCGAAACGTCGTCGGTGGAATCGGGGAAAACGACGAGGTCTGGACGGCCTTTTTCGACGGAGCCGTCGTACTCATAAAGAAGAAGATCCTCGGGCCGGTAAAGAACGGAAGAGGGGCCGAGGAGTTTCTCGAATTCGCGAACGAGGCCAGAATTCATAGGGCGCAGCTTAGGCGCACCTGGAACTATAGTGAGAATTCCCGGACGCGCGCAACGCCAAGTTATGGCGGGAGCGCGGGGGTGTGTTAGTGTAATTTCCCCAAACTTGCGAAGAGGATGCGATGCCGAAACCGAAAGTGTTTGCTACCCACAGCTTGTTCGAAGCAGCCAGGCAAATTCTTGAAGAAACCTGCGAGGTGGAATATTGGGCGAAGCCGGAACGTCCGCCACGGGAAGAAGTTTTGCGGCGCGTAAAGGACAAAGAGGGGCTGATTTGTCTGCTGACTGAGAAAATCAACGAGGAGCTGTTGGGCGTGGCGCCGAAACTGCGCATTGCGGCAAACGTGGCGGTCGGATTTGACAATATCGACGTGGCGGCGTGCACGAAGCGGGGCGTGGTGGCGACAAACACGCCGGGCGTGCTGGATGAAACGACAGCGGATTTTGCGTGGACGCTGCTGATGGCCGTGGCGCGGCGGCTGAGCGAAGGCGAAGAGCTGGCGCGTTCGGGAAAATGGAAAAATTGGGACCTGGATCAGCTCGTAGGGACGGACGTGTGGGGGAAGACGCTGGGCATTGTCGGGTTCGGGCGAATTGGACGAGCAGTGGCGCGGCGCGCGAGCGGCTTCCAGATGAAGGTGATTTACACGGATGCGCAGCGCGCGCCCGCGGAAGTGGAGAGGGCGTTGAAGGCGGAGTTTTGGGAAATGAATGCATTGCTGGCGGAATCTGACTTTATCAGCGTGCACGTTCCGCTGCTGCCGGAGACGCGACGATTGTTCGACGCGCCGAAATTCAAACGGATGAAGCCGACGGCGTTCTTGATCAATACATCGCGGGGGCCGGTGGTGGATGAAGCGGCGCTGGTGGCAGCGCTGGAGGGCGGGCAGATTGCGGGTGCGGGGCTGGATGTTTACGAGAACGAACCTTTCATTCATCCCGGCCTGAAACGCGCGAATGTGGTGCTTGCGCCGCACATCGCGTCGGCGTCATTGGAGACGCGGACGAAAATGGCGTGCATAGCGGCGAAAAACCTCGTCGCGCTTTTCACGGGACAGCAGCCACCGAACATTTTGAATCCAGAAGTTATGAAAGCATCGTAGCGAATTTCCAAGCAGGCCTCTCATGCCGCAACTGAAGCAGCTCGCCCTGCAGATTTTCCACGAAACGCTGGCGGCGATCAATATTCCCGCGACGATGCAGCGGAAGCTGCGGCGCAAGGGAACGCTGCTGGTGTGCGGTGAAATGAGAATCGATCTGCGAGATTTCGAAAAACTGCGCGTGGTGGCGATCGGGAAAGCGGCGCATGCGATGGTGGAAGGGCTGGCGCTAGTGCTGGCGCCGTTCGTGCGAGTTAGGGGAGTGGTATCCGCGCCCACGGCGGCGAGAAAACCATTGACGGGAATGAAGTACTTCGTGGCAGGGCATCCGGTGCCGAACGCCGAGAGCTGGGAGGCGGCGGAGGCGATTCTAGCGCTGCTGAAGAAGTGTGATGAGAAGACGCTGGTTTTCTTTTTACTTTCGGGAGGCGGATCGGCGCTCGTGGAGTTGCCGCTGGACCCGGCGCAGACGCTCGAGGACGTGCAAAATGTGCACCGGGCGCTGGTGACCTGCGGCGCGCCGATCGAGGCAATCAATACGATCCGGAAACACATCTCCGCCGTGAAAGGCGGCCGGCTCGCGGCGGCAGCGAATAGCGCAACGAAAATCACGCTGGCGGTGAGCGATGTTCCGGCGGGGAAGGAGTCGGCGTTGGCGTCAGGGCCGACTCTGCCTGATCCGACTACGGTTGCGGACGCAAAGCGCATCACCGCTGAACATCGCCTGTACGACAGGTTCCCACTGGTATTGCGACGCTGGCTGGCGGAAGGGAAAATACCTGAGACACCGAAAGCCGCTGCCCCCGCATTTCGAAACTCACATTTTTTGCTACTGCTGGGGTTGGATGACCTGCTTCATCCGGCGCATCACGCGGCGGAAGCGAAAGGATTTATCGCCTGCTGCGACAATACCACGGATGACTGGCCGGTGAAGAAAGCGGCGGAGTACCTGCTAGAGCAGTTGGAGGAACTGAGGAGGACGCACGCGGGGCAACGGGTAGCGCTGATTGCGGATGGGGAGGTGAGTTCACCCGTGACCGGAAATGGAATCGGAGGGAGAAATTCAGCGTTTGTGCTGGCGTGCGTGGAGAAGATCGCGGGGAAAAAGATTGCGGTGCTGAGTGCGGGCACCGACGGAATTGACGGGAATAGTCCAGCGGCAGGCGCGGTGGCGGATGGGGAAACGCTCGAACTTGCACGCGCAATTGGTCTCGACCCGGTTGATGCGTTTCGTCGAAGCGATGCCTTCGCATTTTTTTCACGATTCGAGGACGTAATCGTCACCGGGCCGACGGGGAACAATCTGCGTGATTTGCGGATTTTGATTGCGGAACCTTAAGAAGATGAATTCGAAGAGAAAGATTTAACACTGAGACCACAGAGAAGTCGGAGTACACAGAGAAGAGAGAGGGCGGCCCGAAGTTTTCTCCTGCACAAGAGTATCTGCCGCTTATTGCTTGGGGGGCGGGAAGCGCTTCTCCATGGATTTGAGGCGCTCGTTCATTTCTTGAAGCAGATGTTCGAGTTTTTCGAGCCGTTGTTCGGTGGCGAGCTTTTCGTCGCCGCCTTCGGAGGATTCCTCGCCGGAATCTCCGGCACCAGGGTTGGCACCCAGTTTTCCGTCCGTGGGTTTCTTCAGGCGCGCGATCTGCGCCTTGATCATCGGTGCCATCTCGATGCTGAGGTCGTCGCTTTTCAGCAGAGCTTCCAGCGCAGGAATGGCAGTGGCATCGCCGCGCCCACCCAGGGCATAGATCGAGGCCATGCGAACGGGAAAGTGCGGTTCGGTGAGATAAGCGGCAATCTGTTTCGTGATCTCCTTGTTGTCTTTCTGCAGACGCCCGAGGCTATTGATGGCCGCGGTGCGCGAATCGAGCGGCTTGCCGGCGGCAGACCACTGCAAGAGAAGCGGCACGGCCTTATCGTCTCCCAGCGAGCCGAGAGAGCGAAGAGCGGCGTTACGAAGGAAGCCGTCCGGTGAATCGGCGGCGACGGCGGCCTCGAGGGTCGCGAAGGCATTGGGCCCCTTAAGGCGGCCGAGTGCCTGCAACGCGGCGGCGCGGGCGCGATAGGAATCGTCCTGTTTTGCGATGGAATTGAGCTTCGCCGCAACGGCCGGGTCGTCCTTGAAATTGCCAAGGGCGCTGACGACGCGATTGCGGACCCAGGGCTTATCATTCGAATCCAGCGCAGCTAGGAGCAGCTTGGATGCGGAAGCGCCGCCCATTTGGCCGAGGGCGTCGGCGGCGGTGGCGCGAACTCCCCAGGTTTTGTCGTTACGCAGCGTTTCTCCGAGAGCGCCGATGACTTCCTCGTCGTTCTTCATCTTGCCAAGCGCGACAACGGCGTCGGCGCGATCGGCGAGATCCCCGGCGTTCTTCAATTGATAGAGCCATTCCTTCTTTTCTTTGTGGAACTCAGCGGACTTGAGGACGTGGCCGCCCTTGTCGAAGAGAACCATCAGCGGAGCAGACTCCGCAGGCAGTGGGAAAGTCTGATGGTCTTTCGAAACGGTGATGTCGTAGAGCTTGGGTCCCGACGCCGTGGTGATTTCGACTTCGGCGGGAACGCGGAAGAGACCCACGCGGCCCTCGATTTTTTGTGTCTGTTTGACGGCGAGCATCACTTGGTGTTTTTCGCTGTCGTAGGAATAGCTCAATTCGAATTTCGGCGCGCCAGCACCGTACAGCCATTGGCTGAAGAATTGGTCGACGTTGGTGTGCGTAGCCTCTTCTATGGCTTTGGTGAGATCGGATGTGACAACGTTCTTGCCGCCATTCACCTCGAGATAATGCTTGATGCCGCGGTAAAAAGCGTCTTCGCCAATCTGGTGGCGAAGCATGAAGAGGACCCAGCCCGCTTTATTGTAAGCGTTGCCGTCGAATTCGCTGGAATCATCGAAGTCGTGGCGCACGATCGGTTTTTTCCAGAGATTGCTGCTTTCGAACCACTCGCGCGCGTTATTCCAGCGCTCGTAGTCCGCTTGATCCTTGCCGAAGTGCGCTTCGGTCCATACCGCTTCCAGGAACGTGGCAAAGCCTTCGTTGAGCCAGATTTCGCCCCAATCCTTGCAGGTGACGAGATCGCCGAACCACTGGTGACCGAGCTCGTGAGAGATCAAGTCGTCTTGGCCGGTGAAATATTCGGGCGCGATCTTGGGATGAACGAGGGAGTTGCTGTTGTTGGTGGTGGCGCTGGAATTCTCCATGCCGCCGGCGACGAACTCATCGACCATGACTTGCGCGTATTTTTCCCATGCATAGTCGACGCCAAATTTCTTGCTGAACAGCTCCATCATGGCCGGAGTGCGGCCATAGTTGATAGGGAGGCGGTCGCCGCGCCCCTTGGGTGCGTAATAGGTGACGGGGATGCCGCGCCAGGTGTCCTTCACCTCGTCGAATTCACCGGCTACTACGGTGATCAGGTAGGTGGAGCTGGGAACGGACTCTTTCCAATACCAGGTCTTCAATCCCTTTCCGGCGTCGCTGACGCCGATGAGTTTGCCGTTCGAAACGGTGATCCAGGAAGCGGGCACGGTGAGAATCGTTTCGGTCGTGAGGCGATCGTTGGGGTAGTCGTAGGTCGGGAGGTAGTAACGCGTGTCTTCGGATTCGCCTTGAGTCCAAATCTGTTTCGGGCGGTCCGGATAGTCCTTGTCCGGCAGGATGAAGTAGAGGCCTTTGGCGGGTTTGCCTTCGTAACGGATGGCGACGTCGAATTTATCTCCCGTCTTGGCAGAAGCCGGGAGAGGAATAATCAGTTTGTCGGCAGAAGTTTCGAATTTCGCGGGGGCTTTGTTGAGGGTCACGCTCTGAATATTGAGGCCGACGGAGTCGAAAGCGATTTTCGTGGAGCCGCCGCGCAAAATCGAGAGCGAGTGCGTGACTTCGCCGAGAACTTTTTTCTGGTCGAGGTCGAAGCGCAAGGCAATCTTCGAATGCTGCAAATCATAGTCGCGGTTGCGCGCGTACGGCTCATCGGCGCGGAGTTGCGGAGCAGCGATGAAAATCGCCAGCAGCGCCGCGAGCGCAAGAAACGCCACACGACTGCGATGGTGGTTGGTGTTGCGATGGGGTTCTCTGATCATCCGGCTTTGCTCCTGTAAACGGTGTGTCCTGCGCGCTCCAGCGCGGCGATGGCGGCCGGCAAAGTTTCGGATGCGAGAAGCAGGTAATCGGTATCAAAAGTCGAAACGGCAAACAAACTTATTCTTGCTTCGGCGAGCGGCGTGGCCAGTGTGGCGAGGATGCCGATTTCCGACAAAACGAAGGGCCCATGAACTTTCAGGACGCGCCAGCCGGGCTGGGACTGCACGCCCACGGGAACGCGAGAAAGTTCAGTGACAATCGAAAGCTCATCGCCGGTGCGCGTGACGGAAAAGAATGGACCTTGTGTGCCCCAGGCAGGAATAGGCGAATCGGTGGCGAGCCGGGAAATGGCGAAGCGCTCGGGCAGCAAACTGAGTTCAAGATGACGGGTCGCGGCGGCCATTGAGGGCTAGAGCAGGCTCCTCACAAGAGCACCGTCGACCGCGATGGAGACGCCGTTCACGTAGCTGGCACGCTCCGAAGCGAGGAAAGCGACGACTGCGGCAAATTCCTTCGGCGTGCCAAGGCGGCCGGCGGGGATTTTGCGCTCCCAATGGGCGAAGACTGCTTCGGGCTTGGAGCCAGTGCGTGCGGAGATTGAGGAGGCAAGGCCATCGAGGCGAGCTGTGCGCGTGTAGCTCGGGCAAACGTTGTTCACCGTGATGCCGTCGGAGGCGTATTCATTGGCAAGTGTGCGCGCCAGGCCGGTGACCGCGGCGCGGATCGAATTCGAAAGCAGCAGGCCGTCCACGGGCTGCTTGACAGCCGACGATGTAATCGTAGTCAGACGTCCCCACTTGTTTTTTGCATGCGCGGCAGAGTTTCCCTGGCAAAAAAGACGGTGCTCATCAGAAGCTAGTCGACGGCGGAGCGCCAGTC
>Ga0137409_10001529_pt1 | contig 24987 bp, 23 predicted proteins | sample CZODoug1_16funga_FD_122059 | JGI IMG/M metagenome (GOLD analysis project Ga0137409, IMG submission 122059) | Vadose zone soil fungal communities from Angelo Coast Range Reserve, California, USA - CZODoug1_16fungal (Hybrid Assembly) | ecosystem: Environmental > Terrestrial > Soil > Vadose zone...
CATCCCTGCCCTACGCGCAAGGCTAGATTCATAACCGTAGTTCGGTGAATGCCGGTTATCCGCGTGAGCGCCCTAAGACTTGAGCCTTCAGCCAGCGCGGCGATTACCGCGATCTGTTTATGTTTTGGTAGGACGTTTGCCATTGCGTTATCTCCTTAACTTGGAGATAATGTAATACAGTTTCTATTTCCTGTCAAGTGTTTTTGTGTTACAATTTATAACAGGCTTAGGAATAGTAATATGGACGCGAAAGCGACCAACATCAGAACCGTTGCTTTCACCAAAAACCAGCGCGGCGCGAAGATGAGATTCAAGATCATATAGAAGCAACTAAGAAAGGCGGCTGCTAACAAAATAATCGCAGCGATTATATGACTCACAAAATGCCATTGTTGCAGCGGTGGAAACAGACATCCTTGCCAAACAAGTTGATGATAGGGGCTAGTCTCTTGATGGCCTTTGGGACTCTGTTTTATGCCGCTGTTGCTGTTTTCCAGTACCGGATGATGCGAGAGCAAGCTGAGACAACAAAAGCGCAGTTGAAAGCCATGCAGGAGCAATCCTCGACGATCCAAGGGCAATTGAATGTCATGCAAGATCAGGCTAACAGTATGAGGGACTCCGTTAGCCAACAAAGGAAAAGTGTTGGACAAACCGAAACGCTCATAGACCAACAACAAGAGGCTTTGAGTTACGGACAACGGTCTGCACTCGCTTCTGAGCAAGGTGTTAGGCAGGGTCGGGATGCGTTGCGGTTGGAGCAGCGGCCAATTGTTACGGTTACTTGGATGAGACTTAAATCCGACGTTAAGGTTGGGGAGAAAGCGACCATAATAATTGCTATCAAAAACACTGGACGCACCCCTGCTATCAAAACGCGGTGGCTCAGAACTTTGGGTTTTGGGCGTGGCCAAGAGCCGCCGTTTGTCCCTCCGATGGTTTTTGATGAACAACCCAGCCTCGCGGTACTTTCGCCCGAAGTTGAAATCTCGAACGAACTCTTGTCCGACCACCCAGTTACGTCCGACGAAATGGAGCGCCTCGTTGCCGAGCATTACAGACTTTTCGCTTGGGGGACTCTCACGTATGAAGACTTGTTTGGACGAAAGTACAAAACTGAGTTTTGCGCGTTCAACCGCACACTGAAGACCGGGGAGACTGGAAAGTTTTTCGCTTGCCCAAGGGGGGAAACTTTCGAGTAAGACAAAGCAATACAGCAAAATCCAAATTAAGACGCACGCTTTTGTATTGCGACCACTATTAGAAAGGTAGCGATCTAAGCCATGCCAAAGAATGAAAACGGCCCCCAGCCCAACGGGGACAAGGATATAACAAAGAATCTCTCCCTTAAGACCTATTGGGTATCCATCGGCGTTGCTACTTTGATTGTTCTCGTTATTTTGGGCATCGTTGCTCACTTCCGCGTTAACGAGCATTCCGAAAGCATTCGCTTTTTCACGGTTAATACTCTCAGTTGGTTGGTTTTCGTAGCAGTTGTCACCCAAATAATAATCTACAAGAAGCAATGGGAGGCGATGCAAAACACGTTGAAGGAAATGAGAATTTCCCGCGAACTGGAAAATCGCGCTTGGGTTGGACTTAAAAAGATAGAAGTAGAGCAAAGGCCAGAAGGCGGCGTCCACCTCAACGGGTTTTACGTAAACAGTGGAAACACTCCTGCCAATGTACTCATTAAATTCAAAGGGGAAATGCGGAAGCAACCGCCGCCTAACGATATCGATCTCGGCCCCTATGAGGCTAAGGGAAGTAACCTCGCTCTCTTCCCTCACGTAGAGTACCAATCGGTCATAGCTTCGCTGGAAGGGCTGCCCATATCTAATAACCCTAAGAGCTATACAGATGCTTGGTATATCTACGGAAGACTCGAATATGAAGATATTTTCGGCCATCCCCATGTAACGAAATTCTGCTACCAGACCGTGGAAGTTGGACGCGGCCCTGAAGGGCAAATACTGGCTACTTTGGTAGTGAGCGAAACTCACAATACTTTTGACTAGGAAGGTGAGGCAGAGGCGCGGTTCATGGGATTTCCTAAGGGCCTACGGCGGTATTTACATCCAGTCGTCTGGAAATAGCCGGAACAAAAAGGGGGCGCTGACTAAACCAGCGCCCCCTCTTTCCTGCTGTAGCGGAATTTAAGTTAGACCCTTAATCTTTTTGATTTCTTCAGTGAGGACAGGCACCGCCTCAAATAGATCGCCAACGATTCCATAGTCGGCGATGTCGAAGATTGGAGCTTCGGGATCTTTGTTTATCGCGACGATCGTGCCCGAGTTCTTCATGCCGACGAGATGCTGTATGGCGCCGGAGATTCCCAGCGCGACGTAAAGCTTGGGCGCAACCGTCTGGCCTGACGATCCGATTTGACGATCAATCGGCAACCACTCGGCGTCGCAGATGGGGCGTGATGCGGCTAAATCGCCGCCGAGCACTTCCGCAAGCTTCTGCGCGAGCGCAAGATTGTCTTTGCTCTTAATCCCTCGGCCGACGGCGACGATGATATCCGCCTTGCTGAGGTCAACGGCTTGTTTGACTTCCTGAAACGGCGCCTCCGGGGCCATGCGAATCTGAGCAACGTCAACGTGTAGGTCTTCTATCGCAGCACCGCTGCCCTTCGCCGCCTGGTCCGGCCGGTAGGCTCCCGATTGGAACGTCGCAAAAACCGGCGGCTCGCCGTCTGAAACTACATCCGAGTCGAGCTTGCCGAGGAAGATGCGACGCGTGAAGGTGATCGAGCTGCCGGTTACCTGAGCACGAATGCAGTCGCTGATCAGAGACTTGCCAAACCGCGCCGCTAGCTTGGGTGCATAGTCACGCACGAGGTACGTGTGCGGCATCACGACCAGTTGCGGATCGAGTTGCTTCACGACCTGCTGCATCGCGTCGGTGTATCCGTCCGGCGTGTACTCCGCGAGCTTGTCGTTGGTGGCGGTTAGAACTTTTGCCAGATCGTAGGTCGCGATTTCCTCTGCAAGCGACTTCACATCGGAACCGAGCAAGACTGCGCTCACGGGCTGTTGCAGTTCCGACCCAAGACCCTGCGCCGCGGCAATTGCCTCGAGCGACGTCTTGTTCAGCACGCCGCTGCGATGTTCTACGAAAACTAAAATACCTTCACTCATTTCGATTAGCCTTCCCCTAATTCGCCTCCGTTTCAACGAGTGGTCCCAAAACCCGTTTACCGTTCTCACTGGGACCGCGGGCGTCTCGCCCGCATCAAGCTACAAGTTCACTCAAGCGATGGTTGAATCTGCTAACTTTTACAAAGTGGCATTCAACGAAAGCGGGCGGGACGCCCGCGGTCCCAGTAAACAGCAGTTTCATGACCCGCTTCTAGATTACCCGTGCTTCGGTATGTAGCTTGTGGGCCAACTCAACTGCCCCTGCCTTAGCGTCACCGTTTCCGAGTAGCTGCGTCTGCTTGGTTTTTTGTGGCAAGTAGATCTTCTCGATCTTCTGGTGTGACGGACGAGACACGATCTCTGACGCCGGCGTCACTTCCTTAATCTCTTTCTTCTTTGCCGCCATGATTCCTTTCAAAGTCGCATAACGAATCTGGCTGATGCCCGATTGAATTGTCAGCAGCGCCGGCGTCGCCATCGTGTACCACTGATACCAGCCGCTTTCGAGCTCGCGCTTGACGCGCAACTTCTCGCCCGACGCGTCTACCTCAATTACGATCGTCGCATGCGGCAGGCCCAGCAGCTCCGCAAGGATGACTCCGGTTTGCCCGTAGCCGAAATCGTCCGACTGCAAGCCGGTCAAAACGAGATCAGGTTTCTCTTCGCGAATAGCGTCCGCGAGAATATTTGCGACGGCGTAGGGCGAAAGATGCGCGAGATTGTCTCCGACGACGTGAATGGCGCGGTCGGCGCCGCGCGCGAGCGCATCTTTGATGACACTCTTGACGCGCCCGGGGCCCATCGAACAAACCACGACTTCGCCGCCAAGCTTTTCTCTAACTCGCAGCGCTTCTTCGAGCGCGTAGCCGTCAGACTCGCTCACCTCGAAAGACAAGTCGCCCTCTTCGATCCAGGTGCCTTCTTTGTTAATCCGCAGAATCGCATCCTTGTTTGCGACCTGCTTCATCATGACTATGATCTTCATTTTGTTTGTTAGTTGCGTTTAGAGGCGGGCATTGCCCGCCGTTTCAACTCAGATTTAAAACGATTCGCTGATCTTTGGGCTTGAGACGGCGGGCAATGCCCGCCTCTAAACGTTGCAACGGACAACCAAGTCGCTATTCGTCATAGCGCTTAAACAACAGCGCCGCGTTGGTGCCCCCAAACCCGAAACTATTGGACAGCGCATATTCAACTTCAGCCTGGCGCGGTTCGTTTGGCACGTAATCAAGATCGCAGTCCGGGTCCGGGTTAACGTAGTTAATTGTCGGCGGCAAAACTTTCCGGTAGATACTGAGGGCGGAAAACACTCCTTCAATGCCGCCGGCGGCGCCGAGCAGGTGACCGGTCATCGACTTCGTTGAACTCACAGCAAGCTTGTAAGCGTGTTTGCCGAAGGTCTCCCTGATAGCGAGCGTCTCAAACTTGTCGTTGTAAGGAGTTGAAGTTCCGTGGGCGTTGATGTAGCCGACCTGCTCCGGCTGAATGCCGGCGTCGCGAATCGTTTTCTGCATCACGCGAATCGCGCCCGAGCCCGTTTCGTCGGGCATGGTTAGATGAAACGCATCTGCCGTCATGCCGTAACCGACGATTTCCGCGTAGATTCGCGCGCCGCGTCGCTTGGCCAACTTGAGTTCTTCAAGGATCAGGATTCCAGCGCCCTCGCCAATGACAAAACCGTCGCGATCGCGTTCAAAAGGCCTTGACGCGTGTTGCGGATCGTCGTTGCGCGTCGAGAGCGCGCGCATCGAAGCAAAACCGGCGACGCTCATCGGCGTAATGGCCGACTCAGCACCGCCGCAAATCATTACATCCGCGTCGCCGCGTTGAATTATTTTGAAGCTGTCGCCAATCGCATGAGCGCCGGCCGAGCAGGCAGTGGCCGTGGCCGAGTTTGGGCCCTTGGCGCCATAACGAATCGAAACCTGACCGGCCGCTAAGTTGACGATGGCGGAAACAATAAAGAAAGGCGAAACGCGATCAGGTCCTTCATTGAGAAGTTTGGAGTGTTCGCGCTCGATGGCCCAGAAGTCGCCGATGCCGCTACTGATGTAGGTGCCGGCGTTTTCGGCCAGCCCATCGGGAAACTTGCCCGCCTCGGTAAGTTGTAGGCCGCTGTCGGCCATCGCTTCGGTGGCGGCGGCAATGGCGTAATGAATAAAGGCGCCCATTTTGCGGGCCTCTTTCTTCGCGATGAACTTGAGTGGGTCGAAGTCTTTAACTTCGGCGGCAAACTTTACGGAAAACTTCTCCGTGTCAAACTTCTTGATGAAGTCCACGCCATTGCGGCCGCTCATGAGCGCGGACCACGTTGCTTCAACTGAATTGCCAACCGGTGTTATTAGACCCAGCCCTGTGACAACTACACGTCGTGCCAAATCAACGCTCCTTGAAAGACAGTGAAAAGTGAATAGTAAAAAGTGAAGAGGCCCGCGATCCCGCGCTCTGCCTTTTCACTTTTCACCTTTCACTGACAACTATTTCTTATGCTGGTCGATGTAGTTGTAGGCATCGCGCACGCTTTGAATCTTCTCCGCGTCCTCGTCCGGAATCTCGATGCCGAATTCCTCTTCGAAACGCATGACGAGTTCTACGGTGTCCAAAGAGTCTGCGCCTAAGTCGTCGATAAAACGCGCGTTGGGTGTAACTTCATTTTCATCCACACCTAATTCGTCGACGATAATCTGTTTGACCTTATTCTCGATCTCTGGATCGGGCATCTTGTTTTTGCTCCTCTGTGATGAAATACCGATAACTTAAGAAATACCCAGGCCCGCGGCTGCGCTCTTCAAGCTGGCCACGTCCTCAACGTTAAAGCACTTGACCTCCCGGCTTATCTGTCGCATCAAGCCGGTCAGCACTTTTCCAGGCCCCACTTCCACGAAGGTATCAACACCTTCCCGAATCAACAACTCGATCGACTCCAGCCAGCGCACGGGCGATGAAACTTGTCTAACCAGCGCACGGCGCGCTTCAGCGGCCTTTCGTATCAGCGCTGCATCGACGTTTGTCACCAGCGGGACGCTTAGATTGTCAAAACTTATCCGCTCAAGATCAATAGCCAGATGTTCCTGCGCCGGCATCATTAGCGCGGAATGAAACGGCGCGCTAACGTTCAACTTCAAAACCCTTTTCGCCAGTCCATTCTTCAAGAGCTCGCTCGCCCGGTCGACAGCCTCCGCGTTTCCGGCAATCACCACCTGGTTTGGCGCATTGATGTTTGCCGGCGCGCAAACCTGACCCTGGCTCGCTTCGACGCAGACCCGCTCGATTTCTTTTAGCTCGGCGCCGATGACCGCGGCCATTGCTCCTGTCCCAACCGGAACCGCCTCCTGCATGTAACAACCCCGCAGCCGAACAGTTTGAATTGCATCAGCCGGCGTCAGCGAGCGCGCTGCTGTCAAACCGGAATATTCGCCCAAGCTGTGTCCGGCAACATAATCCGGCCGGGGAAAACCTTCCGACTCCATCACCCGAAGCGCCGCTACTGAAACGGCCAGAATCGCCGGCTGCGTGTTCTCCGTCAGTTGCAAGTCTTCCGGCGAGCCTGCGAAGCAAAGTCGTGAGACTGAAAAGTGAAGCGCATCGTCGAGTTCTTCAAAGATCCGCGCGGCAGCGGGAAAATTCTCTACCAGATTTTTCCCCATTCCCGGATATTGTGATCCCTGTCCGGGAAAAATGTACGCAAGTGACATGAAGGTAAATCGTAAATAGTAAATCGTAAATAGACAAATCGCTGGCTTCCATGGTCGTGGTCTATTTCGTGTTGCGTCGTTATGGTTTTGTGTTACTTCGTGGATCGTATGCTCTGTTTAGCAGCGGAACGTCCCACGAAACCACACAAAATGCATACGAAGTAACACAAATCAGCTCCACTGTTTTCCCTTGAAGGAGTCGCCCGCAGAATCACCAGGTTGTCCTTCTATTTACTATTTACGATTTACGATTCACTGCCTTTCCATCACCAGCGAATTAAAACGCCGCCCCAGGTAACTCCGCCGCCAAACGAGGCCAACAACACCAGATCGCCTTCGCTAATGCGCCCGGCCTCAACACACTCATCCAAGCCAATCGGAATAGACGCCGATGAAGTGTTGCCATGCATCGCGATGTTTGAATAGACGCGCTCGCTATCGACGTTAAGTTTATTGGCGACGGCATCAGTGATTCTCTGATTCGCCTGATGCGGAATAAATAGTTTGACGTCTTCAGCGCTCAGGCCCGCATCTTCCAGGACTTCGCGCGAAATATCGGCCATCGAGCGTACCGCAACCTTGAAAAGCTCGTTGCCCTTCATCTTGAAAAAGTGATCACCGGCAGCCAGCGTCTCCGCGCTCGGCGGTCTTCGCGTGCCGCCACCAGGCGAAAAAAGTTGCTCCAGATATCTGCCATCCGAACGGATTCGCGCCGACAAGATGCCCCGCTCACCCTCCTCCGCACCCAGAACGGCAGCACCGGCGCCATCGCCAAACAGCACGCACGTTTGCCGATCGGTGTAATCGACAAACTGCGTAAGAATCTCAGCGCCAATGACCAGCGCATACTTCGACAGCCCGGTGCGGATCATCGCGTCGGCAACAGTCAGCCCATACAGAAAACCTGAACACGCTGCAACCAAATCCATGGCCGCGGCTTTGTTCGCGCCCAACTCCGCCTGAATGATGCAGCCGGTTGACGGCAGTATTTGATCGGGGGTGACTGTCGCGCAAAGTATCAGATCGACATCAGCAGGTTGCAGGCCAGCGCGTTCGATGGCCTCACGCGCCGCGCGCACGGCAAACTGAGAAGTGTATTCGCCCGGGGCTGCTTTTCGTCGTTGCTTGATGCCGGTGCGACTGGTAATCCACTCATCCGACGTTTCGACCATCTTTTCCAGTTGCGCATTCGTCAGAATGCCTTCCGGATAAGAATGTCCAGTGCCCAGAATCCGGGCGCGAATTTGTCCCATCTATTCCTCGTTTGCTTATTTGTGGACGGTAATACTATCTACTAGCTCCCAGAAAACCAAGCAACGTTAACGCGCCGGAGTTTAGAGTCCAAGCTTTAGCTTGCACCCATCGCAAGCAGCAACCTGAAGGTTGTACTCTAAACAGTTTGCGTTACAGGGTGCAGCGCGTTGGTTTCGGCAATTCCCTTCTCGATGCGTTCGCCCGCGCGGTTCTCCGAAAACTCTTTGACACTGCGAATCGCGTTTCGGATCGCTCGAGCATTCGAGCTGCCATGTCCGACTACTACTATTTTCCGCACTCCCAACAGCGGCGCGCCGCCATGTTCCGAATAGTCGAGCCGCTTCTTAATATTTCGAAACGCGGGCTTAGCAAGCACCGCTCCGGCCTTAGTCACCGCGGAAGCAGTCAGCTCTCGTTTGATCATCGATAACATCGCATCGGTGAGACCTTCGGAGAGCTTGAGCATCACATTGCCGGTAAAGCCGTCAGTAACAATCACGTCAACCGCGCCGGAAAAAACGTCGCGCCCTTCGACGTTTCCCATGAAATTCAAACTCGTCATCTCGCGCAGCAGCGGAAAGGCCTCTTTGGTTAAGTCGTTACCCTTGGCCTCTTCCTCGCCGATGCTCATCAGGCCAACAACCGGAGCGATCGTGCCGAGCACTGCGCGCGAATAAGCGTCGCCCATGATAGCAAACTGCACCAGGTGATGAGGTTTGCATTCAGAATTCGCGCCCACGTCGAGCAGCAGTGTAGGCTTAGCCGATTTGGTAGGGATCAAAGCGGCCAACGCCGGGCGATCGACTCCGGGCAGCATGCCGATAACCATCTTCGCAGTAGCCATTGCCGCGCCGGTGTTTCCCGCGGAAACAAAACCGTCAGCTTTTCCATCAGCTACCAGCCGCATACCGATTCTCAAAGAACTTTTCTTCTTGCGCCGCACGGAAGTCATGACCGGCTCGCCCATGCCGATGACTTCCTCCGCTGCCACCAACTCGATGCCGCGATCACCATCACCACGCCAGCCGCAGCGCCGCAACTCCGGTTCGACTATTTCCGGTTGGCCGACAAGAATTACCTTGACTCCCAGATCGCGCGTAGCGGCCAGGGCGCCGTCAATCTCTGCGTGCGGCGCGTGGTCGCTACCCATCGCGTCGAGAACGACTTTTCCCGTGAGCCGGGCTTCATCCTTCGACTGATTTCGCACAGACGATAATTTTGATCAGATTAAGATTCTTCTACCTTCAACACCTGCCGGTCCTTATAGTAGCCACACTTTGGACAAACGCGGTGTTGCAGGCGAGGCTCCTGGCAATTGGGACAGAGGTTTGTCTGCGGCGCGCGCAGAGCATCGTGCGCGCGGCGCTTGCCGCGGCGAGCTTTTGAATGTCGTCGCTTAGGATTTGGCATAAATGCTCCTTAAATCAGTAAATCGTAAATGGTAAATCGTAAATAGTTGGAACAACGTCGCCACGGATGGTGCTCTGATTCGTGTTACTTCGTCCTGGTTTTGTGTTACTTCGTGGATCGTGCGCTTTGTTTAGCAGAACATTTCCCACGAAACTACACGAACGGAATAAGGGATTTACACAAAAGAAATTACCGCTTCGCCACGCCGGCACCGGACGATTCAAGCTGCGGCTTCACTGAATTAACTATTCACGATTTACGATTCACGATTTACCATTTACTAATTTTTCCAAGCCCGCCCAGCGGGGATCCACTTCCGCTGTTTGGCATCCGCACTCAATCGAGTTTCGGTCTACACCACACCCCGGACACATGCCCTTGCAGTCGTCTTTACAAAGCACCTGATCCGGAACGGCCAGTAGTAATTCCTCAGTTACTAATTCGTCGACGTCGATAACTTCGCCATCGAAAATCGACAAATCCAAATCTTCTTCCGTAAGCTCGACGGCCTGTTGCGCCTGGTAATCTTCGGGAGTCACATACTCGCGCTTGAACCCGGAATCGATCGGCAACTCAACCGGCTTCAGACAGCGGTCGCATTCAATCTGTCCGCGCGCCGCCAGTCGACCAGTTACGTGCACCCGGCGCTCCTTCTGACGAATGCTTCCCGAAACCGTCGGCGCCGCGAATAGCCGCACCCGGTCGTCTTCCAGAACAAGTTCGTCCGGCGCATAGGAATGGGCAAACGCGCCCTTTCCGTCTTCCAGACCTGCAAGCTCGATCCGCATTGCCTACCACCCTATTGCGAATAGCACATTTTAGCGGCTAATACGCAAAAGGCCATTATAACTACGAGCGCCGGAGTGTCAACGACGGGCGGAAATAGTAGGAGCACGGCATGCCGTGCCCCTACTACAAAACAACAGCCGACTGCCACGTTATCGGCCAACCATATCCGCGGCGCTGCAAGCGCTGAGCGCGTCTTGGCGCAACGCCTCAGCCAGGCGCCGATCGCCTCCGGTAATCAGTCTGCGTGAATTTGTCGGCGATGTACGAAAGAGCGGGGCGGGCATCGCACGGGGATTCTGACGTTTAGTCTTCACCGGCGATGCCTTGCGTATAACCGTTCGCGCCCCGGCCTTTTGGAAATATTCGTTGGCCAGCTCCTGCCGTCCGGAACGTTCTGAAATCAAGCCCAACACGTAAAACGCTTCGCCGTAGTTTTCGTCCATCTCCAGCGCCTTGCGCAGCTGACGCGCAGCCAGGACATCGCGTCCGAGTTGATAATAAAGACAGCCGAGCGCGTAATGCGCCTCCGGCGAAGCCTTGCTCGCCAGCGCCAACTTGAATTCCTGGAGCGCGTTGGGCCACTTCTCTTCCACCACAAAGAGCCGGCCCAAACCATAGTGGGCCGCAAACGTGGAGCCGCCCAGGCGTGTCGCGCTGTTCAATAACTCGCGAGCACGCTCGATGTCGCCAACGTCCGCGCAAGTTAAGCCGAGCAAAAGCGAGACCCGCCCGTCGCCCGGAGAAATTTCATAGGCCCTCGCGAGATAATCCTGGGCGCGGTCCGTCTTGCCGGTTTTGAAGAAATGCTCGCCGACAAAATAAAGCAAAGACGCATTGTCTCTCGACATCTCAGCAGCGCGCTGGAGTGAACGCATGCCGCGCGCGAGCTGCTCGTCGTCAATGAGAAGAAATCCTTCGTTGATATACTGCTGGAAAGCATCGCCTTTCGGGCCGTGATAGTTCGCCAGAATTTTGAGGCGCAACTCTTCGCGCCGCTCGCTCTCGAGTTGGTCCTCGGCATCCTTCCGGCACCGGTCCAACCACAGCCGCTCGAGTCTATCGCCCTCTACCAGTCCATCGTCAGTCAACACGCTGACCAGCGCTTTAACCAGCGCGCGATCGAAATGCGCGTTCTGCGCCTGGCGCAACAACAGATCCAGCCCGCGCTCCAGTTTCTCTGTTAGTCGCCCCAGCCGGTTTTCAAGCGCCGAGATCCGTTCCAACAGATGCTCTTCATTCGAAGGCCCGGACTCCACAGTCTCGTAACGTGCGCCCGCGGGCTCAACAATGATCATTAACCTGGTGCCACAACGAGCACAAAAATCCTGGCCCAGCGGGTTTGCCGCCAAACACTTCTGACAATAATGAGCAACGATCGGCACAGTCTAGAGTCTACAGTCAGGAGTCTACAGTCTGAAATCTGGAAGCTACAGTCTGAGGTGATTTCTTCTCTACACTGGAACTGAAGACATCAGCGGACTGACGACTCCAGACTGTGGACTCCAGACTAATATTCATAGAAACCGCGTCCGGTTTTCCGGCCCAGCCAGCCGGCGTCAACGTAGCGTTTGAGCAAAGGACACGCGCGATACTTAGGATCGCCGAAGCCATCGTACAATACATTAAGTATTGCCAGACAGACATCGAGACCGATGAAGTCTGCCAGCTCCAAGGGGCCCATCGGGTGGTTCATTCCCAGTTTCACAATGCCGTCGATATTTTCGCGTGTGGCGACGCCCTCGTAAAGCGTGAAAATCGCTTCATTGATCATCGGCATCAGGACGCGATTTGAAACAAAACCCGGCGAATCGTTGCAGTCCAGGGCCGTCTTGCCAAGTTTCTCCGTAAGACTTCGAACCCGTTCATACGTCTCGTTTGAAGTTGCGATGCCGCGAATGACTTCGACCAGCTTCATCACCGGCACTGGATTCATGAAGTGCATGCCGATGACCTTGTCGGGCCGGTTTGTGGCCGCGCCGAGGCGTGTGATCGAGATCGACGAGGTGTTTGAAGCCAGGATTGTTTCCAGAGACGTGATCTGATCGAGTGCTTTGAAAAGGTCCGTCTTGACGTTGAGATCTTCAGTCACAGCTTCGATCACCAGGGACGCATCGCTCAGCGCCCCAAGCTCCGTCGTCGTCTTGATTCGCCCAATGATTGCCGCTTTCTCCTCCGCGCTCAAGCGCCCCTTGTCCACGTCGCGCTGGAGGCTCTTGTCAATCGCGTTCATCCCGCGCTGCAAAAACTCGTCCTGCACGTCGCACATCGCCACGCTGTAACCTGCTCGCGCGGCGACTTGCGCAATGCCATTGCCCATCGTTCCAGCGCCGATGACTCCTGTTGTTTCACTCATGACTTCGAGATTTTCCATTTGTCCAATGGAAACCCTTTATCTTTCCACCGCCATCGCCACCGCGTTGCCGCCGCCGAGACAGAGCGAAATCACACCGCGATGCGCATCGCGACGTTTCAACACATAGAGCATGGTCGTCAACAATCGCGATCCCGATTGGCCGATAGCGTGACCCAGCGCCACCGCGCCGCCGTTAACATTCACGCGCGCCGGATCCAAACCGAGTTCCTTGATGATCGCGACAGCCTGCACCGCAAACGCTTCATTCAACTCGATCAAATCAACTTCGCTCAGCGCCCAACCAGCCTTCCGTAGAACTTTTCGAATCGCGTCCAGCGGAGCCATCATCACCAAAGCCGGTTCTACACCCGAACTCGCCTGGGCCACAATCCGCGCCATCGGTTCAATTCCTAGCAACTGCGCTCGCTCCCTGGAAGTAACCACCACTGCCGACGCGCCATCGTTTACACCTGGTGCGTTCCCAGCCGTAACCGTGCCGCCTTCTTTCTTGAAAGCCGGCTTTAATTTGCCCAGCGCCTCGAGCGAAGTGTCCTCGCGCACAGTTTCATCCGTATCAAAGATCACCGGCGGCCCTTTCTTTTGCGGAATCTCCACCGGAACGATCTCGTCTTTGAACCTTCCCGCCTTAATCGCAGCCGCCGCTTTGCGATGAGAGTTGAGCGCATACTCGTCCTGCTGTTTGCGCGTCACCTCAAATTTTTCCGAAACCACTTCGCCCGTGCAGCCCATGTGGTAGTCGTTGTAAACATCCCAAAGCCCGTCATGAATCATCGCGTCAACCAAAACGCCGTTACCCAAACGATAACCTTCGCGCGCTTTGGGAATCAGATAAGGCGCGTTTGACATCGACTCCATGCCGCCCGCCACCACGATATCCGTGTCGCCGAGTTGAATGCCCTGCGCCGCCAACATCACCGCTTTAAGTCCCGAACCGCAGACCTTATTTACAGTCACCGCGGACACAGCCGGTAATAATCCGCCGCGCAGCGCCGCTTGGCGCGCAGGATTCTGGCCCAGGCCCGCTTGAATAACACAGCCCATGATCACTTCATCAACGTCTTCCGGCTCCACGCCCGCGCGCCTGACGCTTTCGCGCACGACGATCGCGCCCAGCTCCGTTGCCGCAAACGTTTTCAATGAACCCAGGAACTTGCCAACGGGCGTCCTCACCGCGCTTATGATCACTGCCTCTCGTGTCTCGCTCATCAATGCTCCGCTTAAGTTCGAAAAATATTTCGTAGTTTACGATTACTATTTACCTGGATGAGTGTCAAGGAACGCAATGTAAAGCGAACTATTAGTTTGCGATCTTGCCGCTAGCGTGTACAGAACCGAGCGCGGTAGCGCCGGATACTAGAGTCAACTCGGCACGAAAGTTGACTGTAGCATCCGGCGCTACCGCGCTCGGTTCTGTAAGACAATTGATTCGCCAACACTGATTGACTATCTACTTAAGCGTTCAATTGAAAACCTTCTCAATCGAATGTTAGACTCGCCGGTGCTATTCAACCTTCAAAACAACTTTCCGACAATCAAACATGCAAGCTTTAATTCTTGCCGGTGGTAAAGGCACACGCCTCCGCCCGCTAACTGTCTACACGCCCAAGCCGATTGTGCCAATTTGCAATCGTCCATTTCTGCTTTACCAGATCGATACCCTGCGCCGGGCCGGCATTACAGACATCACGCTCTCGCTTTCATATCAACCAAACAAGATCGAGCAACTCCTCGCTGACGGTTCCGATTACGGCGTTAAGTTGAAATACACAGTCGAGCCGCAGCCGATGGGCACAGCCGGCGCTTACAAGTTTGCCGAAGATTTGATTCGCGAGCCGACCGTCGTTTTCAACGGCGACATCCTGACCGACCTCGATCTCAAGACTGTCATTCGCGAACACACGGAACATCAGGCGACCGCGACGATTGTGTTAACACCCGTTGACAACCCCTCTGCATATGGCCTGGTGGAAACTGAAAGCGACGGCCGCATCCGGCGATTTCTGGAAAAACCTAAGGCCGACGAGATAACCTGCAACACGATTAACGCCGGCACCTACATCCTCGAGCCGAAGGTACTGGATCTGATTCCCTCGGGTGAAAATCATTCCTTTGAATACGGATTGTTTCCCGAGCTGCTGAAGCGGAAGGAAACTTTCTTCGCCCACGTTCCGGCGCGTACTTACTGGATTGATATCGGCACTCCCGAGCGATACCTGCGAGTGCATCAGGACCTGTTGGGAAATCGCGTCGGACGCATTCACCTCAAGGACCGGCGCGGCGATTTTGATTCGGCGACCGCCGCCGAAGTAGACGACGTTTCGATAATTGGTGACGAATGCCAGATCAAGCCCGGCGCGCAGATAATTAATTCAGTGTTGGGCCAGGGGTGTTTCGTGGAGGAGCGGGCGCGAGTCGAGAACTCGGTCATCTGGCCGCATACGCGCATCGGCACCGCCGCCGAAGTCTCTGGGGCGATCGCCGGACGCGGTTGTCATATCGGACGCTCCGCCATTGTTGGACCAGGATCGGTTTTGGGCGACAAGACGTCGCTGACTGACTACACAGTCACGGGACGAACTATTTTCAATCAGGCGCAAGTCCCGAACTTGAACACCTAATCGACACCAAGAAGCGGGACTTGCTCAAGGCTCCTTTGATCAGTTGCATTGGGTCACTTCGGGCTACAGATTAGAATGACAGTCATCGTGCTTCCCATATACCGTCATGTGATGCAAGGAAAAGGCAACATCAAAATCAGTTGGGCGCAACCTGACATCTACCTTGAGGACTTCTTTGCTCTGAGGGAAAGCGTTGAATCGAAGTGGATTTCTCAAGGCCCTAAGGTGGCAGAGTTTGAGAGTCTCATTGCGTCGGTTTCGCAGCGAAAGTATTGTGTCGCTCTGAACTCCGGAACCTCGGCACTTCTTGCAGTGCTGACAGCTTTGGGCGCCTCCCCAGGCAATGAAGTAATCATCCCGGCAATGTCATTCATCGCGGTCCCCTATGCTGTTAGCAGGTGCGGTGCACTCCCCGTCCTCGCGGACCTTGACCGACGCACCGGTGTGATCCGTTCCGAAACAGTGCTGCCCTGCATCTCAAAGCGCACCATTGCTGTCATCGCCATCGAATACTCCGGTTTCGCAAATGACTGGACTGCTCTTTCAGGTCTCTGTCAAGAGCGTGGGATCACTTTGATTATTGATGCGGCCTCTTCCTTCCTCGCAACTTGCAAGAGCAGACCCGCTGGCTCTTTCGGCGAAGCGGCTATCTTTAGCTTCCATGCCGCGAAACCCTTCACTACCGGTGAAGGAGGCGCGGTGGTGACCGACAATCAGGAAATGGCGACTTTGCTCAGAAGAATTCGGGACTATGGTCAAGTGCCGGGAGAGAAGTATGCTTACGATGTGTTCGGCGGTAATTACCGAATGACTGATCTCTCGGCCTCAATGGGGTTGTCACAGCTGCGGCGTGCGGACCAGATCCTGGAACGGAGACGCCAAGTCATGAAATGCTACCTTGAGCACGAAGTCCTCAACAGCCTAGCCCTGCCGGGGTACAAAGATGACGAGTCGAGGCCGAACGGTTTCACCTTTACACTCTTATATGAACACCGCGAGCAGCTAAGAACGGGCCTCCAAGCACGTGGCATAGAGACGCGTGTTATGTGGCCGTTGTGTGTTGATCAGCAGCCGGTATATAAAGACTTATCACTTAGGCGGGTCGGAGAAACTAGAGAGGCGCGTGATTTTTCGTCTTCGACACTCTCGCTACCTGTGCATTCAGGTCTGGGTGAGTCAGAGATGGAGTATATTCTCCGCTCCTTGGACAAGTTACTTACGAGTACAGGCCAATGACTGGCCCGGACCACCAAGCAACCGGAGCTGCGCAAACTGCTTTGCGGCCTGATTAGCGTATAATAGAATCATGCATTGAGTTTACTACACCTGAGCAAAAGATGAGGTTACTCAAAACGGAGGGCTCCGTTGCTCATTAACGCGCCAGCAAAAATCAAGTAATGAACACAGCCCGGACGATATGGCAGTCCAGGGCAAACCGAAAAGACGAACAGAGCTTACGCCTATTTAGGCGCGGATGTGGGGATCAAAGGTGTGTTCTCAGGGAGGGAGGATACATCTGATGGGAAGATCTCACCGCCCGCGTACCAAGCGCCTCGCCACAAAACTTAGACAAATTCGCGCTCACCTCCAAATCTCGCAGGCCGAGATGGTCAAGCGTATCGGGGTTCGGAGCATCCATCCGGCGCATATCTCAGGCTATGAACGCGGCGAGCGAGAACCGCCCTTGCCTGTATTGCTCAAGTATGCGCGGCTTGCCGGAATCTCTACCGATCTATTGCTTGATGATAAATTGGATTTGCCTAAATGAATCGTCCGGATTCAATCAGAGCCACGGACTCACAACGGCCGCTGTTCTGTCAGTTTTGCGGGCATAACGAACTTACCCCCAGAATTGAGGAATCAGCTTTCAAGTGCGCGGCGTGCAATAGATTTACCTACTTGAATTCAAAGCCTTCAGCTTGTGCGATCATTACCCGTGATGAAGAAGTGCTTCTGGTAACCGATGGCCACTCTTCGCCGCCAACCTGGGATCTACCAGGCGGCTTTCTTCTTCACGGCGAAGCGCCAGAAGACGGCCTGCGCCGGGAGTTGAGGGAAGAGTTGTGCGCAGATGTTCTGGTTGGGCATATAGTGGCCGCCATAGTTGACACATATGCGAATTACACGGATTTTTCCCTGAACCTCTTTTACGACGTTGAGTTAATTTCCAACGCACTCTCACCTGGGCCGGAGATTCAAGCTTACGGCTGGTTCGCCATAAACGACTTGCCTAGCATCACACACAAAAGCACTCTGCTGATTCTCTCTGACTTTGAGAGACTCTTGAGAAAGGGCCCGCAGGGATGAACCAGAAGGTTTATGATCTCGCCAAAAAGTTCTTCGGTTTTGGCGATGAGCCTGAGGACATCATAATAGTGTTTCCTGGGTTCAAGACTACGAGACGAACAACACTGAGGTGCGCCAACTACCCACTGTTCAATTACGAAGTCTCGCCGGATGATGTCTACTCAGGTTTGCGGGTTTATTCTCTTCTCAGCAAATTCTATCCTCCTGATAACCTCAAATTAGATTTTACTTGGAGACTCGACCGCAAACCAGACTCCCACCGCATGCTAATTGGCGGCCCTTCCACAAATAAGTTTGTCCGCGATGCCACCAAAGACTGCCCCATCAGCTTTGGACCAGATCAAAGAAGACGATTCTTGAGCGGTCGAAACAATCAGCGATATGAAATTGAGTTTGAGGGAACCGGCCAGCGAAAGCGACTTACCAAAGATTATTGCTTGCTATCGAAGAAAGTGATCAACAGTAGCGTCGAATTCGTAATCGCCGGACTTAGGGCGTACGGCCAAGTTGGAGTGCTATCGTTTCTCGGTGACGAAAAGTTCTATCGCAATCTCGGAGAAACGCTCGGCGCTGAAAACTTTCAAGTGCTCGTCAGCGTAACGGTGGACGACAAGACAGTCACAGGTTGGGAAATCGTGGATTCTTATTCCATGCCCGCAATTGGAACTTACCAGTACGATATTTTCTTATCATACTCAAGAAGAGACGCAAAGAGAGTCAAGGCATTTGCGAAGCGACTAAAAGAACGTGGCTTTTCGGTGTGGCTGGACACGGAAGAAATGCACGGAGGCGGGTTTTTCTTGCGTCAGATAGGAGAGGCGCTGCAGAAGAGCCAATATTTGATCGCCTGCTTAAGCCCGCACTACAAGGAATCTAGATGGGCCGCCGCGGAGTTTGAGGCCCTCCTTCAGCACCAGATTGATACGCGAACAACCCGTGTGATACCCGTCGAGATTAGCCCGTGTGAGGATGACGACGTCCCTGAATGGCTCAGCCACATGATCCGCCTCTCTCTGCATAAGAGAGGTGGATTCGAGAAATTAGTAAAACAGCTAAGGAGCTAGGCGACTCATTTCTTGATTGGATAGGTCGCCTACGAACCCAAGTTCGCAGAGTTGCTTGATAGTATCCGTCCATGATTCTACCTGGATAGTCTCAAGCGGGCAGACTGTTTCTGACGCCCAACTCTCGGCGAGTTCACGAATTGAGGCATCATTGCCCCCTTCGAACAGAGCGTCACCGATGAAGATGACACGTTCAGTGCCTTTAGCCAACAACGTATGAACCGCGTATGTTTTGTCACGTGAGGAAACACTGATATCGAAAGATGTCTGACCGCCAAGAACGATGGTCAAATCTCGCTCCTCAATCAGACGCTCCAATTCCATTCTCAGGTGCTCCATCATTTTTTGCCGATAACTATTTGCGAGATCAAATTCCGCGAAGTAGTTTCGGTTGGCCCGATATGCCGGGCTTTCGTGCTCGGTTCGACCTATGGGGCAAAGGTTAATCATCGCTCCCCGGTAGGTTATGGTTTCGCCCAAAATTTTAAGTGGAGGGGGGAGTGCGAACTCTGCAAGAGCTAGCGTGTCTTGTAGAACACCCATCAGGAAATTAAAGTCAGCGTCTCCGAGATGACCGCGCATGTCAAAGGCCGAAATAACCTCGAGGCTCATTCCCTGCGAGTAATCACAGCGGTAATGGACCCCACCCAAGTTAATGAACGCATCGAATTGTTTTCGGAAACCATATTGGTAAAGAGGCTCGAAAAACTGTCCCAGCAAAATCTTCAAGTGACTACCCGCCACAATATGGAACGGGACCGACAGGCGCTTCAAAACTTCGGTCATCTCTTCGTTGAGCGGCTGACGGGGCGGAGTAAGGGTGTTGTCAATATCGAATAGCAGAGCTGTATTCACGTTTGCTGGTTTCCTCTTTGACCTCTCAAAAGCAGGCTCTGAAAACTAACGAACAATCTTCCTGCTAAAATAGCAGAGCTAACTTGCGTAATCAAAGAGCGTCTTCCCTGACTCGACTGATCCGATGAGCAGCTCCTGAATTCAAAGAGATGTTTCAGGAGAAAGATTAAAAGGCCGCGCCCCGCCCGGTTTGAGTAATCTCGAATCCATCGCTTCGCCTCAAACCCATCGTTTGCTCTTCAAACTATGATGTAGCAAGTGAACTCGTCCGCGCAGCGCTCGTCGGGACAGGGCCCGGTTCTTAACGATCGTGATCATGGGTTTCGTGACCGTGGTTTTCACGCGTCTATTGGTGACGAAGAATGCTGTTGACTGTTGGCCCAAAAGTAGTTTACCTTTTTGCGTCCCCTTACAATCAATGAGTTAATTAAGCCCCCTGCTCCAAAAGGATCTCTAACGGAGGTGTTTGGCGATGGGTTTGATTCTCCTGATCATTCTGATTCTTCTGCTTGTCGGTGCGATTCCAAGCTGGCCGCATAGCAGAAACTGGGGTTATGGACCAAGCGGCGGCATTGGTCTTATTTTGTTAATCGTCCTGATCCTGTTATTGCTTAAGGTGATCTAGACGAGAACTCACTCCATCGCTCGGCCGTCGTAATTGACGAGCGAGGACCGCGGATAGTAAGCGCGCGAATGCCCGAACTACCAGAGGTTGAACATATCGTGCGCGCGCTGCGCCGTAGTGTCCTGGCGCGGCGCATACTTGCCTCCGAGTTGAACCTTCCGCGACTCCTCGTCGGATCTTCTCCCGCCACCTTCAAACGCAAACTCCGCGGCGCACGCATCGACGCGATTAGCCGGCGCGGCAAATACATCCTCATCGAGTTCGACAATCAACAGGTGCTCGTCGTGCATCTGCGCATGACCGGCAAATTTCTCTGTGTCGGCCGAGACCAGCCGCTGCCTCCCTATCCGCACGTGGTGTTTTATCTGGATGACGAGCGGCGACTCGTCTTCTGCGATATGCGGCAGTTTGGCCGGATGCGATTGCTGCCGGCGCGGAAGCTTTCGGTGTTGCCACAAATCGAAGCGCTGGCGCCGGAGCCGCTCACGGACGACTTCAGCCTGGCTTACTTCCTTGAGACGATTTCTAGATCGCGCCGCAGCTTGAAGCAATTGCTGCTCGACCAAACGAAGATTCTGGGACTGGGAAACATCTACGCCAGCGAGGCACTCTTTCTGGCGCGCATCAGTCCACTTAAAGCGGCGGACAGCTTGTCGAAATCACGCGCCTTGAAATTACACCAGGCCATTCGCGACATCCTTCAGGAAGCAATTGATGGGGGTTCGACCTTGCGGATTGACCTCAGCGACGGTAACGGGAGCTACTTTGGAACCACGGAGCGATTCTGGAGAGTCTATGAACGCGCGGGCGAGCCCTGCGTCAACTGTGGCGCCCGCATCCGGCGCGTGGTCCAGGGTGGACGATCGACTTACTACTGTCCAAGGTGTCAACGACGATGACGTCATGCCGAATTCAATTTTATTCGAGCCCTTCAACGAGCTTGCGGAGCAAGCGGAAGCATAAAGCCCCGGGTGGAGCGAAGCGGAACCCGGGGTTCAGTATTCAAATAGTCGTCCAGCCCGCGAAGCGGGCGGCAGAGCGTTATCGTCGAGCGAATTCTGCCGCCCGTTCCACGGCTCTGATTCACATTTCTCGATCTTACCCAGGGTTCCGCTTCGCTCCACCCTGGGCTTTATGCCTCCGCCTGCTCCGCAGGCTCATCGAATGCTTTCGGCTTACAAGTTTGCCAAAATGTAATCCGTCATCATCTGCCGCAGGTGTTTCACTAGCAGCGGGTCGGTAACGCCGTGGCGCGACTTCGGATACAGCATCAACTGAAACTGTTTCCCGGCCTTCTGCAATTCATAAACAAACTGCACCGTGTTAGCCACGTGGACGTTGTCGTCCATGGCCCCATGAATCAGCAGCAACTTGCCGTGTAAATCTTTGGCGAAGTTCACCGGCGAACTCTTCTTGTAACCTTCGAGGTTGTTCTGTGGAGTTTGCATGTAGCGTTCGGTGTAAATTGAATCGTAGTTGCGCCAGTCGGAAACCGTGCCGCCGGAGATTCCCATCTTGAAGCTCTGGCTATGTGTCAGCGCATAGCTCGTCATGAATCCGCCGTAGCTCCAACCCCAAATGCCGAGGCGATCGCCATCTACATACGACTGACTCTTCAGCCACGCAATGCCGTCTTCCAGGTCGCGCAGTTCCAGCTCGCCGAAGTTTTTGTAAACCGGCCACTCGGATTCGACGCCTTTGCCGCTCGCCGTGCGGTTATCCAGAATCCAAATTATGTAGCCCCTCTGCGCCAACATCTGATGCCACATGTAGGCAGTGCCGCCCCAGCCATTCTTTACCTGCGGTGCGTGTGGCCCGCTGTAGGTAAACTCCAGCACCGGATATTTCTTCTGCGAATCAAAGTCGGGCGGTTTGATCATCATCGCTTCCATCACGAAGCCGTCGCGCGTTTTCACTTGCAGGAACTCGCTTGCGCCGAGCTTGTATTGCTTCAGCGCGTCTACTTTATTTTCCGCGACAACGCGCACCAGCTTGCCGTCCGCATCGTAAAGGCGCGTCTGCGTCGGTGTGTTGATGTCGCTCCAGTTGTCGATGAAGAAACTCGCGGTCGGACTGAGCGACACGCGATGCGAGCCTTCGGTAGTAGTCAGTCGCGCGAAGCCGGTGCCGTCGAGTTTCACCCGGTACGCCTGGTTCGCGATGTGGCTGTGTTCGGTGCCCGTGAAATACACCAGCCCCTTGTCTTCATCAACGCCGTCCACCGAGCGCACTTCCCATTTTCCGTCGGTTACCTGTTGCAGCAGCTTGCCGTCCGGCGCGTAGTGATAAAGATGTGTCCAACCACTGCGCGCGCTTTGCCACAGAAACGAGCCGTCGTTTAGCCAGGTGGGATTGTCGATAACTTCCACCCAGGCTTTTGAAGTTTCGCGCAGGGCTGTCGCCGATTTGGCATCATCGCTGCCGGCGAAGTTGAGATCCAAAAACGTCTGTTCGCGATTCTGCGCTTGATAGACCACCTTGCGGCTGTCCGGCGTCCACGACACGCGCACAATCAAAAGGTCGCTCGGTTGGTATTTGTAGGTATCGATCCAGCGCGTCGCGCCGCCGGCCGCGTTTATGACGCCAAGTTGGACCACCGGATTCGGATCGCCGGCTTCCGGGTAAGGTGTGACTTCGAGAGTTTGGTGATAGGGAATGTGATCGACAACGGTAAACTCCGGCACCGGATTCTCGTCAAGCCTGAGATACGCAAGCCTGGTCGAGTCGGGACTCCACCAGTACGCCTCAAAGTTTCCGCGCCCGTACAACTCTTCCTGGTAGACCCAGTCGAGCCGGCCGTTAAGAATTTTTGGACTACCGTCGGTTGTCAGCCTGCGTTCTCTCTGCGCGGCAATATCGTAGACGTAGATATTGTTGTTGCGGACAAATCCCAGCATGCGGTCGTTCGGGCTAAATGTTTCGCCAACTTCTTCCTCCGGATTGTTCGTCACGCGCACGGCCTTGTCGCTGCCGAGTTGATAATAGAAGAGGTCGTTGTTCCAGTTGATCAGCACGGCCGTCTCATCGTTGCTGAACTGATAAGAGCCGCGATTTGCGAGTTGGCTTGCGTCCTTTTCGGTGACGCCGCCGAGCGCCATGAATGCCGCCTGCATTTTCGCCGCCTCGAGAAATGGAACCGCTTCGCCGCTGACGGCATCGACCTTCTGCAGTCTGGGAACGTCTTTCCTCACCGCATCGTTCGACAGCAGGTAGTGTCGTCCATCCTTGAGCCAGCGAATGCTTGGCACGGTGCCGCTGAAGTTGACGCGTTTGGCCGGATCGAATATATCGTCGATCGTGAGCAGCTTTTGCTGCGCATGTGCGATAAGCGAAAGACAGAGCAAACAAAGGACTACTGACAAAACTCTGCGTCGGTGTTTCAAATTGATCTCTCCTGAGTTGATTTCATCGTATGCCGGCTCTTTGTCACGCAGACCGTGGTGTCATCTTCTTAATAAGTGGCGTTAACGCGAAGAGCAATACGGCCGCGATCATTGTAATGAGGGCTACCGTGCCAAACATGCTAACCAGCGCTCCTTCCTGTTTTTCATTGAAATTGCCGCCCATGATTCCGGCGAGAAAATTTCCAATTGACAGCGCGAGAAACCAAACCCCCATCATCAAGCCCACCATGCGCCCGGGCGATACTTTTGTCACCGTGCTGAGGCCAACCGGACTAAGGCTAAGCTCTCCCAACGCCTGAAAGAAATAGACCGCGACCAGCCACAAGGGACCGACCTTCTGAGCTTCGCTGAGTTCAACGCCTCCAGTTGCCCGAACGAGGGTCGAAGCAAACGCAACGATGGCGAAAGCTACCGCGGCGAAAACCAAGCCGATTGCAAATTTTGCCGGACTTGAAGGATTGCGTCGCCCGAGTTTGACCCAGACTGCGGCGAACACTGGTGCGATGAAGACTACGAAGATAGGCTCGACCGATTGATACCAACTTGAGGGAAAGTGGTACCCGAACAAATAAAGGCGCGTTAGTCTATCGGCGAAAAGTGTCAGGCTGGTCGAAGCTTGTTCGAACGACATCCAAAAAACTATGGCAAAGACAAAGAGAATAAAGATGACGCCGACACGTAAGGCCTCAGCTCGATTCAACTGACGCACTATGCCCAGTATGTAGCCAAAAAAAGCACCAACAACGCCGGGAAACAAACCGCCAATCCAGCCGGCGCCACTCCAACGCAGTCCAGCCCAAACGCCAATAGCGCCGCCAATCACGGCAAGCACGCCTGTAACCATGTCGAAAGCTTCAGCCGCATCTTCTCCGGCCTCTTTAACGAGCGCTATATCGGGTAGGTCCTTTTTTACCTTCTTTTCGCCGGCGCCGCGCAATCTGTCGCGACCAAGGACATACTGAATCAGGCCGAGGACCATGAATACGCCGGCGGCGCCAAAGCCGTAGTGCCAGCCGGCGCGCTCGCCGAGCGTGCCGCAGACGAGCGGGGCCAAGAAGGCGCCCAGGTTGATGCCGACATAGAAGATCGAATAGGCGCGGTCGCGGCGCTTATCCCCTGGTGCGTAGAGCTCGCCGACTTGCGTCGAGATGTTGGGCTTGAAAGCACCGTTGCCGAGAATCAGCATCAGCAATGCCAACAGCAGCAGTGCTTCAAATGCCATCATAAAATGGCCGATTGCCATCAAAGTCGCACCGATAATGACGGTGCGACGTTGCCCCAGCACGCGGTCGGCAAGGTAGCCGCCCAGCAGCGGCGTCAGGTATACGAGACCGGTGTAGATGCCATAGACCTGGGAAGCGAGCGGTTGAACGTCGAGCCGGCCGAACGCGTACTCGAGCAGCTGTTTCATCGTGCTGTAGCCGATGACCGTGTCGGCGTGCTCGGGCT
>Ga0137409_10001531_pt1 | contig 24978 bp, 23 predicted proteins | sample CZODoug1_16funga_FD_122059 | JGI IMG/M metagenome (GOLD analysis project Ga0137409, IMG submission 122059) | Vadose zone soil fungal communities from Angelo Coast Range Reserve, California, USA - CZODoug1_16fungal (Hybrid Assembly) | ecosystem: Environmental > Terrestrial > Soil > Vadose zone...
GGTGACGATCAACACCCGCACCCCCTCGCGGATGGCCAGGTTCTGGATGTCCCAACGGTCCCCGACCACGACGGCCAGCTTTTTCGTCGGATAATGTTCCACGCGCTCGGCGAAAGATTCGAGGCCCATGGCGCCAATGACCAGGATCAGATCCTCTTCCTGGTCCGGTTCGTGCGCTGTCAGAAGTTTTCCGCCCAACGTGTGCGCCAGGTTCGCGAGCGATGACAATACGCGCCGCGAATCAATCAATCAACCCAATCAATCTCAAAGGAGAAAACAATGAACCGTAATTTGATTCGTCTCGGCTTCGGTGTGATGACAGTGCTCTTTTCGGCGATGACGGCCCTCGCGCAAACGCCTAGCGGAAAGGCTGAAGGCGGCGGCATAAGCAAGGGGCTTGGCTACATCGGCGCCGGCATAGGTTTTGGAATAGCGGCGGGACTCTGCGGCATAGGCCAGGGTCGCGTCGCGGCGGCGGCCTGCGAAGGCATGGCTCGCAATCCGGGCGCGTACAACCGCGTTCAGTTAGCCCTGATTCTGGGCCTCGCGTTCATCGAAACGCTGGTGCTCTTCACCTTCGTGATTGTCCTCATGCACTTCGGAGAATTGCGATAAAAGGCAATAGGGCTTATGGGACTTATGGGACGACCTATAAGTCCCATAAGTTTTGCGAAAGGGGACTGTCGGCTTATAGACGACTCACGGATTTCGCATCGGCGAGTCTTCGAGCCGATCCCCTCTTGAAATCCTGTTCAATTGTTACAACCAAGCCGCTCGGCTTGGCGCATAATCCGCTGAATACGAGAGGCTCTGTCCCGACAGCTTGAATCGCTACGGGAGGCGCCTATGCGGCTCTTTGAAACTCTAAATAGGAGGTTCCGCCGGGAAGTCCGGCGGGTAAAATTTAGAACGCCTAAGTAGAGAAACAGCCGAATCTTTCAAAGATTCATGGCCCGGACGGGGCCGTTGCACGCTAACGTAAGCCGTTGGGCTATGCGTTGTACAAGAAGCCGCTGTTAAAGCTGGTCTTCCAAAAGAAGCCGCCTTGCTTTAGCTGGCGGAGTCGTCACTTCTGTTCATCATCCGTAACTCGTCACATTGCGCGACTTCTCCCGATGGCGTTCAAACGCCAACTCGATCAAGCGGTCGATCAACTGGCTGTAACTGATCCCGCTCACCTCCCACAACTTCGGATACATACTGATTGAAGTGAATCCGGGCAGCGTGTTGATCTCGTTGACGATCAATCTGTTCGTCCCGCGTTCGAGGAAAAAATCAACCCGCGCCAGGCCCGATCCGTCAATCGCCTGGAACGCGCGGATGGCGAGTCGCTGAATCTCGGCGGTCATCTCCGCGCCGAGCTCAGCCGGTATGACGAGGCGCGCGCCGTTGTCGTCGATGTATTTCGCCCTGTAATCGTAAAACTCGGCGTTTTGTGGGACGATCTCTCCGGGCAGGCTCGCTATCGGCTCGTCATTGCCGAGCACGCTGACCTCGATCTCACGCGCGTCAACGCCCTTTTCAACGACGATTTTCCGGTCGTATTTCGCGGCCGTCGCAATGGCCTCGTTCAAACTCTTCGCGTCGATGGCTCTTGAAATCCCGACCGACGATCCGAGGTTGGCTGGTTTGACGAAACAGGGGAATCCGATCTCATCCACCAACCGTCCTTCGATCTTTTGCGGATTAGCTTCCCATTGCGGGCGCAGGAAACTGGTGAAATCGATTATCGGCAGACCGGCTTCGCGAAACAACCGCTTCATTACCACCTTGTCCATCCCGGTGGCCGAAGCCAGCACGCCGCAGCCGACATACGGCACGTCGGCCATTTCCAGCAACCCCTGGATCGTGCCGTCTTCGCCGTAAGTGCCGTGCAAGACCGGAAAGATAACGTCAATCTGATCGCGCCTCCCGTCCGTGGTCTCTTCGGTGAATCGAGCCAATCCCCGCTCCGTCGGATCGCCAAAGATGGCGACGCGATGATCGGCGTTCTCAATGACGGCGCTCGGCAGCAGGTTAGTGGCCTCGCTCGAAGCGAGCCATTTGCCCTGATTGGTGATGGCGATCGGAACGATTTCGTATTTGCCCCGATCCAGAGCGTTGATGACTGACTCGGCGGAACGCAGCGAAACCTCGTGTTCGCCAGAACGCCCGCCGAAGATTACTCCGACTTTGAGTTTCTTCGACAAAGATTGCTCCTTAAATAGGCCCTATAGGGCCTATAGGGCCTATTTCTTACTACATAATTTTTTTTCCAAACGCCGACATGATCAGTTGCACGCCCAGCTCGGCGGTCTTGTTCGAGACGTCCAGGACCGGGTTGACCTCGGTCAGCTCGAAGGAAAGCATCTTGCCCGAATCGGCGACCTTCTCCATCGCCAGATGGCTCTCACGATAGGTCGGCCCGCCGGGAACCGGAGTTCCCACGCCAGGCGCGAAATCGGGATCGACGAAATCCATATCCATCGTAACGTGGAATCCGGCCGTGCGCCGCGAGGCCAGCCACATCGCTTCGTCCATCGCCGCGCTCATTCCGCGTTCGTCCAATTCGCGCATCGTAATCACGCGAACGCCGGACGTTTTGAGCGCGACGGCCTCTTCAGGATCGACGCTGCGCGCGCCGATCAGCACGCAATCTTCGGGATGGACTTTCGGAGCGAATCCGGCGATGTGCGTCAGCTCCGGCGCGCCGTGTCCGAGAATGGCGGCGAAGGGCATTCCGTGAATGTTGCCGGAAGGGGAAGTTTCAGGCGTGTTCATATCGCCGTGCGCGTCGAACCAGATCACGCCCACGCGATGTTCGTGCTTGTGGTAATAAGCGGCGAGTCCCGACACGCTGCCTATCGCCACTGAGTGATCTCCGCCGAGGATGATCGGGATCGCGCCTTCTTCGAGAGCGGCTTCGACCTGGCGGGCGAGAGCCTGGCAGGCGACGGCGATCTCAGGCAAATATTTCAGCTTGCGATCAGTGATCTGCATCATCTCCGGGTTGCGCACGCCAATGTTGCCCGCATCGGTCACTTCGTAGCCCAACCCGGCCAATCGCTCATTCAGGCCGGCCACCCGAATCGCAGACGGCCCCATATCCACTCCGCGACGATCGGCGCCCAGATCCATCAACACGCCAATAATCGTCACTTTCCTCTTGGGATACTGCGCGTTCATTTTACCGCTTTGATCAAAGTAAACACCCGATCGTGTTCGCTGCGCTGTCTGAGCGCTCGAAGCACAATCTGCGTGAATTTGCGTTCATGGAGCATCTCCATCAACTCATCCGCCGTATAAAAATGCGCCGCGGCCTCGCCCGGATCACGCGCGATATAGCGATAATAATGCTGGCGGAACTTGAGCTTCAACGGGCTTGCGCCGATCTTGGGCGCGAGTTCATCGGCTATCAGCAGCCGTCCGCCGGGCTTCAGCACGCGATAGGCCGAGTCGAGAAACTGCTGCGCCTGTAAGCGGTGAAAAGCCATCACCGATGTTATCAGATCGAGACTGGAGTCGCCGAACGCCAGTCTTTCAGCCATTATTACGCGCCATTCAACGCGCATGGAGACTTTCGCCGAATGCGCCGCCAGCCGCGCCTTTTCGAGTTTTTCGCGCGACATATCGCCACCGGTGATCTTGCCCTTTTCCCCGACCCTCCCGACGAACTGGCGCGCTATGACTCCGGTTCCGGTCGGCACGTCGAGCACCTGCATGCCTGGAAAAGGATCAGCGGCGTCGATGATTTGGGCTATGGTTTGTTTGTAATCCAGCCCGGTGCGCCGGTAAAAATCGCGCGCGATCTTTTCTTCAAACTCACTGAGCCAGGTCGCGATCAGCGGCTGTTTCCGCGGAGGCGATGCGACTTTCGGCGCCCAGACGCCGTCTGTCTCCTCCGCATCCGGTTTTTTGGCGCCTTCACGTCGAGTCATGGGGAGGATATCCTCACTTTCAAGCTTCAGAGACTTGAGGAAAAAAACCAACATATGAGATATGAGATATGACATATGTCATATCTCATATCTCATATGTCAGGGTTTCAACCTATAAAGCATCCGGGGGAATGGAATCGTTTCACGCACATGATCGAGCCCGCATAACCATGCAACACACCGTTCAATCCCCATGCCAAACCCCGCGTGCGGGACGCTGCCGTATTTGCGCAAATCCAGATACCAGTCAAAGGCTTCTTCAGGCAAGCCGTGCTCCTGGATCCGGTTCAAAAGCAATTCTAATGATGAAGCCCTCTCTCCGCCACCGATGATCTCACCATAACCTTCGGGCGCGAGCACATCAACGCCCAAAGCCAATTCAGGCAGCTCCGGGGCAGGCTCCATATAAAACGCCTTAACCGCCGCTGGATAATGATGAATCATCACCGGCTTGTCGAACAGATTGGAAAGATATGTTTCATCGGGCGAGCCGAGATCGCCTCCCCATTCGAAGCGGCTTTCCAGCTCGCCTTTGGCGTGGCCGTCCTGGAGCATCCTTACCGCGTCGTCATATTGCAACCGGGGGAACGGCGGCGCGATCTTTTCGAGCTTGGATATGTCTCGTTCGAGATGCTTCAGTTCTTCTTTGCGATTCTCCAGTACGCGTCCGACGATGAAGCTTAAGAAGTTTTCGGCCAGAACCATTACGTCGTCCAGCTTGGCGTAGGCGACTTCAGGCTCAACCATCCAGAATTCGGTCAGGTGGCGCCGGGTCTTCGATTTTTCGGCCCGGAACGTCGGGCCGAAGGAATAAACCTTGCCGAAAGCCGCCGCCGTGGCTTCGTTGTAAAGTTGCCCGGATTGCGTCAGATAAGCTTTTTCATCGAAGTATGAGACCTCGAACAAGGTCGTCGTGCCTTCACAGGCCGCCGGGGTGAAGATCGGCGTGTCGCAGAGAATGAACCCGTTGTTGTCAAAGAAATCGCGCACTGCCCTGATAATTTCGTGTCGCACGCGCAAGATAGCATGTTGACGCTGCGACCGCAGCCACAGGTGGCGGTGATCCATCAGAAATTCGACGCCGTGCTCTTTCGGAGTGATCGGGTATTCACTCGCCAATTGAAGTATCCGCAAATCCTTGATGTCGAGTTCGTACACTCCGGGCTTTTTCGGGTGTTCTCGCGGCGCGCCCCTGACGATGACCGAAGATTCCTGCGTGACCTTCTCGGCGTTCTCCCACGCCTCGTCGCTTACGTCTTTTTTCGACACAATGCCCTGAATGACGCCCGACCCGTCGCGGATCTCCAGGAAGCCCAATTTGCCGCTCGAACGCTTGTTGTAAAGCCATCCTTTGATGGTGATCTCTTCGCCAAGATGTTTTGAAATTTCGGAAATGTAAGTTTGCGACATAGTCCAGATACCACTAAAAATTATGATTTGCCATAGAGATTGTGAGCTTCCTGCGACGTGAGATGACGGACGCGCAACGAACCATCGCCCAGCTTTTCGCCGCCGGCAGGATCGAGATAAAACTGCCTGCCGGAAAACTTCACTGTGGGATTAATGTCATAGACGGCGATGTTGAAAGTGAAAGCCACATCGCTGGTCGCTTTGAACCAATGAACATTATCCTTGTCGTCCGATGTGGTTGAAGCCTCGCCCGTCGCCAACGCTCGATCCAGTGTTGGATTGATAATCAAATGTCCCGGCTCATCCGCCAGCCGATCAAAATTCCAGGCATGCATCTGGCCGCCTATGAGCATATGCATTGAAGTCATATTGCGGTGGCAATGCGGGGCAATGGCGCGGCCTTTTTTGAGGCCGTAGATGTAGGTCTCAAATTCCAACTCTTTCGGCAATCCTCGGGGGCGCGCCGAATTGACAGGAATCATGCCCTCGCCGTCGTCAGGAAACTTAATCTTTTTGCTGACACGATCGAAGTCAACCGAACGCAAAAAGTCCGGCAGTTCGACGCGCGTGAATATCTCTCCGATCTTCTCTTGCCACTCGGTCTGCTTCGCCTGCCCATTCTTCATCGCCCGGCTGATCTCTTCCACTTCAGCCAGCCAGTGTTTGGTCAGCCGGTCAATGTTTTTGCCGAGCAGCCTCTCCTGCGACAGCGCTTCAACCATCGAGAGGGTCAACAGTGAATGGAGCATTTGGCTGGTGAAATTCCGTCTGGACATTATTTCCATAACATTCATCACTTCGATCAGAAAACCAGATACTGAACCGGCGCGTGCTCCGTCAACCAGACTCCATTCGCCGAAAGGTAAAAAACAAAACCGTCTCGATGCATCTGCCCGGCATTAACTCTCAATACAACCGGCCTGCCATGACGCTGTCCGACTTTCGCCGCCACGTCGGCGTCCGCCGAGAGATGTACGTGATGACGCTTACCTTTGATCAGTCCTTGTTGTTTGATTGAAGTCAAAAACCTTTCAGCCGTTCCGTGGTAAAGAATTTCAGGCGGGGCGGCGGGGGCGTATCCCAACTCGACCTTGACCGAATGACCTTGATTGGCCCTGATCCAAAGGCCGTCCTCGCTGAGAGAAAATCGCTTCTTGTCGTTGTTATCGACGACATTCTGAAGCTCTTCGAGCGTGAATTCAACCCCGCGCTCGCGCGACGCCTCGATTAACTGTTCCACGGACGCCCAGCCGGATTCGCTTAGCCTGAGGCCGATCTTTTCAGGTTGATGTCTCAGCGCGAGGCTGAGAAATTTGCTGATCTTGACTACGCGATTTTCCATAACGCTGGGCTTTCTCAGACCAACTCAGAACACCGAGTTTGGCGCAGCCGCTCGCGCGCCCTACTGTTAAGAGGTCTCCAGCGCTTCCCGCAACGCCGGATACTCTTTTATTCCGGGCCTCGCCATCGCGCGCAACACGGTCGCAATCGAAGGCTCAATGTATTTTTCGTAAAACTCGCCGCGCCCGACCACGGCTGTTTGATAAGAGAACGTGCCGATGGCTTTCAGTTGCCTCTGCACGGTCATGAGGTGAAATTCGTACTCCAGTTCCCGGGGATTGACCCTCGGCAAGCCGAGTTTTGCGCCAGCGCTCAGGAAAAATCTCCGATGCTCTTCGACCCAGGATTCGTCGACGGGCTGCAACCGGCGTTCGAGGAGCAGCGGAACCAGATCGTAAGTCGCCGGACCCATTCGCGCATCCTGATGATCGATGATTCTCAGCGCCCCCCCGGTGTCGACCATCAGGTTCATCCCGTGGTAATCGCGGTGAGTCAGCGCACGCGGGCGCGCGGCCAACTCGGCTGCGATGGCTTGCAGATCGAGTTTGATCGCGTCGGCCTCTTCGGCTTCAAACTGTCTCTGCATCAGGCTGCCGAAGAAATGATCAAAGAAATAGTTCAGCTCCCACGACAGCTTGTCCTCGTCGAAGGCGAGGCGGCTGGAGATGGAGTTCATCTCGTAGGCGGTCTGCGTCGTGGCCTGTATTTGAGCGATCAACTCGATCGCTCGCCGCATCATCGCCTCCGCGCTCTTCGCGTCGCCGCGCTCCAAAGCGTCGCACAACCATTTCGCCAGGCTGGTGTCGCCCAGGTCCTCCTGCAGAATGATTCCATCAGTGTCGGCGACGTCAATGATTCTGGGCACCGGCAATCCGACTCGCTCGAACAACCACGAGGCGTCAACGAAAGAGTTTTCGTGCGCATTGAAGGGCGCCGGGTAGAGACTGATGATGAATGTTCTGTCCGAATCCGCGCTCGAAAAGACGCGATAATATTTGCGCGTCGAGGCGTCGGGGGTGAGCGCTTGAAATCTGACTTCCTCGAGCGGGACGGCGAAATAGCGCGACGCGTAATTTATCACGCGCTTTTCGCTCAATCCTCCCGTCATTGGGGCCGTCATTCCCGCCGTTTGGCCTGTCATTACGCCCTGTTGAATGTTCTGTGTCGTCATAGCCTGTTTCGTTTTTTTGGAGCAGGGGTACGCCTAAAAGGAGGATCGAGGGTCGAGGATCGAAGATCGAAGATCGCGTTATCAGGAATCAGACAATTCTCGATCTTCGATCTTCGATCCTCGACCTTCAAAATTTGGCCGGGATGGTACCATCACCCGAATTTCACTACAAGGTTATCGCCGATTATCTCCGCCGGCAGCGCCTTTTCCGGACGCTCGTTTAATGAAACGCGGTCGGCGCGGACAATCGCGGCGCGTCTGAATTCGGCGCCAGGTGGGATTATTACGTCATCACCGACGACGCATTCGGTCAGTCGCGCGCCGCGTTCCACGCGCACGCGCTTCCACAACACCGACCGTTCGACCGCTGCGTCGCTCTCGATCTCGCCCCCCTCATCCATAATTGTGTCCCGCCCCTCGCGGCGCAGAAATTCGAGGCTGACGGTCAGATACCGTTCAATCGTGCTCAACTCACGCCACAGGCTGGCGCCGCCGGCGACGTGCGCGGCGATGATTTTGCCGTCGGCCATCGCCTTCGGGTACACATCGCGCACGGAATCCGAAAAGACTCCGCGCGGAATGTAATCGAATATTCCGGGATCGAGGATATGTATGCCGGTGAACATCAATGGGGATTGCGGATTGCCTGGTTCGGGGAAGCCGGCAAATTCCGCGATGCGGCCGTCATCGGTGATCTTCACTTCGCTGAAGCGTTCGCGTTTGTGGTTGGGGAGTAAGACGAGCGTGGCGAGAGCTTCGCGGTCACGATGAGTCGCAATGGCCGCGCCGAGATCGATGTCGGTGATGATCTTGCCGTTGATGACGACGAAGGTCTCTTTATCCAATTGATCGCGGACGCGATCCAACGCGCCGGACGTGCCGAGTACTTCAGGCTCTTCTATCGAGTAATCGATCCGGATTCCGTAATCCGCCCCATCGCCGATTTGCGCGCGCACCGAATCTGGTTCGTGATGCAGATTGACGATTAAATCCCCGACGCCGTGGCGTTTCAGGTATTCGATCGTATAAGCGATCAGGGGGCGATTGAGAAAAGGGAGGGCGGGTTTGGTTCGTCCGATCGTCAACGGCCACAGCCGCGTTCCGAAACCGGCGGCCAGAATCATTGCTTTCATGAATCGCTTTTACCTCACTCAGGCAAAGGTCATATCCTCAAGCGGGATACCTCGCCGCTGGCAACCTTCCGCTTGAATCGCGAGATAATTCTCCAGTACGTATTCTTCGGGAGTCACGCCGATGGGGTTGTCACAGGAATCATACGCATTTAAGAAAAGAGTTTTAGCCACGAATGAACACGAATGCTCACGAATGTGGGCAAAGAGCGGGAAACAGAGGAATCAAGGTCGAGAAAAGGATTCGTGTTCATTCGTGTTCATTCGTGGCTAAGACTTTCTATTACGCAACCTGCCCGGCCTGGTATTCAGGATTGAGTTCGAATGTGCCGGGGGCGACCTTGTGGAAGCGCTTGCTGCGGCTCAGACTGACGGCGAGTGTGATCAATTGGTGCTGGCCGCGAAATTCGAAGCCGCCTTCGGCCATACGACGATATATCTCGCTGACATGCAGCGCCGAACTGGACTCGCGCAAAATGACCGTCGCGGCTTGCGGGATGCGAAAATCATTAAAACGGACGTTGCTCGATTGTTCGTTCTGCTGAAGTTTGGCGACCTCGGCCTCGATCTCGACTTCGGACGGGCGGTATGGCGCAATCTCGTAGGCGCCGGATCGATTGTCGTTTTGTGAATTGGCCCGAGAATTAGGATGGTCGGCTGGGAACAAGACTTTGCGCAGAGCGATCTCAGTCTGTTCGATAATCGCGTCAATCGTGGCCAGTTGCGAACGCAGCATCTCAGCTTCGGCTTCGATCTCGGCGAGCCTGGTTTTGGTTTTCCGCTTCGCCTCGCCGTATTCGCCGAGCGACCGTTGGAGCGAAGCCAGAGCTGTGTCATTGAGCATAATCATCTGTCGCGTTCGACAATGAACTGCGCGATGTCGTTCAAGGCGCGGCGATAACGATTATCCGGAAAGATTGTCAAAGCTTCCTGCGCCCGCGCCGCGTAAGCGTAGGCCTCTTCGCGCGCGCTCTCCAATTCTCCATATTCATCGAGCAGCGACAACACCTGTTTGGCCAATATGGTCTCGCCGGCGGGTTCCTCCATCGCCGCGCGCACCAGGGAGGAGAACTGGGGCTGCTTTCTCAACAAACGGATCAGAGGGAGCGTAACTTTGCCTTCGCGCAAATCGCTCAGGACGGGTTTGCCGAGTTTCGCCGAGTCCGAGATGAAATCGAGCAGGTCGTCGACCAATTGAAACGCTATGCCGAGATATAACCCGTAATCGCCAAGGGCGCGCCGCTCCTCTTCGTTCGCGCCACGCAGGATTCCGCCGACGCGGCAGCTCGCGCTGAACAGGTAGCCGGTCTTGCGGGCGACGATCTCCAGATGCTGATCTTCGGTGATGCGCATATTCCCGACGAGGGCTAATTGGATGAGTTCCCCCTCGGTCATCTTGCGCGTCGCGTCGGTCAGCGCGTCGAGGATCGCCAGATTACGCTGTTGCAGCGCGGTCTCGAAGGCTGACATATAGAGCCAGTCGCCCATCAACACCGCAGTCTCGTTGCCCCACTCGGCCGAAACGGCCTGACGCCCCCGCCGCATCTCGGCGCCGTCAATCACGTCGTCGTGGACCAGCGTCGCGGTGTGGAGAAACTCCATCACCATGGCCATCTGGATGACCGCCGCGTTGACTTCCTCGCCGAAAATTTTCGCGGAAAGAATCAGGAGCGCCGGGCGAACGCGCTTGCCGCCCGTCCGATAGAGGTATTGACCGATGCGCGTGATGATCTGAATATTAGAGCGCGCCCGCTTCTCGAATTCCCCTTCCACCGCGTCCATTTCGCTTTGGATCAAGCAAAAGAGCTCTTGCGCGGTCGTCTGCATCTCGCGTGGGGCGGGCGCTGAAAGAATGTTTGCCATCACTGTCCTAGTTCGACCTGTAGTTAGTGAACTCCATGTCAATTCCGAAATCGTGATTGCGCAGGGCGGCGATGACCTCCTGCAGAGTGTCGCGGTCGCGGCCCGCGACTCGCACGGTGTCGCCTTGAATCGAAGATTGCACTTTGAGCTTCGCGTCTTTGATGAACTTGACGATCTCTTTGGCCTTCTCCTGCGGGATGCCCTGCTGCAACGCGATTCGCTGGCGAACCGTCCCGCCCAGCGCCGATTCGATACTGCCGTAAGTCAGCCCCTTAAGAGGCACGCCGCGCTTGACCAATTTCGTTTGCAGGATGTCGTTGAGGCTTTTCAGCCTGAATTCGTCATCCGACGTCAGAATAATCGCCTCGCGGCCTTCAAACTCGATGTCGCTCTTGCTCCCTTTGAAATCGAACCGCGTCTGGACTTCCTTCAAAGCCTGATTGACGGCGTTGACTACCTCGGAGTGATCAATTTGAGAAACGATGTCGAATGTGTTTTGCTGCGCCATAATTCACAAACTCACCCGCGGCGAAGGAAAGTAGATAGACCTGTCCTTGCCTGTTTCGGTTAAACGCTTGTCTTCCTGGGCGCGTTCGCCTGTGGCCCTGCCGGTTTAGAGCGCAGTTGTAACCTGTTGTTAAACCTGTTGTCAATGAAGGCGGATTTCAATGGAGGTGGAAAAGGCGTTTAAAATTGTCGCTTGTGACGCGCGCGATCTCTTCGACGCCCACGTTTTTCAGTTCGGCGAGCTTTGTTGCGGTCTCCAGCACGAAGGCCGGTTCGTTGCGTTTGCCGCGATGCGGCAAAGGCGCCAGATAGGGGCAATCGGTTTCGACGAGCAATCTTTCCATCGGAACGGACCGCGCTACGTCGCGCAAGGCGGCGGCGTTTTTGAATGTCAACACGCCGGAGAAAGATATATGAAATCCCATCTCGATCGCGGCGGCGGCCAGTTTTTGAGTCCCAGTGAAGCAGTGAATAATCCCGCCAACGGCGTCGCCGCCGTCGCCCGCCCAGTCTTCGCGGAGGATTTGAATCGTGTCGTCCTCGGCTTCGCGCGTGTGGATTATCGCCGGCAATCGGCGTTCGAGCGCCAGTCGCAACTGGCGGCGGAAGACCCGGCGCTGCGCGTCGCGCGGGCTGTGGTCGTAATGGTAATCCAACCCGATCTCGCCCCAACCGATCATCTTTTCATGCTCGCTCATCGCAAGCAGCTTCTGTTCGAGCGCGTCGTCGTACAGGCTCGCCTCGTGAGGGTGTACGCCGATGGCGGCGTAAATGAAGGGATATTCCTCGGCCAGTTTCAGTCCGACATCGAGTGAGCCTTTGGCGATGTCGCTCCCGCAAATTTCCAGCATCATCTCGACGCCGGATTGGCGCGCGCGCGCGACCACCTCCGCGCGGTCGGCGTCGTAGCTGGGAACGTCAAGATGAGCGTGGGAATCAACAAACATTCAAACTCTCGGCTGACCTTTGCGACTGTCTTTATTCCTAAGTATTTCGTCAGCGTAAAGATAAACGCATTCTCCCGGCTTGATAGTAGTGAGCGTCGCCAAAATATCCGTCGATAAAGGCAGCAATTTGTCTTTGGAAGTCTTCTCTGCGCGGAGAACTATCAGGGCGATGTCGAACTGTTCAATACGCTGTTGGTATTTGATGTTAGAATCAGTTGTGATCAGAACGTCGAAATATCCCTGAGCAACGCGCAAGAGATCCCCATTGCGCAAGTCCTTCCAGCCCTGCTTCTGCGTGGTTGAGACATGATGTGGGCTGAGAAAGTTGGCCAACGCTCGCGGTATCCCGGTATCGAAAAGGATTCGCATCAATAGTCCACGTCTTCAGCTAACCATCCTTCTTCCAAAGCGTCGCGGATTTTCATCAAGACCGCCTCGACCTGTTCGGCCGTCACCGCGCCCTCGAAATCATCAAGAAACTCAGCGACTGTGTAACCATCGCTTAGGTAATCAATCAATGTGGTGACGGGCAACCGCGTGCCGGCTATGGTTGGAGCCCCGCTCATCCTTTCCGGGTTGCGAGTGATCGGCGGCTTGCTCTCAGGTTCTGGCTGCGGTGGTTGATTGTGAATTGGGACATCGGCGACTATGTGTTCGACTGCTCCCATACTTTACCTCCTCGGTTTTGTGGATTGCGTGGCCGCGCCAATTCGGCGCGGCGCAAGCCTCCCGACAAAATAATAATACAACCGAGCCGCCTGTTCAGGAAACTATCTCAACTTAGTCCCGTTCGGAACCTCTTCCAGAAATCCCGCCAACACGGGCCGTCCTTCTTCGCCCACCGAGGCGGCCACGATCATTCCCTGTGATTCCAGGCCGCGCATCTTTCTCGGCGCGAGGTTGGCGACGACGATCACTTTGCGCCCGATCAGTTTCTCCGGCTCGTAATATTGCGCGATGCCGGCCAGGATCTGGCGCGGCTCGGCCTCGCCCAGGTCAATTGTGAACTTAAGCAGCTTGTCGGCTTTCGGTATGCGCTCGGCGGTCAGAATCTGGCCGACGCGCAATTCGACTTTCGCAAAATCGTCAATCGTGATGTAAGCCGGCGCCGCCGGCTCGGCCATGGTTTGCGCCGGCGTCTGAGCCGGAGCCTGAACGGGTTGTTCTTTGCCCTCTTCTGTTCGCGCGGCCCGGGCGCGGTCCGCTTCTTCCTGTTTGATTTCGTCCATAACTTTCTTTTTGTCCAGTTTGGGGAAGATTGGTTTGATTTCGCCGACGCGCCTGCCCGTGGATTGGCCCCACCGCAGTGTGTTCGGCGCGACTTCGCAGACTTTGCCCGCTTCGCCCGACTGCTCCCAGATTTCCTGTGTGGCGTTGGGCAGCGCGGGCGCGAGCAGAACGGTCAAATGTCGCAGCGTTTCGACCGCCGTATGTAAGACAAGCTCGAGCGGGCCACGCTCGTCGGCCTGTTTCGCCAGGTCCCAGGGCTTGGCGTCGGAGATGAATTTATCCACGCGTTCGATGGCCGACCACGCGGCCTCAAGCGCGCGGCTGAAATTGTATTCATCGAATTCGCGGTCGAATTGCGCGACGGAGTGCGTGACAGTCTCGCGCACTTCATCGGCCCGCCGCGTCAGTTCCGCTCCGGCATGCCCCGGCGCGGGAACAACTCCGTCGCAATACCGGCCGATCATCGTCAACGTGCGGCTGGCCAGATTGCCCAGGCCGTTGGCCAACCCACCGTTGACTCGATCCACCAACGCTTCGTAGGTGAAATCGCCGTCCTGCCCGAAGACCATCTCGCGCAGGCAGAAATAGCGCACCGCGTCCGTCGTGAAATGCTTTTGCAGCACGGCCAGATCGATCACGTTGCCGAGCGTCTTCGACATCTTTCGCCCGCCCGAAAGCCACATGCCATGCGCGAAGACCGTCTTCGGCGGCTCAAGCCCAGCGGCGATCAGGAAGGCCGGCCAGTATACGGTGTGAAAACGCAGGATGTCTTTGCCGACAAGGTGCAGGTCGGCGGGCCAGAACTTTTTGAAATGCTGCAGGCCGCCGAATTGCTCGTTGGCGAATCCAATCGCCGTGATGTAATTCGACAGAGCGTCGAACCACACGTATATCGTGTGATCGGGGTCGTCCGGCACGGGGATTCCCCATTTGACCGAGACTCGGCTAATCGAAATGTCGTTCAATCCGCCGCGCACAAAACTTATCACTTCGTTGCGTCGGGTTTCGGGGCGAATGAAGTTAGGGTTCTTCTCATAGAGTTCAAGCAATCTGCCCTGAAATTCCGAGAGCTTGAAGAAGTAACTCTCTTCGGCCACTTGATCCAGCGGACGATCATGCTGCGGGCAGTAAAGCTGGCCGTCATCGCCTGCTTTGGCCTCGTTTTCGGTGTAAAATTCGTTGCAGTTGGCGCAATACAGGCCTTCGTATTTGCCCTTGTAGATGTAGCCGTTCTCGCGCAACCGCCGCCAAAGCTCCTGCATGGCGCGTTTGTGGTAATCGTCCGTGGTGCGGATCCAGTGGTTGTTGGTGAGACCGTAAGGCGCGAAGGCGGTCTTGAACTCATTGACAATTTTGTCGACATGCTGTTTGACTGGCAGGCCGTTCTTTTCCGCCGCGCGCTCGATGTTCAATCCGTGCTCATCGGTTCCGGTCAGAAAGAAAGTCTCGAAGCCGCGCTGGCGCTTGTAGCGCGCCATCGTGTCCGCGACCAGCGTCGTGTAGAGGTGGCCGAGATGCGGATGCGAGTTGACGTAATATATCGGCGTTGTAATGTAGAACTTGTTCATGCTCATTTTCCTCGCTATGAAAGAAAATGGTATTTTTCACGATGGGTTGAGATTTGGCAAATTCCACGTTAGCTTTTATCCAATGAAAATAGCGATATTTTTGATCTTGATCGTCTGCTGCCCCTTTACGTCCGTCGCCGCGCAGTCGAAGACCAAAACCGCCGCGGCCCCGGCCAATACGAACCCGTATCAGGAGGCCGACAATCTCTTCACTTTCGGCGATGACGCAGGGCGCGACAAACAGTCGATGGGCGTCATCGAGCAGGCGATGGCCGCGAACGGCAATGATTACCAATGGATGTGGCGCGCCGCCCGCGTCTATTACTTCGTCGGCGACCAGGCCGCGAAATCGGAGAAAGTGTCGTATTTCGAGAAGGGCATAGACGTGGGCCTGCGCGCCGTCTCCGCGCAGCCCAACGGGGTCGAGGGGCATTTCTGGCTGGGGGTCAATTACGGCGGCTACAGCGACCAGAAAGGCGTTTTCAAGGCTTTGGCCACGGTCAGCAAAATTCGCGCCGAGATGGAGACGGTTCTGCGGTTGAACGATCGTTATCAGGACGGCGGAGCTTACCTGGCGCTCGGTGAAATGGATCGCCAGTTGCCGCGAATCATCGGAGGCAATATGAACAGGGCGATTCAGCGGTTGGAGCAGGGGGTGAGCGTCGCGCCCCACAATCTGGAAATAAAGCTGGCTCTCGGACAGGCTTATGAGGAAAAAGGGCGCAAGGAAGACGCCCGGCGAATGTTTCAAGAGATCATCCAGAAACAGTCGCCAAACAAGGCCGAAAGCCACGTCCAGGAGAAGGCCAAACGCCTGATCGCCAAGTTATGAAGCTCTCCGATATACTCAAATCGCCTTCCAGCTTTCGAGCGCAGATGGTGGCGTTCATCGCCTTGATGCTCGTGTTGACGATGGCTGTGATCTCCTACTATAACCAGCAGTTGGAGGAGCGCACGACTCGCGTCGTGAAGGAATACATCGATGAAATCCCGGTCGCGGTAGAGTTGGTCTTACGCACCTTATCTAAGGCAGAAAACCTTTATGACCTGGTCAACCAGGGAAATCAGAACAGTCTGACCATCAACTCCGAAAGCATCATCCGTCACATCTTTATTGTCGATGAGGAAGGGAAGATTTTCGACAGCACGGACAAGAACGACATCGGGACGCTGTATAAGCCTACCGACGAAACGCCACTGGCCAAGCTGGGAGAGTTGAGGGCCAATATCGGCAAAATCGGCGACAAGGAAACCATCCCTATTCAATTCCCCATGACCACCGCAGTCGGCGATGAAGCCGGGGTACAAAAGAGCGCGAAGCGAGACGTCCATATCGTTCTCTCAATGAAACGGCTGCAACAGGTCAAAGAGGCGGCGGAGCGCGATCGCTTTATAGCTTTTGCGCTTTTGGGGCTGTTGCTGATCGCGGCCATTGCGATCTTCACCAGACGCATCACCCGTCCGATTATTGAACTCGGCCGGGTGGCGGAAAAAGTTACTGAAGGCAATCTGGATTTCGGCGCGCCGGTTTCAGGGCCGAAAGAGATGAGGGCGTTGTCGCAAACGTTCAATGAAATGCTCTCCGGGCTGCGCAGCAAACGCAACCTGGAAGAGCTGTTGCAGCGGGCCGAACGTTCCGCCGTCGTCGGACGGCTCGCTTCGGGCATCGCGCACGAGGTCCGCAACCCGCTCAACTTCATCAATCTCTCAATCGATCACTTGCGCGCGTCGTTCGCGCCGAAGGAGGAAGCGCCGCGCGCGCAATACAATCACATGCTGACGACGATCAAGGACGAGTTGGCTCGGCTCAACCGTCTGGTCAGCGATTTCCTGGGCTACGGCCGCCCGGCGAAACTCAAAATGCGCGAGATCGACGCGCGATCTCTGATCGAAGAGGTCCGCGACCTGGTCAACACCCATGCCGAACAGCATGCGGTGACGGTGAATATAAAGCAGGACGGCGCCGGCGACTCGAAACTTCAAGGGGACGCCGAATTGATCAAAACATGTTTCTCGAACTTGATGATCAACGCGATTCAGGCGATGCCGAGCGGGGGCGAGCTGAACATTTCGCTGCGGCCCGACAACGGCTTCCTCGAAATCAAATTCGCTGACACCGGCGTGGGCATTATGCCGGAAGACCTGGCTCAGATTTTCGAGCCTTACTATTCGACCAAAGAGACCGGGATCGGACTGGGCTTGCCACTGACCAAAAAAATCATCGAAGAACACGGCGGCAAGATCAACGTCGAAAGCGGGCTGGGCCGGGGCACGACATTTATAGTCACCCTGTTACGCGAACCCTAGAATTGAACTGACTGAATCATAACTTCCTGGTTTGAACACCCGCGCCAATATCGTGTAGTCTGATTCAAAGGGATCGTGTAGTCTGATTCAAAGGGAGCCCATGCCGGCTCCCGGGACTTTCCTGAGGAAACTATGTCTGCAAAACAAATTCTCATCGTTGACGATGAAAAGAATCAACGCGACATTCTGCAATTGATCCTTTCGGGCGAGCGCGACGAACAGGGCGATCAGCTTTACGAAGTGAAGACCGCAAGCTCTGGCCAGGAGGCTCTGCGCGCGTTCAAACACGAAAATTTCGACCTCGTGTTGACCGACCTGAAAATGGCCGGGATGGACGGGATTCAACTGCTCAACGAGTTGTCACAACTCGACAGTTCCACTCCCGTGATCCTGATGACCGCGCACGGTTCGATCAACACGGTGAAAGAGGCGTTGCGCGGAGGCGCGTTCGATTACCTCGAAAAACCTGTAGACCGCGCGAAACTGCTCGAAGCGGTGGCCAAAGCGATGGCGCAGATGCGCGCCGTGGACGAAGAGATCATCGGCGTTTCGGAGGCGATGGAGCGAGTCAAGAAGATGATCGTCAAAGTCGCGCCGTCCAGTTCGACAGTGCTGATCCGCGGCGAATCAGGCACGGGCAAAGAACGCATCGCTCGCGCAATCCACAAAGCCAGCCCGCGCGCCAACGAAAGGTTCCAGGCCGTCAACTGCGCCGCGATCAACGAAAACCTGCTCGAATCGGAACTCTTCGGCCACGAGAAAGGTTCGTTCACCGGCGCGCACGCCGAGAAGAAAGGTCTGTTCGAGATATCCGACAAAGGCACGCTCTTCCTGGACGAGATAGGCGAAGTCAGCCCAAGTATGCAGGCCAAACTCCTGCGCGCCTTGCAGGAGAGAGAGGTCACGCGCGTCGGCGGCACACGCCCGATCAAGGTCGACGTGCGCGTGCTGGGCGCCACCAACCGTGACCTCGAAGCGATGGTCAAAGACGGGCGCTTCCGCGAAGACCTCTATTATCGCTTGAACGTGATCCCGATCAGCGTGCCGCCGCTACGCAACCGCCGCGACGACATTCAGGTGCTGATGAACTATTTCCTGGTCAAACACGGAACGCTGTCGCGCCAGATGAAAATCTCGGCCGACGCGAAGAGCCTGATCATGAATTACGCCTGGCCCGGTAACGTGCGCCAGCTCGAATCGGCCATCGAGCGCGCGCTGCTGCTCGCCGAAGGCGACGAGATCACCGCCGAAGACCTGCCCGTCGAAATCCGCGCCAGCGCGCAATCGGAAGGCGCAGGCGGATTCAAACTCCCGCCCGAAGGCATCTCGTTTGAGGAACTCGAACGCTCGCTGCTGATCCAGGCGATGGAACAGACCGGATGGAACATCACTCGCGCGGCAAGACTGCTGGGATTGTCGTTCCGCACGATGCAATACAGGCTGGACAAGTTCGGCATCAAGCGACCGGGCCGCGGCAAAGGATCATCGGATGATACGCCGGAGGAAGAAGAAATCGACGCGCAAGAACTGTAGCGTGGGACAGACTTTAGTATTGTCATTACCCACATTTTTGCGCGAAATGCGCCCCTTCTTCGTCGCTACGCGACCAAAGCGGGCGTCCGCAAGTGAAAAGATCTGGGTAATGACAATACTGTTAGTCTGTCCCACTAATGAACAAGCTTGGATATGTAATAAGCGACCGACGCGATCAATCCGGCGGCAGGGATTGTGATCAGCCAGGCCCATACGATGCGCCCGGCGACGCCCCACCGGACGGCGGATAGCCGCCGCGTCGAGCCGACTCCGACTATGGCGCCGGTGATCGTGTGAGTTGTCGAGACTGGAATGCCGAAGTGAGTGGCCAGGAAGACCGCCCCCGCGCCGCCGGTCTCCGCGCAAAACCCGCCGACAGGTTTGAGCTTGGTGATCTTCGATCCCATCGTCTTAACGATCCGCCATCCACCCGACATCGTCCCCATCCCGATGGCCATAAAGGCCGCCAGCCCGACCCAGTAAGGGATGTCGGCCTTGGCGTCGACAAATCCGCCGGTGACCAGCGCGGCCATGATAATGCCCATCGTTTTCTGAGCGTCGTTGGTGCCGTGAGAGAGACTGAAGAGCGACGATGAAAGCAATTGCATGAAGCGGAAATATTTATCCACGCGTGACGGCGCGACGCGGCGGAAAATCCAGAAGACCGCGGTCATCAGTAACAACCCGGCAACCAGCCCGACGGTCGGCGATATGACGATGAATGACATCGTGCCCAACCACCCCCTCGGCCATTTCGCGTCGAAGATCAGCGCCTGAAATCCGACGTTAGATATTGCCGCCCCGGCATACCCGCCGATCAGCGCATGAGAAGAACTGGTCGGCAATCCCAGATACCACGTGATCAGATTCCAGGCCACGGCCCCGATCAGCCCGGCGAGCACGACCCATTCGTTTACCTGCTTCGGGTCGACCAAGCCGCTATAAATGGTCTTGGCGACGGCGTGTGTGCCCAGAAAGAATGCAATAAAATTGAAGAAAGCCGCCAACATCACCGCGCGCACCGGAGAGAGCACGCGGGTGGAGACGACGGTGGCTATGGAGTTGGCGGCGTCGTGGAATCCGTTGGTGAAATCAAAAAGCAGGGCGATGGCGACGATTATCGCGACAATCGCATACGTTGAATTCATGAAAACCTCTGCTTGGGGAACGCTCCGGCTCTGTAGATTTCAAGAAAAAGAATTTCAGCCACGAATGAACACGAATGAGCACGAATCTTTTTCTTGATCTTATGATCCATTGTTCTCCACCATTCTTGCCGCCATTCGTGAATATTCGTGGCTGAAATTTCTCTTCTAAAATGAATGCCATTCTATGCGTTCTTGAGAACTATAGCTTCGAGCACGTTCGAGACGTCCTCGCACTTGTCAATCGTGCGTTCCATCTTCGCGTACAACTCTTTCATTTTCAGGAGGGTAATCGGGTTGGTTTCTTCGGCGAAGAGTTCCTCAATGGCGCCGTGATGATAAGTGTCGCCCTCGTTCTCCAGACTGTGAATGGTGACGCATTCCTTCAACACCTGCTCGCCATTACTTTCGAGCGACATGACGGCGTTCTCCAGCCTTGCCACAATCCGCACCAACACATCGATCATCTTGCGCGCATGTTCGGTCGGCCCTTCGACGCGATAAAGAATGACGCGCTTGGCGGTGTATTCGATCTCGTCAACAATGTCATCCAGCCCGCTGGCCAGAGCGTGAATGTCTTCACGGTCAATCGGCGTGATAAAAGTCTGATTCAGTTTCTTGACAATCTCGTGAGTGAGCAGATCGCAGTTGTGCTCGACCTCTTTGATTTTGTCGGCATAGGCGACGCGATTATCGAAATCGGAAAAAAGCTTCTGCAGCAATAGCGCGCATTCTGTTATGTACGACGCCATGCGATTGAACAGGTCGAAATACTTGTCTTCCCTTGGTAGTAAGCGAAACATAGATTCACTTCTCCTTGTATTTATATTCAAACTGCTTGCCAGAACCGCTGAAGAAGGGCGCAAGTATACCCTCTCTCTCAAGGGATGGAAAAATTCGCCTTCTCTATTCAGGCCTTAAACAGAAGATTTAAGATGCATATAACATGGGACCGGGGTTGCATTGCTCATGCGAGGTATCCTGGCCATTTGTATTTCGCTAACGCATAAGAATCGAACAATTTCTCTCAAAACGGACTGAGGAAGGGTATGGAGTTTGGCTATTTCGCATCCTATTTCCCATCAAGTTTCCCATCAAGGATGGCTCGCATCTTTTTCGCCGCTTCGATGGGAGAAGGAGCATTGGCGATTGCGGCGCCGACAATCACCCCGGCCAGCGGAAGTTCGCGCAGGAGAGTGAGTTCGGCTACATCTATTCCGCCAGCAAGGTAGACCGGCAGTTCGACCTCATCGATCAATTCCGCTATCTGATCGATTCGTTCTTCGCGGCCACCTCTCGCCCATTTGAATCCACGGCGGTTGACACAAAGCGAGGTGACGCCGAGTTCCCGCAATCGGCGCGCGCGCGCAGCGATGTCCGAAACCGTCAAGCTATCGGCCATCACCTGGCCGTCGTAGCGATGCGCGGAACGCACGACCCGTTCGATCAATTCATCGGAGGCGTTGCCGAGGACCGTGACCACCGTGGCGCCGGCGGCGAAGGCCAGTTCGGCGATCGGCTCACCCGCGTCAATCACTTTGATGTCAGCGACAATCGGACGCCCGCGGTGGCGACGGCGCAACTCGCGCACGGCTCGGATACCTTCGCGGATGAGCAGCGGCGTTCCGGCTTCAATCAGATCGACATATGCCGCCACTCTTCCAGCCAGCTCCAGCTCGTGCGTGAGATCGGGTGTGTCCAATGCCAGTTGCAGTTTCATCGGCTTACGTTACAGCATTCAAGAAAGTCAAGAAAGTAATCTCAGCCACGAATGAACACGAATGTCCACGAATAGCGACGAAAAGCAGATGTCAGATCAAGAAAGAGATTCGTGTTCATTCGTGGCTGAATTTCCGCCTCAAAAGTTTTCCACACTTCCTGTGGAAAACTCTGTGGAAAAACTGTGAATTTGTGCTTTAAATCCCTCTAAAATCGCGACTTATAGCAGATTGCACATATTTTCGACAACTTTATAAACCCTATTGTCTCACTATTTACCCTTCGGCTCTTAATGAAATCCTCGAAAATGCTAGGAATTTTAATAACTTTTCGATTTTCCACAGATCGGGGGTAGATCGATCTTAAGGTGAGGGCGAACATGATGTCTCATGCGGCGCCCGCCGAAACGCCCGAAATTACATATCGCCTTCTTCACGCATTTGATCGAGCCGCTCTAAAAAGTCGGCTTTGACCAGGACCTGACGCGGTTTGCTGCCGTCTTCCGGTCCGACGATCCCCTCGCGCTCCATCATATCAATGATCGAAGCGGCGCGGCCATAACCAATTCGTAATCTCCGCTGCAAGACCGAAGTGGAGGCCCGTCCCATCTCGATGACTATACGAACGGCTTCATCATACTTCTCGTCTTTTTTCATCTCGCCGAACTCATCGCCTTGAAGCTCCTTCTCGCTCAATCCGATCTGTTCGTCATAAGCGGGCGCCCCATGCGAGCGGACGAAATCGGCTATACGTTTGACCTCTTTCTCGTCAACGTAAGCGCCATGCACTCGCACCAGCCTGGAAGTCCCCGGCGGCAGGAAGAGCATATCACCCTGTCCGAGCAACTGCTCGGCGCCATTGGAATCGATGATCGTGCGCGAATCCACTTTCGACGAGACGCGGAACGATATGCGCGAAGGGAAATTGGCCTTGATCAATCCGGTGATTACGTCTACGGAAGGCCGCTGCGTGGCCAGAACCAGATGTATCCCGACGGCGCGGGCCATCTGAGCCAGACGCGTGATGCTCTCTTCGACGTCGCGGGCCGAGACCATCATCAGGTCGGCCAATTCGTCGATGATCACGACGATATAAGGCAGCGGTTTGGCCTCCTCGTCGCCATTCGAGTCCGAGCCGCGCTTCGAGCTGGCGTCGACCTCGACGTTGAATTGTTCGATGTTGCGGACTCCGAACGAAGCAAGGCGCTTGTAGCGGCTCTCCATCTCGGCGACGGCCCACTTCAAGGCGTAGCTGGCGCGCTTCGGGTCGGTGACGATCGGCGAGAGCAGGTGCGGGATGTCGGCGTACAAACCGAGTTCGAGCCGCTTCGGGTCGATCAGAATCAATTTGACCTCTTCGGGCGTGGCCTTATACAGCAGCGAGGCGAGTATCGTGTTGAGGGCCACGGATTTGCCCGCGCCCGTCGCGCCGGCTATCAGCAGGTGCGGCATCTTCGTCAGGTCGGCCACGTAATTCGCCCCGTCAATCGTCTTCCCCAGGGCGAGGGTCAGTTTCGATTTCGATTCGTGATACTTCTTCGACTCCAAGACCTCGCGCAAGCGGATCATCTCGCGATGGGAGTTCGGGACTTCGATGCCGACTGTGGATTTGCCGGGAATGCGGTCGATGCGAACCGATTCGGCCTTCAACGCCAGACACAGATCGTCGACGAGACTGGTGATGCGGCTGTATTTAACGCCGGGATCCGGTTTGAATTCGAAGGTTGTGACGACGGGTCCCGGGCTGATCTGTTTGACCTGTCCCGACACGTTGAACTCGGCGCATTTCTCGGCCAACTGCCTCGCGCGCTCCATCAACTCCGTCTCGGCCATTTCGGAACGCGGCGCGGGCGGAGTCAACATCTCCGTCGAAGGCAGTTTGTAATGAGCCATGGCGCGCGAAATGTTTTTGACCAGCCGGCCGATCTTCGATTTGCCGCCCTTCTCCTCCTTCCCAATGGACCCCTCGACGGTTTCAACTCGTTTGACCGAAGCCGTCGCCATCATCTCCTCCACCGTCCGCTGAGAGGATGATTCGTCCAGGTCGAAGTCGATCTCGCCCGTATCGCTCGGTTCGGGCGCCTGATCCGGCTCATCCTCATTGTCGCTCTTGTACCGCCGCTGCCCCGTAACCTGGGAGGGCGGAATGCGGGCCGGCGCATGGCGCTCCTCGTGGTTGGCTTGAGCCGGTTCGGGCGCCTGAAGCAGCTCATCAGCCGTTGCGACTACCCCGACCTCTTCGAGACGATCTCCAACGTCGCTGTTGAGTTCCCGCTCCGATTGGCCCGATTGAATTGTAGAGGGGCTCGGGTTTCGACCGGCGGGGACTCCCGGACGCACCGTCACCCTCATCCCGCCGAGCGAAACGCCAGGCTGATTCGCTCGTTTGCGCTGATCGAACTTCGCGTAAACCTGTCTGGGCTGCACCACATCCACAGTCTGCGGATTGCGCTCCTGCCTCCGTATGCGCAATCGGTTGGCCCATTCCGCCACCGCCCCGTCGGGACGGGACCGGGACCAGTTATCGATCAAGCCGATCAAAGTATAATCAGTCCCGAGGAGCAGCCCTATGGTGAAGAGAATGACCAGCCCCACGAACGCCCCAAGCCCCCCCAGAAGCCGCGCGAGCCCGATCATATGCCCATACATCAGCCACTGGCCGACGAACCCACCCCAATAAAACGAGCCGGGTTTTTCGGGGCCGAACAGAGTGACCCAGCCCGTGAAGGCGACGATCATCAGAAAGAGCCCGAGAATCTTAGGCTTTGAAACTTCAGATTCGTCGTCGTCCCACTGCCAGCGCCCGATAATAAACAACATCAGGGGCACTATCAGCGCGGCGATCCCGAAAGCCTGATAGAGAGCGTCTGACACCTTGGCCCCCATCGGCCCGACCCAGTTACGCGCGCGAGCGTTCCCGCCCACCGAATTCCACGACGGATCGCTGGAGTCGTAGCTTATCAAGGCAAGCAAAATCACGATTCCGATTCCGATCAGAATCAACCCGATGATCTCATTCCACGGGCCGGTGGCGTTTTGCTTGTTTATGATCTTACGTCGGGCCATATTCCTGGGAATAGGACCTATAGGTCCTATTGAACCTCTCTCTTCGAAAACAAATACTCCTTGATGAAATCGTCGATTTCGCCGTCGAGCACCGCATCGACGTTGCCCGTCTCACGCTTCGTGCG